>Ga0073934_10006374_pt1 | contig 17263 bp, 20 predicted proteins | sample LarsenN4metaG_FD_76834 | JGI IMG/M metagenome (GOLD analysis project Ga0073934, IMG submission 76834) | Hot spring sediment bacterial and archeal communities from British Columbia, Canada, to study Microbial Dark Matter (Phase II) - Larsen... ... | reverse complement strand
CAGCGCGGTGTCGCGGTCGGCGCTGGTGTCCATCAGCAGCGGGCGCACGTTGCGGTACAGCGTCATGCGGCGCTGCGAACTCAGCTTTGACGTCACCGCGTAGATCGGAATGTCCACCTTGTGGCGACTCATCCACAACGCGGTCGAGCCGGAATCGGTCAGCGCCACGATGGCCTTGGCCCCCAGGTGCGAAGCCGTGAACAGCGCACCCATGGCGATCGAATGGTCGATGCGGTTGAACGTCTTGCCCATGAAGTCCGACTCCAGCTCGAAGCTGTCGGCCTTCTCGGCTTCCTCGCAGATCTTGGCCATTTCCTGCACCGTCTGCAGCGGGTACTTGCCTGCAGCGGTTTCTGCGCTCAGCATCACGGCGTCGGTGCCGTCCAGCACGGCGTTGGCCACGTCGCTCACCTCTGCGCGCGTCGGCACCGGGTTCACGATCATGCTCTCCATCATCTGTGTGGCGGTGATCACCACCTTGTCCATCTCGCGGGCCAGCTTGATCATGCGCTTTTGCAGCGCGGGCACCACCGCGTTGCCCACCTCCACCGCCAGGTCCCCGCGCGCCACCATGATGCCGTCGCTGGCGCGCAGGATGTTCTCCAGCTCGGGAATGGCCTCGGTGCGCTCGATCTTGGCAATCAGCCCAGGCTTGTGCCCAGCCGGTGCCGCCACGTTGCAGAGCTGGCGGGCCAGTTCCATGTCGGTTGCGTTCTTCGGGAAGCTCACTGCCACATAGTCGGCCTGCAGACCCATGGCGGTCTTGATGTCGTCCATGTCCTTGGCAGTGAGCGCGGGTGCGGTCAGGCCGCCTCCCTGCTTGTTGATGCCCTTGTTGTTCGACAGTTCGCCACCTAGCACCACCTCGGTGTGCACGGCGGGGCCTTCCACGCGCAGCACCTTGAGTACGATCAGCCCGTCGTTGAGCAGCAGCGTGTCGCCCGGCTTCACGTCGCGCGGCAGTTCCTTGTAGTCCAGGCCCACGCCCAGCAGGTCGCCGGGTTCCGTGCGTTCGGCATCCAGCACGAAAGGCTCGCCGGGCACCAGCATCACCTTGCCCTCGGCGAACTTGCCCACGCGGATCTTGGGACCCTGCAGGTCCGCCATGATGGCCACCTCGCGCCCGGCGCGCTGGGCGGCCTCACGCACCAGTTGAGCGCGGTCGATGTGGTCCTGCGCCTTGCCGTGCGAGAAGTTCAACCTCACCACGTTCACGCCCGCGCGGATCATGGCTTCGAGCATGGCGGGGTCGCTGGACGCAGGGCCCAGGGTGGCGACGATCTTGGTGGCGCGCAATGGCATGGTGCTTGTCTCCGAAGCTGAATTGAGTGGATGTTTCCCACGGCAGCGGGCACCACCCTTGTAACTGAGTTTCGATTATCGCGGATTCTGGTTACATGTCGGTTACTGGTTTGTAGGGCGATTCCTATGATTCTGTAGGATTTCCGTGTTTTCGTTGTTTTTGACGAAAAATGTTGTGTGATGTATGGATTTTGTTGTGGTTTATCGCGAATGTGTTTGTTACGATCCGTGACAAAAGAAGGGCACACCCGTGCGAAAGACGGGGTCGCAAAGCCTCCGGTCTAACGCTTGCGCACTGCGCGAGTCACGATGGCGGGGTTGCCGACTTAGCCTGACCAGAACCTGGTCTGTCTTGTCGTCAGAGTCGCGGCGCGCTCAAGCGCCTGACTCGGCTTTGTTATCTCCACCGCTGCCGGGCGTGCCTGTTGGGTTCACGGGTACATCCATGGGGCCACGGAAGCAACGTCCGTACGTACCCCTGGTGTGCCGCAGCAAGAAGGTGGTGGCATGTCGTCCCAAATGTTGGTGGAAATTCAGGCAGCGCTGGCGCAAATGCAGGCTGCAGCGGAGCCTGCCGTTGCAGCCGCCGCTGACGGCCCAGCCAGCGCAGCCGTGTCTTTTGCCGATCACATGGCGGCCATGGTTCGCCACGTCGATCACCAGGGGCAGCAGGCCAATGAACGCATGGCCGCAGTGGAGCGGGGCGAAAGCGACGATCTTGTCGGCGCCATGCTCAGCAGCCAGGAAGCCGGTCTTTCCTTTTCCATGATGATGCAGGTGCGCAACAAGGTGGTAGCCGCCGTTGACGACCTCATCAAGCTGCAGCTGTGAAAAGGGCGCTCACACCCCTGCTGCGGCAATGGCAGCCCAAGCCCGGCTGGGGCCGCTGGCTGCGCCCGCAAGCCTGGCAGCCGCTGCTGCCTGTGCTGGTGCTCGCCATCGGCCTCACGGCACTGGTCATGATGTTCCAGTGGAACAGCCAGGCCTCTTACAAGCCGGTGTTCGGCGCCACCGAGAAGGTGCCCACCGCAGAAATGCTGGCCGTGCTCGATGCCGAAGGCATCACCTACCGCCTGCACCCCGAGACCGGGCAGGTGCTGGTGAATGACGAGCAACTTGGTCGCGTGCGCATGCTGCTGGCCGCCAAGGGTGTGGTGGCCAAGTTGCCAGAAGGCCTGGAGTTGGTTGACCGCAACGACCCCCTGGGCGTTAGCCAATTCGTGCAGGACGTGCGCTTCCGCCGGGGCTTGGAAGGCGAACTGGCCCAGAGCATCATGGCGCTGGAGCCGGTTGCCAACGCCCGGGTGCATCTGTCTATCGCGCGGTCCTCGTCGTTTGTGGTGAACACCTCGGACAAAAGCTCTGCGTCGGTGGTTCTCTCTCTGCACCCCGGGCGCACGCTGGCGCCTGAGCAGGTGGCCGCGGTCATCAACCTGGTGGCGGGCAGCGTGGCCAACCTCGATCCCCAGCGTGTCAGCGTCGTGGACCAGGCGGGCAACCTGTTGTCGGCCCATGTGGACCTGAGCGAGGGCTTCGACGTATCGAACATGGGCAACGAGTCTGCGCGCCGCATGCAGGAAGACATCCGGCGCAGCGCCCAGGCCTTGCTCGCGCCCCTGCTGGGCGAAGGCAACTTCCAGGTCAGCGCCACCGTGGAGGTGGAAAACGACCGGGTTCAGGAAACGCAGGAGCGCTACGGCGACGCGCCCAAGATTACCAACGAGGCCACGCGCGAGGAACTGGACCGGGACCGCCTGGCCTTGGGCGTGCCCGGCTCGTTGAGCAACCGGCCCGTGCCCACGCCGGGCAACAAGGGTGCACAAGAGGGCAATACCGCCCAGCGCAGCGCCATGACGCGCCAGTTTGCCTACGACCGCACGGTGACTACCATCCAGCGCGCCCGAGGCCAGTTGCGCAAGCAGAACGTGGCGGTGGCGTTGAACAGCGCGGCTGTACCGGCTGGGCAGCAAGGCTGGAGCGCTGCCGACCTGGGTCGTGTGGAGGCCCTGTTGCGCGGTGGTCTCGGTATAGACGAAGCGCGGGGTGACAAGCTGGTGGTATCTGCCATGCCCTTCCCCGGTAAACCCGAGCCGGTGGCCTGGTGGGCCGAGCGAGACACCATCAGCGACGCAGTGATGTGGGCCACTTATGCCGTGGGCGCCCTGCTGGCCTACCTGTTGCTGGCGCGGCCCTTGTTGCGCGTGCTGCAGCAGGCTGTGGCACGGCCACGCGAGCAAGACGCGGCGCCACTGGAGGCCCTGCCGTCGGCTGGTGATGACGCCGTCCTGCAGCCGCGTGCCTTGCCGGAGCCTGTGGCAATGGCCACCCCCGCGCTGCCTGGAGGTGAGCCTGCCGAACGGGGCATGCCGGTGGTGCCCTTGTTGGAGGACTATGACCTGCCTCCCCCGGGCTCGCCGGTGGACGTGATGGTGAACCACCTGCGGGTGCTGGCGGGCAAGGAGCCGGAGCGGGTGGCCGAAGTCGTGAAACAGTGGGTGCAAAAAAATGCCTCAGCAGAACACTGAACAGGGCATGGCAGACGACGCGCCGCCGAACCAGCTGGAACTGGCGGCGATCGTTCTGCTTAGCATGGGCGAAAAGTCGGCAGCCGAGGTGCTGCGCTGCCTGTCGCGCGAAGAGCTGCTGGCCGTCACGCAGGTGATGTCCCGCATGAGCGGCATCAAGGTCGATGAGGTCAAAAGCGCCCTGCAGCGCTTCTTCGACGACTACCGCCAGCAAAGCGGCGTGCACGGTGCGTCCCGCGCTTACCTCAAGCAAACCCTGGATCTGGCGCTGGGCTCCAGCATCGCCAGCAGCGTGCTCAACAGCATCTATGGCGACGCCATCCGCCCGAAAATGGCGCGCCTGCAGTGGGCCTCCCCCAAGTGGGTGGCCGACCGCATCGGCCAGGAACACGTGCACATGCAGGCGGTGTTCCTGGCCTTCTTGCCGCCCACCCTGGCCAGCGCGGTGATCGACGCCCTGCCCGCCGAAGGGCGGGAGCAGGTGATCATGCAGGTGGCCCGGCTGGAACACGTCGATCACGAACTGCTGCTGGAACTCGAAGGCTTGGTCGAAAGCTGCCTGGAGGGCCTTGACACCCAGAGCGCACGGGTGGAAGGCATCAAGCAGGCCGCCGAAATCCTCAACCGGTTGCCGGGCAACCGCCAGGCGGTCGTGGCACAACTGCGCGAACGCGACCCCGAAGTGGTTTCGCAGATCGAGCGCAGCATGTACGACTTCTACATTCTGTCGCGCCAGAACGAGACCGTCATCACGCGCATCATCGAAGAGGTGCCGCTCGACCTGTGGGCGGTGGCGCTCAAGGGGGCGGAGCCCGAGTTGCGCCGCGCCATCCTGCAGGCCATGCCGCGCCGTCAGGCGCAGGGCTTCGAGGACACCATGCGCCGCACCGGCCCGGTGCCCATGAGTCGTGTCGAGCAGGCCCGCGAATCCATCATGAACGAGGTCAAGAACCTCGCCGACGCGGGCGAGATCGAGATCCAGCTCTTTGCCGAGGCAGTCGTCGAATGAGGCACTTCCGGCCCTACCGCTTTCCGTCGCTGACCCGCCTGTCGATGGCACAGGGCGCAGGCAGCGGCACGGGCGAGGGCGAGGGCGACCCGCAGGCCGGTTGGGCGCAAGGCTTTGCCGAGGGTGAAGCGCGCGGCTACGACGAAGGTTACGCCCAGGGGCTGCAGCAAGGGCGCGCCGATGGCGTGGAGCAAGGTCACCGCGAAGGTCTGCCGCAAGGGCGTGCCGAGGGCAAACGGCAGGTTCAGGAAGAATTTGCCGGGCTGGCGCGCCCGCTGGACGCCGCCGTGGCCGAGGTGCGCAAGCTGCGCGACGACTACCAGGCGGCTCTGCGCCGAGAACTGGTGGACCTGGTGGCCAAGGTGGCGCGCCAGGTCATCCGCTGCGAACTGGCCTTGCAGCCGCGCCAGTTGCTCACGCTGGTGGAAGAAACGCTGGCGGCCATGCCTGCGTCGAACGATCAGGTCGAGGTGGCCTTCAACCCATTGGATCTGGAGCGGGTGCTCGACCTGGACCCACAGCGCGCGCAGCAGTGGCAGCTTGTGGCCGACCCACGCCTGGAGGCCGGGGAATGCCGCGTCAAGCGCGGCGGGCAGGAGGCCGACGCCGGTTGCCGCCAGCGCCTGCAGGCCTGTATCGACCAGATCGAGGCGCAGGTGCTGGACGAGGACGCGCCGCGCGAAGCCGGTGACGAGATGGCTGCAGAGGAGGTGGCGTCGTGATCACCGAACTCATCCGCAAGCTCGAACTCGACGAGGTGCCGGTGGCCACGCCCACGGGGCGCCTGGTGGGGGCCTCGGGCCTGTTGCTGGAGGTGCGCGGCTGCCCCTTGCACGGGGCAGCGTTGCCAGATCGAGACCGCGCACGGCCAGTGGGTGGATGCCGAGGTGGTGGGGTTCCGCGAGCAGGTGTCGTTCGTCATGCCCTTCAAGAAGCCCGATGGTTTGTCGGCTGGCGCACGGGTGCTGCCCGTGCCGCGTGGTGCGGGGCTGATGGTGGGGCCGGCCTGGCTGGGACGCATCGTCAACGGCCTGGGCGAGCCGGTGGACGGCCTGGGGCGGCTGGGTGGCGAGCACGTACTGGAAAACACGCCGCCCAAGGTCAACCCGGTGCGTAAGCAGCCGGTGCACGAACCCCTTGACGTGGGCGTGCGTGCTATCAATGGCCTGCTGACGTTGGGACGTGGCCAGCGCGTCGGCCTGATGGCGGGCAGCGGCGTGGGTAAAAGCGTGCTGCTGGGGCTGATCACGCGGCAGACGGTGGCAGACGTCGTCATCGTCGGTCTGATCGGCGAGCGTGGCCGCGAGGTGCGCGAGTTCATCGACCTGTCGCTGGGCCCGGCAGGCCTGCGGCGGGCCATCGTGGTGCTGGCACCCGCCGACGAGTCGCCGCTGATGCGGCTGCGCGCCACCGAGTTGTGCCACAGCCTGGCGGCGCACTTCCGCGACCAGGGCCAGCATGTGCTGCTGCTGCTGGATTCGTTGACGCGCTTTGCCATGGCACAACGCGAGGTGGCCCTGGCCCTGGGCGAGCCGCCTGCAACGCGCGGTTACCCACCGTCGGTGTTCAGCCTGCTGCCGCAACTGGTGGAAAGTGCGGGCAACGGTGAGAACCCACGCGGCAGCATGAGCGCGATCTACACCGTGCTGGCCGAAGGCGACGACCAGCAGGACCCGGTGGTGGACACGGCGCGCGCCATTCTGGACGGGCACATCGTCATGTCCCGCGCGTTGGCCGAACGCGGCCACTACCCGGCCATCGACGTGGGCGCTTCCATCAGCCGCTGCATGGCGCTGGTGGCGCCCGCTGCCCAGCAACGGGCGGCGCGCAACCTCAAGGCTTTGCTGGCGCGCCACGAACAGGTGCGCGACCTGCTGCCCCTGGGCGCCTATGTGCAGGGCGCCGACCCGCAAACCGACCGTGCCGTGGACCTGTTTCCGCGCATCGAGGCCTACCTGCACCAGGGCGTGCACGAGGCCGCCCCCCTGGCCGATTGTGTAGAACGTTTGCAGGAGCTGTGCGGATGAACAAGCCCCAGTCCTTGAAAACGCTGGACCAGGTCGTCTCCCTGCGCGCTCGCGAGCAGGAGCGCATCAACCTGGAACTGGCCCGCCAGCAGGCGCAGCTGGAGCGATACCGGCGCAACGTGCAGCGGCTGGAGAACCTGTGCGAACAAAGCGGTGCCAGCGGTGCCATGCCGATCGCGCTGTCGGCCAACTGCGCTGACTACAAACAGGCCGTGATGGACCTGGCTTATGCGCAGCGCGAAGAAGCTGGTCGGCACGAGACCGAACTGGTCACCACGCGGCAGGCCCTGCATGCCGCCATGCGCAGGCACGGGGCGGTCGACCAGGCCCTGCAGCGACGCTTGCAGGGCTGGACTGCCGAGCAGGCGGTGCGTGCGCAAAAAACGCAGGACGAGTTGGCCACCCAGGTCTGGTGGAGGGGGCGGACATGACGCATGCCTTCCATGCCGATTTAAGCCACGGCGCCTTCGGGTCGCCTTTGACCGTACAGCCGGGGGTGGGCCCCCGGTCCACCGGAGGAACACACCATGGCTGACATCAACCCCACCACCTGGGCTACGCAACTGGCCACGGCCTACACGCAGGGCACCCAAACGCAGATCACGCAGCAGACGACGCTGGCCTCGAACACGTCCAAGGCGTTGTCTTCGCTGAAGTCGGCCTTGTCCGCCTTCAACAGCACCCTGAGCAGCTTGTCTACAAAGAAGACCCTGCAGGCCAACAGTGCCACCGTGAGCGACGGTACGCTGGGCACGGCCACCGCATCGGGCAGCGCCCAGGCGGGCAGCTATTCCTTTTTTGTGCAGCAGTTGGCCACGGCGCACCAGGTCCGGTACGCGGGCATTCCGTCGGTCACGGCCAGTGGTGCCGGGTCACTGGTGATCAACCAGGCTGGGGGGGGCAGTTTCGCTGTTGACCTGTCCACCGCTGACAGCGATGGCGACAGCAGCGTTTCGCAGACCGAATTGGCTCGGGCCATCAACTCCGCAGCCAACAGCACCGTCTCGGCGAGCGTGGTCACCGTCAGCGGAACCTCTTATCTCACCCTGACCGCGAAGGACACAGGGGCCAGTGGTGCCATTACCCTGGACACCAGCGGCGTGAGCGATGGCAGCTTGGTCACAGCGCTGTCCAACGGCACCCAACTCACCGCGGCGCAGGACGCCATCTTCAAGATCGGTACGGAAGCCAGTGGCATCACCGTGCAGCAGGCCAGCAACACTTACAGCGGCATCGCAGGACTCTCCGTCACGTTCACCAAGGCCATGGCCAGCGGAACTGCGCCGTTGTCCGTGGCTGTTGCCACCGACAACAACGCTATCACCGAGAAGGTCCAGAAGTTCGTCGATGCTTACAACACCCTGCACTCCAAGCTGGAAGAACTGACTGCCAGCAACGCCGACAGCAGCGCGCGCGGCGTGTTCTCGTCCGATGCTGGTGTGCGCTTGCTCAAGAGCAACCTGAACAGCGCGCTGCGCAAGACGTTTGGCGGCGCAACTCTGATGCAGTTGGGCGTTGAAGCTGATCGCTACGGGAAACTCAGCCTGGACAGTGACAAGCTGAAGGACGTACTCGCCAAGGATCCCGCCGTGGTGGACGACGTGTTCGGCTACTCCACCACGGCCAGCAGCGCAGGCCTGCTGGGCGCGATAGGCACCGAGTTGAATGCCTGGACCGGAAGCACCTCGGGCCAGATCACGCGGCGTCAGAGCATCGTGGAAAAGCAGCAGGCGAACCTTCAGACCCGCCAGACGCGGCTGGATGCGCAGTACGACGCCATGTACCAGCGCTACCTGCAGCAGTTCACACAGCTTCAGTCCCTGACCAGCCAGTTGCAGAACAGCTCAGGCTTGTTCAGCCAGCTCCCCGCCTGACGATCGTCCGACTTCATTCCCAACCACCTCTGGCACAGCCGTGAACCTCGACGCATACAGCAGTTATATGAACGTGAACCTGGGCGCCCAGACGGCTCAGGCTTCGCCTGTCCAGCTCATGCTCATCCTCGTGAATGGCCTGCAGGACGAGCTGGCACGGGTCAAGGCCCACATCCAGGCGGGTCGTCACGAACTCAAGGCCTGCAGCATCGACAAGTGCACCGCCATCATCAACGGCATGTCCAGCGCGCTAGATACCGAAGCCGGGGGTGACTGGGTGGTGCAGCTGGCCGAACTGTACGACTACTGCGTGCGCCGTCTGCACACGGCTGGCTTTGCTCTAGACCCCGAGCCGGTGGACGAGGTCGCGCGTCTGATGGACACGCTGCGTGAAGGATGGGAAGGGCTGCAGCGCAACCATGGTTGAAGTGAGCACATTGAACCGGCTCGCGCAGGGTCTCTTGGCCAGCGCGCAGGCACAGGACTGGCCATCCTTGCAACGGCTGGACGCCGAGATGGCCGAGGTCTTGCGCCGAGCCGTGAGCGCTCAACATCCTCTGCCGGGCTGGAGCGAAGCCGTTACCCGGTTGCGCGAGGCACACGAACAAGCGCTGCAGATCAGCAGCCTTGCCCGCGAACTGGCTCGTGACGAACTGCAGCGTTTTTGCGCCCAGCGCGAAATCGTTGAGGCGTATGCCTTGACGCAAGACATGGAGATACCTACATGAACGTGGCTTTGCCCACCCTCCCCGCTGCGGTGCGGGCCACCGCTGGCGCGTACGAACATGATGGCCTGCTGCCCGCGTCTGCCTCGAACCTGGGTACGACTTCTGAGGGGGTGATGGACCTGCCTTTGTTCATCGATGTGCTGTCACAGGTACTGCCATCCTCGCTTCTTGCCCCGTTGACTGTACAGGTGTCGCCAGAGAGCGTGATACCAGGAGGGGCCACGCAAGACGTACATCCCGCCGAGCGGGAGTCTGCGCTGGCCAATGCGTCAGTGGAAGGCGTTGACACTGGTCTGCTGCCTGTGGCTTGGGATCAGGGAGCATGGAGTGCCGTGCTTGGAGGTGCGGCGCAGGAACATGAAAATCCGAAGCGCACTGCTGACGCTGATGCCCCGCTGCTGGATGCGGTGCTCGGGCAGCCCGCAGCATCGCCCTGGCTCGCGGCACCTTTGCCGCTCGTTTCCCTCAGCCTGTCTGGTTCCATGTCGTCCCCGTCGGGTCGCATGGAGGTTGCGATTCAAGGGGCAGCGGCGCAGCAGGCGGTGCCTCTGACCGTGCAGGACGTGGCGGGGACTGGCGCCCTGGCCTCGATGGCGCCTTCCTTTGTCCACCAGCCGAGCACCACAGCCGATTTTGCTCTGCCGCCTGCAGATGGTGGTTCCGCCGCCTCGATATCAGAGCAGGCACAGGTGTCGGCCCTGCCTGACCGGGCCACCCTCATACAGGGTGCAAATGCATTGGCTCAGGCGGGTGATGTTGGCCAGCCGCTAGCCTTGAACCCGCGCCAGCCCGACCTGTGGCAACGGCCTTTGGCGCAAGCCCTGGGCGAGCGCCTGCAGGTGCAAGGAGCGCAAGGTGAAGAGCAGGCCCTGATCCGGCTCGATCCACCCTCTCTGGGGCGGGTGGAAATCTTGTTGCGCCAGGAAGGCGGCAGCTGGCAGGTCCAGCTCAGCGCCACCCACCCGGAGGTGAGCCGCCAGCTGCAAGCGATCAGCGAGACGTTGCGGCACGAATTGTCGGTGCGGCAGCAGGCCTCGGTGACCGTGCAGGTCACTTCAGATCACCTGGGGCATGCCGACGGGCGTCAGCAGCGCCAGCGTCAGGACGGCCAGCAGCCCCGGGAGCCCGGTCGGGCTTGGGATGGCGACGAAGCCGCACAAACCTTTGACCTAGCCTGATAGCGGAATCCTTCATGAAAAAAATCAAACTGATAGCGGTGGTGTTGCTGGCGGTGCTGCTGGCCGCCGGGGCGGCGGGGGCCGGGGTGTGGTGGCTGATGAAGTCGGGGCACGGCCCCGCGCCCGCCGGGCACGCCGAGGCACCCGCGCCGGTGGAGGACAAGAAGGAATACAAGTACCTCAACCTCGACAAAGTGATCGTGATGCTGCGCGCGCAGGAAGGCGCGCCCCTGTCCAACTACATCGCGGTGGACCTGGTGTTCAAGACGCCCAAGGAGGGTGAGGCCGCCGTGAAGAACCAGTTGCCGTTGTTGCGCAGCCTGGTGGTCAAGGCCTTGTCGAACTACACGCTGGATGAGGCGGGTCTGTTGACGATCGACGAACTGACGGCGGCGATCAACCAGGCGCTGGAAGCCGCCTACACCGCCGATGGCCGCGAAAAACCCTTCAGCATGGCCATGATCGGCAAACTGATCATCGAGTGACCATGCTGATGCAAAGCGGGTACACCGAGTTCGCGTGCGTCGAGGAGGCGCAGCAGCTGGCGGCTGTCGACGAACAGCGTCATCTGCTGGCACACGCCCCTTTGGTGCGGCGGGTGGTGCGCCAGCTTGCCTCGCAGGCGGTGGGCGCCATGGACCGTGAAGACATGATGCAGATCGGTCTGATGGGCTTGCTGGAAGCCTTGCGGCGCTACGGTGAGCCCGATGAGCGTTTCGGGGCCTATGCCGCCTTGCGTGTACGTGGCGCCATTCTTGACGAGTTGCGCCGCCAGGACTGGCGGCCCCGCACCGTGCGCCAGGAAAGCCACCGCTTGCGCGACGGCGTGCGCGAACTCACACGGCGGCTGGGCCGCGAACCCAGCGAGGCCGAGATTGTCAAGGCCCTGGGCATCACCGCCGAAGACTACGTGACCTACCAGCAGGACACCAACTCGGAGCAGATGGCCAGCTTCGACGAACTCGTGCAGGACCTGCACCAGCAGCCCGGCGCCCACCATTCGCCCGAGGCCGAGTGGATCGCACGTCGCAGCATCGAGCAGGCGCTCATGGCCCTGAACGAACGCGAGCAGCGGGTGGTTCAGCTGTACTACGAGTTCGAGCTGAGCCTCAAGGAGATTGCGGCGGTGCTGCAACTGACCGAGGCACGTGTCTGCCAGATCAACAAATCCGCGCTGCAGAAGATGAAGACGCTGCTGCAGTCCCACTGACTTCCGACACCGAACACGGACCGTTTTTTCATGCAACTGTTTCTCGGCTTCTTCATCGTCATCTTCTGTGTGTTCGGGGGCTTCCTGATCCACGGTGGCAACCTGGGTGTGATCTGGCAGCCGATCGAGCTGCTGATCATCGGCGGTGCGGGCCTGGGTGCCATCGTGGTCGGCAACCCGCGTCACGTCCTGACGGAAATGAGTCTGCAGCTGCGCAAGGTGCTGACGCCTCGCAAGCGTGATGCGTTCGAGTTCCAGCGTCAGTTGCTGTTGTTGATGTACGAACTGCTGCAGACGGCGGCTGGCGGCCTCAAGGCGCTGGACGCCCACGTCGAGGAGCCGCACAAGAGCCAGCTGTTCAAGAACTACCCCATGGTGCTGGAAGAGCCCAAGCTGTTGCACTTCATCGTAGACAACTTCCGCCTCATGGCCATGGGCAAGATCAACGAGCACGAACTGGAAGGCGTGCTCGACCAGGAACTGGAGGCTATCGACGAGGAACTCAACCAGCCCGCCAAATCTCTGCACAAGATCGGCGAGGCCATGCCGGGTTTCGGCATTCTGGCGGCGGTGCTGGGCATCGTGATGGCGATGAACTCGGTGGGCGACGGCGCAGGTGCGGCCGAGATCGCGGCGAAGGTGGCCGCTGCCATGGTGGGAACGTTCATCGGCATCTTCCTCTGCTACGCCGTGATCGATCCGATCAGCAACATCATGAAGCAGAACGTCAAGAGCGAGATGTCCACCATGGAGTGCGTCAAGGTGGTGCTGGTGACGCACCTGTCGGGCAAGCCCGCGTTGCTGGCCATTGACGCGGGCCGCCGTCTGGTGCAGCTCAACATCAAGCCCAGCTTCTCGCAGCTGGAGGGCTGGATCAACGCGCTCAGCGGTGTGGAAGAGGAAAAGCCCCAGTTCAACCGCCGCGCGGGAGACCGCCGTGGCTAGTGGCAAGGAGCACAAGGCAGCCATCATCAAGCGAGGTGGCCGCAAGCACGAGGAAGAGGAACACGGCGGCAGCTGGAAGGTGGCTTTCGCCGACTTCTGCCTGGCCCTCATGTGCCTTTACCTGGTGCTGTGGGTGCTGGCCGCGCGTCAGACTGAGGAGGCTCAGGCCTCCCTGCAAAATGCTTCGAGCAGCCTGCTTGATAACGGCAAGGGCAAGCTGAGCGACACCATGGGCGGGCCGCGCGGCAGCCTGATTTCGCGCGAACCCTTGCCGCGCCACAACGAGGCGGTGCCGTCGCGCAAGACCGGCTCTGGCCCCGACTACCCCGACGAAATTGGCAAGCCCACCGGCAAGAGCCGCGTGCGCTACGAGTCGCCGCAAGATTTGCAGGACCTGGCCAAGGTGCTGGCCCGCATGAGCGAGCAAGGCGGCCTCAAGGCCAACCTGCAGACCGTGATCACGCCCTATGGGCTGCGGGTGATGCTGCACGACACCGACCACGAAGGCATGTTCCAACTGGGTAGCGCCGTGCCCACCGAGCGTTTTCGCAGCCTGTTGATGAAGATGGGGCCGCTGTTCGCGCAGATGGAAAACCAGATGCTCATCGTGGGCCACACCGATGCGGTGCCTTTTTCCGATCCGCGCAACCACGCCGTGTCGAACTGGACGCTGTCCAGCGGCCGCGCAGCCGCGGCGCGTGGTTTGCTGTTGGACGGGGGCATGCCCGAGCGCAGCGTGCTGCAGGTGGTGGGCATGGCGGACCAGGCGCCGCTTGACGCTGCCGATCCGCTGGCCAGCGAGAACCGCCGCATCGAGCTGGTCGTCCTCACCAAGGCGCAGGCCGACAGCGTCACGGCCATGTTCGGCCAGCCCGAGGCCTCTGACGAGGCCAACCGCCAGTTGTTGCCGCAGGTTGATGCCGTGCTGCCGAGCCCTGGTGTGCTGGCCGTGTTGCGCGACCAACTCAGGGCCGTGGGCCATCAATTGCGCGGAAAGGTTGCAACGCCGCCTGCCCGCCAACCTTGAGGCCGATCAGGAAAAGCACAGACATGGATACCAAACCCACCCGAGGTGACCGCATGCGAATACCCGCCAACCTCAATGTCGAATCCACCGCTGCCGCCCGGCCTGCCTCCGGCAGCACCAGCGGTGCGACCCCTGCCCGTGCGCCCAGTCGTTCGTCGGGGGGCGGGAATCTTCAATCCGGGGTGTTGCAGCCGGCGCTGGCCGCCATGCGCGACATGCCTGAGATCGACGAAACCCGCGTGGCCGAGTTGCGCGACGCTCTGGCGCGCGGCGACATTGCCTTCGACGCAAGCAAGCTGGCGGGGCTGATCAGCCGCTACCACGGGACGAAGCCATGAGGCCGGGTCCCGAACAACTTCGCTACATGGAAATGGTGCGCGCGGACGTCCGCGACTACCGGCTTCTGCGCGAGCGGCTGGACGTGCAGTTCGACGCCGCGCTGGGTCACCGGGTGGTGCAGATGCGCGAGGTTGGCAAAAGCATTGAGGCGCTGGTGGATGTGTTGAACGAACGCCGCGCGCAACGCCTGGCGCTGGTGGCAGAACTCACCGGCCAGGCGTCCGCGGGAGCGCATGCCGCCGTTCTGCAGCAGCTCAGCGGTCAGGCAGCCACATTGCTGGCAGGCTGGACCGAGGAGCTTGAGTTGTTGGTGCGCGAATGCAAACGCCTCAACCTGCGCAATTGCAGCCTGATCACAGAACAGCACGACCTGATGCGGCGCGTGTTGCAACAAGAGGAGCAGACCTATGCGCCTGCCTGATGCTGGCTTTGCCTCCATGGCACCGGCAGGTGCCATGACCGCAGCGGTTCGCCCGGCCGCGCAAGGGGGCAACTTTTCGCGCCTGTGGAGCGAGGTCAATGCCGAGGTACGCCACTTCATCGAGCATGGCGGTTCGGGGGCGGGCGAGGCGGTGTTCGTCGAAGGTGCCTGGCGGCGCTGGCAGCTGGAGCAAAGTGCGGCAACGCCGTCGTCCGCTGCATCGGTGAGCACCGAGGATCAAGACCGCTTCCTGGCCGAGGTGGGCACGCAGGCCGCCGAGGCCGCGCGCCAACTGGGCGTGTCGCCCGAATTGGTGCTGGCCCACGCCGCGCTGGAGTCGGGTTGGGGCAAGCGACCCCTGCGCAACGCCGACGGCAGCGACAGCCACAACCTCTTTGGCATCAAGGCCGACGCCAACTGGCGCGGCGCAGCGCTGCAGGCCATGACCACCGAGCACGAGAACGGTGTGGACGAACACCGCCAGGAGCGCTTCCGCAGCTACCCCGACATGGGCGCGGCCATGAACGACTACGCGCGGCTGCTGCGCAGCAACCCCCGTTACCAGGCGGCGCTCAACACAGGTGGTGACGCCGTGGCCTTTGCACAAGGCCTGGCGCGCGGCGGCTATGCCACCGACCCGGACTATGCCCGCAAGCTGGTCCAGGTCGCCCGACAACTTCAGTCACGGGATTGAGGCATGGGCGCACTGCTGATCGGTTCCACCACGCCATGGCTCACCACTCGGGCATCGATCACTTTGCCGCTGGTCAAGTTGCGCACGCGCACGGCCTGCCCACGCGCGCCGCTGTCCAGGCTTTCGCCCGCATGGGTCACCTGCACGCCGCCCGCGCGAGCCACGATCTGCACCGCGCTGCCGCGCTTGACCAGCATGTCTGCCTGCAGGAAGCGTTTTTGCAGCACCTGCCCGGCACGCAGTGCACGGCGGCTGGTCTGGCCTTCAACCTCTTCTTGGGCGCTCACGGCGTCGGGCATTGAAGTGATGTCCCTGACCTCTTCGCGCAGATCGGCAGCCTGCAGCGCCTGGCGCGCTGCGATGGCCGAGGCCGCCACCAGTACGCTGGCCGACACACGGGCCCGCGCCACGAAGGTGGCGTTCCAGCCGGGGCTGCCAGTGCAACTCACTTCAAAGCGCATGCGCGACAACTGCCGCGTGTCCACGGGCCGGACTTCCAGTGGTTGCGGGCAGTGGCCGTCGTGGTCCAGCCGCGTGGGCACCGTCACCTCGAACACCGGTTCCCGCCAACCTTGTGCCTCAGCCTGGGCGGCCAGGTGCTGCCGGGCGGCATCGCTCACCAAAGCCTGCGGTGTCGGCGGCGCGGCCAACGACCACGCGGGCCAGCCCAGCAGCAGAACCCACCATTTGTATGTGAAAGGAGAACGCATGGCCATCAACTTCAATCAGGTGCTCGATGTGCATGCCGATGCACTCAAGTTGCGGGCGGAGCGCACGAAAGTGCTTGCGTCCAACCTGGCCAACGTCAACACGCCCGGCTACCAGGCGCGAGACATCGACTTTGCGGCGACGCTGCGGCGCGCCGGTGAGGACGATGCCATGGACCTGCCGCTGGACACACAAGGTGCCGATCTGGCTTACCGCGTGCCCAACCACCCGTCGGAAGATGGTAACACCGTGGAACTGGGCGTAGAGCAGGCGGCGTTCTCGCAGAACGCGTCCGATTTCCAGATGAGCCTGACCTTTGTGCAGATGAAGCTCAAGGGTCTGGCACAGGCCATCACGGGGCAGTGACCATGCCGTTCAAGCACATCACCCAGATTGCCGGTTCGGCCATGTCTGCCCAGAGCGTGCGGCTCAACACCATTGCCAGCAACCTGGCCAATGCCAACTCCGCCGCCACCGACGAAGCCACCGCCTACCGTGCGCGCAAGCCGGTGTTCGCGGCCATCTATGAACGCGACGACGAGGGCCTGGTGGCCAGCGCGCGCGTGCAGGTGCTCGACGTGGTCGAGAGCACCGAACCCGTGCGCAAGGTGCACGAACCCGACAACCCGATGGCCGACGCCGAGGGCAACGTGTTCTACGCCAACGTCAACGCCGTTGCCGAGATGACCGACATGATGTCGGCCTCGCGCGCCTTTGAAACCAATGTCGAGGTGCTGGGGCGCGTGCGCGCCATGCAGCAGTCGCTGCTGCGCCTCGGGGAGTCCTGATCATGAGCAACACGGTTCTTTCCAGCGTGAGCGGTGGCACGCAGTCCTCGGCTTCCGGTGACGCGCCCGTTGCGGCGAACGGCTCCAGCACGAGCGACACCGCCAACATGTTCCTCACCTTGCTGGTGGCGCAGATCCGCAACCAGGACCCGCTCGACCCCAAGGATTCGAGCGAATACGTCAACCAGCTCAACCAGCTGTCGCAGACGCAGATGCTCGAATCCCTGGTGAGCCAGAACCGCAGCAGCGCCAGCATGCTTGAAGGGCTACAGGTGCTGGCCATGGGCGCGCAGGTGGGCTCCACCGTCACCGTGTCTACCAATCAGGTCGAACTGGGCAGCGACGCGGTGCAAGGCAGTTTCACGCTGAGCAGCGCCGCCAACGACGCCAGCGTCGTGCTCACCGGAGCCGATGGCGTCAGCCATACCGTCAACCTGGGCAGCAAGGCCGCGGGAACGGTGAACTTCACCATCGATCCGGCCGCCCTT
>Ga0073934_10006373_pt1 | contig 17263 bp, 16 predicted proteins | sample LarsenN4metaG_FD_76834 | JGI IMG/M metagenome (GOLD analysis project Ga0073934, IMG submission 76834) | Hot spring sediment bacterial and archeal communities from British Columbia, Canada, to study Microbial Dark Matter (Phase II) - Larsen... ... | reverse complement strand
CAAGCAGGCGGTGGACGCGCTGCCGCCGCCCACCAGCGCCGACGTGTCGCCGCTGCCCGCGCCGCTGGCCAGCCTGCGCGACGCCGCCGTCATCGCCGGCGTGCCCAACCTGGACGACCCGCCGCTGCTGCACGGCCTCGGTCTTTACCAGGGCGACAAGCTCGACGCCGGCGCACAGATCAGCTACCACCGCCTGCTCGAGAAGACGCTGATGCCGCGCGTGGCGCGCCGCCTCGAGGAGCGGCTGCGCGCCGCCAACAAGGACAACCTCGAGAACGCCTACGAGGCGCTCAAGGCCTACCTGATGCTGCACACGCCGGCGCAGTTCGACCCGGCGGCGCTCAAGGCCTGGGTCGGTGTCGACTGGGACCAGAACTACGCGCGCCTGGCGCCCGAGCAGCGCGCCGAACTCGACAAGCATCTCGACGCCATGCTCGCCCTCGGCCCGCCGCGCGCCGCCGTGCAGCGCGACGACAACCTGGTGGCCAGCGTGCGCGAGATGCTCGCCGCCTACCCGCTCGAATACCGCGTCTGGAGCCGCATCAAGCGCCAGTACCGCCCGGGCACGGTGAGCGACTTCACGGCCGCCGGCGCCGGCGGGCCAAACACGGCGCAGGTCTTCGAGCGCGCCAGCGCCGAGCCGCTGACCAAGGGCATCTCGGGCCTCTACACGCGCGACGGCTACCGCCGCTACGTGCTGAGCGCGGTGCAGAAGACCACCCCGGTGCTGGCCGCCGAGGAGAGCTGGGTGCTCGGCCTGCGCAACGACCCGGCACGCCTGCGCGACGCCACCGTCGGCAACGTGATGAGCGACAGGGTGCGGCGACTCTACTTCGAGGAGTACATCAAGGCCTGGGACGCCTACATCGCCGACGTGCGTCTGATCAAGCTCGGCGACCCCGAGCGCGCCATCGCGGCGACGCGGCTGCTCGCCTCGCCCGATTCGCCGCTCGGCAAGTTCATCCGCGGGACCGCCACCGAGACCAGGCTCGTGCAGGCGCCCGAGGCGATGAACCCGCTCGAGAAGGCCGCGGCGCAGGCCAAGGCCGACGCGGCGCGGCTGGCCGGCGGCGCGGCGGCCGATGCCGGCGGCGGCGGGCCGCTCGAGAAGATGGTCGACGACCACTTCGCGCGCTACCACCGCCTGGTGGCCGGCGATCCGCCGCCGCTCAACGCCACGTTGCAGCTGTTCGGCGACCTCAACGCGCAGCTGATGGCGGTGGACGCAGCCAAGAAGAGCAAGTCGCCGCCGCCGCCGGCGGCCGGGGCCGAGAAGGTCAAGGCCGCCGCCGCGACGCTGCCCGACAACATGCGCGCGATGGTCGAGCAGGTGGCCGACGTGGCCATCAACCAGGGCCTGGGCGCCGAGCGCCAGGGCCTCACCGCCGACTTGAAGCCGATCACCGACTTCTGCAACCGCACCATCACCGGCCGCTACCCCTTCGCCTCGGGCGCGCGCGCCGACGTGCTGCCCGAGGACTTCGGCCAGCTGTTCGGCCAGGGCGGCCTGCTCGACGAGTTCTTCCAGCGCCGGCTGGTGGCGCTCGTCGACATGGGCACCACCACCTGGACCTACAAGCCGCTCACCGACGGCACGCGCCCGGTGTCGCCGGCGGCGCTGGCGGAGTTCCAGCGCGCGCAGCGCATCCGCGAGGTGTTCTTCCGCAGCGGCGGCAAGCAGCCGGCCATCCGCATCGAGATGCGCCTGCTCGAACTCGAGCCCACGCTCAAGGAGCTGACGCTGGACGTCGATGGCCAGGTCGGCAAGCTCACCACCGGCGGCCCTTCGTTGATCGTGAACTGGCCGAGCCAGCGCGTGGCTTCGGTGATCAGGCTCTCGACCGGCCTCGGCCAGGCCGGGCCGCTGGTCATGTTCGAGGGCCCGTGGGCGCTGTTCCGCCTGTTCGAGCGCTTCGAGGTGCAGCCGGGCGCGGTGCCCGAGCGCTTCAACGTGCTGATGAATCTCGACGGCCGGCGTGCGCGGCTCGAGGTGATCGCGGCGAGCGCGTTCAACCCGTTCCAGCTGCGCGAGATCAAGCAGTTCCGCTGCCCCGCCACGCTGTGAGGCCATGACGAGCGGGGCACCGGGCTGGCACGGCAAGCTGCCCTCGCTGGGCGACTTCGCCTCGCGCCGGCTCGACGCCGGCTTCGTCGAGGTGTGGGACGCCTGGCTCGCCGAAGGCCTGCTCGCGCTGCGCGAGGCCAACGCCGACTGGCTCGACGCCTACCTCGGCAGCCCGAGCTGGCGCTTCCTGCTTGCGCCGGGGGCGCTGGCCGGTGCCGCCGGCGCGCAGGGCTGGGCCGGCGTGCTGATGCCCTCGGTGGACCGGGTCGGCCGCTACTTCCCGCTCACGCTGGTGCTGCCGCTCGGCGACGGGCCGGCGCACACCGAGCAGATGCGCCAGCTCTGGTTCTGGCTGGCGCGCCTGGACGAACTGGCGCGCGACGCGCTGCACGACGACTGGACCGTCGATCGGCTCGAGGACGAACTGGCGCGCATGGCGCTGCCCGATCTCGCCGCCGCCGGCGCGCCCGACGCGGCGCCCGACGTGGCGGCCGACCCGGCGCCGGCCACGCTGATCGAGCTGCCGCCCGGGCTCGACGCCGCCACCGTGATCGGCACCCAGGCCCAGCAGGTCTGGGCGGCGCGCTCGCTCGCGCGCGCCTGGTGGCAGGCGGCGCCCGACGAGGGACCGAAAAGGCTGCTGCTTTCACACGGCCTGCCGCCGCCGGCCGCGTTCACGAGGTTCTTCGGTCCGACTGCGTAGACAATCGAGGGCCGCATGAGCCCCGACCAGCCCGACGACGACCGCACCATCGTCCGCCCGACCACCACGCCGGGCGGCGGCGGCTTCGAGCGCACCACCGACTACGCGGCGACGCAGATCACCGGCGGCCCGGCCGAGAACATGGACACCGGCAACGGCCTGCCGGTCGGCACGCGGCTGCACGAGTTCGAGATCACCTCGTTCGTCGGCGAGGGCGGCTTCGGCATCGTCTACGCGGCCACCGACCACTCGCTCGGCCGGCGCGTCGCGCTCAAGGAGTACATGCCCTCGTCGCTGTCGTCGCGCAACACGCAGGGCCAGGTGCAGGTGCGCAACGAGCGCTACCGCGAGACCTTCGAGGCCGGGCGCAAGAGCTTCGTCAACGAGGCGCGGCTGCTCGCCAGCTTCGACCACCCGTCGCTCGTCAAGGTCTACCGCTTCTGGGAGGCCAACGGCACCGCCTACATGGTGATGCCCTTCCTCGAGGGGCAGACGCTGCGCGACATCCTGCGCGACCTCGGCCAGCCGCCCGACGAGGCCTGGCTGCGCGCGGTGCTCGCGCCGCTCACCGAGGCGCTGCTCGTCATCCACGAGCAGCAGTGCTACCACCGCGACATCGCGCCCGACAACGTGATGCAGCTGCCCAACGGGCGCTGGCTGCTGCTCGACTTCGGCGCCGCGCGCCGCGTCATCGGCGACATGACGCAGGCGCTCACGGTGATCCTCAAGCCGGGCTACGCGCCGATCGAGCAGTACGCCGAGATCCCGGGCATGAAGCAGGGCGCGTGGACCGACGTGTACGCGCTCGCCGCGGTGGTCTACAACGCCATCACCGGCAAGACGCCGCCGCCTTCGGTGGGGCGCATGCTCAACGACACCTACCAGCCGCTCGTCAAGGTGGCCGCCGGGCGCTACAGCGAGGAGTTCCTGAGCGCGATCGACCGCGCGCTGGCGGTGCGGCCCGAGGAGCGCATCCAGAGCATCGGCGAGCTGCGCGAGGCCATCGGGCTGGAGGCGGTGCCCTTCGATCCCTACTCGAGCCGGCCGATCGGCGCGCTGCCCGAGGGCGTGCGCACGCGGCAGATGACGCAGCAACCGCTGCCGGCCGCGGTGCATGCGGCCCATGCGGCCCATGCGGCTCACGCGGCACCACCGCCCGCCGCGGCGCGCGCGCCTGCGCCGCCGGCCGACTCCCTCACCGCCATCCTCCCGCCCGCCGCACCACGGCCGGCGCCGGCGCCGGCGCCGCGCAGCGCGGCAGCCGCGGGCAGGCAGGCCGGCGCGGCCGGCGCGGCCGGCGCCGGCAGCCGCACCGGCCTGATCGTCGGCGGCGGCCTCGCCGGACTGGCTGCGCTCGGCGTCGGGGCCTACTTCGTGCTCGCGCCGGGCAGCCGGCCGGTGCCGCCCCCGCCACCGCCGCCCACGCTGCAGGCCGAGGCGCCGGCGCCGCCGCCGGTGGCCACTGCCGCGCTGCCGTCCGCGCCCGCACCGACGCCGCCCGCCGCCCCGCCGCCGCCCTTCAGCGTGACGAACGAGTTCGAGCGCGTCGTGCAGGCGCAGAGCGCCGGCTTCGGCGTGCGCGCCGAGGCGCCGAAGACCGAGCTGCGCATCGGCCGCGACGAATTCCGCTTCTCGCTCACGAGCGAGCGCGACGGTTTCGTCTACGTCTTCGGCTACGGCGCCGACGGCACGATGGCGCAGCTGGTGCCCAACCGCCGCTCGGGCAGCGTGCGCATCCGCAAGGGCCAGACCTGGCGCTTCCCGGCGGCCGACCGCTTCACGCTGCTGCCCAGCGAGCCGACCGGGCCGACGCACCTGCTGCTGATGGTGTCGGCGCATCCGCGCAAGCTCGACGCGCTCAGGCTCGAGGAGGCCGGCGACGTCAAGCTCTTCCCCGAACGCAGCGTGCTCCAGGGTCTGGCCTCCGCCTACACCGGCGCGGCCTCGGTGTTGATCGGCGGCGCCGTCTGCCCGGCCGGCGCGCCGTGCGACGACGAGTACGGCGCTGCCGTGCTGCGCTTCGAGACCATCAAGTAGCGACGACGATGAACAAGGCCTTCGTCAAGGAGGCCGAGGGCGGCGACGAAGACGACGACGCCCCGGGCCTGCCCCCGCTGCCCGCCGGCACGCGCAACTACATCACGCCGCAGGGCTACCGGCGGCTGCGCGCCGAGTTGATGAACCTGATCGACGTCGAGCGGCCCAAGGTGGTGGAGATCGTCTCCTGGGCCGCCAGCAACGGCGACCGCTCCGAGAACGGCGACTACCTCTACGGCAAGAAGCGCCTGCGCGAGATCGACCGCCGCATCCGCTTCCTGACCAAGCGCCTGGACATCGCCGAGGTGGCCGACCCGAGCGTGCACCACGGCAGCGACCAGATCTTCTTCGGCGCCACCGTCACCTTCGCCAACGGCAGGGGCGAGCAGCGGCGCATCCGCATCCTCGGCATCGACGAGGCCGACTCGCTGCAGGGCGAGGTGAGCTGGGTGGCGCCGATCGCGCGCGCACTGCTCAAGGCGCGCGAGGGCGACGAGGTCACCGTGGCCACGCCCGGCGGCAGCGAGACGATCGAGGTGCTGGCGGTGGAGTACCCGCCGCCGGATGCGCCGGAGTCCGTTGCGCCCTAGCTAGCTAGCTAGCTAGCGCCCCTCGCGCCCGCCGAACCAGGTCTTGTGCACCCAGGCGTACAGCGGCGCCAGGGGCAGCCCGCTGAAGGCCAGGCCGGCATAGAAGACCAGCATGGCCAGCCCGCCCCAGCCGCTGCCCACGCCCCAGTGCAGGTAGGCGAGCACGGTGAGCAGCGGGCCGAGTGCCAGGGTGGCGATCACGGCCAAGACCTTGCCGGCGTAGCGCGCCACGAGCAGGTGTACCAGCAACCCGCCGAGCGTGTAGGCGGCCAGCACCGCCGTCAGCAGGCGTTCGCTGCGCCGTTGACTCTCGCGAGCCTCGCGCTGCTGCTCGCGCCAGCGCTGCTCGGACTCGAGGGCGCGGGCGGTGATGCGCGCGTCGCGCTCCGCGTCGCGCTCCGCGTCGGTCTGCGCGGCGGCCCGTGCCGCGGGATGTCGGCAGGGGCCCGCGCCCCGGCATCCGTCCCAGGTGCGAACGAAGTCGTGCAGGTCCGGGGGCGGCCGGTTGCCGATGCGCTCGACCAGATGGCGCACCGCCTCGTCGCTGGCCGGCGCGAGGCCGGCCCAGGACGCGCCGGGTTGGCGCTGCGCCGCCTTCGCATGCAGCGCCGTCAGCTCGCCGGGCGCCACGGTGCCGGCGCGCCAGACCTCGTCGAGCGTGGCCGGGGTCACCGCCTCGCCACCGGCCGCGCGAAGATGCCTGGCCAGGAGCGCACGCCGCAGCGTGTCGGCCTCGGCCGGCCGGTGCCAGGCGGCCAGAAGGTCTGCCGCGTAGAAGGCCGTCGTCTCGGCGTCGGCCGCGGGCCGCGCCATCAGGGCCTGCCAGGCGGGGCCGCCGATCGCCACCGGCTCGTCGCGGGCGGTCCGGGCGGATGCAGGGACCGCCAGCGCCAGCAGCGCCGCGAGCAGGCAGGCCAGCGTCCAGATCGGCCGGGTCGAAGGGGGGGTGCCCGAGAGGCCGGAAGTCGTCATCGCACGTTGCAGAAGGCGACCAGCAGCGCCGTGCCGAAGGCCGCGGCCACGACGCCGTAGCGCCGCCAGTAGGCGTGCCGGGCCCGCTCGGCTGCCGCGTGGTGCTCCGGCCGCTGCGTGAGGTCGGCAATGCGGCGGCGCTCGGATTCGGGCAGCGGGGCGAGCGCAGTGCGCATCGCCTCGTCACGCAGGCTCTCGAGCCGCGCCTGTGCGCCCGCGAGAAGCGGGCTCAGGTCCTCCAGCAGAGGTGCCAGCACCGGATGTCCGCATTGCCCGCAATGGGCTTCCACGGCCGGATCCAGCACCTGCCCGCAGGCGTGGCAGGGCCAGCGGGTCAGCGCGGGCGTGTCCTGCGCCGCGGTGTCCGGACGGGCGCGCGCAGCCGTCCCTTCGTCGACGTGGCCCAGCGCGACCGCCAGGCGCGGCAGGTCCAGCATCAACAGCGGGCTCTCGCAATGTGAGCAATGGTCGTCGTGAGCCATTTCGGGCGCGCCGCAGGACAGGCAGTGCAGCGCGCGCGCTTCGCGGGCCAGCGCCACGCGTTCGCCCGTCGACGGCGGCCGCAGCAGCCCGCGCGAGGCGAGCAACGCCGTCAGGCCCAGCACCTGCCCGTGACCCTGGGCACATTCGCGACCGCCGTAGCGCCCGTAGCGGGTGAGCGCGGCGGACTGGCGCAGCGTCTGGCCGCAATGGGGGCAGCGCCAGGTGCCGCCCAGACGATCGGCGCGTTCGGAGTCGCCTTCGGCGGGCCGCGCCGCCATGGCCTGCAGGAGCTCCACCCAGGCCAGGCGGTCGAGCGCGTGAAACTCGAGCATGTCGAACCACACCAGCCGGCAGGGCGTGCAGTGGTCGACCTCGGCGCCGACGTCACCACCGGGGCGCACCGAGGCCATCGGCCGGGCGCAGCGGGGGCAGGGGCGGTCGGCACGGACCACCGGGGGGCGGCCCGACGCTGTCAATCCGAGCGGTAGCGCGACACCTTCTGCACCACCGGCGAGCGGCGCAGCACGCGCAGCACGTCGGCCAGGTGCACGCGGTCGCGCACGCTGACCAGCAGGCGCAGCTCCACCACCTCGGCGGCCTGGCCCTGGTCCATGTCCAGGTGCGTGATGTCGGCCTCGGCGCGGCTGATCGCGCTGGCCACCTCGGCGAGCACGCCCTTGCCGTTGCGCACCAGCACGTGCAGGCTGGTCTCGAAGGGGCGCGTCAGATCGTCGGCCCACTCCACCTCCATCCAGCGCTCGCTGTCGCGCTCGAACAGGCGCTTGCCGGTCGGGCACTCGGCGGTGTGCACGAGCAGGCCCTCGCCGCGGCCGAGGTAGCCGGTGATCGAGTCGCCGGGGATCGGCCGGCAGCAGGGCGCGAACTGCACCGACGCGCCTTCGCTGCCGTCGATGAACACGAGGCCCTGCACCGCGGTCTGCTCGTCGCTCGTGAAGCGGTTGAGCGAAAGCGCGGTGTCGGCCAGGATGCCCTTGTCGGCCATGAACTGCGCCAGCCGCTTGGCCACGATGGTGGCGATCTTGCGCCCGAGGCCGATGTCGACCAGCAGCTCGCCGCGGTTGCGGTTGCCGCTCCAGCGCGTGAGCTGCTGCCACAGCGCGGCGGCCTCGGTGTCGGTGGGGTCGGGCGAGGGCATCGGCAGCCCTTCGGCGCGCAGCGCCTGCGCCAGCATCTTCTCGCCGAGCGCGCGCGACTCCTCCGCCTCCATGTTCTTCAGGAAGTGGCGGATCTTGCTGCGCGCGCGCCCGGTGCGCACCATCGACAGCCAGCTCGGGTTCGGCTTGGCGCCGGGCGCGGTGATGATCTCGACCACGTCGCCACTCTTGAGCTCGGTGCGCGGCGCCACCGGCTCGCCGTTGACCTTGGCGGCCACCATGTGCTGGCCGACGTCGGAGTGGATGGCGTAGGCGAAGTCCACCGTCGTGGCGCCGCGCGGCAGCGCCAGGATCTTGCTCTTGGGCGTGAAGACGTAGACCGCGTCGGGGTGCAGGTCGATCTTCACGTGATCGAGGAACTCGACCGCGTCGCGCGTCTCGTCCTGGATGTCGAGCAGGCTCTGCAGCCACAGCGCCGACAGGCGCTGCGCGTCGGCTGCCGCCGCGGCACGCTCGTCGCCGGCGCGGCCGCCGGTCTTGTACAGCCAGTGCGCCGCGATGCCCTTCTCGGCCACCGCGTGCATGGCCTCGGTGCGGATCTGGAACTCCACCGCGGTGCCCAGCGGGCTGACCAGCGTGGTGTGCAGGCTCTGGTAGCCGTTGGCCTTGGGGATCGCGATGTAGTCCTTGAAGCGCCCCGGCACCGGCTTGTACTGCTGGTGCAGGATGCCGAGCGCGACATAACAGTCGATCTGCGTGGGCACCACGACGCGGAAGCCGAACAGGTCGCTGACCTGCGCGAAGTTGGCGTGCTTCTCGCGCATCTTGCGGTAGATGCTGTAGATCGTCTTCTCGCGCCCGGAGATCGACAGCTTCAGCTTGTGCTGCGCGAAGGCGCGCTCGACCTCGTGGCGCACGCGCTCGACGATGTCGCGCCGCGTGCCGCGCGCCCGCGCCACCGCCTTGGCCAGCGCGGCGTGGCGCCACGGGTTGAGCAGCTCGAAGGCCAGGTCCTGCAGCTCGCGGTACATCTGGTTCAGGCCCAGGCGGTGCGCGATCGGGGCGTAGATGTCGAGCGTCTCGCGCGCGATGCGCTGGCGCTTCTCGGGCGCAAGCGCGCGCAGCGTGCGCATGTTGTGCAGCCGGTCGGCCAGCTTGATCAGGATGACGCGCACGTCGCGCGCCATCGCCAGCAGCATCTTGCGGAAGTTCTCGGCCTGGCCTTCCTCGCGCGTGTTGAACTGCAGCTTGTCGAGCTTGGTCAGGCCGTCCACCAGGTCGGCGGTCGGCGCGCCGAAGCGCTCCACGAGTTCGGTCTTGCTGATGCTCTTGTTGTCCTCGATCGTGTCGTGCATCAGCGCGGCCATCAGGCTCTGCGCGTCGAGCTTCCAGTCGGCGACCAGGCCGGCCACCGCGAGCGGGTGCGTGATGTAGGGCTGGCCGTCGGCGCGGAACTGGCCCAGGTGCGCCTCGTCGGCGAACTTGTAGGCCTCGCGCACCAGCTTGCCGTCGGCCTTGCTGAGGTAGCCGATCTTCTCGGCCAGCGCGGCGAACGAGGACACCTCGGCGCCCGGCTCGGCCGTGGCGGCGCCGCGCTGCAGCCCCTGCAAGGCAGAGGGCAGCAGTTCGGCGGCCAGTTCGCGCAGACCCATGGGGCCGAATTTAGCGCGGAAGGCTTTCGCCCCGCGAAAAGACTGCGGCCGCCGGATCCGACCCGGCAAGGGGTCGGACGGCGGCCGTGGCCGTCAGTGCGCGCAGGCGCGCGCCGGCGGGGTCAGATCGGCACCTTGCGCAGCATCTCCAGGCCGACTTCGCCGGCGGCGATCTCGCGCAGCGCGGTCACGCCGGGCTTGTTCTTGGCCTCGACCTTGGGCGCGTGGCCCTGGCTCAGCATGCGCGCGCGGTAGGTCGCCGCGAGCACGAGCTGGAAGCGGTTGGGAACCTTGGCAAGGCAGTCTTCGACGGTGATGCGGGCCATGATCTCGGTGGGCGGGTCTCGACGCGGGAAGCGTGCGAGTATACCCGCCCCCTCTTCGGGGCCCGGCCCCGGCTCAGCGGCGTGCCAGCAGCACGCCGGCGGCGCGGCGCTCGGCCGGCGTGGTCACGGCGTCGAAGCCGTGCGGCTCGCCGAAGGCCAGCTCGCCGCTCAGGGCGGCCAGGCGCAGTTCGTCGCGCACCTGCTCGCGGCTCTTGGCGACCAGCAGCGCCGGGGTGCGCGGCCAGTCGGCTTCGGTGACCTGCAGCGTGCCGGCCTGGCGCGCGGCGTCGAGTTCGGCCTTGACCTGGGCGCGCGTCAGCTCCGACTTGGCGGGCAGCGGCAGCTCGTAGGTGGCCTCGCCGGCGAAGGCGGCGCCGGCGAAGAGGGCGGCGGCGACGAGGGTGGCATTGCGGATGGTGGCGTTCATGGCAGATCTCCTGAGGGTGGGTTCGGTGGGTTCGTTTCGGAGGCCGGTTCAGCGCCGACCACGGAACGAACTGTGAGCACCGAAGCCGCCCCCCACCGGACAGCCCGATGACAAATTCGTAATCCAAACGCCGCGCCGGAAATGCGACGATTCGCCCTGTAAACGAGCCCGCCATGAGACTGCTGGTCATCGAAGATGAAGCCAAGCTCGCCCAGTACCTGCACAAGGGCCTGAGCGAGAACGGCCATGTCGTCGACGTGGCCCACGACGGCATCGAAGGCCGCCGCCTGGCCACAGGCGGCGAGTACGACCTCGTGCTGCTCGACCTCATGCTGCCCGGCGTCGACGGTTTCGGCGTGCTCTCGGCCATGCGCCACGAGGGCAAGCGCACGCCGGTGCTGATGCTGACCGCACGCGACAAGGTCGAGGACCGCGTGCGCGGGCTCGAGCAGGGCGCCGACGACTACCTCGTCAAGCCCTTCGCCTTCTCGGAGCTGTTGGCGCGCATCGCCGCGCTCGGCCGCCGCAGCGCCAACGGCAACGGCGTGCAGGCGGCCACGGTGCTCAAGCTGGCCGATCTGGAGCTCGACCTCATCAGCCGCAAGGCGCAGCGCGCGCAGCAGCGGCTGGACCTGACGGCCAAGGAGTTCAACCTGCTCGCGCTGCTGCTGCGCCGGCGCGGCCAGATCCTGTCGCGCACCACGCTGGCCGAGCAGGTGTGGGACATGAACTTCGACTCCGACACCAACATCGTCGAGGTGGCGGTGCGCCGCCTGCGCAGCAAGCTCGACGACCCGTTCCCGGCCAAGCTGCTGCACACCGTGCGCGGCATGGGCTACGTGCTCGAGGAGCGTGCGCCGTGAAGACGGCCGTACCCTGCGGCGTGGTGTGCAGCCACTCCATCGGCGCGCGGCTGTCCAAGAAGCTCGCCGTCTTCACCGTGCTCGTGCTCGGCTTCGTCTCCGTCGTGTCGTGGTGGTCGGTGCACCGGCTGATCTACGAGCGCAACGGCGAGGACGTGCAGCGCCGTGCGGTGCTGTTCACCAAGATCCTCGAACTCGAGGCCAAGAACGGCGGCCAGGCCGCGGTGATCGAGCGTCTGAAGCGGTCTTCGGCGATGCGCCAGGAGATGCAGGAGAGCTCGCGCCTGGAGATCTACGCCGGCGACGGGCGGCTGCTGCATGCCGATCCGATGCCGCCCGCGATGGCCCAGTCCGATCACGTGCGCACCTTCGTCTTCCGCACGTCGGTGCCCAACCTGCCGGGCGGCGAGATCGAGGCGCGCTTCTCGGTGGACTACACGCGCGATGCGCAGATGGGCGAGCGCTGGATCTGGATCCTCGTCACCGTGACGCTGGTGGCGGCGGCCGCGGTCGCCGCGGGCGGCTACTGGCACGTGCGGCGTGCGCTGGCGCCGCTGCGCGAGCTGGCCACGCAGACACGGTCGATCTCGCCGCAGCAGCTGGACAAGCGCCTGTCGCTGGCCGATCCGGCCGAGGAGCTGCTGCCGTGGATCGAGCAGTTCAACGCGCTGATGGAACGCCTGGACCGCAGCTACGCGCAGCTCGAGGCCTTCAACGCCGACGTGGCGCACGAGCTGCGCACGCCGCTGGCCAACCTGATCGGCGAGACCGAGGTGGCGCTGTCGCGCGAGCGCAGCAACGAGGTGCTGCGCGACACGCTGGCCTCCAACCTCGAGGAGATGCAGCGCCTGTCGGCGATGGTCAACGACATGCTCTTCCTCGCCCACGCCGACCGCGGCGCCGTGGCACGCCGCGGCGCGCCGGTGAGCCTGGCGGCGCTGGCGCGCCAGGTGGTCGAGTTCCACGAGGCGCCGCTCGAGGACGCGGGCCTGGCGCTGCGCATCGAGGGCGACGCCACCGTGCCGGTGGACGAACCGCTGTTCAAGCGCGCGCTGTCCAACCTGCTCGGCAACGCCACCCGCTTCGCCGAGCCCGGCTCGACGGTGGTGGTGCGCATCTCCGAAGCGCTGGCGCGCACGCCCGACCAGGTGGAGGTGGTGGTGCAGAACCAGGGCCGGGCGATCCCGCCGCAGCAGCTGCCGCGCCTGTTCGACCGCTTCTTCCGCGGCGACGACGCGCGCCACTGCCCCGAGGCGCAGCACCACGGCCTGGGGCTGGCCATCGTGGCCGCCATCGCGCGCATGCACGCCGGGCGCACGCTGGCCGAGTGCGACGCCGGCCTCACGCGCGTGGGCTTCACGCTGGCCACGCGCTGAAGGCGCGCGCCGCCGCGCGCGGTGCGGCGGCGGCGGCGCGCTTCATGGCTCGCTCAGACGGGATCGAGCGTCTGCACCGGATCCCAGACCCATCCGCCCGGGTACTGCGTGCCGAGCTGGCCGTAGTAGTTGTTGCCCCAGCACCAGATCTTGTTGTCGGTGCCGATGGCGCAGGTGTGCAGCAGCCCGGCCGCGATGGCGCGGTAGCTGCGCCCGCCGCCGACCGCCTGCGCGGTGGGGTAGACGCCGGCGGCCCCGGTCGGGTTGACGCCCACCTGGCCGTGGTAGCCGTTGCCCCAGCAGTAGGCGAAGCCGCTCGTGCCCAGCGCGCAGGCGTGGTTGGGGCCCGTGCTCACGCCCGACAGCGCCATGCCGCCGCCCACAAACGACGCCACGTGCGTCGAGTTGCCGGTGCTGCCGTTGCCGAGCTGGCCCCAGTAGTTGTAGCCCACGCACTGCACGATGCCGGTGGACTGGTCGACGCAGGTGCTGTCGCCCTGCGTGGCCAGCCGGTTGGCCGACACGCTGAGCCCGGTGAAGGTGAACGCCGGCACCGGGTTCAGCTGCGCCGGGTTGGCGCCGGTCTGGCCGAAGCTGTTGTTGCCGAAGCAGTCCACCTCGCGCCAGCTGCCGGCGGCGTAGATGGCGCAGGCGTGCTGGTGGCCGACCGCCAGGCCCTGGTAACCGCCCCAGCCGTAGATCAGCGTCGGGTTGGCCGTGTTGCCGGCGATCTTGCCCCAGCAGAACACGCCGCCGGCGGTGTTGCCGCAGGTCGACGACTGGCCGGCGGAGATCGAGCTGAAGACGCGGCCGTTGATGGTCTGCGGGCCGGTGGTGGTGCTGTCGCCGTAGAAGCCGGCGCCGAGCTGGCCGTAGTGGCCGACGCCCCAGCAGCGTGCGGTGCCGGCGCTGTCCAGCGCGCAGGTGTGGTCGCGGCCGGCATCGACCTGCATCGAGCCGCTCAGCACCAGGCGCGGCCGGTCCACGCAGTTGTAGCCGCTGCAGGTGCGGCTGCTCGCCACGCCGGCCTGGCCCAGGTAGTTGAGGCCCCAGCAGTACACGTTGCCGTTGAGCTGGCGCGCGCAGGTGTGGTAGTCGCCCGCGGTGATCTCGACGAAGGTGTCGCCCGAGGGCAGCGGGAAGGGCCGCGGGAACGGCTTGAAGATGACCTGCGCGCCGGCCGTGCCGGCGGCCAGACCGATCAGCGCGGCGGCGGCCAGGCGGGCCAGCCGGTTGGGTGCAAGGTTCATGGGGTCCTCCTCGAAGTGACTCGGCAGGCAGTGCCGATGGAGCCACTCTAGGAAGACCCGCGTTAGGGCGGCGTTATGCAAACGCCGTGTGCGGGGCGACTCCTCCTTCGGAGGGAGGGCGCCGCGCCGCTTCAGGCCAGGCCGAGCGCCGCGAACACCGCCGACTTGGCGCGCTGCTGCGCCGCGTACTTCAGGCGCTGCGAGTGCACCACGGTCTTCAGGTCGAACAGCGCGGTCTCGAACAGGCTGTTGACGATCACGTAGTCGAAGTGGCGCGCCTGCGCCACCTCCTCGCGCGCGTTGGCCAGGCGCAGCGCGATGGTCTCGGCGCGATCCTCGCCGCGCCGGCGCAGCCGCTGCTCGAGCTCGTCCCAGCTCGGCGGCAGGATGAAGATGAGCACGGCGTGCGGGAACAGCTGCTTGATCTGCAGCGCGCCCTGCCAGTCGATCTCGAGCACCACGTCCTCGCCGTGCCGCAGCCGCTCCTCGATCGCCTTGCGCGAGGTGCCGTAGAGGTGGCCGTGCACCTGGGCGTGCTCGAAGAACTCGCCGCGGTCGATCATGGCGCGGAAGGTCGCCTCGTCGACGAACCAGTACTCGCGGCCGTGCACCTCCTGCCCGCGCGGCGCGCGCGTGGTGTGCGAGACCGACACCGCCAGGTGCGAGTCGAGCTCGAGCAGCGCCTTGACGAGGCTGGACTTGCCGGCGCCGCTGGGCGCCGCCACGCAGAACAGGTTGCCCGGGGTCTCCATCGCGGCGATTGTGCCCGGGTGCTGCCCGGGCGCTGCCCGGGTGGTCCCCATGCGCCGCGGCGGCTCAGTGCGCCCTGTCGTGCACGATGGCATGCCCGCGCCCGCGCGCCAGCAGCCAGCGGTTCACCGGCCAGGCGACGAGCAGCGCGAGCAGCAGCGCCAGCGCGAGCGCGCCCCAGAACAGGAACGAGTCGAGCGGCGCGTCCATCGCGCCGGGGATGAACCACATCGCGGCGTTGTCGATCAGCTCCATGACCGCGATCGACGCCGTGTCGGCCGCCAGCGCCAGGCGCGCCGCGGCGCGCCAGCCCATGCCGGCGCGGCGCAGCGGCACGATCGTGAAGGCGTAGCCGAAGCCGAAGGCCAGCGCCACCGCCAGCGCGATGGTGGCCCCGTTGCCCCAGCCGAGCGCGCTGCCGATGACCAGCCCCAGCACCTCGCCCACGGCACAGCCGGCCAGGCAGTGCAGGGTGGCGAAGAAGGCCATGCGCGTGAGGCCCGGGGCGGCCGGGTGGTGGGCATCGTGGGCGGGCCGCCCGTGATGGCCGTGATGGCCTTGATGCCCGTGATGGGCGTGATGCCCGTGATGCGCGTGATGTCCGTCGATCGCGTGTCCCATGTTCGCGGCCTCCGCTTCCGGCGCGGGGTGCAGCCGGCTGGTCGGCATGGTCGACGCCCGTGCCGGCCGGCCGATGTCGGCGACGTGCCGCCGCCATGGCAGTTGTGATGCAGCGGCCCGTCGATGACACGTCCCGGCCACGCGCCGGCCGTTCAATGGCCGGCCAGCCACCCCGACCGCCGCGCCATGATCACGCTCGCCCCCACCCCATCCCTGTCCGCCCTCGGCGCGCCCGCGCTGCCGCCGCTCGCGCCCTGGCTGCGCATCGCGCGCGCCTTGTGGCCCACGCCGGCGGCACGCGGCCTGGCGAGCGTCGGCATCGACGAACTCGACGATCATCTGCGGCGCGACATCGGCCTGCCGCGCGGCGAAGCGCGGCGCGCCGACGCTCGCCTGTTCGACCTGATCTGAAGGACCTTCGTGCCCGACGCCCCGACCCACCCGATGCCGCCGCGCCGGCGCCGCGCCGGCCTGCTGACCACGCTGCTGACCGCGCCGGTGCTGCCCCTTCTGCTCACCGCCTGCGCCTCGATGCTGCCGGGCCCCGGCGAGACCGTCACGGTGGCCGTGCACGGACCGATCGCCGTGAAGGACTTGACCGGCCGGCGCAACGTGGCCGCGGCGCGCGCCGCGCTGCAGGCGGCCGGCATCGGCGAGCAGGAAGTCGCCGCGGGCCGCGTGATCTACGTGCACTGCGCGGTCATGAGCGACGGCTGGTGGGACAGCCTGGCCATCCTGCCCGAGGGCTTCGCCGGCCCGCTCGACGGGCGCGCGCTGCGGCTGCGCGTGCAGGACCGCGGCGACAACGACCGCCTGGGCGTCAACCACGTCGTCGGCGTGACCGAGCCGCCGCTGCGCCGCGGCGGCCTCGCCTACCGCGTGATCCCGGACTGGCGCGAACGCGGCCTGCGCAACAACTACGAAGAGCAGCCCCCGGCCGGCGGGCCGCGCTCGGCCTACCTCATCGTGCAGGGTTCGTGGCTGGTGCGCTGCAATCCGTGAGGGGCGGCCCGATCGACGACACCAACGAGCGGCTGTTCGTCCGCCTCGACGAAGACCGCTCGCACGGGCCGGAGTCGGGGGTGCCGTCGGCGTGCCTGCACGTGCTCCCGGTGCCCGGCGCGTTGCGGCCGCTGGTGGCGCATGTGCTCGCCTACCACGAGCGCTTCGCCCCCGGCGAGGAGGTGCTCGAGCGCGTGCTGCCGGACGGCGCGGTGCGGCTGATCCTCCATGAGGGCAACGACCCGGGAGACGACCCGGGAGACCGCCCTGGATACGGCGCCCCGAGCCTGGTGCTTGCCGGCCCGTCGATGAAGCCGGCGCTGGTTCGCCTGCGTGGGCGCGTCGAGGGCCTGTCGATCACGCTGCAGCCGGGCGCCGCCGCGACCCTGTTCGGCGTGCCGGCACGCGACCTCGTCGACCTGGCCGTGCCGCTTCACGAGTTGTGGCCGCGCGCGGCCGACGAGCTGATCGAACGCCTCGCGGGGCAATCCGGCACCCCGGCGAAGGCGCAGGTGCTGCTGCAAGGCCTCGCGCGGCACGCGCCGGGCCCGGAGGTGCAAGCGCGCCAGCTGGCCGCGCGCGCGTTGCGGGCCCTGCGCGCCGGCGCCGGCCGGCGCAGCCCGCGCGAGCTGGCGGCCACGCTGGGCGTGGGCGAGCGCCGCCTGCAGCAGATCTTCCACGACCAAGTCGGGCTGACGCCGAAGGCCGCGTCCCGGCTGGCACGGCTGCACGGCCTGCTGCGCGCGCTGCGCCACCCCGGCGCGCCGGCCTGGGCCGAACTCGCCCCCGATCTCGGGTTCTACGACCAGGCGCACCTGGCCAACGAGTTCCGCGCGCTGTGCGGCCTCACGCCGGGCCAGTTCATGGCGCGCTCGGCTGCGGGAAATTCCAAGACGGCGGCTTGAGACGCCGCTAAGGTGCGGGGCCTGCCCTCGAATCGGAAGCCCGCGCATGCCCACCGAGAAGCCCCTGTCCCGCTGCATCGCCATCGTCACCGGCGCCAGCCGCGGCGCCGGGCGCGCCATCGCGCT
>Ga0073934_10006372_pt1 | contig 17263 bp, 14 predicted proteins | sample LarsenN4metaG_FD_76834 | JGI IMG/M metagenome (GOLD analysis project Ga0073934, IMG submission 76834) | Hot spring sediment bacterial and archeal communities from British Columbia, Canada, to study Microbial Dark Matter (Phase II) - Larsen... ... | reverse complement strand
TGCAGGGGATCGTCCGTCGAGTCAAGGTCCAGGATGATCTCTGGCGGCGCTTCGCGGTGCGCGGCGAGAAACACCGCCACGAACATCTGATCCACGGCCGCCTCGTCCAGCGCGATCTTCTTCGAGCGTTCGTCTTCCTGGACTTCTGCGCCGGTCAGCTCCAAGCGATTCAGCGTGCTCTTGCCCGCCAACGCCTGGCCTCGGTCGCGCGCCCGTCGCCGATCCTCGCCCTGCGGGTCGGCCTTCTCCACCCACACCGCCAGCAGGGGGTCGCGCCGGAGTTCTTTGTGGTCGTTCAAGTCCTCATACCCCAAGGCCAGTCCGTACACCCGCTGCGCCACCAGTTCCGCGACCGTGAGCTCGATCCGCGCCCGATCGCGATGGTCCCGGAAACAGGCCGCAAATTGGGCGGTGATCCCCGTGCGCTTCTCCACCTCAGCAGCAGCAAACCGCCAGCATCGCTGGTGATCGCTCCGCCATCAAACCGACCTCGGACTTCGCGCTTCCGTAGAGGATGAAATTGGAAGGATTCTTGGTTACACTCTGTTGGCATCAAGGCTGTCGCTTCTCCTCGGCAGAAGTTCCTTTCAACAAAAACACTTATGCCTGAGGTGACAGCCTTTTTCATTTCCCTGGTGAGAAATCCGGACTAATCCAAATAGCGCAAGGCAAGACGAAAGCGGCCCGCCGCTTGTTGCCGATGGTGCCCGCAGTGTATCGGGCGCTCAAGGCGCGACACGAGGCGCAAGGCGCGCCACGTGAAGGGTGGGTGTTTCCCACCGGCTCTGCCTGTGGGCATCTTGATAGTCTCGGGGCGAAGCTCTACCACGCGAAGGCTTTTGCGGCCTTAGAGAAAGCCCGGAGAGACAGTCCCGCCCTGCCAGAGATCAAACCCTTCGAACCTTACTGCCTGAGACACATGGCCCTAACGAATCTGGCGAAAGCGGGGGCTGACGCCTTCACGCTTGCCCGAATCGCGGGCCACAGCCGCATTTCTACCCGAGAGCGATACATTCACCCACAGGCTGAGGCTATCGAGCAAGCCTTCACGAGAATCGCGGGAAGCCACAGAGTGGTCACGGACGGTGGTCACAGTGAAATGGCACCTGCCGCCCGGTAGGTTTTCAAGTGGTGCAAGAGCCTTACTTTCAAGCGGTTATGGTGGACCTGACGGGATTCGAACCCGTGACCTCATGACTGCCAGTCATGCGCGCTCCCAACTGCGCCACAGGCCCCTATGAGCAGTTGTCGGTGGTTAGTTCAAAGTCAATAAAGCCAGACCTCTCGCGGAGGCTGGCTTTGCGGTCGCCCCCGACAACCCAATTATGTTTTTACCATGCGCAAAATAGCACTGTCAACGAAAGGATCGGGGCGCCGGCCGATTGGGCCATCGTGCGGTCGTCCGACGGGTTGATTGACCGGCCGCGCGACTGGCCCATACATTCATCGGCTCATCGAGGGAGGGAGTCACCGGGTCCGTGGGCCACAGAGTTAGTGCTGGCTACTAGAGTGATAGTCTTGCTTGCAGTCCCGCTCGCCCTGATGCCCTCACGCGGCCGGCGGGCCGCCCCTCCAGGTGGGAGAGGGGCTGATAGTGAGGACTAAAGGCGTCACCCGATTATGCAGGGCTCAATAAGGGCGTCTAGCATGCCGTCAGCGCGACCTCTAGTCTGTTGATCAGAAAGGGAAAAGACCACTTCTTATTTCCGATCCCAGTGCACCATGTAGTTAACCCCGGGGCTAGGGATCCAAAACGGGTGACTCCCCGCTGCGGCCCGGTGGCCGGCCCCAGGTGTCTGTTTTTGGGGAACAAACCTTTTGTGAGCGGTGTCGAATCAAACAGGGGGGAGGAAGCAGGCAGCCTTGCGGTTCCCCGGGGGAGCTGATATCTTGGGTGCGACATGAACACGGCGCGATCAGCAAGTGTTGCACTCGAGCAAGCGTCTCCGGCCAGCCACGAAGCCGCGCTAGTGGCCGAACTAAAGGCCGGGTCGGAGGAAGCGTTTGCGTATCTGCTGGCCGTCTATCAGAATCCCGTTCACAACCTTGTTTCCCGCATCGTAGACGCCAGCGAGGACGCCCCGGACGTCCTCCAGAATGTCTTCATGAAGGTATTCCGAGGCATCAAGCAATTCAACGGGGAGAGCAGCCTCCGGTCGTGGATCTACCGGATCGCCATTCACGAGGCCTCAAACCATCGCCGGAGCTGGTTGAGGCGAAAGATTCAGGAGACGTTCTCACTGAACGACGACGGGGTCTCGACCGACGCTGCTCTGGCCCGCTGGTCGGAACATCCCGAGACGCCGTACGAGGTGGCCGAGCGATCCGAGCGGCACATCATCCTCGAGAGGGCGCTGGCAAGCCTGGCGCAGCCTTACCGCACGGTGGTGGTCTTGCGAGAGATCGAGGACCTGACATACGAGGAGATAGCGCAGATCCTGGATGTTTCTCAGGGTACGGTCAAATCCCGCTTGATGCGCGGACGCGAGCTCCTGAAGCGGAAGCTTCAAGGTTGTCTAGGGAAGTAAGATGTTCGAAACTTGCATGGAAATTCGGAGTTACTTCACCGATTATCTCGACGGCTGCTGCGATCGGGATCAACTGAGGTCCATCAGGTTCCATCTGGGCGATTGCGGTCCTTGCCGGGAGGAATTGGCGCGCTATCAAGCCCTGCAGGCGGAGCTGCGCGCCTTGCCGCGCCGGCGGATTCCGCCGGAACTGGCCTTGCAGATACGAGTTATTTTGTCGCACTGCCTCCATCGCCATGTGTGGAGCCGTTGGTGGATTTGGTTCGAGAACGCCTTTAAGCCTTTGCTCGTTCCCGCCTCGGGGGGTGTTCTGACGGCGGTTATTTTCTTCGGGCTCATTATGGGTTCGAACTTTGTGCCACCGTCTCCGCTGCCGGATGTCCCGCTCTCCCTTGTGACGCCGCCCCGTTTGCGCGAGCTTCCGCCCATCAATTTCACCACGGACGACGAGTCGGTCGTCTTGCTGGCGCAGGTGGATGCGGCGGGGCGGGTGATGAGCTACAGGCTTCTGTCAGGTGAGCTCTCAATCGAGCGGACACACCGTTTGGAGCGTTTGATCTACTTCAGTGTTTTTGACCCTGCCACGACCTTCGGCATGCCGACGGACGGGCAAGTGGTTCTGTCCCTGAGGCGAATCACGGTTCGAGGTTAGTCCGTTTGGCATTGGCGTTCCCGATTCAGGAGGGTCGATGGCCCCGGCGCGGTCGGCGCAAGCGGGGTCGCCCGATTTCTCGCTCTCTACTGCCGCGACTCCGTGGCGGCGCGATTTTCTCTCTCCTGATCCTCATTCTTGCGGTCCCGGCTCAGGCTCAGCAAGGCGGCGTCACTTTGGATTCGAACGAGCCGCTTTTTGCCATCCTGGCCGCGCGGATCGCCGCCGGGGTGGAACCCGCTTCGGTTTCAGAAGCGGGCCGTGAGGCGCGCCAGCAAGTGAGTGCCTATCTCGCACGGAAGAACATTCCCGTGACTGCGGAACTGCGGGCATTCTTCAACCAAAACCAGCCGGCCACGGGAGCGGCGGGCGAGTTGAGCCAGTATGTCTCGCTGGCCTTGCTGTTGGGGCCGCCGCCGGACTACAAGCCCACCGTCCCACTAAGTGATCTTCCGCCTGACGCCAAAAGGCTGATAGGCCTAGTTCCCTTGCTCAAGTCTTTCCACGACCAGGCGAACCTGACCGACCTGTGGGCGCAAATGCAACCCCGCCTCCGGCAGGAGATTGATCGGCAGAGCCCCGTCGTGCGCCGCAGCATCGAGCTCACCGACGCCTATCTCCGCTTTCCCAGCGGCTCGTATCTGGGGCGGACCTACGCTATTGTTCTCAGCCAACTGGGGATGCCGGAGCAGGTCCATGCCAGGATCTACGGGCCGAACTACTATCTCGTGACCACGCCGGCGAAGGAAGCCAAGATTCGCGAGATTCGTCACCAGTACCTGCACTTTCTTCTCGACCCGTTGGCCGTGAAGTACGCCGCGGAAATCCAGCAGAAAGGCGAATTGAAATTTTTGGTCCGCCTGGCGCCCCTGCTGGGTTCGGATTTCAAAGAAGATTTCACGCTGTTGACCATCGAGTGTCTGATCCGCGCGGTCGAATTGCGCATGGACAAGCGTCCGGCGAAGGAGGCGGAGAAGAGTCTGGAGGAGTTGGCGGCGAGCGGATTCATCCTGGCGCCCTATTTCTATTCCGCCCTCATCGAATACGAGAAGCAGGATTCGACCATGAGTGTCGCGCTCAAGGAAATCATCCAGAAGATCGACGTGGCGCAGGAGAAAGAGAAGGTTGCCAAGATGAAATTCACGTCCATGCCCGAGACGCCCGCCAAGGCGCAAGCCCCGGCCCAGTCGCAAGAAGAGATGCTGCTCAATGAGGGGGAAAACCTGATTGCGGAGGGGAAGTATCTGGAGGCGCGGGCGGTGTTTCGAACCGTGCTCGATACCGTGAACGCCCGAAGCGAACGGGCGCTTTTCGGCATGGGGGTGGTCTCGAGCAACACACGCAAGCCCGGACTGGCCGAAGACTACTTCCGGAAAACCCTCGAGGTCGCCCAGGATCTGCGGATTGTGACCTGGACGCACATCTATCTTGGCCGCCTCTACGACCTCCAAACCGACCGGACGCGGGCGTTGGCGGAGTATCGCGCCGCCACACTGACCGCCGGGGCGTTCCCGGATGCCTGGCGCGCCGCCCAAGACGGCCTGCAGAGGCCGTTTGGTTTCCACAAATGAGTAGGAAGGCCGCGCAGGGTAGCCAGATCCGCTACCCCTCGGCGTCCGGTCGAAATTGACACCTGCCTGCGTTTCCGGTAGGCTGAAAAATCCAAGCTGTCAGTTACGTTGAAGGGAGTCATTGACAATGAGAAGCGCTCTTATGATTTTGATAGCGCTGGTTCTAACGGTAGCCGGGGGGCTGGTAGCGCAAGGGCCGCCGGCGATGCCCCTGACGGAGAAGGAACTGGTGAACATCTTGAAGGACAAGCAGTTCCGGGCCCAGGCCGCAGCCATCGTGGAGCAGCGTGGAGTGGCTTTCGAGCTCGACCCCGAGATCGAAAAGAAACTTCGCAAGGCAAAGGCGGACGATCAGCTCATTGAGATCGTCAAGAAGGCCACTCCTACGGCCCGCGCCGAGCGCGCCAAGGCGCAGGGAGCGACCGTGGTAACGCCGGAAGAAGGACAGGCATTCCAACTGATTCAGAATGAGCTCGATCCAGACCGCAGGCTCCAGTTAGCGGCGGATTTCGAGCAGAAGTTTCCCACAAGCTCGCTGCTCACCTATGTGCACGTCTTTGCGGCCAGGTCTTACAGTGAGAAGAATGACCTTGAGAAGGCCATCGAGGCATGCGAAAAGAGTCTGCAACTCAAGAATGACAACTTGATGACCGTGTTGGTCGCCGTGGACATTCTGCCCCAGCCGCAGTCCATCCGCCTAGGCAACGCCGAGGAGAAGCTGGAACGCGCCGAGAAGTACGCCCAACGGGGGTTGCAGTTGATCGACGCACTCGCTGCCGGACCGAACGAAACCCCCGAACAATTCGCCGCTCGGAAGGCTTCCTATCAGCGCGACATGCACTCGGCGTTGGGCATGGTCCATATGCAGCGCGCCGTGCTGGCGCTGCAGGGTCCGGATCGCTCGGAATTCGAGCAGGCCGAGCAGGAATACCAGACCGCCATCAGCCTGACCTCGGAACCCAATGCCGCGGATTACTTCCGGCTGGGCGAGGTGCGACAAAACCTCGGAAAGATTGATGCGGCGATCGAGGCCTTCTCCAAGTCCGCGGCATTGGGAGACCCGGTTATCAAACAATATGCGGACGAACGGATCGAAGAGCTTCAGAAGGTGAAGGCGAAGGCGCAGCCTGCGGCGAAACCCCAGTAGAGAGGCAGGCGAGATGGGCATCGGCGACGGCAAGTTTGCGTTCGCCCATGGCTCGCTGCCGGACTTTCAACTGGAGGGCGACCCCGCTCTCCCGGGATCGCCACGATGCGGTTGCGCTGGGTAAGCCACGGCGTCGCTGGAAATTCATGGCTGTCGCAGCAGTCGAAGATTTGCAGTCCCAGATTGGATATCGCTTTACGGACCCGCAGCTCCTGCTGGAAGCCTTGACGCATTCCTCCTTTGCCCAGGAAAACGCCTCGCCTCTGCGCGACAACGAGCATTTGGAGTTCCTGGGCGACGCCGTGCTGAATTTCATTGTGAGCGTGCGGCTCGCCGACGCCTTTCCGGGGTACGAGGAGGGCAAACTCTCGCGCGCCCGGGCGCGCCTGGTCGCAGCGGAGCATCTGGCCCGGGCCGCTGCGCGATTACAGCTCGGCGACTACCTGCGGTTGGGTCGGGGAGAGGAGAAAAGCGGCGGGCGCGCCAAAAGCAATTTGCAGGTGAACGCCCTGGAAGCCCTCATCGCCGCTATTTACCGGGACGGGGGTCTCGCTGCCGCGCGCCGCTTCGTCGAGCGGTTTGTGTTGCCCGAGGATTTGACCTCCCGGGCCGACGAGCTGTTCTCCACTGATTACAAATCCGCCTTGCAGGAATACCTGCAGGGTGAGAAAGGCCGTTCCGCAGAATATCAAGTGGTGGAGGAATCCGGCCCCGAGAATCAGAAGACCTTCACCGTCGAAGTCATGGCGGGCGAGAATCTGGTGGCCCGCGGGAGCGGCGCAAGCAAGAAGGCGGCGGAACAGCAGGCTGCCCGCAACCTGCTGGAACGTTTAGGAAGGAAACCCTGAAGCGATGGCGGAAGCCTACAAGAAATCCTCCATCCGCGACACCTTCGAATCTCTGGTGGTGACGGTAATCCTCGCCGTCTTCGGCACGACCTTTGTGATTCAGGCCTTCAAGATCCCCACCGGTTCGATGGAGACCACGCTGCTGATCGGGGACCACTTGCTGGTCAACAAGTTTGCCTTTGCCTACCCGACCCGCCTTCTCGATCGCCTCCTGCCGTACCGCGAGGTCCGGCGGGGCGACATCGTGGTCTTCAAATTTCCCGGGCCCACGGAACGCACGCAAGCTGGCGAGCATTACGTCAAGCGCGTCGTGGGTTTGCCGGGCGATCGCATCAGGATATTTCATCGCCAGGTTTTCCTGAACGGGCAGCCCTACGCGGAACCCTTCGTCCACCACACCTATCCGGACCGCAGCGTTGCGGGCGACGATTTTCCTCCTGCCGAGGACGATTACTTGAGCGGGGCCTCCCGCCGCTGGAGGGAGGAAATGCCGGAGCACATTCAAGATGGCGAGCTGGTGGTGCCGCCCGGGCAATATTTCGTGATGGGGGACAATCGCGAGGCGAGTTGGGACAGCCGCTTTTGGGGGTTCGTCCCGCGCGAGCTGATCACCGGCAAGCCGCTCATCATCTACTGGTCGTACGAATCCACGCGGGAGGAATACACGCGGAATTCTTTGGGCGACCGCATCGCGCAGACGTTCGACCTGATCTGGAACTTTTTCGGTAAGACCCGCTGGGGGCGAACCCTGGACCTGGTGCGTTGAAGATGACGAGCTTCCGGCGGCACAGGCGATGGTGGGTATGGGCCGCGGGGGTCTTCCTCCTGGCGGCGTGGCTGGTTCCCTCCTACTTCAGCGCCGAGCGCTACCGGCGGCGGCTGGAAGTCGGGCTGGAAGCGGTCGTGCACCGGCCCGCGACTTTTGGGTCGGCCTCTTTTCGATTGCTCCCCCGACCGGGCTTCAGCTTGGAAAACGTGGTGGTGCACGAGGACCCCGCTTTCGGCCCGGAGCCTTTCGCGCGGATTGATCGCGTGGAGTGTGACCTGCGCGGGCGCAGCCTCTGGCGACGCCGCCTGGACTTCGCCCGCCTCCGCCTCGAGCGGCCCAGTTTCAATATTGTTCGCAACGACCGGGGTGATTGGAACATTGAGAGCTTGCTCGTCAGGACCGGCGTCGCGCGCGAAAAGAGGGTGCAGAGCGGGGCGCCCGCGCAGAGTCCGTTCGACATCGAGGTCGATGAGGCCCGGCTTAACTTCAAGGTCGGCCTCACCAAGAAGCCGTTGGCGGTTGTCGATCTCCGCGCGCGCATGAATCTCGATCCGACCCGCGGCCGGATTCGATTCCGCCTCTCGGGTAATCCGATTCGCACCGACCTTCCCTATCCCGCGCCCGGGATTGTGGAATTCGAGGGCGAGTGGCAGCCGAGCGGCGACTTGAGTGGGATGCTGAACGCCCAACTGCGCACGCGCGGCGCGCTACTTTACAACTGGGTCCCGCTCGTCACCGGCACAAATCCTGACCTGTACGGGGTCATTGACGCCGCTGCCCGACTTAGCGGCTCATTGCGCGTCATCCATATCGAGGGAGAAGCCTCGGTTGCCCAGCTCCACCGCTGGGACCTGTTGCCGCCTGCGGATCTCACGCCCATTCGCCTGCGCTACCGCGGTGCCTTCGACCGCAATCAGAAGCGGGCGAGCCTCGAAAGCTTCGAAGCTTCTTTTGCGAATTCACGTTTGCAGGTGAATGGTGTGGTGGATAACATTCCGGATTCGCCTGAGCTGGATCTCGTGGTGGGGTTGGCGCGCTCCCGCCTGGAGGATTTGGAGGCGCTTTGCCGTCGGTTGTGGCGCTACCCCAGCGCAGTCCGATTGGCGGGGAGAGTGGACGGACAACTCACCCTCCTGGGCCCTTGGCAGCAGCCCCGCTATGGCGGTTTTGTGGGGGCGCGCGAAGTCCGGATGATTACCCCGTCCGTGTCGTTTCCGGTTTCCGAACTGGCCTTGAGGGTGGACAAGAACGGGGCGCGGCTGGCGCCGGTAGCGGTCAGCATTGCCCCGCGCATCGCCCTGAATATCGAGGGCGCGCTCCATCCCGCCGAGAAGGCTCGCCCGGGGCGAAAAGCGCCACTGCCGCCCCGCTATGAAATCAAGGTTGCGGCCAAATCCTTCGAATTGCGGGAGGCCGTGCGCTTTGCCCGCGCCTTGGGAATTTCTTCGGCGGAGACGGTGGAGGCGCAGGGGATTGGCAACTTCACCGCCGTGTTGACCGGAGTTGCCTGGCCGCTGGCGCAGCCGCAGCTCGCGTGGAAGGGAGACGTTCGGGCCGCGCGCCTCATCATCCCCGGCCTGACCGAGCCCCTCAACATTCCCCGTGCCCGCGTTCAAGGGACGGCGGATCGATTTGTTTTCGATCCGATTACCGCCGTGGTGGGGACCAGCGTTTTAACCGGCCGGGTGGAGCATCAAGGGCCAAAATCCAACCCCTGGGTCTTCGACCTGAAGGCCAAGGCCTTGAGCGTCGAGCAAGGCGCGGCGCTGTTTGACTCGCTGGGTCATCGTCCGTCGCTTCCGCTGCTGGAACGCATCCCCGGGCTCAGTTCAGCCGCGGCGCGACGTTCCGCGGCCTCGCGGTTATTCACGGCGCTCCGCGCGCGGGGGCGTTTTGAGACAGCGGCGCTGACCTACCGCTCCTTGACCTTGCAGGAGTTTCAAGCCTCGGTGGACCTGTCCGGGCGCACGTTGCAGTTGACCGGGGTGTCGTTCCGGGCCGGTGGGGGGCGCGGCCAGGGCAAGGTACGGCTGGATCTCACCCGATCGCCGGCCGAGATCTCCGGGGAGGTGGCGGTCGCGGACGTCCGGTTGGCGTCGCTGTCGAACCATCTGCCGACCTCGTTGCGCCAAGCGCACGGCATGCTGTCGGGAACGGCGCGCTTTGAGACGCGAGGTTTGAGTCGCAGCGAAATGAGTGGCTACCTCCAGGCGACGGGGAGCGTGCGTCTGGAAAAAGTCGCGCTGGGCGACTTCGACCCGCTCAGCGCGTTGGCGCGCGTGAGCGCTTGGGGTGGGCTCGAGCCAGCCCAGCGCGAAGTGACCCTGCGAAGAGCCGACATCAAGTTCGAAATTCGGGATGGCAAAGTCCATGTCGTGGACCAGCCGGTGGAGGTGGAAGGTGCGCGGTTGGCGCTCTCCGGAAGCTGGACTTTCAATGGACCGCTCGAGTTGGACGTGACCCCGGACTTCCGGCGCATGACGAGGCGATGGATGGCGCCTGGGGCGCCGGAAATAGCACTGCCCTCCCGCGCAACTGTTCGCCTGACCGGGCCGTTCGACCGGATCGTGGCGCACGGGCAAGAGACACCGGCACGGGCGCAGCGTTAAGAAGCACTGGACGACATTGGAGGGTTTTTATTCCAAGGAGCCGCGATCAGATCGGGGCGACGAAGAACCTGCACTTGCCCGGGGCAGCGAACTGCAGATTCTTCACTGCGCTCACGATGACATCTACGCGAGTTGAAGGTTCGAGACTAAGATTCTGCTGATCGAACAACCAGCCATGGCGAAAGCACGCGATCGTTCGAAGCGAGAAACCGCCCTGCTCGGTGGCCTCGCGCTATGGGGTTTGTTCTGTGCGACGCAGCCTGCCAGCGTGCGCGCCGGAGCGCCAGAGAGCAGCGCCCCTTCCCAGGCGGCCGCCAACGAGTTAGCCGCCAAGATCGCGATGCTCTCTGAGGCCCGGCCGCCCGGTTCGGGCCCTCTCCAACCCGTGACCATCACCGATCACGAAGCCAATTCGTACTTGAAGTTACGCGGGCACGAGTTCCTTCCACCCGCCCTGCAGAACCCGGAGATCCACATCGAGCCGGAGCAGATTGCCGGCGCCGCCGAGGTGGATTTTGACGAGCTGGGCGCGATGGGAGAAAAAGCCAACGATTGGGGCGCCAGGTTGATGGCCTTCGTGTTCAAGGGCAAGCAACACGTCACGGCCACGGGGACGCTCTCGACCGGCAACGGTCAGGGGAAATTCACCTTGACCCGCCTGACGGTGGGTTCCACTTCCTTGCCGGCAGGATTCGTCAACTTTCTTCTCCAGAGCTACATGGAGAAGCAATACAAGATCGACCTGAGCAAACCCTTCAACTTGCCGCCCCACGTGACCCACATCGAGCTCGCCAGCGGGCGCGCCACCCTCCGGCGCAGCGGTCTCAGCCGGCGGTAGGTGATGCCGTCGGATTCCCGGAATTGCTCCTCTGGAGGGTTCCGTTAGCTTTTCCCTCGGCGAATGTCCTGGCTCGCGCCGATTGTTGTGGTGCGCGCGAAGTGCGGTCTGTTAGGCTAGCAATTCAACTTCCTTGCGGTGCTCGTCCTGCCCGCGCTGACCGACGTCATGGACCATTCGGGAACACTCCTTCTCGACCTCTTCCTCATGTTTGCCGGCGGCAAGGCGCTGGCCGAGGTGTTCGAGCGCCTGCGCCAACCCGCCGTCGTCGGGGAACTGCTGGCCGGCGTCATCCTCGGTCCCACCTTGTTGGGGCTCCTGCGTCCGAGCGAATTGACCCTCGGTCTGGCGGAAATCGGCGCCATCTTCTTGCTGTTTACGGTGGGGCTGGAAACCCGGCCGCGCGATCTGCTGGAGGTGGGATGGACGGCCAGCCTGGTCGCGGTTCTGGGTGTAGCCCTGCCGTTCGCCCTCGGTTTCTTTTACCTGCGGATGATCGATCACGCCATGGTCGAGTCGATTTTTGTCGGCGCGGCCATGGTGGCAACGAGCGTCGGCATCACGGCGCGAGTGCTTGCCGATGCCGGTGTTCTCTCCACCCGCGTGGCACGCGTCATCCTGGGCGCCGCCGTGCTGGACGATATCCTCGGCATGATCGTGCTGGCCGTGGTCAGCAGCCTCTCGACGGGACAAGTCAATTACCTTTCGCTCGGTATTGTCGCCGCGGAGGCGATCGGATTCTCACTGCTCACCATCTTCTTCGGCTCGCGGGTGTTAGGACGCTTCCGGCCCGCCGTCGCACGCCTGCGGGCGCGCAACGCCGCCTTTGTCTTGTCGGTGATTCTGTGCCTGGGCCTCTCCCTGGCTTCCGTTTACATCGGTATGGCGGCGATTATCGGCGCCTTCCTGGCCGGACTGGCACTCGCGGACTACAGTGAAGAGTACCAGTTGCAGGCGAACGCGCATCCCATCATGGAATTCCTGGCGCCCTTCTTTTTCGTCCTGTTGGGCGCGCAGGTGAATCTCAGGAGCGTTTATCAGCCGGGGCTCGTCGGAATCATTGTGGTCATCTGCTTGTTGGCGATTATCAGCAAGCTGATCGGATGCGGCTTGGGGGCGCTTGCCCTGGGGTTTCGCGACGCGCTCAGGATCGGCGTCGGCATGATTCCGCGCGGGGAAGTGGGGCTGATTGTGGCTGGAGTCGGCCTGCGGCTGCACACGATCTCGGAGGCTGTCTATACTGTCGTCCTTTCCATGAGCATCGTCACCACGCTCTTTGCGCCGCCCGTGTTGCGGCTGCTGCTCGCCACGGGCGGGAAGAGCTCTCCGCCGCAGGGGCCTGCCGCGGGCGGGCCCGGTGGCACCGCCGAAGGTGCTCCCGCGATTTGACTCTTCGTTCTCCGCTTCCCGCCATGGAAACCCGGGCGAAATGATAGACTGTGGGACGATAAGCTTGATGCAGGCTTATCCGGAACGAAATGAAAAAGGATCCTTCGCTGCGCTCAGTGAGGACGGCAAGGGGCGCTGAGGATGACAATGAGGGGCTCGCAGGATGACACGCGAGCGACTCAGCATGCCATCGAGCGAGGGTTTCCGCAACCTGCGCAGGAAAGAGAAGTCTTGATTCCTCTTGAGAGGAGAACCATGGCTCAACTTCATCCCCGTCGGATTGTGTTCTCGCTAGTATTTCTCTTCGCGTGGGCGACGCGCATAGGGGTGCCGTCGCCGCTTTTGGCGGAAGAGGGCATGTGGACGTTTGACAATCCACCCCTCAAACAGCTCAAGGAGCGCTACAAGTTCGAGCCGACGAAGGAATGGCTGGAGCACGTGCGGCTTTCGAGTGTGCGCTTCAATGATGGTGGTTCGGGCTCGTTCGTGAGTCCGCACGGATTGACCCTCACCAATCATCACGTGGCGCTCGGGCAGCTTCAGAAGATATCCACGGCCGAGAAAGATTACGTGAAGAACGGCTTCTTCGCCGCGACACTGGAGGAAGAAGTCAAGTGCCCGGACCTCGAACTGAACGTGCTGGTTTCCATGGAAGAGGTCACCGCGCGCGTGCAAAGCGCGGTCAAGAAGGGAATGAGCGGGGAAGAGGCGTTCAAGGCGCGCAAAGCCGAGATGGCGAGAATTGAAAAGGAAAGCCTGGATAAGACCGGGCTGCGCTCCGACGTTGTCACGCTTTACAACGGCGGCGAATACTGGCTCTACCGCTATAAGAAATACACGGACATCCGCATGGTCTTCGCCCCCGAGCAGCAAATTGCCTTCTTCGGCGGCGACCCTGACAATTTCACGTATCCGCGCCACGACCTCGATATGGCCCTGTTTCGCGTTTATGAGAACGGGCGCCCGATCGAGAGCAAGCATTATTTGAAATGGAGCGAGCGCGGCGCGGGCGAGGGCGAACTGGTGTTCGTTTCCGGCCATCCCGGTTCGACCGATCGCCAAACGACGCTCGCGGGTCTAGAACTGCAGCGCGACCACCTGCTGCCGCGCTCCCTCCAGACGCGGAAGCGGCGGCTCGAGGCGCTGCGTCGTTATGCTGCCCAAGGCGCGGAGCAGCATCGCCAGGCCACGCGCCCGATTTTCTATCTGGAGAACTCCATCAAGGCGTTAACCGGGGAGTACGAGGGTCTGCTCGACAAATCTCTGTTCGCCAAGAAGCAGAAAGACGAAGAGGAATTCCGCCGCCTGGTGGCCAGTAATCCGGAGTGGAAGAAAGCTTACGGATCGGCCTGGGAGGAGATGGCCATAGCGTCGAAAAACTATCTCGCGCAGATGAAACCCTACCGCTACCGCCGCCTGAGCGGTTCGGCGCTGGCCAACCTGGCGCTCGGCGTCGTCCAATACGTGGCGGAAGTGAAGAAACCCGATGGCGTGCGGCTTGATGGCTTCCATGAGGCGCAACTCGAATCAACACGGTTCGAATTGTTCTCCCCGGCGCCCCACTATCCGGCGATGGAGGAGGTCCTGCTGGCGAACACCCTGCAGGAAGCTGTCGATGAACTCGGCCCGAACGACCCTTACGTCAAAGCAGTGCTTGGTGGACGCACCCCGGCGGAAGTGGCCCAGGAGGCGATCGCGGGCACCCAGATGGCCGACGCGGCATTCCGAAAGTCGCTGGTGGAGGGCGGGGAAGCGGCCGTCGCCAGTTCGACCGATCCGCTCGTTGCTCTGGCTCGCAAGGTGGATCCGTTCGTGCGCGAAATGGTCAAGTGGCACGAGGACAAGGTGGAGAGCATCGAAGTCGCCGCCGGGGAAAAGATTGGCAAGGCGCGCTTCGCCGCCTTTGGCAAGGCGGCCTACCCCGACGCCACGTTCACGCTGCGCCTGAGTTACGGGAGCGTGAGGGGCTACCCCATGAACGGCACGCAGGCCCCGACGAAGACAACCTTCTATGGGCTGTACGACCGCGCCTATGGCTTCGACCTCAAGTTTCCCTACGCGCTGCCGGCACGCTATCTGGATCGGAGGGACAGGCTCGACCTGGCGACCCCACTCAATTTCGTCAGCACCTGCGACATTATTGGCGGGAACTCCGGCTCGCCCGTCATCAACCGCAACGCCGAGCTGGTCGGGCTGATTTTCGACGGGAACATCGAAAGCCTGGTCGGAAACTACGTTTACAGCGACGCCAAGAATCGCGCCGTGGCGGTGCACAGCGCCGCCATCATCGAGGTGCTCCGCAAGCTCTACGATGGGGGTAGCCTCGCCGACGAGTTGCAGGGAACCGACAAGCGCTGAGGAGATTGTGCAAGGTCCGGACTGCTGTAGCGGCGATCTGTGATTGCCGCCGTCGGCGACGGCAAGTCGGCGCTACAGGTAGAGGGGCGCTAGAGCTTATGCGAACCGGCCGCCGCTACAAGTCCTACGCGGGGGAGACGGGCGTTTGCTACCGCTATTTTTTCGAGGCCCGCCGCTCCGTCGTGCGCCCGGAAGGGCAGGGCGCGGGCAGCGACTACACTTTTGTGGTCACCGCCGACCAACACCCGCCCTTTGCTTTGAAGGTGTTCGTCTCGGAACGCGCTCTGGAGGCGTGGCGCGCCGCTCACGGGCGCAACCTCGAACCCAACGAGCAATACGCCGCCGCCAAGATGCGCCTCTTCCGCGCCTTTGACGAGCACGAACAATTGATCGAAGAGCGGTTGAGTTTGGTCGTGGACGAAAAGAATATCCAGGAGCTACTCGCGCCACTTGGGATCGGGTGATCTCCGCAAGCCATTGCTGCCATGGCGAGCCTGGCCCCGCGCGTCTAGAGGGATTTCAGGCGTAAGCCAACTCGGGCGGCGCGTCGGGAAGTTGCCTCCCGGCGTTCGTCGGTGTCGCGTGTAGTTCGAGGCGGAGCACACCCGATTCGAAAGACGCCCAGGAGGGCAGCCTCGGGGAGATACCGCAACATGTCTGAAGCCTGCCGCGCTTTTTTCCGCTCAGGGTATGATGGTTCGAGGCCATGCCGTTCGCCCGTCTGGTGGTCAAGAACGTGTTGCGCAATCGCCGCCGGTCGCTGCTCACGGCGGCAAGCGTGGCGATCTCGATTCTGCTGCTGTTGATCTTCTGGGCGGTCTACCGGTTTCTCCACGCGCCTCCGGCCTCGGAAAGCGACCGTTCCCACCTGAGCCTGGTGGTGACGGCGCGCACCTCGATGATCCGGCCCATGCCGATGAGCTACCGCCGCCGCCTTGAGGCGCTTCCCGGGGTCCTCGCCGTGACCCAGGTCTTCTGGTTCGACGGGCGCTACAAGAATGAAGACACGGTGATTGCCTCGCTGGGGCTTGACCCCCAAAGGGTGTTCGTGTTTTTTCCCAATTGGCGACTTCCCGCGGAGCAGAAGGATCAGTTCTTGCGCGAAAAAACCTCGGCCATCGCCTCTCGCCACCTCGCGAAGAAATACGGTTGGAAAGTCGGGGACCGTATTTACGTCAGCAGTCCCAGCTACTTCGGCGTCGGCGTGGATCTGCTCCTGCGCGGGATTTATGATGCCGATGAGTCGCAGTCCTATATCGTCTTTCATTGGGATTATCTGAACGAAGCGCTGCGCAGTCCCAATGTCGCCCTCCAATTCTGGGTTCTTGCCGAAAACGAAGAAGTGATACCCGGCCTGATGAAGCACATCGATGAGGAGTTCCGCAATGAACCCGTGCAAACGCTGACGCAAACCGCCAAGCAATTGGCGCTCAATTTTCTATCCTGGTTCGGCAACGTCAAGCTGATTCTCGCCAGCGTGTCCGGGGCGGTGGCCTTTGCCGTGGTGCTGATCGTGGCGAACTCGATGGCGATGTCGATCCGCGAGCGCACCACCGAACTCGCCACGCTGCGCGCGCTGGGATTCGGCACGCGCACCCTCCTCACCCTGCTCGTCGCCGAAAGCTTCGCCCTCGCGCTGGCCGGGGCGCTGGTCGGCAGCCTGGGCGCTTGGGGACTCTGCCGCTATATCTCGGGCGTGACGGTGGGGGGCGGGCTACTCGTCAATCTCGAAGTTGGCCTCCCCGGTGCGCTCCTTGCTCTCGCTGCCGCCCTCGCCATCAGCCTGCTCAGCACCCTCGCCCCCGCCCTCCACGCGGCGCGCCTCAACCTTGCCGAAGCGTTGCGCGACGTGGGGTGATTTCCAGTGACGAGTGACAAGTGACGAGTGGCGAGCGAAAACTTCACGCTGAGATTCTGAGCGCCCCCCCCGCTGTCACCCTGAGCGCAGCGAAGGATCTCGGCATTTCATTTGCGTACTGCGGGGATTCTTCGCTTCCTCCGTCCGCCGCTCAGAATGACAAATCCGTCTTCGGTGGTACACTGCGCGCGTGAAAACGTATTACGTGTACATCCTGGCGAGCCGCTCACGGAACCTCTATACGGGCGTTACGAACAACCTTGAGCGCCGTGTGCTCGAACACAAGCGCCAGCTCGTACCGGGATTTTCCAGTCGTTACCGGATCGAACGGTTGGTCTACTTTGAAACCTGCGGAGACATTCGCGCGGCTATCCAGCGGGAAAAGCAAATCAAGGGCTCGAAAAGGGCGAAGAAGATTGCACTCATCCAAACCATGAACCCTGGGTGGAGCGACTTGAGCTCGGATTGGTTTGGCAATGCGCGGTCCTCCGGGCGCCCCAAAGACCAATCGAAGGCCGGAACTGCAGATTCTTCGCTCCGGGCAAAGAACGCCCTCCGCTCAGAATGACAGATGCCCTGCACTGTCACCCTGAGTGCCCCAACATTGTCACCCTGAGCCCGTTCTGTCGGCGAAGGGTCTGCAGTTGCCTTGTGCGAGTGCCGGAACTGCGGAGTCTTCGCTTCGGGCAAAGAACG
>Ga0073934_10006369_pt1 | contig 17268 bp, 19 predicted proteins | sample LarsenN4metaG_FD_76834 | JGI IMG/M metagenome (GOLD analysis project Ga0073934, IMG submission 76834) | Hot spring sediment bacterial and archeal communities from British Columbia, Canada, to study Microbial Dark Matter (Phase II) - Larsen... ... | reverse complement strand
CTGATCTCGTGAACCCCGCCGGCATCGAGCGTGAACCGAAACAGAAAGGAGAGGTCGTTTCGCAGCAAGGGATCTACCGCGTAGTCGTCCACGTAGTCTCCCAGATCGTAGCAGATCGGCACCACCCGGTCGGGGCGCGCCTCGGGCCGATAGAGTTCGATGCCCTGCACGACATGCGCGGACGTGCCCAGGAAGAGGTCCGCCCCGGACTCGGCCAGCGCGCGGGCGAACGGGCCGTGGCGGGGCAGGGGCTCGGCAACCATGTTCGGCCCCCAGTGCGCCGCGACGATGACCAGGTCGTGCGCTGTCCGCGCCTCACGGACGCGCTCCCGCAGGGCGACCGCGCGCGGATCCTCCAGGTCGACAGGGACGTAGTGGACGCCGGGGAGTTGCGCGCCGGCCTCCCACGCCGGCTCGTTGTCCGAAAAGTTGACCAGCGCCACGCGCAGGCCTCCGGGCTCGAGCGTGACGGTCCGGGTGGCCTCCGCCGCCGTGCGTCCGGCCCCCGGCGCCGGGATCCCGGCCTCCGCCAGGAGGTCCAGCATCTCCTCCAGGGCGGGACGGCCGAAATCCAGCGTGTGGTTGTTGGCCAGGGTGACCGCGCTGACCCCCGCCACCCGCAGCGCCGCCAGCGCCTCCGGCGGGGCCTTGAAGTGAAACACCTTCCGCGGCCACGGAGAGCCGGTCTGCGCCCGCGCGATCACGCACTCCAGGTTGACAATGACGGCGTCGGCCTCGCGGAGGTACGGAAGCGTCCCACCCCACACGTGCTCGGGTGGATGGCGCGTGAGCACGCCGGCGACATTCCGCCCCAGCATGACGTCGCCGGTCGCATCCAGTTTCACGGGAACCAACCGATGCGCCCGGCGCAGCGACGCGCTCGCGGCGCGTTCATGGCGCTCGCCAGAACTTAAATCCCTCGCGGGTGAAGTCGTCGTCGAATCCGAGGAACGTCCGAATCCCGTGGTGCCCCATGATCAGGAAGCTCACCTGGTCAACCAGACTGACGCGTCCCCGCCGCCGCTGCCACCGGCGCACAGCCTCCCGGTGCAGCGTCTCGTCCACCCAGGTCACCCGGAAGGCGGCCGCGTCCTGCACGAACTGGCGGGCCGCGCCCCACCCCAGCCGGCGATGCAGCAGGGCCGTGCTTTCCACAATCACGTAGTTGTGGAGCAGGAACTCCTCCTGCCGCTGCAACGCGCTGGTAAAGGCCCGCACGGCGGTCTCGTGATTACGATCGTCGCGATCGGCCAACGCGTAGACCGCAGAGGTGTCGAGGAAGATCACCAGGGTGCCTCACCCAAAACCCGGTCGTGCTCCTCGGACGTCCGGTTGACCTTCCCAGAGGCGAACGCGCCGACAAACCGGAATGCCCCCGGGCTGGACGTCGTCCGACGCCGCACGTCCAGGGCCGTCCGGAGGAGATCGCGCAGGGTCGCAGAGAGAGACTGGCGCCGCTGAAACGCCGCGCGCCGAAGCGCTTCATACGTCTCCTCATCGAGTTGCACCTGCGTCCTCCGCATCGGCCTCTCCCCCCATCCCGCAAGTGTACACCATTACATCATAACATCATGATACCATCACGGCAAACATTTCTCCCGCCATCAATCGGCGCCCGCCCGCAACTCGTCCAGACGCTCGAAGAAGTCCGGGAAGGTCTTGCTCACGACCTCCGGACTCGCGATCGCGATGCCCGGGGCGCGCAAACCGGTCACCGCGAAGGCCATGGCCAGGCGGTGGTCGTTGTGCGTCTGGACGACCGCGGACCGCACTGGACGCGGCGTGATCTCCAGGCCGTCTTCCAGGTCGCGCACATCTTGACCGAGACGCCGCAATTCTTCCGCCAGCGCGGCCAGCCGGTCACTCTCGTGGTGGCGGATGTAGCCGACCCCGCGGATCCGCACGACCCCCTCGGCAAACGGAGCCAGGGCGGCCAGTGTCGCGGTCACATCCGGCATCGCGCGCAGATCCACGTCCATCCCGCGCAGGTGCTCCGGCCCCTGCACCGTGACCCCGTGCTCCGTCCAGCGCACCGTGCAGCCCATGCCCTCCAGGACGTCCAGGAACCGCACGTCCCCCTGCAGGGAGCCCCGCCGCAACCCCGCGACGGTCACCCGGCCGCCGGTGGCCGCGGCGGCGGCGAAGAAGTATGAGGCCCCGCTGGCGTCCGGCTCCACCGCGAAAGTCCGCGGCGTGTAGCGCTGAGGCGTGATCCGGTAGCGGAACCCGCCCTCCTCCGACGCCGTCACGCCGAACGCGCGCATCGCGCCGAGCGTCATGGCCACAAACGGGGCGGCCGCCTGCGACCCCGGGACCAGCAACTCCACGGGACCTCCCGCCAGGGGCGCCACGTGGAGGAGCGCGGAGAGGAACTGGCTGCTCGTGCCGCCCGGTACGGTGGCGCGTCCCCCGCCGAGCCCCCGCGCACGCACGGTGACCGGCGGACATCCCGTCGGCGCCACCGCGTCCGCTCCCAGCTGGCGGAGGGCCTCTACCAAGTCGGCGATGGGCCGCCGGCGCATCCGCGGCGAGCCGTCCACGACGTACTCACCGAATCCCAGCGCGGCCACCGCTGTGAGAAAGCGGGCCACCGTGCCGGCGTCGCCGGCGTCCACGCGGGCCACAGGCGCGGGGATGCGCCCGCCCTCGCCCGGCACAACAAATCGCCCCGCAGCCCGATCGTCCTCGACGGCGAAGCCCAGCGCGCGCAGGCCCGCGGCCATCCGCAACGTGTCGTCGCTGGCGAGCGCGCCCTCGACGACGGTGCGGCCTTCGGCCAGGGCGCCGAGCACCAGGGCCCGGTTGGTGAGGCTCTTGCTCCCGGGCACGCGTACCGTCCCACAGACGGGACCGCGCGCCGGGATGATGGGGTGTACGCTCACGCCCCGGGTGGGGAGCCGTGCGGCCGGCGCGCGCGGAGGTCCGGGCGCAGCCGGATCGCGTCCCGCAGGTAGACGTGGTTCACCTCGGCCTGCGAGCGCGGGGTGTTCCAGAGGATCAGGACGCGGATGCAGCGCGCCAGCGCGCCCGGGACCTCGATCTCCCGCGCGGTCAGGAGCGGCACCTCGACCCAGCCCATCGCCCGCCCCGCCTCGGCGGGGAACGCCGCGTCCAGATCGTCGGTGCAGGTGAACACCACGGCCGCGATCTCGTCTGGTTCCACGCCGTTTTCACGGACCATCTCCTCCAGCAACTCACGCGTGGCCCCCAGGATCTCTTCGGCCGTGTTCGTCGCCACCGTTGTCGCTCCCCGGACGCCGCGAATGTGCATCAGGATTCCCTCCGGCGCCGCAGCAGGCCCGCGGCGGCGCGCAGGGCCAGCACCATGGAGTCGGCCCCGAACCCCTGAATCGTGCCGACGCACACGGAGGCCAGCAGCGACCGGCGCCGGAACGGCTCGCGGCGGAAGGGATTGCTCAGGTGCGCTTCGATGACGGGGATCGGCACCGCCGCCACGGCGTCGCGCAGGGCGACCGAGGTGTGGGTAAAGCCGCCGGGGTTCAGGACGACGGCGTCGTGGGAGTGCCGGGCACCTTGCACCCGGTCGATCAGGTCGCCTTCGTGGTTGGACTGAAAGACGTCGACCTCGACACCCTCCGCGGCCGCCGCGGCGCGCAGGTGCTCGATGATGTCCTCGTAGGTTGCGGTGCCGTACACCTCCGGCTCACGCTCGCCGACGAGGTTCAGGTTCGGGCCGAAGATCACGAGGACGCGCGGCATGCCGCCAGCACCTCCCTCACCAGCGCCTCGGGAACCACCTGGTCGATGACGCCCCGGCCGGGCTCCCGTACCAGCGTGAACCGCCACTCCCCGCGCTGGACCTTCTTGTCGAGCCGGATCGCCTCCAGGATCGCCGCGTCGGGGGGCCCGTCCGCCGGCACCCGGGTGGGCAATCCCGCACGCCGCAATAACGTCTCCTGCCGCTCGACCGTCTCCGCCGGCGCCAGGCCGAGGCGCTCCGCCAGACGCGCCTCGACCTGCATCCCCACCGCGATGGCTTCGCCGTGAGCCAGGGCCCCCTCCGCCGTGATCTCCAGGGCGTGCCCCACGGTGTGGCCGTAGTTGAGGAGGCGCCGCGGTCCCCGCTCCCGCTCGTCCTCCGCGACGATCCTCGCCTTCACCGCCGCACACGAGCGCACGCACCGCACCAGCGCCTCGGACTCTCGGCGCAGCAGCGCCTCCAGGTGGGATTCTACGAACGCCAGGACCTCCGCGTCGCAGGCCATCCCGTATTTGATGACCTCGGCCAGTCCCGAGCGCACCTCGCGCACGCCCAGCGCCCGCACCGCGTCCACGTCGGCCAGGACCAGGGCGGGCTGGTGGAACACCCCGATCAGGTTCTTGGCGCGGGGGTGGTTGACCGCGGCCTTCCCCCCGATAGCGCTGTCCACCTGCGCGAGCAGGGTCGTCGGGACCTGCACCAGCGCCAGGCCGCGCATGTACGTCCCGGCTATAAACCCGGCCAGGTCGCCGATCACGCCGCCGCCGAGCGCGATGACGATCCCGCTGCGGTCGATCCCGGCGGCAGCCATCTGGTCGATCACCGCGGCGGCCCGGCGCAGGCTCTTCGACCGCTCGCCCTCTGGCACCGCGACGGCGACACGGGTAAACCCTGCCGCCCCCAGGACGCGCTCTACGCGCGCGCCGAACCGGATGGCCAGGCGCGGATGCGTGAGCACGACGGCCTGTCCCCCCGGGAACCGCCCGCGCAGTTCCCAGCCGAGCAGGTCGAGGATCCCGTCACCCACCCGCACCGGATAGGCGCGCTCGCCCAGGTCGACCGTGACGGTCTCCACGGCCTGCCGCTGGAGCGCGGCCAGCACCTCTCGGGCCAGGTCCTCCGCGGGCCGGGTCCCGTCCAGCACCAGATCCGCCTCAGCGTAGCGCGGGGCCCGCTCCGCCAGCAGCGCCTGCATCCGGCCTGCCGGATCCGCCGCCAGCAGCGGCCGCCCGCCGCCGTCCTGACCCACGCGCGCCAGCAGCACATCGGCGTCGGCGGTCAGCGCCACGATCCACCCGCGCCGGCGCAGATCGCTCATGTTGTCCGGGTTCAGGATCACCCCGCCGCCGGTGGCAACCACCGCGCGCTGTGCCCGGGCCACCTGTCGGACCGCCTCGCGTTCGAGGCGACGGAACCCGGGTTCTCCCTCCTGCGCGAAGATCTCCGCGATGGACCGGCCGGCGCGGCGGGCGACGAGCTCGTCCGTATCCAGCAGCGGCCAGCCGAGCCACCGGGCCACAATCTGGCCGACGGCGCTCTTCCCCGACCCCGGCATGCCGATGAAGACGATGTTGCGCACGCCGTCACATCTCGCGCAGCCGGCGCAGGTACGCGCCGTGGGCCGCGCGGATATCGCCCAGGGCGTCCCCGCCGAACTTCTCCAGGAAGACATCGGCCAGGACGTAGGCCACCATGGCTTCGCCGATCACGCCTGCGGCCGGGACCGCGCAGACGTCGCTGCGGACCACCGCGGCCTCCACGGGTTCCTTGGTGACCAGGTCCACGGAGCGGAGCGGGGTGCGGAGCGTCGAGAGCGGCTTCATCGCCGCGCGGACGATGACGGCATCCCCGGTGGTCGTGCCGCCCTCGGTGCCGCCGGAGCGGTCGCTGGGACGGTGGAAGCCGCGCTCGGGGCTGTAGAGGATCTCGTCGTGCGCGGCCGACCCGGGGGTCCGCGCCGCCGCAAACCCCAGCCCCACCTCGACGCCCTTGATCGCGTTGACGGACATCAGCGCCGCGGCCAGCCGCGCGTCGATCTTGCGGTCCCAGTGGACGTAGGATCCCAGCCCCGGCGGGACCCCCAGCGCCACGACCTCGAAGACGCCGCCCAGGGTGTCGCCACGCTCCCCGGCGGCGTCGATGGCGGCCTTCATCTCCTCCTCCGCCGCGAGGTCGGCGCAGCGCACCGCGGAGGCGGCGGCGCGCGCCTCAATCTCCTCCCAGGCGGCGGGGCGCTCACGGACGGCGATGCCGCCGATCTCTGTCACGTGGCTGATGATCTTGATCCCGAACTCCGCCAGCAGCCGGCGGCAGACCGCGCCCACCGCCACCCGCGCGGCGGTCTCGCGCGCGCTGCTCCGCTCAAGCACCCGGCGGACCTCCCGGAACCCGTACTTCTGGGCGCCCACCAGGTCGGTGTGCCCGGGGCGCGGCCGGGTGATGTCGGGTTCGTCCTTCCGCCAGTCCCGGTTCTCCAGCCACAGGGCGATGGGCGCCCCGATCGTCTCGCCGCGGATCACGCCGGAGATGATCTCGGCGCGGTCCTGCTCGATCTGCATGCGCCCGCCGCGCCCGTAGCCGAGCTGCCGGCGCGCCAGGTCCCGCGCGACGTCCTCCTCGGTCAGGGGGAGCCCCGCGGGCATCCCTTCGAGAATGGCCACCAGGGCGCGCCCGTGCGATTCCCCCGCGGTGAGAAAGCGCAACATTGCCGTCATTATAAGCCCGGCGGGCGGGACCGGCAGCGACGCCGGCGGCGGGCCAGATACAGCTGGTAGAGGCGGTCCACCGTCCGGCTGGTGATGCTAAACCCCGGAGAACGCTCCGGCCGCAGCCCGCCGGAGAATGTCGTGGGAATGTGCAGCAGTTCGTGGATGAGGACGCGGTCCTGTTCCGCCCGCGGGAGGCGCGCGAAGTCGGGCATGATGACCTCGACCACGTACCACGCGGGCTGGCGCAGGGCGAACTGGAAGATCCCGGGCAGGCCCCAGATGCGGGCCAGGGCATTGGCCCGCGATCCGAAGGTCCGCACGGCGGCGAGCCGGGGGAGATCCACGTGCCGGAACTCCAGCGCCGCGGCGATCCGCACCAGGCGGGCGCGGATGTCCGGGGCCGGCTCCCAGCGCAGACCGGCGGGACGCTGGGCCGAACGCCGACTACGCCGGGGAGGACGTGCGCGCATGACGGGCCAGCGCGGCCAGGAGGCGAATCTGTCCCAGGTGGTAGGCCAGGTGCTGGACCGCGTGGAGGAGGGCGAAGCCCTTCGTCGTCTGCACCGGACCGCGCGCCCGCTGGGCCTGGACCGGTGTCTGCAGATCCTGCGCGTCCAGCCGCGCCAGCACCCGCTCCGACGCTTCCTGCGCCGCGCGCAGCGCCGCCACCAGGTCCGCCTTCTTCAGCGGTTCCCGGCCGAATTCGGCGTCGCGGTGGCGCTCCTGTGACCCGCCGCCGGCCACACCGCTGACCCAGTAGGTCTCCGCCGCGGCCAGATGGCGCAAAAGAATCCCGATCGTGTTCTGCAGTCCCGGGTAGGTGCGGTTCACGTCGACATCCTCCAACCCCTCCAGCAGCCGGTAGAGTTGCCCGCGCAGGTCTTCCAGCACCTCATACACCGCGCCCACCTGGGGATCCACCGTCACGGCCTCCTTCCGCGCTATACCGAGAGCGCGATCTCCAGCCTGCGGTTGATCTTGCCCTTGTTCTCGGTCTTGACCACCCGCAGCGCCCCAATCTCCGACGTGTTGCGGACGTGTGTCCCCCCGTCCGCCTGGGCGTCGAACCCCTCGATCTCCACCACCCGGATGGTTTGCAGATGAGCGGGTACCAGGTTCTTGGCGGTGCGCACCAGATCCAGCCGCTCGAACTCCTCCCGCGTGACGGACCGCACCAGGATCGGGCGCGCCTCGCCGATGACGCGGTTCGCCTCCCGCTCGATGGCGGCCACCCGGTCCGGGCTGAGATCGGCCAGGGTGAAGTCCATGCGCGCCCGGTCCGCGTAGATCTGCCCGCCGGTCACGGTGGCGCCGAAGAGGTGGTAGACCACCCCGCACAAGACATGCACCGCCGTGTGGTGACGCATCACGGCGTAGCGCTGGGGCCAGTCCAGCACCGCGCGCACCGGCGTCCCCGGTTCCGGCAACTCGCCGCTCACCTCGTGCCACAGCCGCTCCCCTTCGCGGCGGTGACCGGTCACCGCCGCCTCCCCCAGGGACCACCGGAGCCAGCCGCGGTCGGCCGGCTGCCCGCCCCCGCCCGGGTAGAAGGGCGTCTCCCGCAGCGCCGCGGCGCCCGGGCCCGTCTCCAGGAGAACCGTCTCCACGTCCGCTGCGTAGGCGTCAGCCAGATACAGGTGCGCGCTGTCGCTCACCGCGCCACCACCCGGTAGATCACTTCACGCTCCCACTGGCCGTGTGCGGTGTCGGGGAGGTGTTCGAGTTGGAAGAGCCGCAGCGCGCCGATGGCGGGGCCCGGTTCCGGCCGTCGGTCCAGGTCGGTCCGGTAGTGAAAGATCAGGTGCCACGGGGTGCCGGGAATGGACTCGACGTCGGCCAGGTCCACAAACTCCGGCACCACGCCGATCTGTTCCTGGAGGAACCGCCGCGCCGCATCGACGGGGTGCTCGCCGTGACGCAACTCCCCACCGGGTAGGCGCCACCCCTGCGCGCCCGCGGCATCCTGTACCAGCAGGACGGCGCTGTCGGCGAGCACCACGATGTCGCTGATGAGGGTGTGGACGGTGCAACTGGCGGCGCTCATCTCAGAGTCCTTTCTCCACCACGACCAGGCCGTCGGGGCACCACGGGTGGGGGCGCAGATCGCGGCGCACGTCGCGCACCGCCGCCTCGTCGGGCGCAAAGAGCGCCAGCCGCCCGGCTCCGCGCTCTCGACCTCGCGCCGCCGCGGCTCCTACGAGCGCGGGCACCACATTCGGCCCTCCCTCGACCAGGTGAATCACCACCGTGTCACGGCGCACCGCGAACAGGGCCACCCCTTCCAGCGTCTCGCCCGCCCGAAGCACCCGATGGTCTTTGGCCAGTCCCACCACCAGCTCCGGGACCGTCTCGCGAAAGCGCCACCCCAGCGGCACCAGCCCGCGCCAGGCCGACAGGGTCTCTCCGGTCTTCAGCCAGTGCGCCAGCGCCGCGCCCTCGCGGGCCCCGGCCTCCCGCACCAGGGCGTCGTAGGAGACGTCGATGGGCCCCGTCCCGATAGCCGCCTCCCGCACCACGGCCCGCGCCACCGGACGAAATCCCGCCCGCTCGGCCACCGCCTGCGCGCCGTACTCGTGGGCCGGGATCGCCGTGCGTGCAATCCGCGCGCCGTACCGCCGGGCCAGCGCCTCCCCCTCAGCGATCAACCGCCGTCCGATTCCGGCCCCCTGGCGGTCGGCCCGGACCCGCAGGCCCTCCAGCCAGGCCTCAGCAGCGCTTACCAGCGCCACATGCACCGCGCCGACCACAGCGCCGTCCTCTTCGACCAGCACCTGGTGGGCGGGCTCTTCCTCCCAGGCGTCCCACTCCGCCGGGAGCGCGGCCAGGGGATCGAGCGCCGCCGGGCGTGCGGTCAGGGGCAGAGTCTCAACGCGCATGGGCTACCTGAATTCTGCGGCGGGGACGGACAGCGCGGGGCCGTACAGCTAGCGACCGAAGCGCTGCGCCACCCCCAGGCGGCGGAGGTCGCCGGCCAGAACGCGCAGCAGCAGCCAGAAGAACACCAAGGCGCTGGCGTACCGGTACAGATGCCGGCCCGACGCGGACACTCCCCGCGCCTCCATTTTGGCCAGCGCCAGATGGCCACCGTCAAGCGGCAGCAGCGGCAGCAGGTTGGCGAAGCCGACGCTGAGATTGATCTGCGCGGCCAGGAAGCGCAGGGCCAGGGGATGATGCGCGCGGAGCAACATGTCGGTCGCGCCGACAATGCCGGCGATCCGCACACCGGGGACGGAGCCGACCGTGGCGGCGGCTTCAGCGGGGACGCGCGGCGGCAGCAGAAAGAGCCCAAGGAGGAGGTTGGCAAACGGCCCGGCCAGCAGCACCGGGATCCGCCGCTGCGCCGGCAGCGCCTCGACGTCAATGGCGGCAAACCCACCGACCAGCAGCGGGCGCAGGCTCACGATCGTATCGCCGAGGCGCCGCGCCAGGAGCCGGGGACCGAACCCCACGGCGACCTCCTGGACGCCCCCCCCGGCCCGCCAGGCCGCGAGCGCGTGGGCCAGTTCGTGCACCAGCACGGTGCTCCCCAGGACGGCCATCGCCCGGGCCCACTGCCGCCAGCGACTCATTGCTCCTCCTTGCTGATAGTCGCCACCGCGGCCAGACGGTCACCCTCCCCGAGTTTCTTGACCCGGACGCCCTGCGCCGCCCGGCCCATCAGGGAGATGTCCTGTACCGGGATCCGCAACACTTCGCCGCGGCCGGAGATGATCAAGATCTCGTCGTCATCTTCCACCGGGCGGACCGCCACCACCGGCCCGGTCCGCGCCGTCACCTTCAGGTTGATCACGCCCATGCCGCCGCGGTGCTTCGCCGGATACTGCGCGAACCGCGTGCGCTTGCCGAAGCCGTGCTCGGTGAGCGTAAGCAGCGCCTGTCCTTCCTTCGTGCCGGCCAGGCCCACGACGGCGTCGCCGCCGCGCATGCGGATACCGATCACCCCGCGGGCGGTGCGGCCCATCTCCCGGACCTGTCCGGCCTTGAAGCGCAGTGCCCGCCCCTGCCGGGTGGCCAGGACGACCTCGGTGTCGGCCTGGATGAAGCGCACCCCCACCAGTTCGTCCTCTCGCCCCAGCGTGATCGCGTAGATGCCCGCGCGCTTGGCATTCAGGAACTCCATCAGGCCGGTCTTCTTGACGTACCCGCTGCGCGTGGCCATGAAGAGATACCCGGCCTCCTCGAACGAGCGCAGCGGGATGATCGCCGTGACCCGCTCGTTCGGCAGCACGGTGATCAGGTTCACCAGCGCGATCCCCCGCGCGGTCCGACCGGCCTCCGGCACCTCGTGGGCCTTCATGCGGTAGACCTTACCTTTGTTCGTGAAGATCAGGAGGTAGGTGTGGTTGGTGGTTACCACCAGGTGCTCCACCACGTCCTCTTCGCGGGGCGCCGCGCCGACGACGCCGCGCCCGCCGCGCCGCTGCAGGCGATAGCTCTCCAGCAGCAGCCGCTTGATGTAGTTGTTGCGGGTGAGGGTGATGACCACATCCACATCGGGGATGAGGTCCTCGGCTTCGAAGATCTCGGCTTCCTTGCTGACGATCTTGGTGCGCCGGGCGTCCCCGTAGCGCTCCTTCACCATCAGCAGGTCTTCGCGGATCGAGGCCATGATCAGGCGCGGGCGGGGGGACTCCGCATCGGCGAGCATCTCCCGGAAGCGCGCGATGTCCTTGAGGAGTCCTTTGTACTCCTCGTCGATCTTCTCCCGTTCCAGCGCGGTGAGGCGCTGCAGCCGCAGGTCCAGAATCGCGTTGGCCTGCACTTCGGTGAGCCTGAACTTCTTCATCAGGCCGCTCCGCGCGGTATCCACGTCCTTCGCCTTGCGGATGAGCTCGATGACCTCGTCCAGGTGCTGGAGCGCGGTCTTCAACCCCTCCAAGATGTGCGCGCGGGCCTCGGCGCGCGCCAGGTCAAACTTCGTGCGGCGGATCACGACGGCCCGCCGGTGCGCCAGGTAGTGCTCCAGCAGTTCCTTGAGGGTCAGGACCCTGGGCACACCGTCCACCAGGGCCAGCAGAATGGCGCCGAAGGTCGTCTGCAACTGCGTGTGCTTGAAGAGCTGGTTGCGGACGATCTGCGGGTTCACGTCGCGGCGCAACTCGATGACGATGCGCAGGCCGCGGCGGTCGGTTTCGTCACGCAGATCGGTCACCCCGTTGAGTTTGCGTTGCCGGACGAGCTCGGCGATCCGCTGAATCAGCGCCGCCTTATTCACCTGGAACGGGATCTCCGTGATGATGATGGCGGTCTTCCCGCCGCGCACCTCCTCGATCTCCACTTTGGCCCGCAGGACAATGCTTCCGCGCCCGGTCGTGTAGGCGGAGGCGATACCGTCACGTCCCAGGATCAGCCCGCCGGTCGGGAAATCGGGCCCCCGCACGATCTTGAGCACCCCGGGGAGTCCGAGTGTGGGCGTGTCGATGAGGGCCACCAGGGCATCAACAATCTCTCCCAGGTTGTGGGGCGGGATGTTGGTGGCCATCCCCACGGCGATGCCGCTGGCCCCGTTCATCAGCAGGTTGGGGACGCGCGCCGGCAGGACGACCGGTTCGCGCATCGACTCGTCGAAATTGGGGGCGAAGTCGACCGTCTCCCGGTCGATGTCCGCCAGCATCTCCATCGCCAGGCGGGAGAGGCGCGCCTCGGTATACCGCTGCGCCCCCGGCGGGTCGCCGTCGATGCTCCCGAAGTTCCCCTGCGGGTCGACGAGCGGGTAGCGGAAGGACCAGTCCTGCGCCATCCGCACCAGCGCCTCGTAGATCGGGGCGTCCCCGTGGGGGTGGTAGCGGCCCATCACGTCCCCCACGATACGGGCGCTTTTCTTGTAGGGGGAATCCGGCCGGACCCCCAGCTCGGACATGCCGAAGAGGATCCGCCGCTGCACCGGCTTGAGGCCGTCGCGGGCGTCCGGCAGCGCCCGGCTGACGATGACGGACATGGCGTAGTCGAGGTAGGAGGCCTTCATCTCCTCCTCGATGGCCCGGGGAACGATCCGTTCTTCCAGGCCCACAGGTCAGATGTCCAGGTTGCGCACTTCGCGGGCGTACTGCACGATGAACTGCCGGCGCGGCTCGACCTCTTCGCCCATCAGCGTGGAGAAGAGCCGATCGGCCGCCTCCTTGGCCTCCGCCACCTCCACGCGCTTCAGCGTCCGGGTCTTGGGGTCCATCGTGGTCTCCCAGAGTTGCTCGGGGTTCATCTCGCTCAGGCCCTTGTAGCGCTGGATCTCGACTTTGCCGCCGCGCGCCTCCAGCTCGCGCACCACGACCTGCCGCTCCTCATCGCTGTACGCGTATGTACGCTCCTTGCCGGCCTTGATCAGGTAGAGGGGCGGCTGGGCGATGTAGACTCTGCCGCGGTCGATCAAGTCAAACATGTGGCGGTAGAAGAGCGTCAGCAGCAGCGTACGGATGTGGGACCCGTCCACGTCTGCGTCGGCCATCAGGATGATCTTGCCGTAGCGGACCTTCTTCAGGTCGAACTCACCACCGATGCCCGCCCCCAGCGCGGTGATGATGGCGCGGATCTCCTCGTGGTTGAGCATCTTGTCCAGCCGCGCCTTCTCCACATTGAGAATCTTGCCCTGGATGGGAAGGATCGCTTGAAAGTGGCGGTCGCGCCCCTGCTTGGCCGATCCCCCGGCGGACTCCCCCTCGACGATGAACAGTTCCGCACGCTCGGGATCGCGCTCCACGCAGTCCGCCAGCTTGCCAGGCAGGGTGGAGATGTCTAGCGCGTTCTTGCGCCGGACCAGGTCGCGGGCCTGCTTGGCCGCCTCGCGCGCCCGCGCCGCGGTCACCGCCTTGGCGATGATCCGCTTGGCGTCACCGGGGTGGGTCTCCAGATGCTCCTGCAGGGCCTCCGCGACGACCGACTCCACCAGGCCCTTGACCTCGGTGTTGCCCAGTTTCGTCTTGGTCTGTCCCTCGAACTGCGGATCGCGCAGTTTGAGGCTGAGGACCGCGGTGAGGCCCTCGCGCACGTCCTCACCGGAGAAAGTCAACTCACCGTCCCGGAGGCCGGCGCGGCGCGCGTAGTCGTTGAGCGTGCGCGTGAGCGCGGCACGGAACCCCACCAGGTGCGTGCCGCCCTCGGTGGTAGGAATCGTGTTGACGAAGGTCAGCGTGTGCTCCAGATAGCTATCGGTGTACTGCACGGCAAACTCGACCTCGGTCCCCTCGCGCTCCCGGCGGGCGTAGATCGGGGTCTCGTTCAGCCGCGGACGGTTCTTGTTGACCACGCCGACCAGTTCCTTGATGCCGCCGGCATGCTTGAAGGTCTGGGTCTTGCCGCTGCGCTCGTCGAGCAGGATGATTTCCAGTCCGGCGTTGAGGTAGGCGACGTCGTCCAGACGGTGGGCGATGACCTCCGCGCTGAAGTCGGTGGCGGTCATCACCTGCGGGTCCGGCCGGAAGGCGACGCGCGTCCCGCTGGGCAGCGGGGACCCGGCCGCAGACCGCAGCGCGGATGCGGGCTTGCCCCGGGCGAAGCGCTGCCGGTAGGTCTTGCCCTCCCGGTAGACCTCAACGTCGAGCCATTCCGACAGGGCGTTCACCACGGAGACGCCGACGCCGTGCAATCCCCCCGAGATCTTGTAGCCCCCGCCGTCAAACTTGCCACCGGCGTGCAGGGTGGTCAGCACAACCTCAACCGCGGGCTTGCCGATCTTCGGGAGAAGACCGACCGGAATGCCCCGGCCGTTGTCCACGACCGAGGCCGATCCGTCCGCATGCAGGGTGACATCGATGTGGGTGCAGTACCCAGCCAGGGCCTCGTCGACGGCGTTGTCTACGACCTCATAGAGGAGATGGTGCAGCCCGTCCGGACCGGTCGAACCGATGTACATGGCCGGCCGCCGGCGGACGCCCTCCAGCCCCTCCAGCACCTGGATGTGTTGAACGTCGTAGGTGGAAGTCTCAGCCATGGTGCACTCTCGACTGATTTTGCGGTACCTGAAGGCCCATTATAAGCGTCCAAACGGGGCGTGACTGCTGATCACGCCCCGCCCCTTTTCACGATAACTAGCGTTTTTCCACATTCCAGGGCCCGTTTAGGCCCCGCGAACTACCCTAAAGTATACCATGGCGTTTTTCGGACTGTCAACGTCGGCGGGTGCTCAGGGAAAGGGCCGGACGGTTCCCCCGGAAGATCAGGCCATCAAGGGTAGGATGAAAGCGCGCCCAACCGGCGGGCCAGACTCTGCGGAGAGACTGCGGACGGGTAAAGCCCTCGGCTTGTCACCACCAGGGCCCGGCATCCCTCCAGCGCGCCCGCCTGGAGCCGCCCGGAGGCGATCGCCTGCTCTACGAGTTGCCGGTTGGCTTCCGAACTCTGCAGCAGGCGGACATCGAGAATGGTGACCACCTCCCCTGCCGGCACCGCTACATCCGCGCCCAGATACAGGTACACGACTATGCGCCTCCTCCTACTCCGCCCCTGACGACGACCCGGACCTGCCGCAGGTCGGCCCCCGGATAGCGCTCGCGCAGCCGCCCCAGAATCTCTGCCTCACGCAGCCGGACCTCCTGCGCGGCCAGCGGATGGTCCGCACTGACCAGCAGCAGGTGCCCTCGCAGCGTGCGTGGAGTCGTCGCCGCCGCCAGCGCCGGGCCCACCACATCCGGCCAGGTCGCGCGCACCTCCGCCAGGTGCAACGCGGGTTCCAACCCCAGTGTCCGCGCCGTGCGCCGCAGGACTTCGCGGAGGGCCATCAGCACGGCCGCGCGTCCTTCATCTCAGCACATCGCCGATCCAGACGCTGCTTACAGGGATCGCGCCTGCAGTCGCACCACCACCAGGCTCGTTCCGCCGGGGACCTGCACACGGTCACCGGCATGCAGCGCGCGTCCGCGCCGGCGCTCCTTTGTGCCGTTGACCTGCACACGACCCGCTTGAATCCAGCGCTTCGCCTCGCCGCCGGTTCCCGCGACCCCCGCCCATTTCAGGAAAGCATCGAGCGCAATCGTCTCGGTCCGGATCCCCACTTGCCGCTCAGGCATACACCCGCACCGGCGCCAGCACGTACACGTACTCCTGCTGGTCAACGGGCCGGATGGCCCCGGGGCTGAGCGGACCGGTGAGTTCAAACATCAGTTCGTCGGTTTCCAGAATGGACAGACACTCCATCAAATACCGGGCATTGAATGCTACTTCCACGGGCTCCCCTTCGGCCTGTACCGGGACTTTCTCGACGGTCTTGCCCACCTCGGGGGTGCTGGAGCTGACGGTCAACTCCGCGCCCTTCGCCACCAGGCGGACCACATTAGCCGAATCCCGTGCCGTCACCGCCGCCCGGCGGATCGCTCGCAGAAAACGTTCCGTCTGTAGGCGGAGGCGTTGTTTATGCCCCTGCGGGATGACTTGCTGATAATTCGGGAACTGCCCCGCGATCAGTCGTGAAACCAGACGCACCTCCGGCAACGTAAAGACCAGATGGTTCTCAGCCAGGGCAACGGTGGCTTCTCCCGCGGCGCTCGACAAAGCCCGAGCCAGTTCGTGCATAGTCTTCGCCGGAACGATGACCGCAAATTTCTGCTTCGCCTGCTGGCCGAGCACAGCTGTACGCAGAGCTAACCGCCCACCGTCTGTTGCCACCAGACGTACGGTTCGGTCTTCGGTCGCAAAGAATACTCCAGTCAAGAACGGTCGGGTTTCATCCGTGGACACGGCGAACGCGGTCTGCCGGATCATACTGCGCAGTAATCCTGCCTCGACCATAGCCACCACGGTCGCATCCGGCTCGGGAATGAATGGGAAATCGGTCGCCGGTAACCCCATAACCTCGACCGCTGTGTCCTGACAGAGAATCTCCGCCTGCGCTCCACTCTCCTGAACCCGTAAATCTACGGAAGCTTCCGGAAGATTCGTAACAATCTCACCCAACAACCGCGCGGGAAGCGTCACCGCTCCACCTTGCTTCACGCCAGCCGGCACCGTAGTTTGAATCCCCAATTCCAGATCCGTTGCTACCAGACGTACTCCATCTTTTGTCGTCTCAATCAGCACATTTCCCAGTATCGGCATCGTCGTCCGGCTAGAGATCGCCCGGCTGACGATCTGAATTCCTTTAAGGAGTTTTGGTTGTTCACAGGTGATGTGCATATTTTTTCCCTTCTAGTATATTAGATACTTAAAATATTCATCGTCATAGTGTCTGTTGAAATGTGGATGGGTAAGTGAATGTGACGTTGAACCAGGCGAGTATGTGGTTTGGTTGTGTGGACGAAGGTGTCAGTAATGTGGGGGAAAAGTGATCGTGTTTAGCTTGTGGGTTGGAACTCCACAGGTTACGCATTATGTTGCAATTGGTCAACAAGGTGCTTTACGGTTGCAGCGAGCTGGCTGTCGCGCTGCAGGACCTCTCGTACCCGGTCGCAGGCGTGCATGACGGTGGTATGGTCGCGTCCGCCGAACTGTTCGCCGATATGCGGGAGCGAGGCATCGGTCAGTTCGCGGGAAAGGTACATCGCGACCTGGCGGGGGAAGGCCACGGATTTAGTGCGACGTTTCGCGCGCATCTCCTCGATGCGAATGTCGAAAAACTGCGCCACAAGGCGTTGAATGGCCGGGATGGTGATTAACCGCGGTTGGCTCACCGGCAAGAGTTCCCGTAGGACTTCCTCGGCAAGCTCGGTGGAGATTGCAGATTTGGTGAGCGTGGCGTAGGCGACCACGCGAACAAGGGCCCCCTCGAGCTCCCGAATGTTCGTGGGGATCCGGGTGGCGATGAACTCAGCAACCTGGTCCGGAACAGCAATGCTGTCGGTTTCGGCCTTTTTGCGCAGGATGGCGATCCGTGTTTCCAGGTCTGGGGGTTGAATGTCGGCGATCAGACCCCAT
>Ga0073934_10006368_pt1 | contig 17268 bp, 13 predicted proteins | sample LarsenN4metaG_FD_76834 | JGI IMG/M metagenome (GOLD analysis project Ga0073934, IMG submission 76834) | Hot spring sediment bacterial and archeal communities from British Columbia, Canada, to study Microbial Dark Matter (Phase II) - Larsen... ... | reverse complement strand
TGACCGCAATTGCGCCAGCGCGCGCAAGCGCTTCGCGCCGCATCGACAAATGGCTCTGGTGCGCGCGACGGTTCAAGACGCGCACCCTCGCTGCGCAATTCGTCGCCGCGGCGAGCGTTCGTGTGACCCGCAACGGCGCCACCGAGCGCGTCGACAAGCCCGGTTTCCTGCTGCGCGAAGGCGATGAAGTGTCCTACATGCTTGGCGAGAAGCTCTTTGTCTGCACGGTCGTCGGCTTTGCCGAACGGCGCGGGCCGCCGGCTTCCGCCCGCGCATTGTGCCGTGACCGCACGGCGGCGCCGCCGTCTTGCATGGCGACGCGGTAACGGTAAGAAGGGCCCGCGAGGGGATTTAGGAGCGCTCAGCAATGACTTATGTCGTCACGGACGCCTGCATCAAATGCAAATACACCGATTGCGTCGAAGTGTGTCCGGTCGATTGTTTCTACGAAGGCGAGAATATGCTCGTCATCAACCCGGATGAATGCATCGATTGCGGCGTGTGCGAACCGGAATGCCCGGTCGAGGCGATCGTGCCCGACACGGATGACGCGGACGGCAAATGGACGGAGCTCAACAAAAAGTATTCGGCCGACTGGCCGAATATCACCGAGAAGGTCGAGCCGCCGGCCGATGCGGACGCCTTCGCCAAGGAGAAGGGCAAGCTCGAGAAGTATTTCAGCCCCAATCCGGGGAAGGGCAGCTGAAATCGACGGAAGGATCGGTTAATCGATCACCGCGCGCGCAACTTTCCGCCCATAGCGCGGAGGGCTGTTTTGTGCTATCTGATTAGCCGAAACGAGCAATGTTGTTGACGCTTGCAGGAAAGTTCTCGCGCGAATCCTAAAGAAAATCTGCTAGTCCATTGTTTTTCATTGGATAAATAGCAGAACGCTCTGGCGGGCGTGCGCCCAGGCGCCGTGAAGGGACGAGGCAAGTCCTGCGGTGTTGCGGCATGGCGGAGCGAGGCGCGCGCGAATCACCGGTTGCAGAACGCTTGGGGTTCAAGGCAGGCGGAACAGCGACAGGGCTAAAGGACAAACGCGTAGGAAATGAGATGACGGCGAAAAAGCCAGCTCCGAAATCAGTCGCAAAAAGCGCGGTCAAGCCCAAAGCCGGAAAGAAGCCGCCGGCGAAGAAGCCTGCGCCTGCCCCCAAAGCGGCGCCAAGGGCGGCCCAGAAAGCGGCGGGAAAACCTTCGAAGGCGACGTCCCCGACGAAGGCGCCGGCGAAGCTCGCCCCCAAACCGGTGGCGAAAGCGCCTGAAAAACCGGCGCCGAAAGTCAAAGCCGCTCCTTCGAAGGAAGCGGCGAAAAAAGCGCCGCCGAAGAAAAAGCTCAATGTCGGTCAAAAGCCCCGAACGGCGCGCGTCGACCTGCCGCTGAAGCCGCAATATTTCACGCCGCCGGCGCGCGACGGGGAAGCCGCAGCCGGAACCGCGTCAAAGCCCACTCCGGCGTCAAAGGAAGCCAAACAGACCTTCAAGGTCAATGACAGCGTCGTTTATCCGGCGCATGGCGTCGGACGCATCGTCGGCATCGAAAAGCAGATCATCGCCGGGATCACCAATGAGCTTTTTGTCCTCGATTTCGAGCAGGAAAAGCTGAAGCTCAAAGTGCCGACGGCCAAGGCGATCTCAAGCGGCATGCGCGCGCTTTCAGAGGATGCGCAGGTCAAGAAGGCGATCGACATCTTGAAAGGCAGGGCGCGCATCAAGCGCACCATGTGGAGCCGCCGCGCGCAAGAATATGAGGCGAAGATCAACTCCGGCGACATCATGGCGGTCGCTGAAGTGGTTCGGGACCTTTACCGCGCGACGGACCAGCCCGAACAGAGCTATTCCGAACGCCAGCTCTTTGAGGCGGCGCTCGATCGCCTTGCCCGCGAAGTCGCCGCCGTCAGAAAGAGCGATCTTGCGAAGGCGATCGCCGAGCTTGAGGCCTCGCTGCTTCAGAAGAAGGCGGCCTGACGATTACGCCGCCCGCAGCTGCATTTCGTGTCTGAGGTCGATCGACGGCCCATTGATCCACTCGACATAGCCGCGAATTTCGACGGTTTCTCCGACGAAGGACGCGAGGTCTTTCTTGGCGCGCCAGCGGCGGAAATCGCCGCGCGCAACGCTTGCGGTGAAATCGGCGCGGAAGTCATCGCCGAAATTGAGAAAGACGCGCCTGCCGCGTTCGGCGCTGGCGCGCACCACGCCGGCGTATATCTGATAGCCCCATCCGTTCTCGGCGCTTGCAGCGTCGCGCACGCGGTAGGCGGGATGCCCCCAAAGGCCGAGGCGCGCTTTCCTTGCGGCCTTTTCGGCGCGAAAGCATCGCTCGATGAACGTAAAATCCGCCGACTGCGGCGCAACACGCGCCGCCCCTTGCGCTAGAAGGATTTCCTGAAGCGTCGTCGTTCGTCCGTGCATCGTCCACAAAACCGGCCCTGTCGCGCGCGCCCACCGATCGCGCGCGCGAGGTTTTCCTTGCGGCGCGCCAGCCTCAATCGCCGCCGAAAGCGCGGCTGCGGCGAAATCGGCGAAGGGTTCCGCACGGCCGGAAAGCGGCTGCGAAGACGGCGCGATAACGTCGGTGAGGACGCGCTCTTCGCCGTCGATGATGACGCTTTGTCCGTCCGCGAAGGGCGGCGGCGCCGATAGCGCGACAGCGCCGATCAGGAATGCGCGGCGATTCATTCGATCGCGGCGACGCGCACTTTCGCCGACGCGGCCGCACCGCGGGAATCGACGACCGCGACGTCGTAAAAGCCAAGCGCGTCAGGTCGCCAGATCGGGCGCCCGCCTCGCGGATCTTTGGCGATTTCCTCGCCGTCGACATACCAGCGATATTCGCCTTTCCCGCCGCTCGCTGCGAGAACGACGCCGTCGCCGCCGAATGCGCCTGCGTAAATCTCCGACCCATGAACCGGATAAAGGATCGTCGGCGGCGCGATGTCGGCCGGCGGCGCAAGCCGAACGAGCGCCGGCGCCATCGCGCCATCCTCAGCAGGATCGCTCGGGCGCGCGCTCCGTCCGGCGGTCATCGCGTCGAACAGCGCAAACAGGAGCGGCGCAGCGGCCTTTCGCCCCGTCTCGCCGGGCCGCGGCGCGCCGTCCGCCCGTCCGACCCAGACGACAATTGTCAGTCCGCCGGCGTGGCCCGCCGCAAAGGCGTCGCGATAGCCGTAAGACGTTCCGGTCTTGTAGGCGATCACCGGCGCCGCGATCGAAAGCGCGGCCGGCGCGCGGCCGGCGAGCGAGGGCGTCCCCTGCAAGATGGCATTGATGCGCGCCGCCGCGTCGGCGGCGAAGAGCTGCACGCCCTCATGCGCGCCGTCGCTCCGGCGCCACCGGAGCGGACGCACGCGTCCGTCATTGGCGAGCCCCGCGTAAAGCGTCGCGATTTCGCGCATCGTGACGCCGGCGCCGCCGAGCGCGAGCGCCAGGCTCGGGCGATCGTCGGCGCGCTTGCGCCGGAGCAGCCGGGCGCCGGCGTTCGCAAGGGCCGCGCTGAAGCGATCGACGCCCACCTTTTCGAGCGCCGCGACCGCCGGAACATTGAGCGAGTGCTGCAGCGCATCCCTGACGCGCACTTCGCCGCGAAACGTGTGGTCGAAATTCTCGGGCCGATAGCCGCCGAAGCCGCGCGGCATGTCGTCGATGACCGTATCAGGGGCGAGCGCGCCGTCGTCAAACGCCAGCGCGTAGATGAAGGGCTTCAACAATGATCCGGGAGACCTTATCGCGCTGGTGAGGTCGATCCAGCCACCCTCGGCGTCAAGCCCCGACGAGCCGACGCTCGCGACAACATCGCCGCTGGCGTTGTCGATGACGATCGCCGCCGCCGTGGCGCCGTCCCTTATTGAGGCGACATGCTCGGCGACAAGGCGCTCGGCGATCTGCTGCTTCGCGATGTCGATGGTTGAAATGATGAGCGATCCGGCGTCTTTGTCCGCTCCGGCAAGTTCGCTTGATGCGTGATAGGCGATGCGCGGGAAGATCTTCCGGGCACCGATTACCGGCGCGGCCTTGGCTTCTTCAGCGATCCCGGCGTCAAGCGCGCCCGCGGCCGCGAGCCGCTCTAGCACCGCCGCTCGCGCCCTCGCGGCCGCCTTCGCGCGCCGATCCGGGCGGCGCGCCTCGGGCGCCTGGGGCAAGGCGATCAACATCGCGCGTTCGGCGGGCGCGAGCCGCTCCGGCTCGCGGCCGTAATAGATAAGGCTTGCCGCGCGCACGCCCTCAAGGTTGCCGCCATAAGGCGCAAGCGTCAGGTAGAGCTCCAGAATCTCGCGCTTCGAGAGGCGCCGCTCCAACTGAAACGCGCGCAAAATTTCAACGAGCTTCGATCCGAGATTTCGCCGGCGCGGCTCGAGCAGCCGCGCCGTCTGCATGGTGATCGTCGAGGCGCCGGAAACGAAGCGTCCTGATCGCGCTGCGCTCGCCGCCGCGCGCGCAATCGCCAGCGGATCAACGCCCCAATGCGACCAGAAGCGCTTGTCCTCGATCGCGATCAGCTCCTCGACAAACACGGGATCAATCGCGTCAAGATCGGCGCTGAAGCGCCAGCGGCCGTCCTTGGTTGCGAAGGCGTGCAGCCAGTAGCCGTTACGGTCGGCGACGATCGCGCTCACCTCATCGGCGCGGCTGATCGGCGGCGGAAAGAGCAGATCCCCCGCGATCGGAAACGCAGCGACCGCCGCGGCGATGGCGAAGGGTCGCCGCCAGCGCCGCTCTCGCAGCCAGGATATGCTCGGAGCGATGAATCGCATCGCGCTCATCCTACTGCGCCGGCGCGATCCGGATCTTCGATGTCGCCGTGCGCGCGAAGACGCCCGGACGGTACATGTCTTCGATGACGGCGCCCGGGAACACATATTCGCCGGGCGTCACCGCCCGAACGAGATAGGCGAGCGTGTGCGAATCCTTGCTCGAGTAGATGTCGATCGCGGCGACGAACCGATCGTCGCGCGCCTCCTGCACCTTGCTCCAGGAAATCGGTCCGATCCACTTATAAGGACCTGACGTTCCCTCCTGCGCGCCGTCTTCCGGCGTCAGGATCGCCTCGATTTCAAAGCCCGCGGGCAAAAGATCGGCGAGGATCGCAGGATGAAGCCGATCCGACGTTGCGCCGGCCGTTATGACGACGACGAGACGATCGTTTTGGCGGATTGCGGACGGATCGGCGGGGCGACCGTCGCGCGTTGCAAGGCGCTTCGTCAGGGTAAAGCCCTCAGACGCCGCCGGCGGCGCGGACGTCGGCGATCCGTAAACCGAAACGGACGCGAACAGCGGTCCCTTGCCGGCGTTGCCGAACGCCGCGCCCTTTTCAAGATCGGCCGTCGCAAGGCCGAAGCGCGGCGCCGGCGTCTTCATCGCCAGCGCCTTGCCGTCACGCGTCAGTTCAACAGGGCCTGCGGCGCGCAAGAGCGCTTGCGTCGCGAGGAGCACGAACGCCTTTTCCTGCGTCTGCATCGCCTCGGGCTCTTTCATCAGCTGGACAAACCGTTCCGAAAGCTGATTGACGCCGGGCGCATTCTGCACTTCGGCAAGCAGCGCCAGAACGCCCGCCGCATCGCGCAGCGCGGTCTGATAATAGTCGCCTGTGTTCTGATAGCCGATCGCCTGCATCGCCTTTCCGAAGGCGCTGAGCGACCTCGCGCGGTCCCCGAGCAGGGCGAGCGCCGCGCCGACATGCGCCTTTGCGAGCGGACTGTCCGTCTGGTCGATGAGCGCGTCGTGGAAATAGCGGAGATCCGAAAGGTCCGCCCGTCCCGCGCGCGCCAGCACGTAGAGCGCATAGGCCGCCGACCGCCGCCGCAGCTGGTCCGTCGTATCGTTCGACCACGGACCTTCGTAAGCCTCCATCTGGTAGCCGATATAGACCCATCGATCGACGCGCGCGATCTGCGCCAGCGCGTCGTAGGCCTTGTTCATCGCCTCATCGGGAACGCCATAGCCTTCTCCCTTTGCGCGATAGAGGAAGTCGACGACATAAGCGCCGAGCCACGCGGTGGATGATGAATCGCCCTCGCGCCACAGCCCGAAGGCGCCGTCAGGACCCTGACGATTAAGGAGCTGGTTGACCGCTTCCTGCACGCGCGGGCGAACGGCGAATTCGGGCCCCCGTCCCGCCTCGCCGCCAAGGTCATTGATGTAAAGAAGCGGCATCGCCGTCGATGTCAGCTGCTCGGAGCAGCCGTAAGGATATCGGTAGAGCGAATCGACGAGAGGGCCCGGATCGACGCCGCGGAGGCGCGAAAACGACACGTTGACCGCCGTTGAACCCGGCACGTAGTTCGCAACCAGAGATCGGTCGAGGGATAAGGTCTCCCCAGGGAGCATCTGACGCGTCGTCACTTGCGTCACGGGAAAGTAGGGCGTTCGAACTTCAATCGGGTAGTTTCGCGACACCTTGAATCCGCCGGGACCCGTGACGCTGAGATCGACGCTTCCAACTCCGACCGCGCCGGCCGTCACCGGGAAGAGCGCCGTCGCCTGCGCCGCCTTCGCGAGCGCGCGTTTGTCGGTCGCCGTCGTCGTCACCGGCCCGTTGCCGGCAAGCGCGATCGAATAGTCGCCGGGCTCGCCGTCGACATTGTCGATCAGGAGAGTCGCCTGGGCCTTGTCGTCGGGACCAAGAAAGCGCGGCAAAGACAGGAGGGCGGGAACCGGATCACGCACGGTCATCGGCTTTGACGCCGCGCCGAGCTTATCGGCGCTCCAGGCGACCGCCATCAGCCTCAATTCGCCGTTAAAGTCCGGCACGTCGAGCGGGACATTGACCGCGCCGTCAGCGCCGACTTTCACCGGCCCTTCAAAGAGCGCGATCGACTTCACCGGAACGACCGTCAGCCCCTCGCCGCCAAGCTGATCGCCGCCGAAGCGGGCCGCAGGCCCAAGATTGGCGTCGAGGATGCGGCCGTAATCGTCTCTGACGTCAACGCCGAGGCGCTTCTTTCCGTAATAGTAGGCGGCGGGATCAGGCGACTCGAATTTTGTGAGCCTCAAGATCCCTTCATCGACAGCCGCGATCGTCAGCATGATCGCTTCGCCGCGCGCTGCGCCGCCAATCTTGACGGGCGCCGTAATCTTCTGCCGCGGCCGCAGCAGCGCCGGCGTTTCGACCGAAACGGCGAGCCTTCTGGCGCTCATGTCGAACTCGACATAGGCGACGCCCATCGCGCGGCGCGGAATGGGCCGCTTCACGACGTCCCGCGGCGTGACGATCGTCGCCAGAACATAAAACCCGGAGCCCCACGCCGGGTCCGTATCGACGGCGATCTCCGCGCCTTTCTCGCCAAGTTTGACGCGCTGCACCAAATGCACCTTGTCGGTCGCGATCGCGACGATCGCCTCGCCGGCATAGGGCGGGTCGAGGAAAAGTTTCGCTTTCCCGCCGGCGACAACCTTCGGCGACGTCACCGTCAACGTCGCTTGATCCGGCGTTTCCGCGCCCGATTCGTAGGAGCGCCAGCCGACATAAAAGCGGATGTCGGTTTTGGCGCCCGATCCCGGATCGGTCGCGGTCAGCCGGTACGACCCCGCGTCAAGCGCCTGCGAAATGCGGGCGGCGCCGGTCGCCGGCGCCTCGGCGCGGCCCTCCGCGACGAGAACATCCTTGTACGAACGGCGCCAGCGCCATTCGCCGTTTTCGCGATACCAGTCGAACCAGTAGTCTTCCTCGACAAGGCGCCACTCAAGCGTTCCGGCCGTCTGCTTGCCTGTCCAATCGACGAGCACGGCCTCGATCTCGGCGGGCTCGCCTTCGCCAAAGCCCCACGCGGCGTCGGCGAGCTTGAGGCCGAGATATCGGCCGTCCGGCCGAACCGGAATGCGCGCGCTTTCGCGCACGACGCGCCCGCCCGGTTCGACGACGCCGACCACGAGATCGGCGCGCAGCGGCGCGCCGTAATTCTCCGGCGCGCCTTCGATCGTCAGATCGACGCTCGCCTTTCCGTCCGCGTCCGTCATGGTGTTTGCAAGCGTCAAATAGCGCTCGTCGAAGCGGCCGTCGGCCGGACCGAAACGATAGCCCTCAAGCGCCGGGAAAGGATTGGGATCAAGCCTCAGGCGCGCTTCGGATTCGACGCCGAGGCTTCCCGCCGGCGCGCCGTAAAGGTAACGGGCGTCGACAGCGACGGCGCGGGTTTCATTGGCGCGCATCGGCTTTTTCTCGTCGACTTCAAGCTTCACTTCGAGGCGCTGCGGAACGAAGTCTTCAACGGAAAAACTCTCGCCGCCGACGCTGCCGACGCCGTCCGCGCTGACGTCAATCCGCCAGACGCCGCGCGCTGCAGATTTCGGAATGTCGTAGGAAACCGAGAATCCGCCAATGTCGAGCTTTTCAACGCGGCGCTTCAAGGCCTCGGTCGAGTTCGGGCGATAGATCGTCAAGGTCAGTGGCCGGTCAGCGGCGAGCCCCGCGCTATCGCGCAACAAGCCCGACACATGCGCCGTCTCGCCTGGGCGGTAGATGCCGCGATCAAGGTAAAGATAGGCGTCAAGGACCGACGGCGCGGCGCGGCCGTCGACATTGCGTTCGGAAAGGTCGAGCGGGGCGCGGCCGAGATCGAGCGCGGCGAAATCCGCTTCGCGTCCATACGCCATGATCATCCGAGGCGTCAGCGGGTATTCGCCGTTGACGGCGCCTTTTTCAAAACGCGCGCGTCCGTCCGCGCCAGACTTCGCTCGCGCGAGGATTTCGTTGTTCGACGCGACAAGTTCGAGATCGACGCCGGAAACCGGCTTGCCGGACGCGATCGAGCGGACGAAAACGTCAATCCCCTCGCCGCTCGAATAGCTTGTCAGCGCGAGGTCGGTGAAAAGCACCCATCGCCATGCGGCCGCCTTGCGGTAGGGATCGCCGCCCTGCGACGCATCCTTCAGCCGGACGAAATAGGCCCCCGGCTTGAGATTTGGCAGCGCGGCGCCAAGCGCAAAGACAGTCGTTACAGTTTCATTTTCGACCTTCTTGACCTTGATGTCCTTATCGAAAAGCTTGACGCCGACATCCTCGCCGCTCTCTTGATCATAGGCGTAATAGTAATCGTCCTCGCCGAACGATTCGCCGCGTGCAATCGACTTGGTCGCGAGCGAGCGATCGGAGACGCGGTAGACGGCGACATTGATCTTCTCGACATTGACGGTCTCGATGCCGAGGCCGTCCGCTTCAAGGCGCGGCAGGACGACGCCGTCGCCGGCGAAGCCGACATAGGCCGGCTTGTCGCCGAACGCGATCGTCACTTCGACCGGGCGTTTCAGTTTCTCGCCCGACTTCGCCGGCGCGCCGGCGCGCACCCGGGCCTTGTATTCCTTGTCGAAGGCGAGTCCGGCGATGCAAAGGCTTGACCCGTTGACCGTCACGGCCGGCTTCGTGGCGGGCGTAACCCGCACATAGTCCGCGTAATTCGTCTTGCCGGACGCATCGAGATCGCGCGTGAATTGAAGGCAAGCCCGCGGCGTTTCGCCGTTCGTCTCAAGGATCAGCCGGTTGAAGGCGAAGTCTTTCGACATCGCCGGCTCTGATCGCGGCGCGTCCTCGCCGCGAAATTCCTGAAACGGCCGCCGCGGCCGGGCCTCTTCATCATAACCTGCCGACGCCTCGAAGCGCTCGCCGGCGCGACGCCCGTCGACATAGGCTGAACCGATCACGCCCGTAAGGAGGCCGCCGCCAAAGGCTGCGGCGACTCCTCCTGCAATCATGAGCGCCAGTTTTCTGTCCATGCCCCTGCTCCCTCGCCGCGGTCCGCTCGCCGAACGCCGATTGATCGACGGCCAAGACGCGTTATTGGCCAAGCTTATGGCGTTTCAAGGTCGAAAAGAAACAGAATTCGAGGCAGGCGAATGTTGCTTCCGCAATGATCGGCGAATTCGCGGAACGCGACCCGGCCGGCGGCGCACCGCGTCGAAATTTGCAGGCAGATCAACACGAAAGCCGAAATCTAGTCGCCGCTGGCGAGTCGCCCGGACAAGGCCCGCCCCGCCACCATGTCAAGCATTGCAACGAGCGCGGGATCGCGCGCTTCGGGCGGCGTAATGATCGCGAAATCGAGCGTTCGCTCGACGCGGAGCGGCGACATTGTCCGTACAGGTCCAAGCCTTCCGACGACGTCGCCGACGAGCCGCCGCGCGGCTTCCGAATTGCGGCGCATGATCTCGAGGATGCCGGCCACTTCGACATGGCCGCTTTCCTCCCGCCAACAATCATAGTCCGTGACCATCGCGACCGTCGCATAGGGAAGCTCCGCCTCGCGCGCGAGCTTCGCCTCCGGCATGTTCGTCATGCCGATGACGTCCGCGCCCCAGGACCTGTAAAGGCGGGATTCCGCAAGCGACGAGAATTGCGGGCCGTCGATGCACAAATACGTCCCGCCGCGATGATGCGGGATTGAAAGCGCCCGCATCGAAGCTTCAAGCGCATCGCAGAGCGCGGGACAGACGGGCTTCGCCATTGAGACGTGCGCGACGCAGCCCCTTCCGAAAAAACTCTTCGCGCGTCCGGACGTGCGGTCTATGAACTGGTCGACGATAATGAACGTTCCGGGCCCGAGCTCTTCCCGGAAGGATCCGCACGCCGACACTGAAATGATGTCGGTCGCGCCGACACGTTTCATCGCATCGATATTCGCGCGGTAATTGACCTCGCCGGGCGGGATGACATGGCCTTCGCCGTGCCGCGGCAGGAATATGACGTCGACGCCATTGAGGCTTCCCGTCGTCAGGGGGCCGGACGGAGCTCCCCACGGCGTTTCAATGACGCGCCGCTCGGCGCGCTCCAGAAGGTCGATCGCGTAGACCCCGGAGCCGCCGATGACGCCGACGACGCGTTTCGACATCGTCAAAGGTCTTTTGGATCGACGCCGAGCGCGCGCGCGAGGCGCGCAAGCGCCAGGTCTTCCTGCGGCTTCAGCGCCTGATCGGCGATCACCGCATGCCGCGCGGCGACTTTCACCGCCTCGACCGCGCGTTTGTCGCGCTTCACGCTCTCGACCGCGCGGAGGATTTCCTTCTCGGCCGCGTCGTAATCGGCGCCGAGCGACGCAAGAAGGCGCGTATATTCGTCGGCGAGCTCCGACGGCGTAAACGGCTTGAACGCCGGATCGTTGACGACGCCGCCGAGAAACCGCGCTTCCTCTATTGTCGCAACACGCGCGTCGGCGAAAGCGACGAGGAGATAGGCGCCGCAAGCGGCCGTGACTTCGATCGGCGCAGCCGGAATAAGCGGCTTTTGAGGCTCGGTCATTTCAGACTCGCGGCTAAAACGGGCGCAAGCTTAGACCGATCGCGCCGCTTCGCAAATCACGCGCAAAGGAAAGCCCGGCGTTTGGGCCCCCAGCGATTCAATCCGCAGCCGCCCTAATGATCGACGCGCGACCAGATCGTGCGATACGAGAAGAAAAGGATGAGCGTCAGGACGAGCAGATAGCCCATCGACACGACCCCAAGGCTCTTCCTCGCCTCCATCTTCGGTTCCGACGCCCAAGTCAGGAACTCGACGACATCCTTTGCATATTGGTCGACTGTTTCCGGAACGCTCTCGTCCGCGTAATCGACAATGCCGTCGGAAAGCGGAGCCTTCATCGCCAGCACGCCGCCCGGCGGAATTTCTACGCCCTCGACGGGATGGCCCTCTTCGTTGAGGTATTCCGGCTTCAAGAGCTGCGACATGTCGCCGGCGAAATAGGGATTGTAATGCTGCGTCGGGCCGAGGGCGACCGTATCGGGCGGCGTCTCATACCCAGTGAGGAGGCTATAGACGTAGTCAGGGCCGTGATGGCGCGCCTTCATGATGAGAGCAAGGTTTGGCGGAAAGGCGCCGCCATTGGCGGCGCGCGCCTGCTGCTCATTGGCGTAAGGGCCCGGGATCTTGTCGGAAGGAAGGCCGGGACGCTTGAACATGTCCCCGGTGTCGTCGGGCCCGTCCGTCACTTCGTATTCGGCGGCGATCGCCTTGACGACCGGGTTTTCGCTCGGCTTTGAACAGTCGGTCGACTCGGGAACGCCGGCCGGACACGCGGCGAGATGGAACGGGCCGCCTTTTTCGCCGAGATTGCGGAACGCCAGCTGTTCGACTGAGTGACAGCTCGCACAGACTGTCTTGTAGACTTGGAAGCCGCGCTGCATCGCTTCCTTGTCGTAGGTTCCGAACGGCCCTTTGAAGTGCCAGTGGTTGTGTTTGTATTCGAGCGTCTTGCCGCCCGCCGCCTCAGCGGCGCCGAGCGCGCAAAAGAGAGCTGCGCCCGCCGAGGCCAGCATTCGGAATGAAGCCTTGACCGTCATGACCCCTCTCCGCCTCTATTCCGCAGCCTGAGCGACGGCGGCGACCGGCGCCTTGTCGCGCTTCAACACCGAATCCGCGATCGACTTCGGCTGCGCCGTCGGCTTTTCGAAAAGACCGAGGAGCGGCAGAATGATCAGGAAAAACGCGAAGTAATACGCCGTCGCGATTTGCGCCTGAACGACATAGATCCCTTCCGCCGGCTTGCCGCCGAGATAGCCGAGCCAGACGCAGGCGATGACGAACAGCACGAACCAGAGCCTTGCGACCGGGCGATAGCGCATCGAGCGCACGCGCGAGGTGTCAAGCCACGGAAGCAGGAACAGAACGGCAATCGACCCGAACATCGCGATGACGCCGCCGAGCTTTGAGGTGATCGGTCCGATGTTGAAGGTGATCGCCCGAAGGATTGCGTAGAACGGCAGGAAATACCATTCGGGCACGATGTGCGCGGGCGTCACTTGCGGATTCGCAGGGATATAGTTGTCCGGATGGCCCATGCCGTTCGGGTTGAAGAACACGAACGCCGCGAAAAGCAGCATGAACACCGCAATCGCGAACCCGTCCTTCACCGTATAATACGGATGGAACGGCACGGTGTCCTTCTTGACGTCCTTGACCTCAACGCCGGTCGGGTTGTTGTTGCCCGACGTGTGGAACGCCCAGATGTGCAAGACGACGACGCCGGCGATTGCGAACGGCAGGAGATAATGCAGCGAGTAGAAGCGGTTCAAGGTCGCGTTGTCGACCGCCGGCCCGCCGAGCAGCAGCGTTTTGATCGGCTCGCCGATGATCGGGAACGCGGTGAAGAAGTTGGTGATGACGGTCGCCGCCCAGAACGACATCTGGCCCCAGGGCAGCACATAGCCCATGAACGCCGTCGCCATCATTAAAAGGAAAATGATGACGCCGAGAATCCAGTTCATCTCGCGCGGCTCCTTGTAGGACCCGTAATAGAGCCCGCGAAACATGTGGATGTAGACGGCGAGGAAGAACATCGCCGCGCCGTTGGCGTGCGTGTAGCGAATGATGTCGCCGTAATTCACGTCGCGCATGATGTGCTCGACGCTTGCGAACGCGTAATCCTCGTGCGGCGTGTAGTGCATCGCAAGCACGACGCCGGTGATAATCTGGATGACGAGGCAGACAACGAGGATCGCGCCGAAGGTCCACCAGTAATTGAGGTTCTTCGGCGTCGGAAAGTTCATGAAGTCGTCCGTGAAGCGGATGATCGGCAGGCGCCTGTCAATCCAGCGTTCGAACGCGGTGCCGGGTCTGTAGGTCGAGGGATGGCTCACCGGTCTTGTCTCCTAGCCGATGCGGATCATGGTGTCGGTGACGAACTGGTATTTCGGCACGGCGAGGTTCTCGGGCGCGGGTCCCTTCCGGATGCGTCCCGAATTATCGTAGTGGGACCCGTGGCAGGGGCAGAACCAGCCGCCAAAGTCGCCGCGCACCTCGCCTTGCGACGTTCCAAGCGGCACGCAGCCAAGGTGGGTGCAGACGCCGACGACGACAATATATTCAGGCTTCAGGACCCGGTGTTCGTCTTCAGCGTCGGCGTTCGCGGCGAGGTTCGCGTTGCGCGCTTTCGGATCCTTCAGCGCCGAGAGCGGCGTTTCTTCGCTCTCCTTGATTTCCTCGCCGGTGCGGCGGCGGATGAAAACAGGCTTTCCCTGCCACATCACCTTGATCGCCTGGCCGACTTCGAGCGCCGAGAGGTCGACTTCCTTCGTCGACAGGGCGAGCACCGAGGCGTCGGGGTTCATCTGATGGATGAGGGGAACCGCCACCCCGGCGGCGCCGACGACCGCCGTTGTCGTCGCCAGAATGTGGATGAAGTCGCGGCGGGTCGGCTCCGCTTCGTGCATCGTATTGCTCGCGCCCATGCCCTCTTGGTCCTTAAAGCTCTCACACTGCCTGAATTAGACTTCGACCGCGGACGCGGCCGGAACGGCGGAATTTTGGGGCCTCCGTCTGGCACGGTTTACTAGAGTAAGTCCAGCGGCGACCCCTGATCTTCGGCCACGATTCCCGATTTGCGCCCGACGCTCAAACCAGCATTCCAGCGCGCCTTTTCGCGCTAAACCGGTTTCCACTTTTGCGCCCGGCGCGCTAGTGCGGCCTAGCGTCGCGAGAAGCCGGCGCCCGCCGTAAAATGGCGGCGTCATGAAGGGAGTTGGGAAGCACGTGCGGCTCGCGCTTTTTCAGCCGGAGATCGCCCAGAACGCCGGGGCGGCAATCAGGGCCGCCGCCTGTTTCGGCGCCGGCGTCGACATCATTGAGCCGTGCGGCTTCCCGCCGGACGCGAGGGGCCTCCGCCGCACGGCCATGGATTACGGCGCCCTTGCCGCGCCGACGCTCCACCCAAGCTGGAGCGCCTTCTTCGACAGCGCCGAGCGCCGGTCCGGCCGCCTCATTCTCCTGTCGACGAAGGCGACCCTGTCGCTTTGGGATTACCGGTTTGATAGGTCAGACCTCCTGATGATCGGAAAGGAGAGCGCCGGCGTCCCCGCCGATGTTCGCGCCCAGTGCGAGGCAAGCCTCTTCATTCCGATCGCGCCCGGCGCCCGCTCGCTCAATGCCGCAGCTTCGGGCGCCATCGCGCTCGCGGAAGCGCGCCGACAATTGGGATGGTAAGAGGCGGCGATGGACGATCTTGAAGCGATGAAGGCGGCCGCCTCGGCTTGGTTCGCCGCGCTGCAGGACCAGTTGATCGCGGCCTTTGAACGCCTCGAAGACGCCGGCGGTCCGCTTTACGCCGCCATGACGCCGGGGCGCTTCGAAAGAAAGCCGTGGAAGCGAGGCGACGGCCGTTCCGATCAGGGCGGGGGCGTCATGGCGCTGATGCGCGGGCGCGTCTTTGAAAAGGTCGGCGTGCATTTCTCCGAAGTCCATGGAGCGTTCTCGGAGGAGTTTCGCCAGCAGATTCCGGGCGCCGAAGACGATCCGCGCTTCTGGGCCGCGGGCGTTTCATTGATCGCACACACGCGCAACCCGCACGCGCCGGCGGCGCACATGAACACGCGCATGATCGTGACGACCAAATTGTGGTTCGGCGGCGGCGGCGATTTGAACCCGATGCTGGGCCGCTATCGCGCCGACGACCACGCGGACACGCGCGACTTCCACGCGGCGATGAAGTCGGCGTGCGATACCTACGATCCTGAATGGCACCCGAAATACAAGAAATGGTGCGACGAATACTTCTTCCTGCCGCACCGGGGCGAGCCGCGCGGCGTCGGCGGCATCTTCTACGACCGCCACAATTCCGGCGACTGGGAAAAAGACTTCGCGTTTACGCAGGATGTCGGAAAGGCCTTCCTCGACATCTATCCGAAACTCGTCGAACGGCGGATGGATGCGCCGTGGACGGAGGAAGATCGCGCCGAGCAATTATTCCGCCGCGGCCGCTACGCGGAATACAACCTCCTCTACGACCGCGGCACGACCTTCGGCCTCAAAACCGGCGGCAATGTCGAGGCGATCCTCTCCTCGCTCCCGCCGCTGGCGACGTGGGAATAGGCGCCGGTCTCGGACAGCGCCGCAAGCGCCGCTCAGAGCCTGAACCCCGGCGTCGACTCGGAAAGCGCCTCTTCCTCCGGGTCCATTTCCGCTTCGACGCCTGCGAAGAGCGGCGTCGAGAGATAGCGCTCGCCGGTGTCGGGGAGCATGGCGAGGATGGTCGCGCCCTTCTCCGCCGACGTCGCGACATCGAGCGCCGTCGCGAATGTCGCGCCCGATGAAATGCCGACGAAGATCCCTTCCTTTTGCGCAAGGTCTTTCGCGGCCTTTATCGCGTCGGCGCCCGAGACCTTCATCACCTTGTCAATCGCGCCTTTGTCGATCGGCTCCTCGGCGACAAGCGGAATGAAATCCGGCGTCCAGCCCTGAATGGGGTGCGGCGTCCACGCGGGATGGCTCGAAGCCGCCGCGCCGTCCGCCTGGCGCCGTTGCGGCGAGCCGTCGGAAAACAGCGCGGCGACATCGGGCTCGCTGACGACGATCTTCGTCTCCGGCCGTTCGCGCCGAAGAACGCGCGAGACGCCGGCGAGCGTGCCGCCCGTTCCATAGCCCGTCACCCAATAGTCGAGCCGCTCGCCCTTGAAGTCATCGACGATCTCTCGCGCCGTAGTCCTTTCGTGAATGTCCGGGTTCGCCGGATTTTCGAACTGGCGCGTCATGAACCAGCCGTTCTTTTCGGCGAGTTCTTTCGCTTTCGCGACCATGCCGGTGCCGCGATCCTTCGCCGGCGTGATGACGACCTTCGCGCCGAGGAACCGCATCAGCTTGCGCCGCTCGACCGAAAAGCTCTCCGCCATGGTGATGACGAGCGGATAGCCTTTCGCCGCGCAAACCATCGCAAGGCCGATTCCGGTGTTGCCGCTTGTCGCCTCGACGATCGTCTGACCGGGCTTCAAGGCGCCGTCCCGCTCCGCAGCCTCAATGACGCCGAGCGCAAGGCGGTCTTTGACCGATCCGAGCGGATTGAACGCCTCGACCTTGACGAAGAGATTGACGCCCTTCGGCGCAAGGCTGTTGATACGCACGATCGGCGTGCGCCCGACGGTTTCGAGGATCGAAGCGAATTTCGCCATTGGGAGTTCTCCTTCGCCGACACCTATGCGGCTTCAAGCGATCGGCTGCAATCGGCTTCAGCGCCGATCCGATTTCAACGCTACGCCGGATCATCTAGAACCGGCGCAGAACCGGGAGCCTTTCCATGACCTATTCGACGCACGCCTATGAGCCGGATCCTCGAAACGAGTCGATACTGATTGACATCAACGGAACGCTATTCCCCCGACATGAGGCGAAGATCTCCGTGTTTGATTCCGGCTTCGTGCTCGGCGACGGCGTCTGGGAGGGCCTTCGCGTTCATCCGGGCGCCGACGGCAAAGGCGTCATCGCGTTTCTCGACCGGCATCTGAAACGCCTTTGGGAAGGCGTGAAAACGCTCGACTTCGAGATGGGACTGACGAAGGAAGCGTTGAAGAAACGCCTTT
>Ga0073934_10006367_pt1 | contig 17271 bp, 13 predicted proteins | sample LarsenN4metaG_FD_76834 | JGI IMG/M metagenome (GOLD analysis project Ga0073934, IMG submission 76834) | Hot spring sediment bacterial and archeal communities from British Columbia, Canada, to study Microbial Dark Matter (Phase II) - Larsen... ... | reverse complement strand
GCCGTGTGCCGCGTGCTGCGCCCGCACGGTGCGCCGCTGACGGAGTTGCCGGAGTTCGAGCCGGCCAATTTCATCGACGTGCACGCGGCCGAGAAGTGGAAGAAGCTGGGCTTGCGGCCGTCGCCGGTGTGCGATGATGCGACGTTCCTGCGGCGCGTGACCGTCGATCTCTGCGGGCGGTTGCCGACGGTGGAAGAAGCGCGCGCGTTTCTCGCAGACCCGCGAACCGCCAAGCGAGAAGTGCTCATCGATCGCTTGTTGAATTCACCCGACTATCCCGCCTACTTCGCGCTGAAATGGGGGTCGATCCTGCGGAACTCGAACCTCGCCGGCGCGGAACGCGCGGCATACGCGTTCCACAACTGGATCAAAGACATGCTGGCCCGCAACCGCCCGTACGACGAGTTCGTGCGGGGCATTGTCGCGGCTGCCGGCGAATGGCCCGACGCCCCGGCCATCAACTGGTTCTGGCAGTCGCGCGACGATCAGTTGCACCAGGTGACCGCGGACACCGCCCAGGTGTTTCTGGGGCTGCGGTTGCAGTGCGCCAAGTGCCACCACCATCCCTACGAACGGTTCAGCCAGGACGATTACTATGGCCTCGCCGGGTTTTATACGCGGCTGGGACGCAAATCGTTCGGCGAGCCGCCGCCGTATTTTTCGTCGCCGAATATCACCATCGGCGAGCGGCATCCGGTCACCGGGCAACCGATCGAACCGAAGTATCTCGACGGCCCGATTGCGAAGTTCGGTCCCGAAGAAGACCCGCGGCAAGCGCTCGTCGATTGGATGGCGAGGCCGGACAACCCGTACTTCGCGAAGGCACTGGTGAACCGCTTCTGGGGGCATCTCTTCGCGCGCGGCATTGTCGATCAGGTGGACGACCTGCGGGAAACAAACCCGCCGTCAAATCCCGCGCTGCTGGATGCGCTCGCCGCTGAGTTCATCGCCCATAAGTTCGATATGAAGCATATGCTGCGGCTGATGGTGACCAGCCGCACGTATCAACTCTCCCCGCAGCCGACGGAGCACAACCGCGACGACCGGCAGAACTTCGCCCGCTATTATCCGCGACGCTTCCCGGCCGAGGTGATGCTGGACGCGATCGACCAGACGTGCGGTGTGAAGACCGGCTTTAGCAACATGAGTGCCGAGTCCCGCGCAGTGGACCTGCCGCACGAGAACTTCGGCTCGTACTTCCTGGACGCGTTCGACCGCCCGCGTCGCGTGACCGGCTGCGAATGCGAGCGGTCCACCGGCGCCACGCTGTCGCAGGTGCTGCTGTTGGCGAATTCGGACGAACTGGAAGACAAGATCGCGCGCGGCAACAGCCGCGTCGACCGCATGTTCAAAGAGAAGCTGACGACACCGGTGATGATCGAAGAACTCTACCTTGCCGCGTTCGCTCGCTTCCCGACTCCGGCCGAAGTCATCGCCGCGGAAGCCCATATCGCCAAAGATCCCGATCCGCGCAAAGGGGTGGAGGATGTATTATGGAGCCTGTTGAACGCGCGGGAGTTTGGGTTTGGCCATTGAAGGACATCACTCGTGAAGATGTGGCGAGACCGTCGACGCTCGCTCCCGGTCCTTAGCGCCACGGTGCTCGTCGTCGGAGGGGTTCTGGTTGGCATCTGTCGGCAAGCGAACTCGTTATCGGCAGACGAACGACAGTTCGTGGGCGAATGGTCTGCGAAGAGCAGCGTTACAAACGTGTCTGCCACCTGGACGTTTCTCCCAAACCATTCGTTTCAGTGGAAGGATTCCGCGCGACCGCCTTACCACGGGAGATGGAAACGACAACGGGATGGAACGCTGGTGATTGGAGTCCAGCTTTCTCGTTCACTGCGGGGCAGACTCGTTGATTTCGTGGCTGGGAATCAGCCAGACAGTGCAAAACTGGAGGTGATCGCGGCATCCAAGAACTCCATCGAGCTGCGACTGCTGGGGTCTCAAGACAGGTATTCACTATCACGGCAGTAGGTCCAATGGTCATTCCAATTGAAGTAAATAAGGTTGATTTGGCAATCAGGCGGATGTTGGCCAAATCTGAGGAAAGAATGATGACACAAACCGTCGCCCAACTCGTCGAAGCCAGCAAAGCGTTGAATGCTGATGAGAAATTGCAACTATTTGATGCGTTGTGGGATCAACATGAACCACTAGAAGCAGAAGATTTCGAGTTGGCGGCGGAGGAGAGCTCGGAGCTGGATCGACGTCGGGAAGAGCTGCGGCAGTCACCTGACACCGCGGTATCGTTCGAAGAAGGCCAGAAGTTTTTGGCAGAAATTCGGGCCAGTCGAAGAACTACTCGATCCGCTACTCTCCGCACGAATTCAAGGATTTGAGAAAGGCGTTTCGATGGTACGAGAAGGAGCGACGCGGGCTGGGCCAGCGATTTATGGATCGCGTAGACGCCGCCATCGAGTTCATTGCTAACTCCGCAGCATTGTGCTCGAAGGTGGATGACTCGACTTGTATCTTCGTTCTCAAGCCATTTGCCTATGGGAACTACTTTGACGTTGACCGAAACGACGTTCGCATACTGGCTCTGATTCATTTGCACCGGAAGCCGGGACTGTGGCGGCGCCGTCGGAAATCCAGCGGCTGAACTGTGAAGGATGATATCCATGCTCGACCTCCCCCTCGACCGCGTCACCGCCTGCGATGGTGTCTCGCGCCGCAACTTCCTGCGCATTGGCTCGCTGGCGGTCGGCGGATTGTCGCTGCCCGAATTGCTGGCCCGGCAGACACACGGTGCAGCTTCCACGCCGCGGAAATCGGTCATCCTCATCTGGCAGGCGGGCGGGCCGAGCCATCTCGACATGTACGACCTCAAGCCCGCCGCGCCGGCGGAGTATCGAGGCGAGTTCAAGCCGATCCCGACGAACGTCCCGGGCGTCGAGATCAGCGAGCACCTGCCGCTGCAGGCGAAGATCTTCGACAAGCTGGCCGTCGTGCGCTCCGCGTTTCACACCAACGCCGGGCACGGCATGGGATCGCAGTGGATGCTCACCGGCTATCAACCGACCATCGAAGTCAACGACAACATCTATCCGTCGTGCGGCTCGGTCGTGGCGAAGCTGAAAGGGCCGAACGAGCCGGGTCTGCCGGCGTACGTCAACCTGCCGAACCGCCTGAATCTCGGCAAGGCGGCCTACCTGGGCGCAGCTTACAACCCGTTCGCACCGGACAGCGATCCCAACAACCCCGGCTTTCAGGTCCGCAATTTACGACTGCCCGGCCGGGTGGATGTGACGCGGCTCGAGCGCCGGCAGGAGCTCTTGAGTCAGGTCGACAGCCTGAAGCGCGAGATCGACGCCAAGGGGGACATGCTCGGCCTCGACCAGTTCTATCGCGACGCCTTCGAGATGGTGACCAACGAAAAGTCGCTCAAGGCGTTCGACGTCAACAAGGAAGACCCGCGGCTGCGCGAGAAGTACGGCCGCAACGATCTGGGCCAGTCGTGCCTGCTCGCCCGGCGGCTGGTGGAAGCGGGCGTGACGTACATCACGGTTCAGGCCGGCGGGGGTTGGGACACGCACGGCGATAATTTCGCGCAGCTCAAGAACAATCTCTTGCCCAAGTTCGACCGCGCCGTGTACGGCCTGGTGGAAGACCTGTGCGATCGCGGCCTGGCGAACGATGTGCTGGTGATGGCGATGGGCGAATTCGGCCGCACGCCGCGGATCAATGCCACGGCCGGCCGCGATCATTGGCCCGGCGCAATGTCGGTCCTCTACGCGGGCGGCGGACTCAAGATGGGCCAGGCCATCGGCACCACCGACTCCAAGGCCGAGTCTCCTACCACGAAACCGTACACGCCGGGCTGCGTGCTCTCCACGATGTACCACACGCTCGGCATCGACCCGCACCACATCTTCTACGACCAGGCTCGCCGCCCGCTGCCCGTGCTGAGCGAAGGGGCGCCGATTGCGGAGTTGGTGGGGTGAAATGGAGTTTTAAGGAAGACTCATGACAACTGAAACGCTGTCACCAGATAACGAACAGTTCCTCCAGCGCCAAATCGCTGCGGGTTGCTATCCCGATCGTGCTGCCGCGCTCGATGCCGCCGTTGATTAGCTCCGTAAACGTGAAAACGAACTGCATCGGCTTATGCAAGAAGGGATCAACGACATTGAGGCTGGTCGATTTCCGGAGTACGACGATGAATCGCTGCGGGCCTACTTCGATTCGCTCATTGCGTTCGCTGAGCGACGGGAAGACGCCGTGGTTGATGCCGAATGAAACGCGATCGTCTCGCTCGCGGTGTTCGGCGGTCGTTGCAAGAAATTGCCGAATGGATTCGCCGAGACCGCCCCGAAGCGGCAAAGAGAGTCCTCTACTCGATCTTCGATACGTTGGAATTCGTGTCCGGAACTCCCGGCGCTGGCACGGCGCATGAACCTTTGCCATCCGGCTACAGGGTCTTTCCAGCACGCCGTCCCGCTCAGAACTAAGTTGTCCTTATCGGCCGCTTGCGGATGGGATCGAAGTCATTGTTGTAGTTCACGGCGCGCAAGATTGGCCCAGCCATTTCCAGCAGAGTTGACCGTCGAGACTCATTGTGACTATGCGCATTAGGTCAAACTGCATCGGTGGACTGCTGTTGACTGCAACGATCGTCGCTCGCGCCGACCTCCCCTCCCCGCGGCTCGATCAACTCTCCATCGTCGGTGCCTCGTCGGGCACGTCGGTGGACCTCACACTCTCCGGCAACGACCTCGATGGTAGTGAGACTCTGATCTGCGGCCATCCCGGCCTGCGCGGCGAGTTCGTCAAGGCGGAGAGTCCGAGCCGGCTGCACTTCAAGCTGCACACCTCGCCCGACGTGCCAGCGGGCACTTATGACGTTTACGTCGCCGGGCGGTTCGGCGTCACCAACCCGCGGCTGTGGCACGTGACGCGCGGGTTGACCGACGTCGCCGAGACCGAGCCGAACAACAACGCGACCACCGCGCTAGCTGTCGGCGTAAATGTCGCCATCAGTGGTCAGGCCGACGGCAACAACCAGGACGTGTTCAAGTTCCCGGCGAAAGCGGGGCAGCGGATCGTCCTCGACTGTCTCTCCGCGCGGCTCGAAACAGAGATGGATGCCGCGCTCACCGTCTTCGGGCCGGCCGGGCAGCAGCTCGCGTCGAACAGCGATTATTACGGCCGCGACCCGTTCATCGATTTCGTCGCACCGACCGATGGCGAATACTTCGTCGAAGTCCGCGACCTCACGTATCGCGGCGGCTATCCGTACCGGCTGCTCATTCACGACCGGCCGCACGTCGACAGCATCTTTCCGCGCGCGGTGCAGGTTGGACAACCGGTCACGCTGACTGGCTTCGGGCGCAATCTCGGTGGAACGCCGAGCGAGTGGCGAATCGCCGATTTGCCGCTCGAGCAGAAGCCGCTGTCGTACACGCCGCACGACGACCTCTTCGCAATTGGCGGGTTTCGCTTTCGCGAGCATCCGCTGCAACACTCGGTGCTGCCCACGGCGGCCACGTGCACGCTGGTTGGAGAACAGTTTCTGGCGCTCGACGCCGAGCCGCAGGTGGTCGTGCTCACCGACGGGCCGACGTCGGTCGAGCAGGAGCCGAATGACAGCAGGGACCAGCCGCAATCGATCTCCGTTCCCGCGATGGTTTCTGCCCGGTTCGACCGGCCGCGCGACGCCGATTGGTACGCGTTCGAGACCGACGACACCGCCGGCCAGTACGGGTTCGACGTCTACGCCGAGCGCATCGCCGGGCGCTGCGATCCGTACCTGTTCGTGTATGACGAGCAGGGCAACCGCGTGTTCGAGCTGGACGACTTCGGCCATCGCGTGAGCGCCTTCGACGGGCACTTGCGGGATCCGTCGGGCACGACCAATCTCCAGCCGAAGAAAAAGTACCGCGTGATAGTGCAGGACCGTTATCAGCGCGGCGGGGCGCGGTATCAGTACGTTCTCAGCGTCCGCAAGGCCAAGAGCGACTTCTTCGCGGCGTCGATCCACAGCAATACCAACGTGGCCGGAACTACCGTCTGGCAAGGGGGCGCGGCGTATCTCGACGTCGTGTTGCATCACGTCGACGGCGGCAACCAGTTCCCGACCACCATCACCGCCGAAGGACTGCCAGAGGGGCTGCACGTCACTCCCACCACGATCGGCGGCGACAACCGCGGCACGGTGGTGTTCTGGTCCGATGACAATGCCCCCGCGTGGATCGGCCCCGTGAAGCTGTTCGCCACGTCGAAACACGGCGATCGCGAGCTGCGTCGCGAAGTGCGGCCGTACACGCGCGCGTATCAGCAGGTCGGCAGCCGGCCGATGCGCGAGCAGTTGCTTGCCGTCCGCGAGCGTGCCCCGTATGCGTTGCGCATCGAGCCGGAGCGGATCGGCATTGAAGCGGGGCAGAAGGCGGAAATGAAGCTAATCGCCGCGCGATTTTGGCCCGAATTCCAGAACGCCGTCAATTTCCAACCGCTCAACTGGCCGGGACAGTTTCAGCTCGGCAACGGCACGATTCCCGCGGGACAAACGGACGTGACGATTTCCGTTCAGGTGCAGCCCGGCACGCGGCCCGGCGACTACACGCTCGCCATCCTGGGACAGGCCCAGGTGCCGTTTCACAAAGACCCGAATGAAAAGAACCGCCCCACCATTCTGGTGCCGATGCCCAGCCGCCCGGTGACCATCACGGTGACGGCGGCGGAAAAGAAGTGACGGCGCCTCACCAAGGATGAGCGGCGCGACTAGGCAAAGCACATCGCCGCCATTTTCTGATGAATCCTCCGGGTGAGCTGCTGCACCCCGCGTGTCGAAGTGCCCGATTCGGGGTTCTCAACCGGCCGGCGGTTCCGTTATGATGACCTAAGGACACTGACTTTCAAGAACGTTGCCATGCGTTGGACAAATCGTTTGATCGCCTGGTTCGCAGTTGCTGGCGCCGCGACTTCCGCTTTGGCGGCCGACGTGGGGCCCGACAAGAGGGCGCTCGAGGAATCGCGCCGGCAGGCCGTCGCCTTTCTCAAGACGGCTCAGGCCGCCGACGGCAGTTGGACCTCGCCGCAAGCCCCGGGCATCAGCGGATTGGTGACGTACGGACTGCTCTCGGCCGGCGTACCCGCAGACGACCCCGCGGTGACCAAGGCGCTGAAGCATTTGGAATCGTTCGTGCAGCCCAACGGCGGCGTGTACAACCCGCAGAGCACCAACGCCAACTACGAAACGGCCATCTGCGTGATGGCATTCAGCGCGGCGAACAAGTCGGGCAAATACACGGAGCTGATTGCCAAGGCTGACAAACACATTCGCCAGTTGCAGTGGGACGACGGCGAGAAGGTCGATACCACCGATGTGAAATTCGGCGGCGCGGGCTACGGCCGCACCGGCGACCGGCCCGATCTCTCCAACACGGTCTTCTTTCTCGAAGCGCTCCAGGCGGCCGGCGCGAAGAAGGACGATCCGGCCGTGCAGAAAGCGCTGGTCTTCATCTCGCGGTGTCAGAACCTCGAAACCGAGTTCAACACCACTCCGTTCGCGGTGAAGGTCAACGACGGCGGCTTCTACTACACGCCGGCCGCCGGCGGCACATCCCAGGCGGGCAACACGCCGGAGGGGGGGCTGCGGTCCTATGGCAGCATGACGTATGCCGGCCTCAAGAGCATGATCTACGCCGGTCTCACGCCGGACGATCCCCGCGTGAAAGCTGCTACCGATTGGATCAAGAAGTTCTATACCGTCGCCGAAAACCCCGGCCTCGGCCAGCAGGGTGTGTACTACTACTATCAAATGTTCGCCAAGGCGCTGTTCACGATGGACCTCGACACGTTCGAGGACTCCGAGGGAATCAAGCACGACTGGCGCAAGGAACTCGCCGAACACCTGTTCAAAACGCAGCAACCGAACGGAAGCTGGGTGAACACGAACACCCGCTGGTTCGAGGGCGATCCGCATCTCGCGACGGCGTATGTGCTGATCGCGCTGAAATACTGCGAACCGAAAACTGTCAATTAACGCGTAACGCGGGGGCGTGTCGCCCCGGTCTCCTCAGTGCAAGGCAAGAGAGACCCGCGCCACATGCTCCGGCTGATGTCGAGAGTGATGCCATGTACGACTTCCTCTCCCGCTGGCCGCAGGGCTTGAGCTACACGTCGTTCCTCGATCGCCACGCCTCCGACGAGCAGCGACGGAGATGGGACGCCGTTCATGCGCAGGTGCAACTGTCGCTCAACCAGATCGCGCTGCTCAAATCGTTTCGGCGGCAGATGCTCGTGCCGATCGTCGCCGGAGCGTGGTGCGGCGACTGCGTCAACCAGTGCCCGATCTTCGACCACTTCACGCGGTACTCGACGGTGATCGACGTCCGCTATTTCGACCGCGACGAGCACACTGAGCTGGCGGACGCCGTGAAGATCTGCGGCGGGCGACGGGTGCCGACGGTGATTTTCCTGGCCGAAGACGGTGCTTTTTGCGGCGTCATGGGAGACCGCACGCTGTCGAAATATCGGTCGCTGGTGAGCGCGCTGGATGGGGCAGCCTGTCCGACGGGTCTCGTGTCGCCCGATGCCAGCTTATTCGTGGCCGTCGTGCAGGACTGGCTCAACGAGTTCGAGCGCGTGCAGTGGATGCTCCGCACGTCGCCGCGGCTGCGCGAGAAGCACCGGGATTGAATCAGCCCGGACCGTTCCACTCGGCGAAGAACTGTGCCAGGAACTCTTCCAGCACGCGGTGGCGCTGCTCCGCCAAACGGCGTCCGGTTGCCGTCTGCATGCGGTCTTTGAGCAATAGCAGCTTCTCGTAGAAGTGGTTGATCGTCGGTCCGGACTTCTGCTTGTAAGCCTCGAACGACGGATGCCACTCGGGAGGATGCTCGGGGTCGTACATCGGGCGTCCGAAGTGGCCGCCGAACGCAAAAGCCCTCGCGATGCCGATCGCGCCAATGGCATCCAACCGATCCGCGTCCTGCACGCAGCGGCCTTCCAGAGTCGGCATGTCGGTCGCCACCCCGGCCCCTTTGAATGAGACCCGCGCGATGATGTCGCACACGGCATCGATCACCGCTGGCTCGGCCGACTGCGACTGCAGCCATTCCCGTGCCGCGCGCGGCCCCGCCGTTTCGTCGCCACCGTGAAACTTCCAGTCGGCAACGTCGTGCAGGAGCGCGGCGAGTTCGCACACCAAGACATCGGCGCCTTCTTGACGCGCCAAGCAGGACGCATTCCTCCGCACGCGGTCGATGTGCCACCAATCGTGGCCGGAGCTGTCGTGCCGCAGACGCTCGCGGACGAATGCGGCCGTCGTCGAAATAAGCTCGTCGTGCGCCATCGTCACTGCTCACATTTCAACAAGCCACGACTTCCGTAACCATCGGGAACTCAGGATAATCCAATTGTTGTACAGAACCACTTCCGGGAGGCATGCATGTCCGCGGTCATGGAAGAGGTCGTCGAGACGGAGTTGACGCTCGCCGACCTGATCGAGCGGTTCGGCCCGATCCCGCTGCGCCGCATCCGACGCAATCCAGCGCCGGGAACGGCCTCGGAGCGCGATGTGGAGGCAATTCATGATCGCGAGAATCGGCTCTACGAACTTGTCGATGGCATCCTCGTGGAGAAAGACGTGGGCCTCTATGAATCGTTGATTGCCGTGACATTGAGTCACTTGATCAAGGAATTCCTGAAGGGAAAAAAGTTGGGAGAGGTCTTCGGGGCCGACGGTTTCATGAAACTCCGGCCGGGTCTGGTCCGCATCCCCGACGTTTCATTTGTCTCGAGGGAGCGCTTGCGTCGCATTCGCATCAAGTCACGACGCCCATTGCCGCGACTGGCCCCCAACCTCGCTGTCGAGGTCTTGAGTGCCGGCAATACCAAAGACGAAATGGACCGAAAACTGGTGGAGTACTTCGCGAACGGAGTGCAGCTTGTGTGGATTATTGATCCAATTCCAGAAGAGGTCAAAGTCTACAAGTCTCCCAAACGCTTCCGCACGGTCAAACACCCTCAGCGCCTGGATGGCAACGATGTTTTGCCAGGACTCGTGATTTCGCTGACGGATCTGTTCGAATGCATTCAGGACTCCGAGCCGCCGGCAGAGGCCGAGAAACCGACCGCGTGAAAACAACAGGAGTTCGTCAATGTCTCGCTTGCATCGACGTGAAATGCTGCAACTCGCCGCCGCCGCGACCGTTGCGGCCACTTCTGGCCCCCTTCTTGCAGACGAGAGGGTTCCCATGCTCAAAGGCCGCATCAACCACTCCCTCGTCCATTGGTGCTACAAGGACCAATTCGCCGATTTCCCGGCCTTCTGCGCCGCGGCGAAGCAACTCGGTGCGAAGAGCATCGAAGTCACGCCCGTGGAGCAGTGGCCGACTCTCAAGGAGTACGGCCTCACCTGCGCCCTCGCCGGCAGCCACACCTTCGTCAAGGGCCTCAACAACCCCAAGTATTGGGACGAATGCCTGACGCTGCTGCGCACGCGGATCGAGCAGTCCGCCGCGTTCGGCTGCCCCAACGTCATTACGTTCACCGGCTACCGGGAAGACATTCCCGATGACGTGGGGGCGAAGAACTGCGTCGCCGCACTCAAGCAGATCGCCGGCTTCGCGGAGGAGAAAAAGGTCACGCTCTGCCTGGAGATGCTCAACACGCGCGCGTCGGACCATCCCATGAAGGGCCATCCCGGCTACCAGGGAGACCACACCGACTACTGCGTGGAGATCCTGAAGCAGGTCGGTTCGCCGCGCGTGAAGCTGCTGTTCGACGTTTATCACGTGCAGATCATGGACGGCGACGTCATTCGCCGCATCCACCAGCACAAGGACTGGATCGCCCACATTCACACCGCGGGCAATCCCGGCCGCGCGGAGATGGACGACACGCAGGAAATCCACTATCCGCCGATCATGCGGGCGCTGCTCGAGATCGGCTACACCGGTTACGTGGGGCACGAGTTCATCCCCACCCGCGATGTGATGGGCGGCCTCAAAGAGGCCATTGCGTGGTGTGACGTGTGACGGTAGAAGCCGAGGCGCAGCATCCCCTCGGTTCTTTCGAAACGGACGCCCGCGTGTCTCACCGCATCCGCCCGAGTGCCGGTTTCGGCGCTCCCGGCTTTCGCGAGCTGCTGGTGCATACGGTGTGTCGCGAAGCGCGGCGACCGTCGACGTTTCTGGGGATGGCGGCGGCACTGGGGCTGGCCGAGCTGGGGCTGCACCTCGGACACGAGTGGCTGCTGTCGGATTGGGGCACCGGGCCGGTGGCGGCGCAGCTCGTGAGCAGTTGGGCGGCAATGGGGCTGGTGGCGATGATTGGCGCCAAATCGGCGCCGGACATCGCGGCAGTCCTGCTGCCCAGTGTGCGGCCGCTCTTGGCGCTCACCAACATTCGCCCCGGACCGCTGTTCGTCACGCGATTGGCCGGTGGAGTCTTCCAGTCTCTCGTCGTCCTGCCACTGCTTGCGCCAGTGCTGTTGTGGTGTTATACGCTGGGCGGGCTGGAGTGGACCGACGGCGTGATTGTGACTGTGTGGTGGCTGCAGACGACGGCGATCATCTCCACGTTTGCAGCTGCGGCGGGACTCCGGGGCAAGCGCCTGGCGGGCGACGCGGTGTCCGGCGCGCTCACGACGATCGGACTGATCGCCGGCGTGCTGGTGCTGTTTTCGTGCCTGTGCCTGATGCCGGCGAGCACCGTTCGAACGCCCGTCATTCCCGGCGCTCCTCGGCCCGCGCGACCGGAGCTGTTCATCCTCGCGCTGGTAACGCCTCCCGTGGGCGAGCATTGGACGTATGGCTTGTCGTGCCTGTTTTATCTGGGCTTTGCAGCGTTCTGCAGCACAATCCTCTGCAGCATGTTCGCGGAACGGCTCGAAGCGCCGGAAGATGTCGTCGCAACGCCTGTCCCGGCATTGACGAAAGACCCCGTCCCCTCGTCGAGCCACCACCCGCGTTGCGCCGGCGACCCTTGGTTCTGGAAGGATTTCTACATTGCCGGCGGAGGGTGGGAAGCATTTTCCGGGCGGGTAGCGCTGGCCGTATTGTTCTCGCTCTTCGCTGGACTACCCGCGCTCAGTCCGGAGATTTTTCCCGTGCCGATGGCGCTCACCATCGTCGGCTTCCTGGGCTGGTTGGGTTACGACTCCATCCAGGTCTTCTCCGGCGAGTTCCAGCAGAACATGTGGACAACGGCGCGGCTGGTGCCGAGCGCGATCCGGGACATCTTCGTGTCCAAGCTGAAAGCGGCGGCATTGCGGTTCGCACCGGTGTGTCTGCCTCCGATGGTGCTGATCGCAGCGGTCGCGTGGCACGAACCTCAGGCGGCGGTGTTGACGGTGCTGATCCTGATCGGCATCGGACCGGTGGTTTCGGAGTTGTGCTTGTATTCGGCCGTCATCCCCCAAGACCTGTTCGCCAGCGGCGGTGCTCAACTGGGGATGCTGTTCAAGCTGCTCCTGCTGACTGGGGCGACGTTTTTCGCGACACAGTTCCTGCCGATGATCTGGGCCGGTGCAGCCTGCCTGGCGTCCAGCGCGCTGGCCACGACGTGGCTGATCCGCATGACGCTCCGCGAGCTGGAACATCCAATGCGCGAGCAACTCGAGGGGGGATGATGCATCTGGGCGAGCGGCCCGGCGTGAGCCGGCCGGTTCTTTCGCCGCGTCGCGTGACTACAGGTACCAGCCGGCTGACGCCGAGCGGCTCGCCTCACTTCCGCTGGAACCGCTGCACGCGCTTGCCGTTCACTTCGGCGACGAGCAGTTCACCCTTCGACGTGACCGCCATCAGATGTGGCAGCTTCAGCGTCTCCGGCGTGCCCCAGGTGTGAGTGATTTTGCCATCGCGGTTCAGGTGCACGATCTGGTGCTTGTCGCCTTCCGACGCGAGCAGCTCGTCGCCGAACCAGATGAGGCCGAATGGATTGCCGAAGCCCCCCCAATTGGCAAGGTGCTGGCCGTTCGCGTCGAAGACCTGCACGCGCTGGTTGCCGCGGTCGCCGACGTAGATGCGGTCCTGCGCATCGATGGCCAGACTGTGGGCGGTGGCGAACTGGCCAGACTCCTTGCCTTTCTTGCCCCATTGCAGCAGCAGCTTGCCACTGGAATCGAGCTTCACGATGCGGCCGTTGCCGCTGTCGGCGACGTAGAGGTTGCCCTTCGAGTCGAACACCAGATCGTCTGGAGCCTGGAACGCGGCGCCCGTCGCAGATGCTCCCGTCTCGCCAAGTGTCCGCAACAGTTCGCCCGCGCGTGTGAACTCGCGGAGCACGTGGTTGCCGTTGTCGGTGGTCCACACGTGACCGGCGCGATCGACCCGCAAGCCGTGCGGGACCTTGTACAAGTCGGCCCCCCAGCCGCGGAGGAACTTTCCGCCCGCGTCGAACGACAGCACCGGCGGCGTGCCGCGCTGCAACACGTAGATGCGGTCGTCGGCGTCGACCGCCACGGCGGAGACGGCGTCGAGCTTGACGTCGGCCGGGAATTCCAGGAATCCGACGGAGACGAATGGCTCGTCGGCGACCGCTGCGCCGCACGTCGCCCACAGAACCACCAGGCACAACGCGGCGCGAATCATCGATCGCATGGCTCACTTCGGCGCCGGGAGGCACCAGTCGGAAGACTCTTCGTAATCGTCGGTGGAACAAACCTTCAAAGTCACTTCGCCGTCGCTGGTCTCGACGATCTCAATGCACTGCGTCCCAATCCGTATCATGTCTCCAACTTGCAGATCGATTTCGCGACGCCACATGCTGGACCTCCGTGTATCGGGCTTCAGTGTCCGTTCCTGGGGACGCAACTATAGCCCCATTGCTTCAGCGAGTAAACTGTTTTTGAATGCCGGTGCATTGGGCGCATCGGCGGGGATTCCGCCGGACGATCTTCGTGCCGTCGGGCTAAGGCCTCACCGACTGCGTTGCGGCGTCTTCGAACTCCGTGAGGCGGCGCGTTAGCTCGTCGCGGAGGTGGGTCAGCCGCTGGCTTTCGTGGATCTTTTCGCCCTCGGCATCGGTGACATAGAACACGTCCACCACCTGGTCGAAGTGCGTCGAGATTCGCGCCAGCACCACCGACAGCTCCAGCTCGTACAGCGATCGCGTGATGCGATACAACAGCCCTGGCCGATCGTGCGCGAACACGTCTACGACGGTGTACTTGTCCGACGTTTCGTTGTCGATGACCACGCGCATGGGCAGGTCGGAGACCGGTCCCTGCAGCACGTTTGGAGCGAACCGCGGCCGCGTGCGGAACAACGACTCGACGTCTAACTCGCCCCGCAGCGCCCGCCGAATTGCGGTGGCAACCTCTTCGCGGCGGAAGTCCGGGACGGCGCCGGCATGGTCGTAATCGCGCACCCGGTAGCTGTCGACAATGATCCCGTCCTGGCTGGTGCAGATCTGCGCCGAGAGGATCTCCATGCGCTTGGCGGACAGCACGCCGGTGAGCTTGTGAAAGCAGCCGCTGCCGACGGCTTCGGACGTGATCACGCGGTACTCCACGGTCCCCGTTTCGGAGTCGTAGTTCGATTCCACGTGGATGTTGTCGGGCTTGCGTTGATGGATCAACTGCAGGTCGGCGGCAATGCGGGCCGGCGGCGTCGACAGCAGGTAGTGGATCGGGAACGGCTCCAACCGGAGCGAGAGTTCGCCTTCCGTCAGCTTCGGGCCGGCCACCTGCAGCACTTCGTCGATCACCTGCTGCCGTCGCGCCGGCTCCTCGAATTGGTGGCTTCTGCCGCTCAGCCATTCCAGGGTGCGGTCGTAAAGGCCGGCCAGCAGGTCGGCCTTCCACTCGTTCCAGACGGCAGGGCCGACGGCGGAGATGTCGGCGGCGGTGAGGACGTACAGCATCGTCAGAGCATCGGGGCTGCCGACGTCGTGGCTGAACTTCAGCAGCACTTCCGGATCGGCAGTGTCGCGGCGGAAGGCCAACGTCGCCATCAGCAGGTGCTTGTGCACCAGGAACACCAGCAGGTCGCGCTGGTGGTCGGGCAGTTGCAGCCGTTCGGCGGTCTCGAGGGCCAACCGCCGGCCGACTTCGGAGTGGTCTTCTTCAAACCCTTTGCCGGCGTCGTGCAGCAAGAGCGCGAGGTGCAGCAGCTCCTTGTGACGGATCTCACGGTAGGCGCGGCCAAGCGGCCCGGTGTCGCTCTCCAGCCGTTCGGCGCATTCGATCGACCGCAGCGTGTGCTCATCGACGGTATAGGAATGGTACTGGTTGAATTGCAACAGGCACCGCGTGTGCTTGAGCGGCGGCAACAGGATGTCGAGCACGCTGATGTCGAACAGCGTCCGCAGCACCGCGCCCAGCGAACCCGGCAGCCCCAGGATCTGCAGGAACAACTTCGAGATCTCGGGAGTCAACTGCTCTTGAGCGAAGTCTTTCACGCGCGGCTTGAGCACGTCGACGAGGCGCGGTGCAATGCGCACGCGATAGCGCACGGCGGTGAGCGCCAAACGCAGCACCTGCTCCAGGCTGCCGCAAACGGTCTCCTGATGCCGCGGCGCAACGTCGACGGTCTCCGGTCCCACGCGGTAGATGTCGTCGATACGGAAGCTCATCACGTAATCGCGTGCGGCCTTGGTCCAGGGCTTGCGGCGGTTTCGCTCCACGAAGCGGTTGACGATGTCGGCAATGGTCGTCGTGTGCTCAAAGTACTGCTGCATGAACCGCTCGACGGGGCGCAGGCCCGCCGTGCCGGGAATGCCCCGATCCTCCGCCAGTCGCAACTGGTCTTCGCGGCTGAGGACGTCGTGGACGCGGCCGGCGGCGAAGTGCAGGTCGATCCGCACACCGGTCAAGAACTCATGAGCCGTCGTCAGCCGCCGCACTTCCTCTTCGGACAGGCCGCCCTGCTCCTGGATGGCCTCCAGCTCGGTGCTGCCGTACCGGGCGAAACCGACCCAGCGCAGCAGGTGGAGATCCCTCAAACCTCCGAGCGAACGTTTGACGTCCGGTTCGAGCTGCTGCACGACGGCGCCGTGGGCGATCCGCTCCTGCTCCCGCCCGACGATGCACTCTTCGATGAATTGTCCGTTTCGAGAGACGATGACGTACTTCTTGAAAGCCCGCCGGAGCTCTTCGAACAGCCCTTCCGACCCGCACAGCAGCCGGGCCTCGATGAGCGACGTGGCGAACTGCGGATCTTGTCGCGCCTTGCGAATTGCGTCGGCCACGGTGTGCAGGCTGTGGCCGAGCTGCAATCCCGCGTCCCAGCAGTCGCGCACGGTGCGCGAGACGCAATCGGCAAACGCCCGCGGCTCCTGCGGCGAGTGCAAAAACAGCAAGTCCACGTCGGAATACGGGGCAATATCGCCGCGACCCGTTCCGCCGACCGCCACCAACGCCGACCCACGGAACAACTCCGCGCTGCGTTCGGCGGTCTGGTCCGCCTGCGATTGCTCGAGCAAGTCGCGGACGAAGCCGTCGACGAACTGCGACCAGAGACCCGCGACCTGCAACCCTGTCGCACCCTGGGCGCGGCGACGCTGCACGTGCTCGCGCGCCTGAGCGACCCGGTCGCGGAGCAGAGCATTGACCACCAGCGGTGCGGCCAAGGGGACCAGTTCGGGCATGGATCGGCGAGCAGCGAAACCGACGGGGAGGAGTGAGGTGTCGAGTGCGGTGTGTGGGGAGAACGATCGGGGCGGAGGGCTTCCTCTTCACTCCCCACTCTGCACCCCCTACTCTTTTTAGATTGCATCCGGGCCGCTTTCACCGGTCCGGATGCGGATGACCTCAGCGAGGTTGGTCACGAAGATTTTGCCATCGCCGATCTGGCCAGTGCGGGCGACGTTGGTGATGGTCTGAATGGCCTTGGCGACGTCGGTGTCGCTCACCACGAGCTCGAGCTTCACTTTGGGGAGGAAGTCGACGGTGTACTCCGCGCCGCGGTAGGTTTCCTTGTGGCCCCGCTGACGGCCGAACCCGCGGACTTCGCTGACCGTCATGCCCTGAATTCCGGCCTGCGTCAAGGCGTTCTTGACGTCTTCGAGCTTGTAATGCCGGATGACCGCTTCGATCTTTTTCATCGCCCGAGCTCCTGGCGTCCGCAGCGCGGACGGACTTCAAGGTGCACGTTTTCCGGCCCGGGGCCACGCCCGGCGGCCGGCGTCAGAATCAGAGTGCTTCGGCCCCCGCCTCGCCCGTGCGGATGCGCACCATTTCCTCCAGATCGGTGACGAAGATCTTTCCGTCGCCGATCTGGCCGGTGCGGGCCGATTTGAGAATCGTATCGATCACCGCCTGCGACTGCGGATCGGAGACGACAACTTCCAGTATTACCTTGTGCAGAAAGTCGACGG
>Ga0073934_10006366_pt1 | contig 17271 bp, 15 predicted proteins | sample LarsenN4metaG_FD_76834 | JGI IMG/M metagenome (GOLD analysis project Ga0073934, IMG submission 76834) | Hot spring sediment bacterial and archeal communities from British Columbia, Canada, to study Microbial Dark Matter (Phase II) - Larsen... ... | reverse complement strand
GATATTGATCCGGCCAAAGTCGAGATGCTGCAGCGGCGTGAGACCTATATCCGCCACATTCCCTCGGCGGCGATTTCGGAGGCGATCGTCAAGCATGACCTTCGCATCACCGACGACTTCCGGCGGCTGCGCGATATGGATGCGATCCTGGTTTGCGTTCCCACGCCGCTCGATGAGCATCGCGAACCGGATCTTTCCTTTGTGCGCAATACGGCCGAATCCATCGGCACTTCTCTCCGGCCGGACCAGCTCATCGTGCTCGAAAGCACCACCTATCCGGGCACGACCGACGAGGTCGTTCTGCAGATTCTGGAAAAATCCGGCCTGCGCTGCCCGCTCGCGCCCTACACGATCAATGGGCCGGAGGTCAAGTATGCGAAAGATTTTCAGGCGGATTTCCTCTTGGCTTTTTCTCCGGAGCGGGAAGATCCCGGCAACAGGCAGTTCAAGACTCACCAAGTTCCCAAGGTCATCGGCGGCATGAACGGGCCGAGCGCGCGGGCGGCTCAGATCCTTTACGGTCATGTCTTCGACGAAATCGTAATGGTCTCATCCACCCGGGCGGCCGAGATGACCAAGCTGCTCGAAAACATCTACCGTGCGGTGAACATCGCCCTGGTAAACGAACTCAAGTGCCTCTGCCTGCGGATGGGGATTGACATCTGGGAGGTCGTCGAAGCCGCGAAGACCAAACCCTTCGGGTTCACACCGTTCTATCCGGGCCCGGGCCTGGGCGGGCACTGCATTCCCATTGATCCTTTCTATTTGACCTGGAAGGCGCGGGAATACGATTTCCCCACGCGCTTCATCGAGCTGGCTGGCGAGGTCAATACGGCCATGCCCGAGTTCGTCGTGGCTTCCCTGGCGAATGCCCTCAACCGTCGCAAGCAATGCCTGCAAGACGCGCGGATCCTGATCCTGGGCGTGGCGTACAAGAAAGACGTCGATGACCTCCGGGAGTCTCCCTCCCTGCGCATCATGCAGCTTCTTGAGGAGCGAGGCGCGCGTGTGGACTACCACGATCCTTACTTCCCGAGCCTGCCTAAGACTCGCCACTATGACTTCAAGCTCTCCTCGGTGGAACCGACGCCACAGACGCTGGCGAAATACGATGTCGTGCTGATTGCCACCGACCACTCGGTGTACGACTTCCAGGCGATTGTTCGCCACGCGCGGCTCGTCGTCGATACCCGCAACGCCACACGCAACGTCACGCGGCACCGGGAGAAGATCGTGCTGTGCTGACGTGGCGCCGGAGGGTTAGAGATTCCCGTCATCCCCATTGCCCGCGTGCAACTCGACGAACGGGAGATTCGCGCCGTCGAGAAGGTGTTAAGATCCGGCCGCCTGCGTGCCGGCCGCCTGGTGGAAGACTTCGAAGCGCGGTTTGCTCGCTCGGTCGGAGCGCCGTTTGCCGTGGCCGTCAACTCCGGGACGGCCGCGCTCTTCCTTGCCTACCGAGCCTTCCTCAAACCCGGTGACGAGATTATCGTCCCCGACTTCACGTTTGTCGCGACCGCTTCCATGGCCGCGGCGGTCGGGGCGAGGCCGGTCTTCGCGGACGTTGAGCCCCTGACCTATACACTCGATCCCGCGGATGTTGAGAAGCGAATCACCCGGCGAACCCGGGCCCTGGCTCCCGTACACCTTTATGGGCACCCCGCTCGCATTGATCGTCTGACCCATCTCGCGCGGAAGCATCATCTGCGTATCATCTGGGACGCGGCCCAGGCCCACGGAGCGCAGTACCGTGGGCGCGATGTGGGTTCGTATCCAGATGTTGTCTGCTACTCCTTCTATCCTTCCAAAAACGTGACCACGGCCGAGGGAGGCATGATCACGACGTCGAACGAGAGGCTGGCAGCAGAATTCCGGCTGGCGCGGTCGCACGGCGAAGAATCCCGCTACCACCACACGCGGCTGGGCTTCAACTTTCGTCTGACCGACGTTCTGGCGGCGCTGGGCCGCGAGCAGTTGCGCAAATTGCCGCAAGCCCTGCGGCGCCGCCGTCGCAACGCGGCCATCCTGGCACGCGGGTTGAGCGGCATTCCAGGACTGGCGCTGCCTCACACGGCCCCAGGAGTCCAGCACGCCTTCAATCTGTTCACCGTGCGGGTGAACGCTCGCGTCCTGGGGGTGTCGCGAGACGAACTGCAGAAAGCGTTAGCAAAGCAAGGGATCGAAACTGCTGTGCACTACCCCCGCGCGCTTCACCAACAACCGATCTTTCGGGGGTCCGGGAGGGATCGCGATTTCCCGGTGAGCGCGGAGCTGGCAAAGACGGTGCTCTCCATTCCTGTGCATCCTGCCGTGAGCAAACAAGACCTCAAGCGAATCATCCAGTCAATGAAAGAAGCCGTAGGGCAAGTGCGTGGACGCTTCGCGCCTCGCCGTCACCGATAACGCCAATTGCCGCCGCTCCGCAGCCACGCCGAAGTCCTATCACCAGGACTTTTCGCTGGAAATCCAGTGGCGCGCAGCTAAGCAGACTAAAACCCGCCCGGTTCATGATTCTGGCCATTCGGTCCTCCTGGAATTCGCAATCCATTGAGAATGAGGAAGTTACGCGCTACCTCAGGTTCGCCCCAATGGATTCCAGGGACGGGCCTTTCAAGCATCCTTGAAACTCGCCCACGCATCGTCGTGCCCTCTCGCTATTCACATAAATTTCCGCTTGAAAGGAGGTACTGACTATGGCAGAGTACAAAAGGAGTAACCCAGCCGGCTCGCCGTGGCCATGGCCGCCGGTTCGGTAGTCCGAGCGGAGCTGATGCGGGACGGGGCGGGCACCTGCCCCGTTCGCCCGCAGGTGACAAACGCAGTGCTTGTTTACAGTGCGATACTCCTCTCATACGTGTTCGGCGTGGTCATCCTCGTGCGAGCCGCGCAGGCAGCGCGTTTGTCACGGTACGCTTTCTTCCACTCCTACCTTGTCTATTTTCTGGCGACTGGCCTGATCGCCTTAGCTACCTGGGCATGGCTTCCTCGGTACTATCCCGCGTATTTCTGGATCAAGTTCTTTACCTTGGTGATTGCCGAGTTCGCCCTTTTGGTCCAAATCGGGGATCACATTTTCGCACCTTACCCCGCGTTACGTATGCTGGGACGGACCGTCACCGTGGGGATCAGCGTGATGTTCGTGATCGTTTACATACTCCCGCCGCTCATGGAAAGGCGACCGAGTGACGTGGCTGTCCTGGACCTGGTGAAAAGGTCTGCGCTCACCAAAGGCCTGGTCCTTTTTGGGCTGGCATTGCTGGCTGGGCACTTTCATATCCGCTTGGGGAGAAACATCAGCGCCATCGCCCTGGGCTTGGTTTCGTACCTGGGAATCAACACAGCGAATTTTGCCCTAGCCGAATCCCTTGGCCGGAATAGCTATGGAGAGGTGTTTAGCACGATTGGTCCTCTAAGTCAGACACTGATGCTACTTATCTGGATGATAGGGCTGTGGAACTACGAACCGGCACCCGTGGCCCCTCAGGTCTCTTCCGAAAGTGATGAAGAGCGACAAGAGACTCTACCTGACCGGCTGGGCAGGTACAATAACACCCTCAATCGGGTGATTCGAAAATGACCGACGTGCTCATTTATCCCGCGCTGGCTCTCCTCCTGATTTTGGGCGTAGCGGTGTATCTGCGGGCAGAGCAGAATCGCCGCGTCGATTCTGAAAAGGACTGGCACGAATACACGCAGGGGCTTTGGGACAGCCAAGGACTGAGCCTGTCCGAAAAACTCTTTGATCCGACTGACTATCTTTGGCTGCGCGATCAAGCGGGTTTTCCTGGGCTCGCCGAGTCTCTTTACCGCGTCCGGCGGCGATTGGCACTCGAATGCTTGAAAGCGCTTCGGCAGTCTTTCGACGACCTCTTGCGGACTCCTGAGCCCTTGGTTCCCATCGGGTGGACGGGATACAGCCGGGAAGCCGGGCGGTTGCTTGGACAGACGGTCCGATTCCACCTGGTACTGACTTACGCGCAGTTGGTCGTGCGATTCTTCGGGCCTTACCATCGCCTGGTTCCCGCCTGGCGGTGGATGCATCCCCTCACGGAGAGCCGAGTCCGGGAGGAATCAATCAGCACCACCCACCTCGGCGGCCTGCCTTGACCCGCCATTCCAGGTTGCTCTGACCACTCCCCTCGCCTCGATGAACCTCGCGTCCTGTTCAGGGTCATTCAGGGCTGGTATAACGGGCTAGGGGGCTCGGGCGTGTCATAGTCGCGGCCATACTTGTTCTTGTGGCTCAAGGGAAGTTCTGCTGCTACGACCAATTGCACCGTCCCCAGTGAGGAATTTTCCGGCGTACATCGCTCGTGCCAGACTTGCAGGCGATAACGACCGGTCGGAACCTTGGGGATCGATATTGCGCCCGTGCGGTCGGCAACCGCAAAGTAGGGAGTGGCCTGGACAATCACCACCGCGCTCATCTCCGGGTGGATGTTGCAGAAGGTGTAGCAGATCCCAGGCCGGTCGAACGCTACGGCCCGCGTCGAGCCGGTTTCATAGAGTCCCAGGTCAAATCGCTTCCCTTCGAAGAGCGAGAAGACATTGTGGAAAAGGGGGTCGTCGTTGGGGAAGTCCACCACCGAGCCTACCGGTACGACGAGGATGCGCGGATCAAATCGTTTGCTCTTCTGGATCAGCTTGAAGCGCCTGGGCGAGGCCTCCACGTTCACCCTCGCGGGCTGAGCAGGACTCGCGCCAATCGGCATTAACCAGATCACGGCATTGACAGGAATCACCGCCTTCTGGCGAGCGGAATCCTGCCTGATCACCACATGTCCCGTGACTGTAACCTCTGGCCCGCTCAACGCCCCGCGCATGGCTTGGGCCAGCACAAAGACCAGCGCAACGAGGAATAGCGCAGTCGGGTTTCTCTCGGCCATTCTCAGAAGAGCACACCCAATCCTAGATTGATGTGGTCTGCGGTATTAGATTCGCTCGATATATCGAACGTTCGCAATCGCCGATACTCTATCGAAAAGAGCACATTGGAGCGCGGCCGGTATATGAAGTTGACAAAACCAATTCGATTCCGGACCCACAAGGCGCCGTAGGGGCCACCGCCCGGGGAGCCAGAGCGCAAGCCTTCGGCGAGTGGATTGTCCTGTCCGCAGGCGCCATTGAATTCCAGCTTCAAGGTGGGCGCGAACTTGAGTTGTGCCCAGCCGCCCTCGGCACTCAGACCTTTCACGCGGGTGGTGGGGTCAGTCAGCGGGCCCCTCAGAACCACACTGCGGCCAATTCCTCCGCCCAGCCCCCCCAACGCCCGGCCGCGGTAAAACTCGCCACCGAAGCTGAACCATCGGCCAAAAGGAATCATCCAGTCTGCCGTACCGGCCCAAGCATCGACATGACGATCCAAGCCCCAATCTTGCCGCGAGTAGTAGCTGCCTACCCCTATGGTCACCGCCCGGTCCACCGGTCCCCGCGACCAGGAGAGGCGCGTCGCGTAGGCGGGTTGCCGAGAACGTTCTCCGGCCTGCGGCGTACGATAGAATCCCTCGTAAGGCATCTCACCACTCAGCGGGTCCAGGATTCCAGCTTGAATCCTGAAACTGGAGGTGTCGGAAAGTTGCTGGCAGCGCTCGATGCGGATCTGCGGCATCCACGTCCACAGGTTCCCGGCGTAGGACAACGCCGGCAGGCCTACCGAGGCAAGCGAGGTGGGAGAAAGTGGCGAGATGAATGGCGTATCCTGTCCCACCACGAGCGTGGTTCTTGCCCATTCCACGCGCGCCGTGGCCGTCCGCATGCGGACGATGCCTGCCGTCACGCCGTCGTTGGTTTGCGGAAAGCCTCCAAAGAAATCCAATTGCACATCGGCGCTCGTGCGGGCGGCGCCCAGCCTCGGCCCGAATACTTCCAGGCCCAATTGCGTATGGCGCACAGTCGCACGCGGTATTTCGACCCGCTCTCAACTTTGGTCTGGTACTGGTCATCAATCTTGGCGGTGAGGAGTTGATGGTTTTCTTCCAGTTAGGCGACCCGCGACGCAAGTGCGGGCTCGGCTGGCGCGAGGGCTTGGCCGGGTGGGACAGCACCAGGCGCCGAGCCGGGGGCGGACTACTCTGGCATCGCGGCGGGAGCCCGGGCGCCGCGATCAGCGGTCAGGGGAGTCCGCGCCGCCTGGAGCTCGCGACGCAGCTCGGAGATTTCCTGGCGGGAACGGACTGCTTCCGCCTGCACCTCGCGAAGGGCATCGTGCAGTTGACGCACCTGCGCTTGAACTTGGTTCAGCGACTCGGCCAGCGCTCGCGCTTGGGCAGTGGCTGCCGGAGCGTCCTCTGCCAAGCCGGCTTGCGGCATGGGTGCCACAGCCGCCACGACGGCGAGAAACAGACTGCGGGACACTTGAACTGTTTTGAACGACCTCATGCGGCCCCTCCTGAGACCCTCTCTGCATCCCAGGCAGGAAGGTGCCGTGTCCGGCTCCGCCTGAGTGCTCACCCCTTGTTCAGATTCGATGCAGCCATTCTACCGTGGGGTTTGTGGCTAATGTCGGCTCTTTCCGAGGCAGCGGTGAACATACGGTTGGTCATATGGGGCCGGACCGTTACAATCACCGGGGGCTGGGCGAGCCATGAGGCGGATCCTCTACACGTCGGACTTGCACGGTAACCTGGAACATTACAGGGCTGCCGGGGAAGCCGCACTGCGCGCGGGAGCGGACGCTCTCGTGCTCGGCGGAGACTTGTGTCCAGGAACTCCCAGCGCGCGCCACACTTCGCTTCCGCAAGCGCAGCCGGCTTTTCTGCTCGAGCAGATCGCGCCGCTCATTGCGGGCTGGAAACGCCAGCGCGCCACTTTACGGGTCTTCGCCATTCCCGGCAACGATGACTGCGGCACGATCCTTCCGGCACTGGCACAACTGGAGGAGCGGGGGCTGCTCATCAACTTGCACCGGAGGAGGGTGTTGATGGGCGACTTCGAGCTGGTCGGCCTGGCGTTTGTCCCGCCCACCCCCTTCTCGTTCAAAGATTTCGAGCGGCGCGATACGGCCGAGCGGGATTCGCGGGAGCCGCAGTTCGCGCGCGCGGTCCTCACCACTCCCGAGGGATTCAAAACGATCGCGGACTTCGACGCTTATCTGAATTCTCTCCCGACCATCGCCGAGGAATTGAGTCGGCTCAGTCCCGAGAGCCCGACGCGTGCCATCGGCATGATGCATGCGCCACCATACGGGACACGCTGTGATGTGCTCTTCAACCGGCAGCACATCGGCAGTCGCGCTGTCCGTCGCTGGATCGAGCGGCATCAACCGCTTCTGACGCTGCACGGCCACATTCACGAGGGCCCCGAACAGAGCGGCGCGTGCTTCGATCGTATCGGCCCAACCATCGTGATCAATCCGGGCGCCTCGGGGCGTCGCCCCCACTGGGTACGTATCGATTTGGAGGATTTGGCTGAGATCGAGCACTCGGTCTATGGCAGGCAACGTACGGGCCTTTGAACGGCCGCTGGGTGAGGGCCTATCTCTTCCTGTGCTCCTCAATGAGTTCGAGGAGGACCAGACCGCAAGGAATTAGGCGGAAAGTGGAGCAGGCTGTCCGGATCATGCAAACTCAGCGGGCGCGCGCGCCGCGCAGGTGCTTGATCGCTCGCGCCGCGGCTTGGAGTTGGCAGGTAACTTGCCGGGGCGAGGTGCCTCCGGTGACGTCGCGGCGGGCCACGGAGAGTTCCGGCGAGGTCGCCACAGCGCGCAGTCTCGAATCCCAGGAGGGAACGAACCCGCGCGCCTCGGCGTCCGCGACGTCCGCGAAGGTTATCCACCGTCCAACGCAATGGCGCACCAACTTGCCTACCTGTTCGTGCGCGTCGGCGAATGGGATCCCGCGCCGCACCAGTTCGTCGGCGAGGTCCGTTGCCGTCAGAAAGCCCAACACGGTAGCGGACTTCATTCGTTCCGCGTGGACAGTCAGCGTCCCTACGACGCGCGCGGCAATGGTGAGGGAAGCGCGTGTCGTCTCGAGGCCGTCGAAAAGCGCGGCCTTGTCTTCCTGGAGGTCGCGATTGTAGCCGAGCGGCAACCCCTTGAGCAGGCCGATGGATGCTGTCAAGCGTCCGAGAACGCGCGCCGCCTTGCCGCGAATCAGCTCGAGCGAATCGGGATTCTTTTTCTGCGGCATCAGGCTGCTGCCCGTCGTATAAGCGTCGGCGAGCTCGATGAAACCGAAGCCTGGCGAAGAGTAAATGATCAGATCCTCCGCCAGACGGCTCAGGTGCGTCATCACCATCGCGCAAGCAAAAAGGGCCTCGCAAACGAAATCCCGGTCGGAAGTCGCGTCCAGACTGTTCGCAGCCACGCGTGCAAAGCCCAACTCGCGCGCCAGGCGCTCGCGATCGATGCCGAAAGTCGTGCCGGCCAGCGCCCCCGCCCCCATGGGCAACTCATCGGCGCGTGACCGGCAGTCTTCCAGGCGGCGGGCATCGCGCCGGAACATTTCGAAGTAAGCGAGCAGATAGTGCGCAAACAGAATTGGTTGGGCGGGCTGGAGGTGCGTGTAGCCCGGCAGCACCACGCGCGCGTGGCGGTGGGCTTGAGCGAGCAGGCTCCCGAGGAGTGCGACGGTCGCCGCTTGGAGATTTGAGATCTCAAACTTCAGATACAGGCGCGTTTCCGTGGCGACCAGGTCGTTGCGGCTCCGGCCGGTGCGCAGCTTGCGCGCCAGCGGGCCGACTTGACGCTCCAGGCGAGCCTCGACCCAGGTATGCACGTCTTCCGCTGCCTGGCCGCTTGCCCAACCCGGGTGGGTCTCGATGTGGTGGCGAAGGCTGTCCAGGCCGCGAACGAGTTGCCGCACTTCGGGAGGCTTGAGGACCCGCGCCCGTCCCAGCGCCTCCACATAAGCGCGATTGACCTCGAGGTCGTAAAGGACGAGCCGTTGGTCCACGGAGAACGATTCGGAGAACTTCTCGAATTCCGGATCGCGCGGGCCGGCTTCGAAGCGTCCCCCCCAAAGCTTCATCCCGCTCTCCTCTTGCGAGTCGGGGTATTGCGAGCAGCGGCTCGCCTGGCCGCCGCCAATCTCACCGGCAGGCCAATGATATTGATGAAGCCTTCGGCATCCTTCTGGTTATAATCCGCACCCATCGTGAACCCGCCGATGCTCACGTCATAGAGCGAATGGGGCGAGCGGCGGTCGATGATGCGCACGTTGCCCTTGTAGAGGCCGAGCACAACCGTGCCGGTCACGTTCTTCTGTGTGGCCGCGACGAAACTGTCCAGAGCTTCGCGCAGCGGCGTGAACCACTGACCGTAATAGACCAGCTCCGCGTACCGCAACGCCACATGCTGCTTGTAGTGGAAGGTCTCGCGGTCCAGGCACAGCGCCTCGAGTTCGTGATGAGCCGCGTGCAGCAGCGTGCCCGCCGGCGTCTCGTAAGCGCCGTGCGACTTCATGCCCACGAACCGATTCTCGACCAGGTCGGTGCGGCCCACGCCGTTTTCACCGGCGAGGGCGTTGAGCGTGTCGATCAAACCGACGGGCCTTAGCTTCTTGCTGTTAACCGAAACAGGAATTCCGTTCTCAAAACCGATCGTCACCTCGGCTTCGCGGTCGGGAGCGTCGGCGGGCGGCCGGGTCAGTTTCCAGGCGTCTTCGGGAGGCTCGCCCAGCTTGGTTTCGAGCGGCCCGCCCTCGTGGCTCAAGTGCCAGATGTTCTGGTCGCGGCTGTAGGGCTCCTTCTTGGTGACCGGCACCGGAACGTTGTGGGCGACGGCGTAGTCGATCGCGTCCTCGCGCGACTTGATGGTCCATTCCCGCCAGGGCGCGATGACCTTAAGCTGCGGCGCGAGCGCCTTGTAAGCCATCTCGAAGCGCACCTGATCGTTGCCTTTGCCCGTGCAGCCGTGCGCCACGGCATCAGCGCCGACCCGCAGTGCGACCTCGACCTGAGCCTTGGCCAGCACCGGCCGGGCCAGGGAAGTCCCCAGCAGGTATTTGCCTTCGTAGACGGCGCCGGCCTGCAGAGCCTTCCAGAGATAACCGGTGATGAACTCCGCGCGCAGATCCTCGACAAAGACCCGGGAAGCGCCCGTCATCAAGGCTTTCTTGCGCACCGCCTGGTAATCGTCACCCTGGCCGACATCGCCCACCATGGCGATGACTTCGCATCCGTAGTTTTCGCGCAGCCAGGGGATGATGATGGAGGTGTCCAGCCCGCCGGAATAGGCGAGGACGGTCTTCTTTACTTCTCGCACGTCGTTGCCATGGGATGCCATAGGAGTTTTCCTTCTGGACGTTTCGACCGCCGGTGCTTTCAGCGTCGCTACTACCGCTGGTTCACGCCCCAAGCAGAGCGAGGATTCTCCTTCGCACACTCGCGGCGTGGCGCGCGCTGGGTGTAGCGACAAAGATCGTGTCGTCGCCCGCGACAGTTCCAACCACTTCCGGCCAGTTCTCCGCGTCGAGTCCCACGCCGACCGAGTGCGCATTGCCGGGGTTCGTCTTCACCACGACCAGATGTGCCGCGACCCCGACGCCGCGCACGAATTCCTTGAGAAGGATGCCCAGCGTGGGCTGAGGAGCCGCAGCCGCCTTGGCTGGTTTGGCGGCTTCCGGAAGCCGGTAGCCGCCGCGCGTCTTGACAAGCGCCAATTCCTCGATGTCGCGCGACACCGTGGCCTGCGTCACGTGAATGCCGCGCCGCGCCAGCTTCCTTCTTAACTCCTCTTGCGTCGCGACCGCCTCGTTCTGGAGGATTTCCAGGATTTGATTGCGCCGGTACAAATTGTCCATGTAGCTTTATGCAGACAATGTATGAATACTCTATCGAGAGAAAACTGACAAGGGGAAAGCGAGGCCGTTAGTGGGTCAGATGTAGAGGCGGCGTTACGCCGCCATCTGGTGCGTCAGTCCTGCGCCCGAGTCATCCCCGCGAAAGCGAGAATCCACAGGGCAGGCTGCAGCGGGGATCTCAATGGATGCCCGCTTACGCGGGCATGACTCGCCGCTGCAACGTCCAACCGGCCCGGTGCCCAGCCCGTCTGCCGTTTGCCAGGTTATTGCGGTGGGCGTCCGAAATCCATCTTCTGGGGCTCACCTTTGATCTTGGAGGTCTCGTTGGCGAGCACCTTCTCAAGGACCATCGTCGAGCTTGCGGACGTCATCTTGACCAGACCATGGGGCGGGACTTTGGCGGAGATCCAAATGTCCGCCGGCTCATCACCGTACTTGGAGCGGTAATGATCGCAAGTGAAGGTCCCCGCGGGCACGGTCACGGTTTCGGTTCCGACCTTTTCGCCCAGGGCCTCCTCCTTGGCGGCCTGCTGCTGCCCTTGCCGCATCATCCCCATCATGCCGACGGGAAATTCCATGGGGGGCTGGCCGGACGCTTGCATGATCATGCGCTTGACTTCGGTCTGCCCGTCATGGGCCACGGTCAGGGATTTCATGATCATCCCACCCCCCTCCCCACCTTCAGTCCGCATCTCGAGCCAATATCCATCGTTACCCTCAACGGTCTCTTTGCCCACGACGGCAACGGCCCACAACATGTTTTGTCCCTTCCGCGCCACCTGGTATTGCGCTCCCGTCCCCACCACCGGTTTGAACACGCCGGGGATGTGAGGCGCCTGGCCCATTCCCTTTCCCATACGGCCGAACTGGGCCCAACCTGCGGCGACAAGTCCAGAACACACCACCAGCACAACTGCCAGTCTCCTAAGGAACTGCATACGGGTCCTCCTTTTGGGAATCACAACTCTTTCGTCGTGCTTCCTATCGCGACCGCTGCAGGGGACTGGGGAGTACCCTGCGGCGCTTCTGTTTTGAGATTTCCTAAACGCCCTGAGTTGTCCAACTCGAGGTTGAAGTTCCTTTAACCGGGCACGGCCCTGCGGCTATTCCCCGTGGCCGCCGTAAGCCATCATGCGCTTCTTCTTGAATTCTTCCCAGTGCGAGGGCTGGTATTGGCCCTTGGGGACGAGCTTCTTGACATGAAACACCAAGCCGAGTCTGGTTTCATCCACCGTCGTGCCCTTCTGCGGCAGGAAATCGAAGATGCTCCGGTTCATGCCGTAGTAGGCGCACAGCCAGACCCCCTCGGGCGCTTCAATCGCGTATAGCGCGCAGACCAGCGGCAGCGGTTTGGTGGCATCGACGCTGGACTTGACTTCCGCCTCAATGATCGTTCCCCGCACAGACGGGGTCGCGGCGGTTTCGGTTGTTGCGCCCATCCATCAACCTCATCTAGAAACGCGAAGCTGCAACCATACATCGCCAGCGCAAGCCCCGTCAACTGTGCGGCGGGGGCCTTTGCGCCGTCGTTCTGAGCTCGTCAGGGTGCCTGCAGCAAGTGTACTGGCAGACGAAGAATCCCGGCAGTCAAAGAGCGAGATGCAGAGATGCTTCGCTAGGCTCAGTATGCCAATCATGCGCGCTTCGTCGCTCTTAGGATGACAGCCTGATAGCGCGAGTCCGTCTTGTGGACTTGCGGCATTTCAAGGAGTGGAAAAGCCGCAACAGTACACGGCGAATGTTGCGCTACTTGCTACGGCTTTGGGGGTGTCGTGACGTCAACGTTCGCTCCCGGCAGGCACTTCTCAGCGCTCACATTGTTTGCGGTGCAGCGCCGCAATGCTTCCGCGATGTCGAACGCTGCGGATTCGACTCCTGTCGCCCGCCAGACGAGGGTGTTCTCCAGAGTCCTCGCAACTAAGTCACCAAACGGGATCGTGGTCGAGGACGGATCCCAGCTTGCCGCCGTGGCCGCCTTCGCTCGCAACTCTGCATCCCCGCCGCCGATTGTCCACGCCAGTTTGCTGGCCGTATCACTGGAGACATAAACCGCGGTCTTGACAGGCGACACGTAGTCTTCGCGCAGGCCAGCAGCTGCATTAGTACTGACAGGAGTAGCGTTGAGGAAAAACCCGTAGTAATCATTCCGAACCGCAGTGACGGGTAGACAGGTGCCCACAGCTACCCTCTTGCCATATTTGACTGTAAATGCTGGCTGTAACTCCGCGGACCAGCAGTACTCGTTGTTGTTTATTTTTCCGATATCGACAACGCCCTCTGCTTCGGAACCCGGTGTCGCGAAAATAACTGCGACAGTCCCCGTGGACTCGAATGATCTGCTCGTGCACTGCCCGTTGGGCGAAAAGCTTAGGTGAACTACGCCCTGCTTCAGCTTGTCAGACTCGCGGTCCTGCATACTGGCATCAACAACCGAGTTCGCGTACTCGGCAAAGTACCTGAACCCCTCAGTGAACAGATTCGAAGGTATCGGCAGCTTTTTCGTGATACCGACAAGAGCGTTCAATGCTTGACCCCACCCGTTCTTCTTCTTTCCCTTGATCACGGTAAAGTCGAAGTCAACGTTTGAGTACGCTACAGAGCCATCGCGCAGTTTCAATCCTTCAATCAGACCAAACTCGACTGGAATCGACACACCATGACCCGCTGCGTAGCTTTGGATGTCTGCCTCGATCATACGTGGAAACGTAATCTTCTCCGTCTTCGTGCCGGTATTCCCGCTGACGGTGGTACCTACGATGACACCGGCATACTTATCTTCCGTGAAGAGGCTTGCCTGCTTTTTCAAAATGACTCGACGCATCGTGAGCCAGATTTGGTCCGTGGCCGCGTTAACACACCGCGATGTCGAACCATCAGGAATTCTTACTACAACCGCGCCAGTCGATTCGGCCGCCGACGCGGCGCCACCCACGACTAGGCACAGCGTAATTAGCAGCACTGGCCGAGCGTTACACATAGATCCTTCCTTCGCATTGGGGCGATAGCAGCCTCAGCTAGTAGCACGGAGTTTCGCATGTACGAAACTCCGCGGCATTTCTAATTCCAGGCACCGCAGAGTCCTAGAAAAGCCGAACCGTGCGGCACCTTCCTTGTTCCACCCATGCGGCATGCGACCGGGTGTTTACCAGCCAACTATCCGCGAGTGGCATTTTTATCGCCACGTCAGCAATCCCTTATATAACTCCGCGGTGTTGAATACAAGGGGGATTATGCGCCCTGGCGAGTGACGAGTGGCAGGCAGAAAGGCTGGGACTAGGGGCTGGAGACGGGGTGCTGGGGGCCAGTCCAGCGAGAGATTGAGCGATTTGGTGATTGGGCGATTGGAAAGCAGCGATCGAGCGCGGGGGGAAGGCCCGAACCCCGAGTCCCACAAGGCCACGTGCGGGGGGCCGGGGAGAAAAGTCGGTTTCAGGTGTCAGGTGTCAGGTGTCAGGTGTTGGGCAAGCGGGTTGAATCGGGTACGCGTCCCCTGCCGACCGACCGGTGGGACACACTAGCGCCTTCGCATCAACGCTCTTCCCTCCCAACGACCTATCACGGAGACGGATCAGGGAGACTTCAGCTCCAGCGCCAGCAGTTGCCCGTCGGTTTTCCAGGTAGCGCCGGTGGCGGTCATTCCTTCCGAGAGCGGGTCGGGGCGTGTGACGAGCTGAGTTCGCGAGACCGCCCCGGTAGCGATCAGGTCGGCGCCGACCTTGTCGCGTTCCTTGTCGATCTCGGGATCGATGGCGTGCGAGAGGACGCCGGGGCGGATGTCCCAGCCGGTGTCATGCGTGGCCGCGCTCAGCCACACTTCACGCCCGTCGGAGGTTTGGACCGGTGATTTCCAGATCCGCAGGTGGTGCCGCTTGGCGAAGGTGTTCAGCATCTTCTGGAAGGCCAGATCTTCTGCCCGACCGTAGAGGTAGAGTTGCGAAACAGGTGCCGAGCCGTAACCCTTGTTGGCCATCACCGCGCGCACGGTTTCGAACAGGGACTTCCCTGTGAGCTTCTCGGCTTCCGCCCAGCCGGCCTTTTCGAATGCTTGGCGGATTTGCTCAGTGCTGCCAATGAAGATGAGATTCAGGGGATCGCCTGGCTTGCCGTCTTTTCCGCCTGCGCGCTGGGGCGCGTCCTGAAGCAAGCGCGTGATGGCCTCGGTAGCTTCGGGAGTCAGCTCGTGGGAAGCCGTTGGGGGGAAGGCTTGCTTCAGGGTTAATGGTTGGTCGAGCACGAAGGCGAGATCGGTGCCGGCGGGGTAGTCAATCGATGTGTCCCCTTTGCCCAGTGTTTTTTCGCTGGCCTTTTGCACTTCGCCGCCCATTCCGGGATTGGCTTTTTTGAACTTCTCCAGGGCGTCTTCGAGCCGGGTCACCGGTAGTTCGCTGGCCAGCACACCCAGTATCGATCCGTCGGAGAGCACACTCTCCCGAGCGTTTTCCACATCAGTTACGCGGCCGACGATCGGGATGGGCGAACTCTCGGGCAGTTCCAGATGCGAGAATTTCAGTCGCATTTTTGCCCGGTCGCTGGGACTGGAGCTGGGAATGATTTTTTCGATTATTCCTCGCGCCGTCGCCCCGACCGGAACCAGAGCGTTTCCTGCCCCTGCGGGCGCAGGCACCTCGCGCACCACGCGGGCGGCAATCGGCTGTTTCAAGTGCGAGCCCTTGGTTGACACCGGGGATTCCAGCCGGAGGTAGAGCAAGGTTCCAGCCGGCAGGGTCTTGTCCTGCTCATCTGGTGCCCAAGCGGCCGTGCTTCGAACGCAAATCAGAGTGGAGGCGACGAGCAATGCGCGAAGCAGTTTCACCCCGTAAGGCCATGCGCATCCTTTCGCCTCTGGCGGCGTTTGATTCAGAACGTCTCGGTTCACGCTCATCGGCATCACGTCCTTCATACCATACGAACCTCACAGGAAAGGCCAGGTTGCTTGCTGTCGGACCCCCTCCCGATGGGCAGGGAAGGTGGCTGTGCCACTCCTGAGCCCTGATTGGGAACGCGGAAATGGGCACTCGCCCCACTCCCCCCGGCCACGGGTTCGGTTGACTTGCCTTGATTCTTGCGTTAGGCTTCGGTCGAATAAGGTACCACAGGAAGCGATGAAAGCAACCGCCGGGATGTCCGAGGTCTGCGCCAGCCCCTGCGGTGGGCTACGAACGTAGGGGTGTAGGCTGAGCCAGGACGTTGGGAGAAAGTGAGGCCAGCGTGGCGGCGCCCTTGACCAGAGCAGGGCGATATCAGATTGTTTCCGAACTGGGCCGCGGGTCGATGGGAGTCGTATATCAGGGCTTCGACCCGGTCATTGGCCGCACCGTGGCCATCAAGACGATGCTGACCGAAGGGTTGGGGCCGGCGGAGTTCGAAGATTTCAAGGCGCGGTTCCAGCGCGAGGCCCAGGCGGCCGGCATTCTCAATCACCCCAACATTGTCACGATCTTCGACTTCGGCGAAGACAGCGGCATCCTCTATCTGGCGATGGAGTTCCTGGAAGGCCGGTCACTTCAGGACATCGTGGAAGCGGAAGGCGTGCTACCTGTGGAGCGGATTGTTCCGATCTACGAACAGGTTTGTAGCGCCCTCGACCATGCCCATTCCAACCGGATCATCCACCGCGATATCAAGCCTGCCAATATCATGATCTTGCAGACAGGCTTGGTGAAAGTTACCGACTTCGGCATTGCCAAAATGACGGCCACGGGGATGACCCAGGCGGGCCAGATCCTCGGGACGCCCAATTACATGTCTCCCGAGCAGGTGCGCGGGCGGCACATTGACGGGCGTTCGGATATCTTCTCGCTGGGCATCATCCTCTACGAGTTGGTGACGGGCGAGAAGCCCTTCGGCGGCCAGAACGTCACCACCGTCATCTACCGGATCATCAACGAGAATCCGATTCCCCCGCGCGAACTGGATTCCACCATCCATCCGGGGCTCAGCTATGTGATCCAGAAGACGCTGGCGAAAAGCCCCGAGGAGCGCTATCAGACCTGCCGGGAGTTGGCGGAAGACCTCAGGAACTATAGAAGATTGGGAAGCGCCGTAGCCCCCAGTGAGACCGTGATTGTCCGAGTTCCCCCGGTGGGCTCAACGCTGGCCGAGACGCGACAGGTGGCTCCCCTCCGGCCGATTCCCCCAGCCGCTCCCCTGACTCCGGGCGAGCAGCCGATCACACGACCGCTCTCGGTCCAGGTTATTCCGCCGGTCCAACCTCAGCCGAAGCAAACGTCGCCCGCAACCTGGATTCTCCTGGCGCTTCTGCTCCTCGCGGGCGCAGGGGGCGGGTACTACTGGCTCATGCGCAAGGAAGCGCCTCCTCAGGTAGTGCAAACCACTCCCGGGCCGCAGGGGGCGCCCGCGGCCCAGACTCCGGCGGATGTTACCCCGCCTCCGCCGCAGGCAGACGTCAGCGGGACTCAGCCGGACGGGCAGCCAGCCGGCGTGAATATCGCGCCGAGTGCGACAGGTACAACCGATGCGGGCACACCCGCAGGCCAACTGACAAGTCCAACCAGCCCACCAATTACTG
>Ga0073934_10006365_pt1 | contig 17272 bp, 14 predicted proteins | sample LarsenN4metaG_FD_76834 | JGI IMG/M metagenome (GOLD analysis project Ga0073934, IMG submission 76834) | Hot spring sediment bacterial and archeal communities from British Columbia, Canada, to study Microbial Dark Matter (Phase II) - Larsen... ... | reverse complement strand
GACGATGGACAGCAGACAATGGTCAATGGTCAATCGTCCACGGTCTATCTTTATGAACACGTTGCCAAACTCGCGCAGATATGGAACACCAAAAACAACATCGGACTTGTCGTAGGAGCAACGCATATCGAAGCGATAAAACGCGTCCGTGCCGCCGCGCCTGATCTGTGGTTCCTCGCGCCCGGCGTCGGTGCGCAGGGCGGAGAATTGGAATCCGCGTTGAAAGCTGGTCTCCGCAAAGACGGCAAAGGGATGCTGATTCCCATCTCACGCGGTATCTCACGAGCAGAAAATCCAAAACTCGCCGCGGCAGAATTACGAGATGCGATGCTCGAGATTAGATCTTCGATATTCGGAAAGCATTAATTCAAAGGGAGACTTTACAACATGAACAATGAACCGCGAATATCGAACACCGAATTATCGAATCTCGCCGACGGTTTGTTGTCGGCTGGCTGTATCAAATTCGGGGATTTCACCCTCAAGTCAGGACTCCAGAGTCCCATTTACATTGACCTTCGCCAGATCATCACGTATCCCAAACTTCTTGCGGACATTGCCCAAGCCTACTTGCCACTACTCGCTAATCTCCAATTCTCTCGAATAGCTGGCTTGCCGTATGCGGCGATTCCGATTGCCACCGCCATATCATTGGCAGGAAACTATCCAATGATCTACCCGCGCAAAGAAGCCAAAGCCTATGGCACCAAAGCAGAGATCGAAGGTGAGCACCACGCGGGCGAGACAGTCGTCGTCATTGACGATCTCGCCACCACGGGCGGGAGCAAATTCGAAGCCATCGAAAAGTTGACAGGCGCGGGCTTGGTCGTGAAAGATGTGGTTGTGCTGATTGACCGTCAATCAGGCGCGAAGGAGTCGCTGGCGCAGGCGGGCTACTCCCTGCACGCCGTGCTGACGATCAGTCAATTATTGAAGTATTGGGAAGAGACAGGAAAGGTAGAGAAGGATAAAATCGAGGAAACAAAGAGATTCCTTTCAGACTCGGTTTGATTTGCAAACGAAATAAAATGTGGTCTAATGAAGATGCAATTCACGCCAGCCTTGTTTACTTGCATCAATTTTATTACGGAGGCATAGATCGCCATGACAGACGAGGGTAATTTTTCCCCGCCTTATCGCCCCCTCTTCGTTACTGCATTCGTGGACTGGCTATTCAGCCGCCCGATTCCCGTCTGGTTGATTTTTACATTGACGATCGTTGTTCTTGGAGGCGGCCAACACTTATATGCATGGAACAGTGGGGCGTTGCCAGTGGGAACCATTAATCCGGATTTGGCTTTATCAAGTTTGTGGGTGATTACCGCTTTGGTTCTTTGGCACCATATGACGTATGGCGCCGGAAAAACGATTGATCAATATCAACCATATCTGGCGATGAATGAGCGCGAGTTTTCAGAGGTTCGGTTTCGCTTTACTAATATCGCCTCGGGTATTGGCACCATTCTGATTCTGTCAGGAACCTGGTTCGGCATTCAAGCGGCTCGTGCAGATATTGAAGTGGCACCTGCCATTCAGTATTTGGTGCCGCAGATACGCTTCACAATTTGGATACTTTCGAATGCCCTTTTCATGCCGCTTGGCTTTCAACTGCTTAGGCAGGCTCAGATAATGCGTTCCGTTTATCTGCGAGCCGATCAGATTGACCTGTTCAACCTACATCCGCTCTTTGGATTTTCGCAATATGTGGCTCTTGGCGGAGGTCTGGTCTTCTTTCAGAGCGTAGTGCTCCCGTTAGCAATCAACCCAACAGCCTATGGCGTCGCCGAAAATCTGTTCTTTGGGGTGACATCGGCAATGGCGACCCTTGGTGTGTTTTTCTATTCGCTTTGGGGGGTCAACCGTCAGTTGATTGGCAAAAAGCGCCAGATTCTAACTGAAGTTAATAGCAAGATCGAAGCCATGTTCCAACGTATTCATTCGGCCTTTGAAACGGAGAATTATACGGAGATCACCGGCATGCGCACCATGCTTTCAGCCCTGCAGGACGAGAAGGCTGCCATTCAGGTTGTACGCACCTGGCCGTGGGAACCAGGCACACTCTCGTGGCTGGTCTCTGCGTTGCTGATTCCATTACTTGTCACTTTTCTGCGCGATTATATTTCGAAGTTGCTAAATCCCTGATCGATATCGCTGGTTGGTTTAGGAGTTACTTATGCCCAAAAAACATACCTTCAGAGCCACCATCATTGACGCGGGCGGCGGAGGCGCGTTCGTGGAAGTCCCTTTCGATGTGGAAAAAGAATTTGGCGCGAAGAAGCCCAAGGTCAAAGCAATGATCGAGGGAGTGCCATATCGCGGATTACTCGTCCGCATGGGTGGACCGAAACACATCCTGATCATCCTCAAGGGAATCCGCGAACAGATCGGCAAGACGTTTGGCGATGAGATCAAGGTCTCCGTGGAGTTGGATGTCGAGGAGCGGGTCGTAACCGTCCCAGTGGATTTGAAGCGGGCGTTCAAGTCGGATAAAGAAGCCAAGGTCGCGTTCGAGAAGCTGTCCTACACTCATCAAAGGGAATACGTGATGTGGATCAACGAAGCAAAGAAAGAAGAGACCCGGGCGCGGCGGATCGCGCAGGCCGTGGAGCGATTGAAACAGAAACCCAAGTGAGGGTTCGGCAGGCGCGGGGTATCTCAAAAAGGGGTACGTAAGTGTAGAAAATGGTTGTATACTAATGTGAACATCCGGTTGGGCATGGATGTCAGTTGAGGGAAAGCCGAACATGGATAGGGGTGGGAGGAATCGAGCTGTGTATGGTCGGACATTGCCGTTTCTTCGACACAACCTTTGCGCCTGGCTGTGCGCTTGTGTTCTTCTTGCCGGGTGCGTGTCGAACCCTGTCAGCCCTGTGGTGGCGCCGACTTGTATTTCTCCCACATACCCAGCCAACGTGTATTCCACACATTCCAATGATGCCGCGGTGGGCATTTATGCGGAGTACTATCAGCATCTTTGGGATGCCGACCCATACCATCGCGATTATGCAAGGCAGAAGGCGTTTGTGCAACTGGGGAGATTAGCAGAGCATTGGTCTTATTATGTGGATATCCCGGTGAAGAATACACAACCGATTCGCATTACGATTACCTACCTTGACCCGGTTCTGCTTCATCACATCGTGCTGAACAATGCATTCTCGAATGGTCTCACCATTGACGTTCCAGACTTTGAGAGTCAGCTTCAAGAAGTCATGACCAGGCCTTCAGGGAGCGATGAACTGCTTTTCGGGGTTACTATTTCTGCGTACAACCAGCAGGCATCCAATGGAGGTCTCCTGACAGTCAGACTACCTATCCGCGAGATGAAATTGATGAATTCCACAGGCTCGCAAGTCTATCCCTTTCACGTTGATCCGGTTCTGACGGAGTACATCCCGATAACACGCACACCAGTGTTCGGTCTTGTGGGCTATCCTATAGATGTGTTATATCAGGGTGACGGGTGTATTTGGAACATAGACCCTTTGAATACCATGCTTGTACTTGAAACTCCCTATGTAAGTGTCGGCGCGACCCAGATCCCCACTCAGTTCTGGAGCATTCCATACCGCTCCTCTATTTTTAATGATCTTGAATTGCCGGTGCTATCTGTAAATCCCCCGGCATATGTTTACGAAAACAACTACGATTGGGGAAGAGTCAGCCGGTTGTCTATGCCTCCTATCCCGAATTGGCAACCTGACACTGGTTTTGATAATACGGATTGGAAAAGGTACTGGGAAGATATGGGACGCTATCTTTGGTATCAACTTCTTCCGGAAAACGAGCCTTAACGTAGGAGTGTGAACGATGAATCTGAGAGACTATTTGGTTGAACTTTACGATTACAACTACTGGGCGAACAAACGCTATCTCGCCGTCGCTGAAACGCTCACCGGGGAACAACTCTTCCGCAAGCAGGGACATTCGTGGGACAGCGTCCCCGCGGTTTTTGTTCATATGATGAGTTCCGAACGGATGTGGCCCCAGCGTTGGCGCGGCGAAAAAGCGGAGATCCTCGATGCAAAAGACTTTCCGACAATTGCATCCATCCGCGAGTATTGGGTGGGTGTGGAAAAGAACATGCGCGGCTTTATTGCCGAACAGACCGAAGAGTCGCTTTTGCGCGATGTTACCTACACCAACCCGAAAGGTGAAACATTCACACTTCCATTGTGGCAGATGATGGTCCAGCCGCCGAATCACAACACGCATCATCGCGGCGAACTGGCGGCGATGTTCGCGTTAATGGATGTACCGCATCCCGAAGAAGAACTTGTGCAGTACTTTCTGGACAAGAGCGGGCAGAAGAAGTTTTGATGTATGCTCTAGGCGGCGTGGTCCCGATACGCGCTTCGCGCTACTCAACCGTCGCCGCCGTATCGAGACCCAATGTATTCATTCCTTCGCCCTCTTCTTTTTTCGCTCGACCCTGAAACCGCTCATCAACTCACACTTCAATTGCTGCGTGTCGCGGGGAATGTTCCACTTTCCAACTGGCTTCTCACACAACTGTATCAAATAAAATCCACGCCAGTTCAAGTATTTGGGCTGACCTTCAAGAATCCGATCGGTCTCGCGGCGGGATACGACAAGGACGGCATCGCCATTCGTGGACTCGCCGCGCTGGGGTTCGGTCACATCGAAGTGGGCACGGTTACACCGGAACCTCAGGCTGGGAACCCGCGTCCGCGCGTGTTTCGACTTTTGGAGGATGAGGCGGTGATCAACCGCATGGGGTTTCCGTCACAGGGAATGTCACAAGTCGCAGATCGAATGTCGAAGGTTGGTGATCGGCGGTCGGTGATTGTTGGGGTTAATCTCGGAAAAAACAAAGACACTCCGTTGGAAGATGCCGCGAGAGATTACATCGCGCTGATGAAAGTCTTCGCTCCGCTCGCGGATTATTTGACGATCAATATCTCGTCACCGAACACGGTTGGATTGAGAAGGTTGCAGGGGCGCGAGATGTTGGATAACCTTCTTAGGCAAATCAACATGGAACGCGGAACTTGGAATTTGAAACGCCCCATTCTCGTAAAAATTTCTCCAGATTTATCTGATGAAGAGTTGGATGATGCCATCGGCGTCATCATCGACAAAAAAATGGATGGCATCATCGCGACGAACACAACGCTTTCGCGTGAGGGAGTGCGATTCAAGTTGGAGGGCGAAACCGGCGGGCTAAGCGGGAGTCCGCTCAAGGTCCGAAGTGAAGCGGTGTTGAGTCAGGTGGTTAAGCACGTCAATGGGAAAATCCCGATCGTGAGCGTTGGGGGAATTATGACCCCGGATGATGCAAAGAAAAGACTCGCATTGGGTGCGAGTCTTGTTCAGGTGTATACAGGGTTGATCTATCGCGGACCGGGGTTGGTCAAACAGATCTTGAAAAATCTATGAATCACGGTGTGTATGGGCGGAAGACCGGCAGTGGCGCATCGTTGCGACGGGTGAAAAATCCGTCAGGGAGTGCAACAGGTTCGAGCGCGCCTTCGGTGTTTAACGAACCGGTGGGAATGTAATACAACACGATGGGACCTTCTGTACCGAGGTTGATATCCTGGAAGGCGAAGATGATGTACGTTCCGTCGGGGCTGAACGCCGCATCTCGGTAACAACATATACCGTTCACCGGCGCGGCGGTCTCTGCCTTGTGTGTGAAAGTATTGTAGATCACAAGGTCGCCGAAACCGCCGTTGCGGATGTTGCTGTTCAACGCAAAGAGCTGGTCGCCGTCCCAATTGAGGGTGACGATCTCGAGCGGGAATTGGAAACGTGCCGCGGGGAATTCATCCTGTCGGATGGGTTCGGAGGATTTGCAGAGATGGATGTCGAGGATGCGAACCGTATCTGCCACGTTCGCGCCGGACGGGGCGGAAAACTCGACGGCGAGTTTTTGTCCATCTTGCGACCATAAGAGACCCTTCACGCCGATATCGTTGTAGAAGAGGCATCCATTCATGGCGAGCAGATCGGCTTTGGTGGTGTTCGCGGTGAACGCTCCCGGATCGAACGGAACGATGTGTAGTTCGCGGTTGACGCTGATGGCAACCTGCTGTCCGTCCGGCGAGATTCGGAAGGCGTCGAAATATTCCGCGGAAGCAAAACTGGTGAGAATCTCTTCACGCAGGTCTGTGATGTTCACGGTTTTCACGGTCTTGCCGGTCACGTAAAGGATCGTGTCACCATCGGGGAGCCATTCCACGTTCGATTTTTCGCGCGCATCAGTGGTCACCGAACGCAATTCGCTCCCGTCCACATTCATGATCCAGATATCGTTGTTGCGCAGGAAGGCAACTTTATCGGCGCCGCCGATCAGCGGGACTTGCGGTGCAAGCGTTTCTGTCGGTGGGATTAGGGTGGGTGTTTCGGTCGGCGGTGCGGATGTGGCTGTGGATTCAACAGTCGGCACGGATGTGAACGTGGCTGATGCAGAGACGGGCTCGGATGTTTCCGTCGCGTCAAGTCCGACGGGCGGGCTGTTCCGGTTCGTGAGGAAGAGTCCTGCCGCCGCGACTCCCGCGATGGCAAGTACGATGAAAACAATAGCGACCGGCGAGAATTTTCTTTTTCCGTCATCCGACTTTTTCTTCACCGCTGTCCGCAACGCCGTGAGGGTCTGGGTCTTTTTCTCCGGACCATAATCCCCGGCGATTTCTTTGAGGGTTTGAACCATCTCGACCGCGGTGTTGAAGCGGTCGTTCCTGTCCTTCGCCATTGCCTTCTGGATGATCAGGTCCATATCGGCAGGCAGGTTGGGGTTCACCGTCAAAATTCGCGGCACCGGGTCGGTGACATGTTTGATGGCAACCGCCATCGGCGTATCGGCTTCGTATGGCTGTTTACCAGTGAGCATTTCAAAGAGGATGATGCCGAGCGCGTACACATCGGCTCGTCCGTCCACTTGATCGCCGGTGGCTTGTTCGGGCGCCATGTACGCGGGCGTGCCAATGATCCCGCTGCCGGTCATCGTGCCGGTGCCCTGACTCATTTTGGCAATGCCGAAATCGGAAATGTACGGCGTGCCCCTCCCATCGAACAAAATGTTGCTGGGTTTGAGGTCGCGGTGGATGATTCCCCTGGAGTGCGCTTCGTCCAACCCCGGCGCGATCTGTTCGAGGATTCGGGCTGCCTCCGCGACACTCATGATTCCCTTCTTGATGCGTTCGGACAGCGATCCCCCGTTCATGTATTTCATCACGAAATAAGGCAGTTTCGTGTCATCCGTTTCGCCCACATCGTAGACCGGCACAATGGAAGGATGTTCAAGCTGGGCGATGATCTTTGCCTCGCGCTGGAATCGCGTTCGGAATTGCGGGTCGGCGTGGAGTAGTTCCGATGGCAGGACTTTGACTGCCACCTCGCGTTCGAACCGTGAGTCGTATCCCCGGTAGACGGTTGCCATACCGCCGCGCCCCAACTCGGACTTTATCTCATATATCCCGATCTTTTCTGGAAACATGGGTCTAGTATACCTATCGGCAAGATTGAACGCAAGCGATTGAAACGGCAAATTGATCGGTTGAAATCTAACGATAGGTTAATAGAATCGCAACGCGTGCCGGTTCTCTTTTGTGGTATAGTGTCGCGACTATGGACGATAAGATCACGATCATCGAAGGACCGCCGCCCATTTTCGAGGCGGTGAACGACGGATGGGCGCTGGGTTTGAACGAGCGCGCCCAGTTATCCGTCCCGGCATTGACGCGTTTGCGGACCTTCAACGGTCCTGCATTGGTCGAGCGTTGCTACCGCGCCTGGAACGCGAAAGCCCCCATCCATCTGCATTATCGCAACGATTCCGGCGTGGAGCAGATCGCCCCGATCTTCGCGGCTCGAAATGTGGAAACGCAGGATGGACATGTGTTATTGCTCTGGGTGCATCTCGACAGTGACAAAGTCGAATATGAGTTCGATCAGGGGGATGACGAAACGGACGAGGATACCTACGAATAACCCGAACCAGACCGGACGAAGTCCGGTCTTTTGTTTATTTAAAGGATGATTTTCATCGTATTGACGATTGCCCGGCTCTCGTGATAAGGTTAAAACCACCATGGAAGCAGTGCCGGGTCAACAGACTGCCACGTTCCAATCCTTGCTTGAAAAGCGGGCTCCCGTCCGGGATGCCCGTTTATATTTTCGCCCCCAGGAGTAAACGATCATGCCCGAGCAAATGAACGCGTTTCAGATCGCACAATCGCAATTCGACCATGTTGCCGAGTTATTGAATCTTGACGCCGGCGTGCGCGACGTGTTGCGCTGGCCTGCGCGCGAGTTCACGTTCCGCATTCCGGTGCGCATGGACGAAGGCTCGCTCAAGGTGTTCACCGGTTTTCGCGTACAACATAACGATGCGCGCGGTCCCAATAAGGGCGGCATCCGCTTCCACCCGGACGAGACGATCGATACCGTCCGCGCGCTGGCGATGTGGATGACGTGGAAATGCGCGGTGGTGGATATTCCGTTGGGCGGCGGCAAAGGCGGCATCATCGTCGACCCCTCCAAACTTTCGCCGAATGAAAAAGAACATCTATGTCGCGGTTGGGTGCAACAAATGATCAAGAATTTGGGACCCCGGCAGGACATCCCCGCGCCGGACGTGGGCACGACCGCACAGATGATGGGTTGGATGATGGATGAGTACTCGAAATTATCCGGTGCATACGCACCGAGCGTGTTCACCGGTAAACCAGTCGGCGGCGGCGGCTCGCAGGGACGCACTGAAGCGACCGGCTATGGCGTGATCTACAACATTCGCGAAGCCATGAAATACCTCAACATCGACCCGAAGAACTCCGTCGCGGCAATCCAGGGGTTTGGCAACGTGGCGCAATACGCATCCATTGGGTTTGTCGAAATCCTTGGCGGGAAGGTTGCCTGCGTTTCGTGTTGGGATCGAAACGAGAAAAAGTCATTCACCTACAGCCATAAGGACGGCGTGGATGGACGTTTCCTCTTTTCGATCACCGATCAGTATGGAACGATCGACAAACAAAAGGCGATGGATGCGGGTTACACCGCAGAAGAAGGCGATACATGGATCTCGAAGGACGCGAATGTGCTCATCCCTGCCGCGCTCGAAAACCAGATCAACGCCGAAACTGTGAAGAAAATTTCCAAACAGGTGAAGATCGTGGCTGAAGGGGCGAATGGTCCCACCACGCCCGATGCGGATACATACTTCAAAGAGAAGAAGGTATTCATCATCCCCGATTTTCTCTGTAACTCCGGCGGTGTGACGACCTCCTACTTTGAAGGCGTGCAGAACGATATGAATTTCTACTGGTCAAAACAGGAAGTGTTGGCGCGTCTCGATGAGAAGATGACAACTGCCTTCCATGATGTGTTGAAAATGTCCGAGAGCAAGAACGCCTACATGCGCGACGCGGCGTACATGGTCGCCATCCAACGCGTGGTGGATGCGATGCAGATGCGCGGGTGGCTCAGCGGCGATTGGTGAAAACAAAAAACTTCCGAAGTCTCAATGACTTCGGAAGTTTTTTGTTTGCGGATCTGCCCTCACCCCATCCCTCTCTCGAAGGAGCAGGGAATTTACACCACTCCATACGAGACCATTGCTTTTGCCACTTTCAAAAAGCCGGCAATGTTCGCTCCGATCACGTAATCACCGGGGGAGCCGTATGTGTCCGCCGCTTCGAGGCAGTTGCGATGGATGCTCTTCATAATGTTGTGTAAACGCTGTTCAACTTCCTCGCGCGTCCACGAGTAGCGCAGGCTGTTCTGGCTCATCTCCAAGCCGGAGGTTGCCACGCCGCCGGCGTTTGCAGCTTTCGCCGGGGCGAACAATACTTTTTTGTCGCGATACACTTCAATGGCATCCATTGATGAGGGCATGTTCGCTCCCTCTGAAATGCAGTAACAGCCGTTGGCAAGCAACGCTTGTGCGTTGCCTTCCTCGATCTCATTCTCATGCGCCGACGGGAACGCCAGATCCACTTTGATGCCCTGCTCACGAATCACATCCCACACGCCTTTGCCCGCATAATATACAGCTCCTTTGTGCTTCTCGGCATATTCCTTGATTCGTCCGCGCCTCACGTTTTTCAGATCGAGCACGAACGCGAGTTTCTTCGCATCGATTCCGGCCTCATCTATGACGGTTCCATCTGAATCAGAAAGAGAGATCACGCGTGCGCCCATCTGATCCAACTTCTCAACGGTGTATTGCGCCACGTTCCCCGACGCACTGACTGCCGCGACCTTGCCTTTCACCTCCTGCCCGCGCGTGGCGAGCATCTCTGCCGCAAAGAAGACTGCGCCATAGCCCGTCGCTTCGGGGCGAATCAAACTGCCTCCATATTCAACGCCTTTACCGGTCAATACACCGGCATGCTCGTTGCGAATCTTTTTATAGTAACCGTAGAGATAACCGATCTCGCGTCCGCCCACGCCGATGTCGCCCGCGGGCACATCCACATCCGCGCCGATGTGCCGGTACAACTCGCGCATGAACGCCTGGCAAAATCGCATCACTTCACCGTCTGATTTATCCTTCGGGTCAAAATCAGAACCCCCTTTGCCGCCGCCCATCGGCAACGTGGTTAGGGAGTTCTTGAAGATCTGCTCGAAACCGAGGAATTTGATGATACTCAAATTCACCGACGGATGAAACCGAAGGCCGCCTTTGTATGGTCCGATCGCGTTGTTGAACTGGACGCGATAGCCGCGGTTTACCTGCACTTCGCCTTTATCATCCACCCAGGGTACGCGGAAGACTACTCCCCGGTCCGGCACCACGACCCGCTCATAGATCTTATTCTTTACAAACTCAGGGTGTTTCTTTTCCGTCGGTTCCAGCGATTGCATCACCTCCCTGACTGCCTGATGGAACTCAGGCTGCCCGGCATCCTTCTCCTGCACCATTGCGATGACATCTTGAGTGACAGACATGACAGGTTCTCCTTTTCTTGTTGGGTCGTCTGACGAGATGTAAAAATTCAAACACCGCATGGCGGATAAAGAGACGGTTCTTTCTTGACGTATGCCTGCTCCTCACCTTTAGGGGTATACACGTAGACGTGTAGACACGTAGACAAGCAGGCACGTAACCTGTTTACAAATTTCCTTGTTTACTTTACCGATGCGCCTCCAAGCAGACCACTCCCTGCGCGCTGACTTGGGCATTGTGCACGGCACCGGCAGGGAGGTCGAGCCGGTCGCCGGGATTCAACGTCAATTGCTGACCCAATTCTGGCAGACCGAACGTGATCGAGCCGCGCACCACGTAGATGACTTTATCGTACGAGTGTGAGTGTGCCGCGTAGGTGTCGTGCGATCCGTTCGACCATGTGTAGGGATGCAATCCCTGTTCTTCGCAGAGACGCGTCAGCGTGGATTCAGTTGGAGTTGTGGAATCAGCCCAACGGGTGACGTGAGGCGTGTTCATCGTTTACGGCTCTACAGGATATCCCGCCGCGACCCACGCATCAAAACCGCCGAGCAATGCTTCGACTCGTTCATATCCGTTGCGCAGCATGAGGAACGCCGCACGGGCGCTCGTATGTTCGTTCGGTCAGGTACAGTAGGTGATGATCCATTGCTCTCTATCGAGGTTCACGCCCTCGATATTTATCTCGAATTCGTCCAACGGGATGGAGAGCGCGTTCGGTATATGGCTTTCATCGTATGCCGCCGCGCTCCGCACATCCACGATGATCGCCGCGCCGGCAGTGTAGGCAGTGTATGCCACCTCTACTTGCACACGAGGAACATCATCCTCGGTGCGAGGAAGATTCCCCTGCGGCTGGGTGATTTGTGTTGGCGCAGAGGTTGGCGAGGTTGACAACGCGTTGCACGCGAGGGTCGCAAGGATGAGGATAGTTATGGCGATAAGTATTCTTGTTTTGGGCATATTACCTCCAAAAACGTAGGGGCGGACCTTTGTGTCCGCCTTGCTTATTCGGGCAGACACGCAGGTCTGCCCCTACAAATTACAATTCACAAAACCGATCAATCTGTTTGCCGATGATGGCGAGGCTATCCTGCCAGAATTTTTTCTGCGTAATGTCGATGCCGAAGCGTTTGGCAAGTTTTGCCGCGGAGGCTTCACCGGTGGATGCAAGCAAATTCATGTAATCGGGGACAAAGTCTGCGCCGCGTTGCTTGTAGATGGCATATAAACCTGTGGCAAACAGCAAGCCAAACGAATACGGAAAGTTGTAGAACGAGAAGTTCGGGGTATAGTAATGCGGCTTCCACGTCCACATGAATTTTTGCAGATGGCGATCATCGAGTCCGTCGCCGTAGGTCGCTTTTTGGGCGCGTTCCATGATCTCGCAGAAATCATCGGCGGATAGTTCGGATTTTTCGCGGCGTTCCATCACTTCCTTTTCAAAGAGGAAGCGCGAGTAAATATCCACGATCACCTGACCCGCATCCTGAATATGTGCTTCGAGCACTGCCAACTCCTCCTGTGGATCTTTGGTGGAGGCAAGTATTGCTTCCGTGATCAACGTCTGGCACATGATGGAGGCGGTTTCGGCGAGCGTCATCGGTGTGCTTTGTTGCAGTTCGGTCTTGCCTGCTTTGTACGCGCAGTAATTATGGAACGCATGACCCAGTTCGTGTGCCAGCGTGCTGACCTGATTGAACGACCCGTCATAGTTGGCGAGGATGCGGCTTTCTTTCACGACAGGGACGCCCATGCAGAACGCGCCGCCGCGTTTTCCATCGCGTTGCTCGGCATCGATCCAATTCTTTTTGAAGGCGGTTGCTGTCATATCGTGAAGGTCGGATGAGAATTCACCGAAATACTTGAGGATGAAATCACGCGCTTCATCGTATGAATAGACCTTGTCTGTTTTGCCGAGGGGGGCGAAGATGTCCCACCATGCCAGCTTTTCTTTCCCGATCTTTTTTGCCTTCGCCTTGAAATACTTGCGGAACATGGGGAACGAATCTTTCATCGCGCCCATCATCGCATCGAGGGTCTTGCGATCGATGCGTGCAAAGTCGATCGCAGAGTGGAGCGCATCCTTGCGGCCGCGTTTCTTCCATAAGGTATTTGATTCACCCTTGACCCCGTTCATGCATGCCGCCAGTGTTTCTTTGACTCCCTCCCATGCCTGATTCTCCGCGTCGTAGGCGCGGTGACGCGTCGCTTCGTCGGGATGTGAACGCAGGTTGATCAGCGCGGGCATTGGTAACTTTTGGGTTTTGCCATCCAGTTCGAAGTCCACAGAAAGCTGCGAGGTGACTGTCCCTTGCAATTTTCCGAAGGCGTTGCCTCCGCTGAGAGACATTTCCGCGGCGAGCATTTCCTCCGCTTCGCTCATCAGGTATTTTGCCTGGTCGCGCGTTTCTTTGAGGCTGAAGGCGTGCGCTTTTGCCGAGGGATTCGTGCCTACAGCTTTATCGAGTTTTTTGCCGAGCGTTCCCACCCACGCGCTGAACTGCGTGCTTAAGTTACTCTGCCGCACCTGCACTTGTTCGAATTCGGAGAGCAGGCGGTTGGCGGTTTTGTCGCGCGAGTCCGTTGTGACGAAGGAATAAATGAATGCGTTGATCGTCCCAGAAAGTTCGTAGATGGCGTTGAACTGATCCACGGCTTTGCCGAGCAATGCGCCGAGTTCCTTCGATTTGGTCTTGGCGCCGGCTTTGCTCAACTTGCTTTTGTAAAATTTCTCGAATTTATCCAGAAGGCTCTTATATTCCTTCATGGCTTTCTTGAACTCTTTGGATTCAAGTGAGGGGTAGACGTTGGTCATATCCCAGCGAGGGGCGGAAATGGTCATTGGATAACTCCTATAGTGTGTTAGGGCTAGTATATCGTATCAGTTCGGTTATTCAAGCGCCAACTGGATCGCCATCTCCATCGTCATCAGTCTTGCTCCTTGTTTTATTGTTATGCAATCCGTATCAATCACCAGCTTGACTCTAAAATTGGAACGGTTTTATCAAGCCGCGCTTCCCGCGGCAACGATAACTTTGTGAATAACTTCAAAGCCTTGTGTTCCCTCAAATACAGTTAGAGCTTCCTGCACTTCATCCCAAACTTTCTTGCGCTCATCTTGAGAAAGTGTTGAAGTCAGTTCCTTCAACGTGGGTGATGTGGCTTGAAGATAGCGGATACATTCCTCGGCAGACGCCATCCGCATTGGGAGGTCCAGGGCGTGTAGTTCTATCTCGCTGAATCCACCTTCAACCAAACTTTGACGTAGTACCGCCTCTTCTCCCAAGCTGTGAGCAGGAGACTGCACCTGTGGAATCCCGAGTCTCTGACGAACCACCGAAACCGCGCGCGAAAACTCAGGACTTCCATTTACCCCATAAACAACAACCGATACTCGCCCATTGGGTTTCAGAACGCGTTTCAATCCACGAAGTCCGCTCACAGGATCATCCAAATACATCAAAGCGAATCGACAGATGACCGCATCGAAGGAAACTTCTGGCAGGTCAAGGTTGCCGCCGTCCATGACTCGGGTTTCGATATTCTGAAAACCAGATTCCCGAGCAAATCGTCCGCCAAGCCCGAGCAACTCCTCTGCTATGTCAATTGCCAGCACATGGCCCGTAGGACCGACTCGTTTCGCCGCCGCGATGGATTGATCACAATCGCCTGCCGCAATGTCGAGGACGCGGCTCCCAGCCTCAAGATGTGCGAGATCGAGCATCAAATCGGTTGCTGGCGCATACCACGCGTGCATGTTTGGGATCCATGCGTGCCAACCGTCAGCGATGGAATTCCATGCTTGCGCTTCGCGGACAATAGACTCCTGTGGATTGAAAGTCTTTTTTTTCTTTGTCATTTAGTTGCCTTTCATATGCCTGTTAGGAAGAGAGCCATCAAGCAGTGAATTTTGGAATGAGGAAGGAAACTTCGCTGGAGGGTAGATGCTACTTTGTCGAAGACCTCGAAAGGTTATTCGCTCCCATGCTCCAGCGTCAACTGGATCGCCTGTTCCATCGTCATGGACTTGCCCTCCGCCCAGAGCGCGTTGAACTCTGTTTCAGCGAGCATGGCGTGCAATTGAGCAACGGACTGGTCGTATTCATTTTGCTCCTGCTCTGTCCTCGGCGACAGGGCTTTTTCGCGCAGGGCTTCCGCCGCGCCGAAAAATTTTATCGCGCGTTGCGGTTCCTCGTCGGCGATGGCGAGAAACCCGAAACATTCCAGTTGGTGAGCCATGGCCGAACGATTGCCTGAGTCCAGCCATGCCATGATGGTTTCCTGGTAGATTGCTTTTGCTTCACCGAGGTTGCCTGTGTGTCGGGCGATGTGACCCAATTCGCTCTGCATGATCCGTTGAAAACCTGTGTTGCGTATGCGCTTGAAGATATCCCGCCCGTCTTCAAAGATTTGTTTTGCGGCTTGGTAGTTGCCTTGTGCGCTTTCAGTCATGCCTATGCTAAATAAGAACATGCCAGCTTGGAACGAATCAGGCGCCTCACTGGTTATTTCCTTAAGTTTCCCAAAGTATTTCTGCTTTTCCACCTCGTCGCCCTTCTTTGCGGCGATAGTAGCCATACTCAGGTAAGCCATGCCCAGCCCAAAACTGTCGTTAACCTCATTGCTGAATATGTCCAATCCTTCCTGCGCGGCGGCCTCTCCGTCGGGCGCATTGATGAAGGTTGTGGCTGTAAAGTAATCTAACAGGCTGTGTCCTAAAAGTTGTTTATCGCCTGTCATACGCGAGATGGCAATCGCTTCTCTTGAAGCCTGCATGGCAGTGGGAATGTTTCCCATCCCAATGCCCGCGTTGCTTTGGGCAAATAGTGCCCTGGCGATCAATTTCTGACGGTACATATTGGCAGCCCCATCCACAGGCGGCAAGGCTTTGGCGCGCTCAATCGCAGATTGGGCAATTGCCACTCCTTCAGCTGGCTTGCCCGTCCACCCCAGGTGTTGGCAGAAATTCGCGGCTAAACGGACAGCTTCTTCGACATGTTTCTCCAAGCCCCATTCCAGCGCGGCGCGAAAGTTTTCAACCTCATCGTTCGAACTGTTGACTAAAGGCAGGATATCCGCCGAGCGGTACACATCCCATAATGTTTCTGAAAGTTCATCGAAATAAACGAAATGCCGATCACGCGCCGCCGAGGTTTGCTTCGCATCGAATAGCTTTTCTCTAGCGTATTGCCTGATCGTCTCCAGCATGAAGTAGCGCATTTCGTTATTACTTTCTTCCGTTACCACCAAAGACTTGTTGACGAGTCCTTCAAGATGCTCCAGCGCATGCGGGTCTTCGGATACTGCTTCGAGCGCCTCCAGCGTCCAGCCGCCAACAAACACGGATGCTGTTCGTAATAACTGTTTTTCTTCCTCGGTGAGTAAGTCATAACTCCAATCGATCAGCGCTCGTAGAGTCTGCTGGCGCGGCAACGCGGTGCGACTGCCGCCCACGAGCAGGCGGAAGAGGTCATCGAGGCGTGCGGCGATTTGCTCTGCCGAAAGCAACTTCGTCCGCGCGGCGGCGAGTTCTATCGCCAAAGGAATGCCGTCGAGACGGTGGCAGATCTGGGCGATGGAAGAAGCGTTTGAATCGGTGAGAGAAAATTTTGAGTTGGCGGCGCAGGCGCGGTCTATGAAAAGGCTTGTTGATTCGGAATCCGCAAGCGAGGGTGTGCGATACGCCACTTCGCCCGCAATGCCCAGGGCTTCGCGACTGCTGGCAAGGATTTTGAGTCCCGAACATTGATGCAGAAGATCATTGGCGAGTTTTGCACAGGCGGCGATGAGATGCTCGCAATTATCGAGAATGAGCAAAAGTTTTTTGTCGCGCAAATAATCGGTGACAAGATTCGCCAGCGAGTTGAAGGGCATTTCCTGCAGACCAAACGCCTGCGCCAGCGCAGGGATGATCTGCGACTCATCGCTGAGCGGCGCGAGTTCGATCATCCACACGCCATGCTGGAAATTCGTCTGCAGTTGTGTGCCGACTTCAATCGAAAGACGCGTTTTGCCAGTGCCGCCTGAGCCCGTCAGCGTGACGAGACGCGACGAATTCAGCGAATCTTTTATTTCGTTGATTTCTTTCTCGCGCCCAACAAAAGACGTAAGTTGAGTTGGTAGATTATGACGAAACGATTCAAGTGTGTTGAGCGGCTGAAATTCGGATGGCAAATCGGGGACACTCAATTGATAAAGGTGTTCTGACCGCTGAATATCCTTCAAACGACATTCGCCCATATCAACAAGTTGGGCTTTCTCTGGCAGTCTATCGCGCGTTAAATCATACGTACTTTGCGAAAGAAGAATTTGTCCGCCATGCCCTGCGGACATGACGCGCTGGGTCAATGCCAGGGT
>Ga0073934_10006364_pt1 | contig 17277 bp, 16 predicted proteins | sample LarsenN4metaG_FD_76834 | JGI IMG/M metagenome (GOLD analysis project Ga0073934, IMG submission 76834) | Hot spring sediment bacterial and archeal communities from British Columbia, Canada, to study Microbial Dark Matter (Phase II) - Larsen... ... | reverse complement strand
TTTGGACTGGAAAACTTAAAAATATTGATGAATCTGAAAATGTTCACAATAAACCAAAAACAGAACTAATAAAAAATGTTTTGATTACTGACAAAATAGGTTTTAAATAATCAGTGGATTTATTACATTTATTGAAACATTTTCTCTTTTTTACAGTTTAAAATATGAAGGAGATACAAAAATGAAAATTAAATATTTTAACATACTGATAATTATAATATTTGCTCTGACTTTTAATGTTGCTAAATCCCAAACCTCATATAATTTTTCTGAAGGTTTAAACATTGCTAAATCATCAGGTAAAATTGCTGTTGTCTCAATTTATATTCCAGGAGATAACTGGTGCGGAAAAATGGAATCCGTTTATTCTGCTGCGAATATTTCCGGTATGCTTAATTCTAATTTCGTATTTATTAAACTCAATGCTCAGAGCTCAGATGTTTATAAATACAATGGTAAAGATTATAAGGCATCAGAACTTGCAAAAGTTTTTGAGGCAACTGGATATCCATCTCATGCATTCATTGGCTCTGACGGAACTATTCTGAAATTCAAATATAACGGAGAACTCCAATCCTCATTTTCCGGATATCTTGAAGCAGGTGATTTTGAAAAATTACTTAAATTCTTCTCTTCCGGAAAATATTCTAATTCGGATCTCGCTAATGAATTGTAATTTATTTAGAATATTTTTTCTCTAACATCTTTCTTACATAAGGCGGAACAAAATCCCTTATATCAGCATTTAGTCTTGATAATTCTCTTACAAGAGAAGAGTTTAGATATGTGTATTTTTCATTAGGCATCATAAAAATTGTTGATACCTCAGGAGCAAGTTTTCTGTTGGTTAACGACATCTGAAACTCATATTCAAAGTCAGATATAGCCCTTAATCCTCTGATAATTACATTAGCTTTTTTCTTCTTTGCATAATCAACAAGAAGCCCGTCAAAATCGTCAACTTCAGTATTGTTGTATTTCTTTGTTATTTCAATCAGCATTTTTTTTCTTTCTTCTTTAGTGAAGAGCGGCTTCTTAGTTGAATTCAACGCAATTGTTATTATTACCTTATCAAAAAATGCAGATGCTCTTTCAATTATATCTATGTGTCCGTTAGTAACCGGATCAAATGTTCCCGGATAAATTGCAATAACTTTTTTCTTCATATTTTTGTTTTTTTAAAATCAAAAAAAGTAAATTCTGTTATACCCGTTTTTTTATGTAAAATCTTTTTGCCATCGCATAAAGTTTCAGGTAATTTCCCTGAGTGTTCGAGTATAAAGAACACGTTTAATTTATTTGCTGCCTCAATAAGTTTCCCGTAATTATTATAGTTATAAGGAGGGTCTGCAAATATTATCTCCGGAATTCCTTTTTCTTTAAAATAATTATCGCTGTTTTTTAAAAACATCAAAGCATCTGTTTTATACAATTTATATTTATCATCTGAATTCAATAGCTCAATATTTTTTTTAACTGTTGAAATATCATTATCTACAAAATAACAAAATCCTGCACCTCTTGAAATGAATTCAATTCCTATACTTCCTGTCCCGCAGAATATATCTGCAGTGATAATATCTTCTATATCGAAATAATTAAATAATATATTAAATAAAGTTTCTTTACCCCTGTCTGTTGTAGGTCTTACCCTTAAAGAATTTCCCGGGGATTTCAGATTTCTGCCCTTGTATTTTCCGGAAATTATACGCATTAAAGTCCTTTTAATGCAAGTCCGCAGGCAGGAATAAATTTATTTCCTTCCTCACGGAATTTTAAATTATTGCTTATCATTTCGTGAAGTGATAATTCTGTAAATGGGTCTGGTAAATATATCTTAGTATCCTGTAATGCCGATGATAGCCAGTTGAAAATATCTACCGTATAGTCATCTCCGTATAATATTACAAAATCAAATGTTTTTGATTCATTTCCGGATTTTATTTTATCTAAAAAATCTGAAAGTTTCTTAATGTAATTCGTCTCTTTAAACATTATGAATTCATAATGAATTAAAGAGTTACTGTCTATTATGCTTATATCAAACCTGTTTCTTTTGCACCCGATATAAAGACATCTCCTCGACGAAAGATGCGGTTTATATAACTCCCTTATGTATTTTTCAACTGCAAAATGATCAATATCAAAAAGTCCGGTTTTCAGCCGGCATGTATGCATTATTTTATTAATTATTTCAAGTTTGTCATTTTCTATTGCTATATATAATGTATCTGTTACTTTCTCTGCAAATTTCTTATTCCCCAGTTTATAATAATTCAGTTTGAAATTTTTATAATTGTTTGGATAATAATTTGATAAATCCCATAACAAACTCGACGCTACGCCCGGTGAGTCATCTGAATATTCTATAGGTATTATATTAATGAATGTAAATATTGAATCAAGCAATATACCGATCTTATTAGAACTCAGATTTTTATCTTTTATTGCTTCATGTATTACATTTGCCGCTTCAGATACTATTGCTTCATCATCTTTTCCTGTTCTGAAACATTCAGTAAAACTGAATGTTGTATCAATGCTATCTATAAACGAAATCTCCCTTTTTTCGTTTATCTCAACAAATCTTATAATCCTGTCTGATATTGAAAGTGTTAATGTTTTCAATTTATTCTACACTTATGTAGGGTTTTAATTTTTCAAACTTCTTTTTACCTATGCCTTTTACTTTCATTATATCTTCTGCTTTCCTGAAGCCATTATGGTCATCTCTGTATATCATTATCCTTTCTGCCATCGCCTCTCCTACTCCCGGCAACATCATTAATTCTTCCTTTGTTGCTGTGTTAAGATTAATGATTTTACCTTTTAGCTTTTCCTCCTTCTTTGTACTTTTTTCTTTCTTTGATTTCAGACTGTCTTCTGAAATTGTTATAGAACTTATTATTTCTTTTGTCTCTTCTTCTGAAAGTGTATCGTCTTTTGTCAGGTCAATCGTAAACTCTTTGTTTAGTTTTTCCGAACCGATATAAAATGCAGAAGTCTTTAACTTTGATTCATCAAAAATATCTTTTTTAAAATCAGGATTTACTTTCACAAAACTTATTATCAAACCGGCTAAAAGCACTATAACAAGAAAAAAAATCGCTTTCTGTTCCTGACGTGTAAAACTAATATATCTTAATAAGTTTTTCATAAATAAAAAAACGGGCTGCATTTGAAAAATACAGCCCGTTAAAAAAATTAATAGACGAAATAATTTCTTCCTTTTTTATTAATCTTTACATCAACTATACATCTCCAGCTTGTCTGTCCGCCACCCGGAGGGATAAGATCTCTAATAAATAATAGTCCATATACCGGATAACCGCCTGATTGATTATTTTCATATTTACCTCTCAGATAGAATGAATAAACCGGCTTTTTATCAGGAAGCGGATATGTAAACTTAACTGTCCTGTCCTGTCCAAAGTCATATAATGCTATTATACTATCTCTGCCAGGTAATCCGTATCTCTTTTTAAGAGTATCAAATTCAGATTTGGTGTAATATCCAAGAATATTACTGAATTCTGTCTTATATCCTGCAAGCGGTTTTATTCCTGCCTTTTGTAATCTTTCTGCATCTTTCAAATCTCCTGATTCAAAATAAAATCTCTCCCTCAATGCATTTGAATCCCAGAAACTTACATCTTTAAATATATCGCTCCACTTAACAACAAATCCTTCATATAAGTTAAGTCCGCTAAATGATGAGTCGTTGTAAAATTCAAATACTGTGAGGTTGTCGTATATTCTTACATCAGACAAGGAAAGACTGGCATTAAGTAAAATAGTGTCCTTGCCATTTGTAGTTTTCGGTATTGTAACTGAGTTATATCCCGCTTTTGTAAAAGTAAAATTATAAGTTCCTGCAGGTACCTGAGTAAACTCAAAATATCCGTTTGAACCGGTTAATTTTGAACCGATGTCAGGATTTGTAGTAATTGTAACGTTGGCAAGAGGATTCCCGGTTGTTAAATCCGTTACTGTCCCTTTTATTGTTGCTTCTCCGAGTTCTCCCGGCTCTGTTGATTTATCACATCCGTTAATAGCTAAGAAAAACAAAAAGCTAATTCCGAGAAGTGAGATGATTTTAGCAACTTTGTGCATTTTTGCTCCTTTTTATTTTTAAAAAATTTAAGAAAAATCTTTCAAAACTCAGGGAAAAATATCCTTTCTATCTTTATTGCCTTACCATTATTTGTGTCTATTGCAAAAACAACAGCCGCAAACCTTAAATCACCTTCTGCAATTGTATGTTTTTGTGGCGTCTGATATATAAAACGCCTCAAAGATGTATCTTTATTCATTCCTATTACCGAATCATAAGGTCCTGTCATTCCTACATCGGTTATATAAGCAGTTCCGCCTGGTAAAATTCTGTTATCTGCTGTTTGAATGTGTGTATGAGTTCCCAATACAGCCGAAGCTCTTCCATCACAATGCCATCCGAACGCAATTTTCTCAGCAGTAACTTCAGCATGAAAATCTATTATTATTATATTCGTAATTTCTTTTACTTTCTCGTACAGAGAATCAAATGCCCTGAACGGACAATCAAGTGGCTTCATATAAATCCTTCCCTGGAAATTTGAAACACAGATTTTTACACCTGTATTTTTTACTTCGTATATTCCATATCCCTTGCCATATACTCCCTTTGGATAATTTATTGGTCTAAGTACTTTCTCGGCTTCGTTCAGATATTTGTGTGTTTGTATCTTATCAAGGGTATGATTTCCCCCTGTTAAAACATCAACATCAAGTCCAAGCAATTTCTTTGCATCTTTTTCCAATATACCAAGCCCGCCGGAAATGTTTTCTGAATTTACTATTACAAAATCAACTTTATACTTCGATATATAAGATGGAAGAAGAGATTTAAGCAGATTAAAACCCGGTTCTCCTATTACATCACCAATAAATAATATATTAAGCGTTTCCTTCAATCATTTTATGTTTAAATTAAAAATACAAGTCTGTGTTATACCCCTTCCATCTGCAATATTCCTGCAAATCAAACTGAATTGATTTAAAAAGACTTAAAAATATTGCCGCATCATCTGCAAATCCGATTAGTGGAGCAAGATCAGGAATTACGTCATATGGATTTAAAAAATAAAGCAATGCAAGTGAAATTAACCCTATACTTCTCCATGGAATTTGTGAATAAAGCCCTTTTTTATAATCCTTTAAAAGTTCTAATGCTAATTTTATCTGCAGAAAAAGTTTCTTAAACTTATTATTGTCTAACTTTTCCTGTTTGTTTTTAATCTCATCGTGCTTGGAATATGCTTTTTCAATTTTCTGAGGCAGGTTTATCTCTTCTCCCTGAAAATATTCATCGAAATTATCTTCTTCCGGATTTTTTCCCATTGTTAAATGTTTTATTTATCTCTCAATTTAATTGCCTTTTATCAAAATATAAAGTCAATTTATTTATTAGCCGCATACTTGTTTGAACACCCTGAGGAAGTTCAACCCGAGTATTTTATTAATTTCTGTTACTGTGTAATCATGCTCATATAGTTTCTGCGAAAGTAACGGATAACATGTTGCATCATATAAGTCAAAAGGTGCATCTATGCCGCCGTCAAAATCAGATCCAAGTCCTATATAATCAACTCCTACAAGATTCTTTATGTAATCAATATGTTCTATTATAGTTTCTATTGTTACAACATCTGAAGGCGTTACCTCATTTAAGAATTTTTCCCGCTCCCTGTTAAATTCTATCAGATTACCTCCTGAGAGTTTCCATAATTCATCAATTTTATTTCCGTATTTTGCCTTAGCATTTGATTTACCTGTTCTTTTTGTACTGCTTAAAAATTCATCATAAAAATTTACCATTATTACTCCACCGTTTTTTGCTATTGCCTTTATCTGCTCATCAGTAAGATTTCTGTGGTGTGGATTCAAAGTATAACAGTTTGAATGCGATGCAATAATCGGGTCTTCTGTTATTTCTATAACATCCCAAAACGAATCTTCACCCAGATGAGATACATCTATAATCATTCCTACTTCATTCATTCTTTTTACAACATTCCTGCCGAATTCCGTTAAGCCGCCTTTTTTGCCTTTAGATTCGTCAGCCGAGGATGTGCCTATATTATTGGAATTATTCCATGTAAGTCCTATATATCTTACTCCTTTTTCATAAAACAGGTTTATGTTATTAAGGTCTTTACCAATTGCCGTTCCACCTTCTATTCCGAATAATGAGCAGAATTTATTCTGACCTGTTATTCTCATTATATCATCATAGCTATATGCTATCTCGTATTCATCTGAACATTCTTTCTGAAATTTTTCCATCTCTTCTATCCTGTCAAGCACAAATTCTTTAGACCTGTTGAAATGCTCCTTCGGAATCCATAATGAAAATATCTGAATATCAACTCCACCTTTTTTGAATTTCGGCAATCCAGAGTGAAGCCAGTCGCCGCCCTTACAAAAATCGGCTCCTCTCTTAAATACCTGATAAGGGAAATCGTTATGTGAATCAACTACAAGCGCTTTGTAATGATTTTCAAAAAAATCCGATGGTTGCGTAGTGTCTTTAATTTCAGATTTCACTGAATTCGTATTTATATTTTCGTTTTTATTAAATCCGTTTTCCGAAAATAAAAAAACTGAAACCGAAATTACTGCAAATGTAATTAAAATTATTACTAATAAAGATTTTTTCTGCATTTTTTATTTCTGCTGTTGATTTAGGTTTAATAATGGCATTAATTTTTGATCGTAAGGTGTTATTACTATTGTGTTATTTTTTGAAGTTATCAAATCCTTCAGAGTCTCTATATACTTCCACTGAAGATACTGTGGATTGATAGTATTTGAAATAATCTTCTGTGCTTCTGATATACCTGTTGCTTCTACTTTTTTCCTCTCTGCTTCCTGTTTTTCTTTTTGTAATACAAATACCATTTGCTGTGCCCGTTGCTCCGCTGATATTTTTTCATCAATTGCTTCCCTTACTTTATCCGGCAATTCCACATTTCTCAACAATACCTTTTCAAGTATAATTCCTCTGCCTTCAAATGATTTTTCAAGATTCTTTGTTACGTCAGCTACAAAATCTTCCCTCCTGACAGAATATATATCTGTCGCATTGAATTTTACAGATACATCTCTTAATGCAGTCCTGACAGCAGGTCTTACAATCTTTTCTTCATAATTTGTTCCTATTGTCCTGATAATATTCGGTGCTTCTGATTCATTTACCCTGTACCATACTGTTACATCAAGTCTTATCGTAAGCCCGTCAGATGTTAATGCATTTATTGCATCATCACCTTTTACCTGTCCTTCCATATTTGCCACGCTCATTGTATATGCCTGTGTCTTTATATCAATCTCTTCTACTGTTACAAGCGGGTTTACAAAATTAAGTCCGCTTTTCAGTATATTATCCTGAACACTTCCGAATAATATCTGAACCCCTACCTGACCGGGTCCGATTTGTACAATACATGATAAAACCAATGCTATAAAAGCAAAGACAATTGTTACTACTCTTATTACACTAAAAGCTTTCTGTGCCTGTGGTGATGCAGGTACCTGTTTTCTTACGAAAATTAATATTATAAACAATAAAACCAGCAAGATAAATAATGTAAACATAATTTTTTTATTTTAAATATTAAAAATTTCTCTCGATTTGAGAGCTTTTTTTATTGTATCATTTTTATCTGTTCCGTTTACTGTTATATGTCCCATCTTCCTGCCTTTCATTGTTTTATTCTTTCCGTATAAATGCAGGTAAACGTTTTCGCTTTTAAAAATCATTTCGTAGCCCTGTGGCTTTGCCTTCCCATTTCGCTCTCCGAGTATATTTATCATTACTGAATACGGAAATAACATACCTGTTTCTCCGAGCGGATATCCGAGTATTGCCCTTATGTGATTCTCAAATTGCGAAGTCCTACTTCCTTCTATTGTATAATGACCTGTATTATGAACTCTCGGTGCAAGTTCATTTACTAATATTTTATTATCGTTTGTTAGAAAAAGTTCAATTCCCATTACACCAGTGTAATCTATTTTTTCTATTATCGTCTTTGCGATTTCCTTTATCTGCTCAGTCTTCTCTACTTCTGCTTCATAAGGCGCTATTACCAGATGGCATATATGGTTTTTCTGGATTGTTTCTACCGGGGAATAAAATTTTATTTCTCCTTCTCTGCTTCTGACTGCCTGAATTGCTAATTCCATCTTTATGTCTATATATTTCTCACACATCACCTTGCCGCGTTCTGCGATTGAATTAAATGCATTTTCGATTTCATCTTCTGATTTTATGGTTGCGTTTCCTTTGCCGTCATATCCCATTGTTCTGGATTTCAATAAAACCGGATATTTATGTTCATTTGCAAATTCTATTACATCCTTTTCGCTTTCTGCCTCGCAAAATTCTGCAACCGGAATGCCATTGTCTTTTAAAAATCTTTTCTGTTCGTATTTATCCTGTATTCTCTTTATCACTGTGGAATCCGGAAATACTTTTACTCCGGAATTTTCAATATACTCAAGTATCTGATAGTCTATAAATTCATTCTCAAGTGTTATTATATCACATTTCTTTATGAATTTATCAAGTCTTGAAAAGTCGTTCAATTGTCCGTATGTCTCTCCATGCGAAATCCTACCTGCGGGCGAATTCTTCTCATTTGAGTATATATAAATTCTGAAGTCATACCTGCTGACCGCCTCTATCATCATCCGCGCGAGCTGGCCGCCTCCCAATATTCCTATTCTCATTCTATTTTCTGTTTAATATTGAATTGTATTCTAATGGTGTCTTTATTATTCTTATTGCTTCTGTTACTGCCTTATCATTATTTAATGACGCTTTTACTCTCTCATCTTCATTCAGTATCCTCTTGTTTATTTCTTTCTCTATTGCAAGTTTTATTTCTTCCGATACCTTGTCTATCTCCTTTGCTTCTTCAGTCTGTAAATCATCTTTAAGCTTGGATAAAAATTCATAATATTCCTTTGAATAATTTTTCCTGTCTGCTATTAATTTTAATTCTTCTATTTTTTTATCTGCCTCTGATTTAAAATCAAATCCTTCCGATTTTATGAAATCCTTGAATTCATTGAATATCTTATCCGACATTGTAAATGATTTTATTCCCGGATTATTTGATAAGTAATAATTTGCGAATTTAAAAAACATATCCTTCTGATATAATGCCATATATATCTCGCTCTCTTCTTCTGGCGTTATTTCTATATCGGGCGATATACCTCCGTTTGCCTTTACTGTTCTGCCGTTTAGCGTTTTGAAGTTTGTCTGATTAAATCCTTCGATGTTTGAAAATACTCCGTATTTATTTTCTTTGAAGTAATTCTTCTCCTGTATCCACCTGCCCGATGGAGTATAATATCTCTGCATCGTTATCTTCAGCTTTGAACCGTAACTCAGATCCCTGATCTGCTGAACCAATCCCTTACCAAATGAACGGCTTCCGATTATTACGCCTCTGTCTAAATCCTGTATTGCGCCTGATACTATTTCAGAGGCAGATGCAGTATTTTTATTTATTAATATTACAAGTGGTATATCTTCCGGTATCAATGGTTCCTGCTTTGAAAAAAATTTATTCTCCGAATTTTTTTCCCTCCCTTTCGTAATTAATAAAAGACTGTTTCTTGCTACAAACTTATTTAATATACCAATTGCAGATTCCAGTAATCCGCCTCCGTTATTTCTCAGGTCAAATATCACTCCCTTCAGATTTCCCTTTGCCTTAAACGTCTTTAATGCATTCTCAACTTCGTTTTCCGATGTATTTGTAAATCTGTCAAGTTTTATATATGCTATGCCGTCTGATTCTTCGCCGGCATATCCGTAATATGGAATATTCTTAAGTATTATTTCCTGACGTATTAGCTCAAAGTTTATTATATCTCCGCCCCTATCAACTTTGAATTTTACTGCAGAGCCCGGCTGACCCCTTACCATCTTCCTTATGCTCTCAAGCTTCATACCGCTTAAATTTATTCCGTCTATTACAAGTATTTTATCACCATGTCTCAGTCCCTTTTTCTCGGCTTCATATCCAGTCATTACATCAGATACAAATACTATGCTGTCCCTTAATTCAATTGTTATTCCTATTCCGCCGTATTTTCCCGATGTTATCAACTCAATCTCATTTCTGTTGGTCTCATCATAATATACTGTATATGGGTCAAGCGTTCCAAGCATTCCCTCTATCCCTGCCCTCATAAATTTATCAACATCAATATTATCAACATAATTCAGCGAAACTTCTTTATATACCTTCCCGAATATATCAAAATTGCGGTTTATCCTGTCAAATACGTCTTCATCTGTCTTTAATGCCGCTCCATAAATTATATTTATGGAAAAAAGAATACTTAAATAGAAAAATACTATTTTTCTCTTCCGGTTTAAAAAGTTCATTATATTTTAATTATTTTTTTTATTTCTTCGTGTATAATTTCTTTATCCTGTTTCCCGTCAATAATAACAAACCTTCTTTTATTTGTACGGGCTATCTCTCTGAATCCCGATATCACTTTCCTGTGATAAGTTATCTCTTTTGCCTCCATTCTGTCCTTTCCTCTGCCTGATTTAATCAACCTTCTCTGCCTTTCTTTCTCATCTATGTCTATCAGAAATGAAATATCCGGCTTCAGATTTGTTGTTGCAATTTTATTTATTGTCTCTATAGTTTTCTTATCTATCTTTCCGCCATAGCCCTGATATGCAGTTGAAGAATCATAATATCTGTCGCATATTACATAATACCCCGCTTTCAGCTTCGGCTTTATTACCTCTTCAGTCAATTGATGCCTCGACGCTGAAAATAAAAGAAACTCAGTCAGCGAATACATTTTACTATTTGTTTTATCAAGTAATATGTGCCTGATTTTTTCAGATATCTCTGTGCCTCCGGGCTCTCTTACTAATATTACCTTCAACTTCCGCTTTTTCAGATATTCATATAACATCTGTGACTGGGTTGATTTTCCGCTTCTGTCTATTCCTTCAAATGTTATAAACAATTTTTTGCTTCTTTTAGTTTTTACGAATTTTTACAAATTATGCATTTTTTAAAGCAATTTCAAAATACAAATATTTTAATTAATTTAGTACGTTGAAAAGTAAAATTTACATATTATCAGTTGTAATTCTCTCTTCTGCTGTATCTATCTTCCTGCTCGCTTTTACAAGATATAGCAATCAGAACTTATTGCTCGCTAAATACAGTTTCTTTAAAACCGGTAATCTGATTTCATTTCTTTTCTTTTCAGTTATAATTATTCTTTCTTTTGTTAATATATTCCTCAAAGCTAAATACAATCTTAAATCACTCGTAGTTATTGCAATCATCTCTTTTCTCGGTCTGCTTTTTGCTGCGCTTATCAATTTTACTTCTGAAAGGGAAACAAAAATTTATTTCGGTGCCGTCTCTCTTATTATGAATGGATATGTGCTTATTTCACTTTTTAACCTCGCAATCTCACGCTCAAAAAAAATTCACTACTTCAGTAATGCAATGTATCTTTTAATTGTTGCTTTAATTGGATTTGTTATTAATATAATGCAGATTTATTACTATAAAGATGATTTCGAAAATTTAAAATCTTCTAACTCCAAAGCCGATGCAGGTGTAATTCTCGGAGCTGCTGTATGGGGCGGGAAAAGACCTTCACCTGTTTTCAGAGAACGCATCAATAAGGGCTTCGAACTCTATGAAAGTAAAATCGTACCGAAACTCGTACTAACCGGCGGCGGCTCTCCCGGTGAATTATCAGAAGCAGAAGTCGCAAAAAATGAACTTATTAAATACGGCGTAAACCCGAATAATCTTCTTATAGAAAATAAATCTAACTCAACAAACGAACAAATTCAATACATAAGAGATAATCTTTATTTCAGATATAAGTGGAATCGTATTATTATAATTTCTGACAATTTTCACTTGTTTCGTTCATCAGAAATTTGCAGATTTAACAATATAAACGTTAGTTGTGTTTCTACTGATACACCGCTTAGCACAGAAGGCGTTATGAATTTCTGTATTAAAGAAAGTGTTGCAGTGCTGTTTTTCTGGTTCTTTGGAATAGGATAATTTTTAATGAAATTTTTTATATAACAAAATGCGAATTACAAGGCGGGAAGCAAGGATTAAAGTACTCAATGTCCTGTATGCTCATTGGGTCAGTAAAGATCCCATTGAAAAAGTAAAAAGAGATTTACTGTCAGATATTGAGGATACCGATAAACTTGAATTTATTAATAAATTGGTTGATGTAGCTGTCAGCAATGTTGATGAATTTGATGCCCTTATTCAGGCAAAATTAAATAACTGGGAGTTTGACAGAATTGCATTGATTGATAAAATTACTATGCGAATGGCACTTGCTGAAATTCTGCATTTCCCCGAAATTCCTACCAAGGTTTCGATTAATGAAGCAATTGATATTGTCAAAGATTATAGCACAAAAACAAGCGGTGCTTTTATTAACGGAGTTCTCGATTCCATTACATTGGATTTAAAAAAATATAATAAACTTAATAAAAGCGGCAGGGGTTTAATAGATAAAAAAAACAAACGCAGTGAAAAATAAATCTTCTGTCTTTTACTGGTCTCTCTATGATTTCGGTAATTCATCTTATGCCGTCATTATTCTCGCCTTTGTCTATGCCGTCTATTTTACTGAAGTTATCTGCGCCCAAAGCAGAGAAGCTGATTTCTTCTGGTCGCTCGGTATTAATATCTCTATGATTATTTCTGCTGTACTGAATCCGGTATGCGGTGCTATTGCAGATAAAACATCTAATAAAAAATCCTTTCTCCTGTTTTTTACGCTGCTTGCTGTTATACCTACGGCTCTGCTATATTTCACCGGAGCCGGAACAATATTTCTCGGATTAACTCTCTTTATTATTTCCAATATCGGCTTCCAAACGGGTTTGACTTTTTACGACGCTTTCATACCTGATATCGTTGAAGAAAAATACTATAACAGAGTCTCCGGTATCGGTTATGCTGTCGGTTATATCGGCTCTCTTGTTTCTGTATTACTCGTCTTCCCTTTCGCTGGTAATTACAATCTGCTTTTCCCGGTCTCTGCTTTGTTTTACCTTGTTTTTTCTTTACCACTTTTTTTCTTCCTTAAAGAAAAGAAAATTCAAATCTCCGCTAATGAATCTTTCCAGCATTATATTAAATTCGGTTTTAAAAAAGTTTTCGATACTATTAAACATATTAATAATTACAGGAACCTTAAAAATTATCTTATCGCTTATTTCCTCTATATTGATGCTGTTAATACTATTATATTCTTCGCAGGAATTTATGCTAATAAAACACTCGGCTTTTCCACTATTCAGCTCGCAGTTTTCTTTATTATTGTTCAGTTTACTGCTATGATTGGTTCGTTATTGTTTGGAAAAATCGGTGATAAACTCGGAATTAAAAATTCTATATTCCTAAATATATTCTTCTGGATTCTCATACTCATTTTTATATTCTTTACTGCTAATGATTCTTCTTTAACTATTGCCGGTTTCCAAATCCATTTCTTCTTCATTGCCGGCGGTTTCGCTGGAACTTTTCTCGGCTCTACACAAAGTCTCTCACGGGCTCTGATGGCTAAACTTACTCCTCCCGAAATTAAAACTGAATTCTTCGGCTTTTACTCTCTCTTCGAAAAAACCTCTACTCTCTTAGGTCCGTTAACTTTTGGACTCGTTTCTTATATTTCCGGCTCTCAAAAGTTTGCAATTCTCTCAGTGGGCTTGTTTTTCATTTTAGGCGCATTGTTCCTGAAAAAAGTAAAAGAGACTAAATCACTCTCTTTATGAGAAAAAGACCTTTTTCTCTGTTTCATTTAATCTTGATTTTAAAAAAAAACCTTTTTAACTTAATATTTCGTGTCCGGTATGTTCTTTTACTTTTTTAAGTTTTTTTTCTGAAATCATTATTTTAAACCCCAAATATTTTAATAACTTAATTTATTAAAAATTACAAATGTTTACCCTAAAAAATTCGATTAGCAAAGCTCTTCTGATGAGTTTAGCTATTTTTGCATTTGTTGTTTTTTCAAATGCTAATGCTCAGGAATTCAAATACAACGATTCCTGGGGTCCCGACGGTATGTCCGTAAAAGCTAAAAGCCCCTCCGGAGTTACCGTTAATTTCTCCACAAGTTCTGTGATTTTAAACGACGTTATGGTAAATGGAATGACTATGAAATCTGTCAATATTCCGTCTGTATTCTTACCAAATAACGAAGGCTATCCTGACTTAGCAGGAACCGGCAGATTCATCGCTATTCCTCAGGGTTCTAAAGCAACATACAGAATTATTTCTTCAAGAATTGAAAGATATTCAAATGTTGAAGTAGCTCCTGCTCCAAGAATTCCTCTCGAAACTGAATCAGGACCGCTTCAATATACTAAAAATAATTCAGTATATTCGAAGAATGCATATTACCCTGAAAATATTGTCATGCTTTCCGAAGCAAGTAAAATTCGCGGCATTGATGTAGTTATGCTTGGTATTACTCCTTTCCAATACAATCCCGTTACTAAAGAATTAATCGTTTACAGGGATTTACAGGTTCAGGTTGACTTTATCGGTGGTAATGGTAAATTTGGTGAAGACCGCCTTCGTTCAAGATGGTTTGACCCAATCCTCTCCGATAATATTTTAAACAGCGATATGCTTCCGGTTATTGATTATGGCAAACTTCCTGTCAATTCTGTAACTCCTGACTATGAATATGTTATCATCAGACCTAATAACCCTGAATTTGCTGCATGGGCTGATACTATTAAAAACTTCAGAAATAAACAGGGTATCCGCACAGGCGTTTATTCTATCGCTGATATCGGCGGAAATACTCCTACTCAGATTGAAACCTGGATTAATAATGCTTACAATACGTGGACTGTTCCACCTGTAGCAATATTAATTCTCGGCGACTATGGAACGGACGGAAATATTAATGTTACCTCACCTATCTGGAATAGCTATTGCGTTTCCGATAATATTTATGGAGATGTCAACGGAGACGATATGCCTGAAATCATTATGGCAAGAATGACTGCCAATAACAATGCTCAGCTTCAGGTTATGGTTACTAAATCTCTCGGATATGAATTAAATCCTCCTACAAGTGCAAGCTTCTATAATAAACCAATTACTGCTCTCGGCTGGCAAACTGAACGCTGGTTTCAGATTTGCTCCGAAGTCATGGGCGGATTCTTTAAGAAAAAATTTGGAATGAATCCAACCCGTATCAACGTTATCTACTCAGGTACTCCGGGTACTGTATGGTCAACTGCAACTAATACTTCTACTGTTGTTAATTACTTCGGAACAGTCGGTCTCGGCTATATTCCGATGACTCCGGATTCTCTCGGTAACTGGAATAACGGTAGTGCCCAGATGGTTGTAGATGCTCTTAACGCCGGCGCATTTATGCTCCAACACAGAGACCACGGCGCAGAAACGGGATGGGGTGAACCTGCATTCCAGAGTTCTCACATTTCACAATTAACTAACACCAATCTTTCTTATATATTCTCGATTAACTGCTTAACCGGTAAATATAACTATGGCAGCGAATGTTTTGCTGAAAAATTCCACAGATATACTTACAATGGACAGAATGCAGGTTGTGTTGGTATTCTTGCCGCTTCAGAAGTTTCTTACTCATTTGTTAATGATACCTATGCCTGGGGTTTGTATGATAATATGTGGCCAAGCTTTATGCCCGCTTACGGTACTACACCATCTTCAAGAGATGTAAGACCGGGATTCGGTAATGCTGCTGGTAAATATTTCTTACAGCAATCAAGCTGGCCATATAACACAAACAATAAACAGGTTACTTATCATTTATTCCACCACCACGGTGATGCATTCCTGCAAATGTATTATGCAGTTCCGACTGCCTTAACTCCTACACATGCTTCAACAATTACCTATGGTGCAACAACTTTTAACGTAACTGTTGATTCAGGTGCATTTATTTGTCTCTCTTACAATGGCAATATTGTAGGTAGAAATACAAGCGTAGGTGGTACTACAGTTGTCAATTTGACAAATGTTCCTACTCCCGGAAATCAATTAGATATCGTTATCACCAAGCAGAATAAATACCGCTATATGCAGAAAGTCAACGTTATTCCTGCTTCAGGTCCTTTTGTTGTTTACTTGAATAGCACTATTAACGATGCTCCTCCTCTTGGCAATGGTAACGGTTTGATGGATTATGCTGAAACTAACAAACTCAATCTTAAAATTAAAAATGTCGGCTTTGCTCAGGCAACAAATGTTAATGTAAAAGTTACTACTACCGATTCATTTATCACAATGACTGACTCAACTGAACTCTATGGAAATATCAATAGCAATGACTCACTTCTTATAAATAATGCATTTACCTATAATGTTGCTAATAACATTCCTGATATGAGAACTGTCCAGTTCAAGGTTACTGCTACAAGCGGTTCAAATGAATGGATATCATATTTCGATATCGTTGCTCATGCTCCTTTTGTGAAAAAAGGTTCACACGCAATTGTTGACTCAATCGGAAATAATAACGGCAGATGGGATGCCAATGAACAGGTTAAACTAAAAGTATTTGAACTGAATACAGGTTCATCCCAGGCGAAAAATGTAACAGGAAGAATCATCTGCTCAAGTCCTTATGTAACTATCAATCTTGATAGTAATGTCTATGGTAATATCAATGGCGCCGACTCAGTATTCAAATACTTCACCCTTACTTCTGCTGCAAATACTCCGGCAGGTACAGTTGCCACAGTTGTTCTCAGAACAAGAGCCGATTACAACGTCGTAAAACTTGATACAATGCAATTAACTATCGGACAAAATGTTGCTATAATCGGTAATGGTACTACTGCTTGCGGTTGGCCATTCTACACATTCTATATGGATTCCAGAACATGCATGCTCTATACCTCTGCTGAAATTCTTGCAAGCGGCGTTTCAAATGGCGGTTATATTACAAAAATCGGCTTCGATGTTACTACTGCTGCTTCTCAGGTTATGAACGGATTTAAAGTATATATGAAAAATGAATCCGCTTCATCGCTGTCTGGATTTATGACCGGCGGTACACTTGTATATGATGCACCTTATACAGTAACCGGTACTGGCTGGCAGTATATTAATCTTACAACTCCATTCCTGTGGATCGGCTCACAAAACCTCGCTATTGAAATTTGCTTCAACAATAGCTCAT
>Ga0073934_10006362_pt1 | contig 17280 bp, 12 predicted proteins | sample LarsenN4metaG_FD_76834 | JGI IMG/M metagenome (GOLD analysis project Ga0073934, IMG submission 76834) | Hot spring sediment bacterial and archeal communities from British Columbia, Canada, to study Microbial Dark Matter (Phase II) - Larsen... ... | reverse complement strand
TCGTGAGTATGATGGCTTTTTGACGTGTGCTTTTGGCCAGGCAACCTTGTCGCCGAATGACTCCTTGCCATGTCAGCCACCCTTCCCCACCCCGTGGCCCTTGTCACCGGCGCCGGGGCGCCCCGAGTGGGCAATTTCGTGGCCCGCACACTGGCCTCGCGGGGTTATCGCCTGGCGATCCACGCGTATTCTTCGCTGGCGGCGGCCGAGGCGACGGCAGCGGAGCTGAAGACGGCAGGGGGCGACGCCATCGCCCTGGCGGCGAACTTGGGAGATGAGGCGCAGGTCCACCGGCTCGTCGCGGCGGTCGTCAGGCACTTCGGCCGCATCGACGCTCTGGTGAATTGTGCGGCGATATGGGAACGTAAGCCGCTTGAGCAAGTAACGGCTCAGGACGTGCGCCGGCATTTTGAAGCCAACGCCCTGGGCACTTTCCTCTGCTGTCGCGAAGCTGGCCTGATCATGATCGGCCAGACCGAAGGCGGGGCCATCGTCAATCTCGGCGATTGGGCCACCGTCCGGCCGTATCGCGATTACGCGGCTTACTTTCCGTCAAAAGGGGCCATCCCGGCACTCACCCGCTCGTTGGCCGTCGAGCTGGGCACGCGCAACCCGCGCGTACGAGTTAACGCGGTGCTGCCCGGCCCAGTCATGTTGCCAACTTCCCTGAGTGAAGAAGAGCGCGCGGCGGTCGTAGGGGCCACCCTGCTGAAGCGCGAGGGGACGCCGCAGCACGTCGCCGACGCCGTCGTCTTCCTGCTGGAAAACGACTTCATCACCGGAGTCTGCTTGCCCGTCGATGGTGGGCGAAGCATCTTCGCGGGGGACTAAGCCCCGATCGAAGCGCGGCATCACCGCGCTTGAGCAGCAGAGCCGAAAAGCCGCGGCCCGGCCGCCGCCAGCAGCCGGGCCGCGCGAGCCAAAGAGCTTACCGGTTGACGGGCCGGACGTTCTCGGCGCGCGGGCCTTTGGGTCCGCTGCCGACCTCGTACTCCACCTGCTGGCCGACTTGCAAACTATCGAACTCGCAATCGACTAGCGACGAGACATGGAAGAACATATCTCGCTTCTGTCCCTCGGTCTCGATGAAGCCAAAGCCTTTGTCCGAGACCAACTTCTTGATGGTACCTTGCGGCATGCCACCACTCCACAAAAACACCACGGAACAAACCACGCCGCCGCCGACCTGCGGCGATCGCCGGCAGCCACGCCAGGGGAGGGGAGCACATCAACCGCAAACGGGCACGCAGGACCTTCACGAAGGAATCCAGCTAGCAACCAGAGCAGTGACTTCGCGGAGCTCATCCTTCCAGGGGACGATGCTACCGTCCGCTACGCAACCCCTATTGGAGAAAAGTTGTAGCATCCTTCTACGCGCGGGAAAAGTTTTTCTTGGCAAAAACCCGAGGACCTGTAACGCTTCCGATCCGCATGGGATTCCGCCATCGATAGCCGTCTCGATAGGTGACGAAAAAGGCAGCAAAGTAGGAGAAAGAGCGAAGCGGCAAGTCATTTCGTGACCGATCGCGGCCCGACCGCTAACTGGCTGACTTGGTTGTTAAGCGACGAAACGACCCCGCTCAGCGTGAAAAGCAGCATCGTCACTGCTGGCATCAGCGTCAGGTCGTGGAACAGTGCGCTGGCCACGTAGGCGGTCGCCGCCGCCAAGAACAAGAGCCCAGTCTGCCGGGCCCAGAGCGGCGCATCGGTCCTGTTCCACAATCGCCAGGCATCTCGCGTCCACAGCGTCAATACCGCAACGTATAGGCTCAATCCGACGAGCCCGACTTCGGTCAGCAGGCCCAAGAACGTGTTGTGCTGCACATAGCCGCGAGCCTTCTCTAGGACCAGGCCCGAGGAGCGATCGGCCAGATAGTACACTGACTGGCGGTCGTACTGGCCAAACCCACAGCCCAACAGAGGCCGGTCCAGGAACATGTTCCAGGCCACGACGGCCAGAACAGGCCGCAACTCAACTGAATCGGCAACTTCTCGCGCGCTCACATTGCGGTCTCGCTTGAACGCCAGAAGGCGCTCCCAGTTGGCCGCCGCCAGAACGACGGCCATCAAGCCGGTCGTCGCCACCAGCTTCCAGCGCCAGGCTCTTGGCAAGTTCATCGCCGCCAACACGACGGCCGCCGCCGCAGCGCCGAGCCAGACGCTCCGTGTCATGGTGTGCGATAGGCCGATGAGATAGATCGGGACGGTGACCACGATCACAAACTGTCCGCAGCGTCCGCAGCGCGGCCAATGGAGTAGAGCAGCGGCCAGGCAAGCCGTCATCACGAAGCCGTTGGCGATGGGGTTAAGCAGCGGCCCTCGGCTGCGGCCGAAAAACTCGGGATGCTTGACGGCGTCGCCAATGTAGGGGGGGTAGACAAACTTCCACAGGCCATGCGCCTCGCAGATCGCCGTCAGGGCGAGGTACAGGCCGAAAACCGCCATTCCGCCCAAGAGCCAAGCCACTTGCCGGCGGCTGACGGCCGATTGTCGCGCCACCCAGTACAGGGCGCTTGGCATCAAGAACTGAAATAGAACGTCGGACAACGGCTGGTGGTTCTGCACCTTCCAGTCGTGCGTGAAGGTGCTCACGACGATGACCGCCAATAAAGCCGCGAGCAGCCAGTCGGCCGGCCGCATCGGCTTGTGTTCGGACCAGCCGAGCCGTCGGTAGATGATGTACTGCAACACAAGGCCGGCCGCGAGCGCCCGATCGGCCGTCAAAGGGACTGGGTAAGTCGGAAGAAAATAGAACGCATGGCCCAAACAAGTTGTGGACAACATCACAAGAAGGCACCCGGCCAACAGTCCCCCGCGAATCATCAGGGCCGCCGCCACTGAAATCGCGGCAACGGCACAGGCAAACTGAATGGCGACCATGTTGCAGGAACCGTTGCGGCTATGCGAGCGAGATGACTGGCCGGCACGGTGCACGATGGTCTTGATGCACGGAGGTCTTCTCGAGCGACCAGAATTCGCCAAGAAAGCCTAGCTTGCCGGTTTGAGGCCATCGCCAGTGGGCAGTCGCCCGTGAGCGAGGCCATTCATCCGCAGGCATTTACGCCCGAAAGGCAGCCCAAAAACCCCTCGAGCCCTTTCCCGCTCGGTTTTCTTGCAATCCCCCGTGGCAGCGATTAGCCTATGGAAGGCTGTAGATTGCGCAAATCCGTCAAAAGCGGTGCTCGCGGTCTCCGGCTTCGAATCGGAACAGGTTTCTTTTCTTCGTCACAGCCCGGAATTGAGAAGAGGGCGGTGACAGTCGCCGCAGCTTGGAGGACTTAACATGTCGGTTCACAAAGGGGGTCGCCAGAAGATCGCCGCCACGAGATTGATCGCGGCGCTGGTCGTCGTTGTGGTAGCGGCTCAGTCGCTGCCCACCGCTTGGGGGCAGGTCTTCGGTTCCGCTGTTGGTGGCGTCGTGGTGGATACGAACGGCATCCTCCGCACGGCCACGGTCGATGAAATGAAGCTGCTGGCTAAAGCCCGCGCGGAACAACTCAAGAGCTTGCCAGCGGACGTCAACGTTGCCAGCCCGCTGCGGAAAGTCTCGCTGCGGCGGCTGCAGGAGGAGTTCGCGTCTCGTAAGGAAGCGGGCCAGAAGCCGCTATTCACTCACGACATGGAATTCCTGGCCGGCCTCACGCGGATTCAGTACATCTTCGTCTACCCAGAGGAGAAAGACATCGTCCTGGTCGGTCCCGCCGAGCCGATCAAGGTCAGCCCCAACGGTCACATGGTCGGCGCCGCAAGCGGCCAGCCCATCCTGCAACTGGACCATCTGCTAGTGGCCTTGCGCACGGCCGAGGACGCGCGCCAGGAGCCGATTAGCTGTTCCATTGACCCCACGAAGGAAGGCATCGCGGCCTTCAACCGCATCATCGCGGGGACGAAGCGATTTGACCCCAGCCTGGAGGGGCGATTGGAAGAGGCCATGGGCATGCAGGACGTGACGATCACCGGCGTACCCAAAGGGAGCGCTTTTGCCCGCACGATGGTGGCTGCCGACTACCGGATGAAGCGGCTTGCGATGGGCTTCGAGAAGATCCCTGTGCGCGGTCTGCCGACGTATCTGAGTTTGGTGACCGCCAACAGCCCGGCGATGCCGCGGTGGTGGATGGCGCCGAACTACGACGCCATATTGAAAGACGCGGACGGACTGGCGTGGGAGCTGCGTGGCATGGGAGTGAAGGTGATGACGGAGGACACGATTTTCGGCAAGGAGGGGGAGGCGACGCGCACGGGCAAGGCCAGCCCCGCCGCGCAGAAGTGGGCCGATATGATGACGGCCAAATATGACGAGTTGAGCGTCCACTTCCCGGTCTTCGGCGAGCTGCGAAACATGATGGACATGGCCGTGGTGGGCGCGTTGATCGTGAAGAACGACCTCTTGCAGAAAGCCGGCCTGGATCTGGCTTCCCTGATGAGCGACCGGGCCATCATCTCGCGCGATGGCTTCGACGTGCCTAAGAAGGTGCCCACGGTCGTCAATTGGGAAAAGCAGGGCGGCCGCTACGTCGTCACCGCTTCCGGGGGCGTCGAAATAAACTCCTGGAAGGTGGCCGAGAAGACGGAGGTCTCTACCAAGCTCAGCCCCATCCGCGGGTCGGCTCTTCCCGCGGGATCGAAGTGGTGGTGGAACTGAGTTGGTGAGTGGTGAGTGAGGCGTGAGTGGTGAGCCGCGCTTCATGACTCCCTCCCCCTCTGGGGAGAGGGCTGGGGTGAGGGGCGAGCGGCCAGAGATGTCGCGCTCACACGGCCAAGCACTTCACACGGCCAAGCACTTCACACGGCCAAGGTAGTTTCTTGGCCGTTTTTAATGCGCTGACAGCTCTTTCGATCGAAGCGATTCTCGCAATCGCTTCATTCCCTCGGCCGTGGAGACGCGCGGCTCATAGCCAAAATCCCGCCGTGCCCGCGAGATGTCGAAATAGTGTGACGTGGCGAGCTGGGCTGCCAGGAATCGCGTCATCGGAGGCTCGCTGCGAATCCGAAGCAGCTTGTACACGCCTTCCAGCACTGCGCCCACGCGCCAGGCGGCTTTGGCTGAAATCGACCTGGCCACTCTGGGTAACTCAGCCAGGGCGAGTATCTGATCGATCCATTCCCAGCAGTTCACCGGCTCACCTTGGCTGATGAAGAACGCCTTGCTGGCCACCGGCGATCCGGGCGCCAGGGCATCGGCCGCTTGCAAGTGGGCCAGCGCCGCATTTTCGACGTACACCATGTCGATCAAGTTCCGGCCATCGCCGACGCGCCGCAGCCGCCCTGAGCGCGCGCGGGCAATGAGCCGGGGGATGAGGTGCTGATCTCGTGGCCCCCAGATCAAGTGAGGCCGCAGCGCACAGGTCGCCAGTCCGGCTCCATTGGCCGAGAGCACGTCCTCTTCGGCCAGCGCCTTGGTATGCGGATAATGGCACAACCAGCGAGCCGCGTAAGGCGCGGACTCATCCAGGCCGCATTGGTCCCGCCCGTCGAACGTCACACTTGGGCTGCTGGTGTAAATGAGCCTGGTGACGCCATGCCGGCGGCAAGCGTCGATGACCGCTCGCGTGCCCAGCGTGTTGACGCCGTAATAGTGCTGCCAGGGTCCCCAAATGCCGGCGACGGCCGCGGTATGGTAGACCGTATGCACGCCTTCGCAAGCCGCATCGACGGCTCGGGCGTCGCGCAGGTCGCCGATGCGCTGCTCGACGCCCAGGGCATCCAGCTCCTCATATCGTCGCCGCGAGAACGAGCGGACGAGCTCCCCCCGCGCCACGAGCATCTCGACGATGTAGCGACCAAGAAACCCTCCGCCGCCGGTAACGAGGACCATGTCGTGCACCCTATCGTTGCTACAATCTACCATGTCGCCCGCAGCGGCTAACAAGACTCGATGGGTGCGGAATGAGCGATAAGCGAATCTTTCTGGGCAATGTGGTCCTGCCGGACCGCGTTCTTTCAAGATCGGCCGTGTTGACGGATAACGGCCGGATTGCCGCCGTCGGCGCGGTGAAGGAGATTGAGCAGAGGGCGGGCCCCGAAGCCATCCGCGTCGATGCCGGCGACGGCTATATCGCGCCAGGTTATGTCGATCTCCATTGCCACGGCGGCCGTGGCGCGGATTTCATGGACGGCACCGAGGAGGCGTTTCGGACCGCCCTGGCCGCCCACGCTCGGCACGGAACGACTAGCATCTGCCCCACGACGACCGTCGCACGGCACGATCAGATTCTGCGTGTGCTGGAGTTGTGCCGGCAATTCCGCAAGCAGCGGCCCGCCTCCGTGCCTCGGGTGCTGGGCGCCCACTTCTATGGCCCGTACTTCAACTACGAAGCCCGCGGGGCGCACCCGGGCAAAGAAGTCCGCGACCCTCGGCCGGAAGAATATGAGCAGTACCTGGAATACGCCGACGCGATCACTAATGCAACCGTCGCCCCGGAGCTGTCCGGCGCCGAGGCCTTCGCCCGAGCCTGCGCCGCCAACGGCATTCGCACCAACGCAGGGCATACACATGCCACGTTCGACCAAATGGCGGCTGCCGTCCGCTGGGGGGTGCGGCATGTCGATCACCTGTACTGCGCGATGTCGGATAAGACCAAGCTCCGCCAGAAGCGCACCTATCCCATGCAAGGCGGCGTCCTCGAGGCCACGCTTTACTTCGACGAGCTGACGACCGAGGTCATCGCCGATGGCAAGCACCTCTCGGCCGACCTCTTACTCCTGGCCCTCAAGCTGAAAGGCCCCGACCGGCTCGCGCTAGTGACCGATTGCAACCGAGCATTGGACATGCCCGACGGGCGGTACCTCATCGGTCCGCTCGATGGCGGCGAGCCGCTGGAGCGGCGCGACAACGTGGGCATTATGCCGGGCGGCACTGGCCTGGCGTCCAGCGTGATGGGCATGGACCACATGGTCCGCACGTTTGCCGAACTGACGGCGCGGCCCCTGTGGGAAGTGATCCGCATGGCCACGCTCACGCCGGCCTGCATCGCCGGCTGGGATCGCGAGATCGGCAGCCTCGAGGCCGGCAAGCGAGCCGACGTTCTCGTCCTGGACCGCGAGCTGAATGTGCGGGAAGTTTACATTGAGGGACGCCGCCAGGAGGCCATCCATTGAATCGCTTGACCCTGCACGCCACGCCCGTCTGGCTATGCCTTCCTAAAGGTGAACCATCTCTATGCCCACTGATTCCGCGCTCCTGCTCGAGGCCATTTCCTTTGCCGCCCGCAAGCACCAGGGGCAGTTCCGCAAAGATGGCCGCACGCCTTACTTCGCGCACGTGGCGCGAGTGATGATGATTGCCCGCGATCGCTGGGGGGTCACCGACCCGGAAGTGCTGGCCGCGGCCGTGCTGCACGACACCATCGAGGACACAACGACCGACTACGACGACCTGGCCAAACGGTTCGGCCGGCGAGTGGCGGAGCTGGTCGTGCTGCTCACGAAGGACAAACGCCTGCCCGAGGAAGAGCGCGAGGCAAAATATCATGCCGCCCTAGCCGAGGGACCGCTGGAGGCCAAGCTCTGCAAGCTGGCCGACACGCTCGATAACTTGCTCGATTGCCAGTCGCTCTCCGATAAGGGCCGGCAGCGGGCAATCCAGCGCGCCAGACATCTTCTCGAGGTCTTCGACCCGAGCATCCCTGGCCAATGGCGGCATACGCTGGAAGCGGTCCGCCAGCGCATCATGACGCTGGAGCAACAGGGGTGCGAGTCTGAGCGTGCATTAACCGGCTGAGTGCGCTAGGCAAACGACGCCGCGGGCGTGCCGTTCGTGGCAGCGTGAAGTTCGCCGCCCACCGGTTCGGCAAGGCCCGGCTTCCAGTCCGCCAGCTCCAGCTCGACGCTCTGGCGGCCGCCAAAGACGTTGATGACTGGCCGGAAGGCAACCGACAGCGGCCCGTTGCCGACGTGTTTGCTCAACTCGTCGGCCCATTCGCCGCCGCCGAAGGCGACGGCCCGCAGGCGCAGATTGTGCTGCATCAGTTTGAGCAAAAGATGGCGCTCGCCCTCTCCCACGCGCCGGGGGGGCGCGGTGAGGTGGACGTCGCTGGTGCACAAAAGCGGGCGGCTATTGCCTTGGCCGAATGGGGCAAGCTGCTCGATATGCCGCACGGTGTTGAGGGTCAGCGCGGCCAGCGGGGTTTCGGCATCGATATGGAGTTCCGCCCAGCGCTGCTCCGGCGGAATGACCGACGCGCAGTGCTCGCAAAACTCGGCGCGAAACGCCTCAATCGCTTCATCAGCAATCCGCAGGCCGGCAGCCGCGGCGTGTCCGCCGTAGCTGGCCAGATGCTGCGAACAAGCCCGTAGCGCCGCATGCAGATTGAAGCCGGGCACGCCGCGCCCTGACCCGACGGCCGGCTTGACCCCCAGCTCATCTTGCGACAAGAGCACGACGGGGCGATGGAATTTCTCGGCCAGCCGCCCGGCGACGATGCCAATGACGCCCGCATGCCAACCCCGCGCCGCGAGCACGAGCGCCGCATCGGCCTCGGGATCGAACTGTTCGCGAGCCTGCTTCTTGGCAGCCAGATAGATGCTGCGCTCCAGGCTCTTGCGAGTGGCGTTGAGCCCCTCGATGTATTGGGCAAGTTCTAGTGCCCGCGGCTCGGAATCCGTCGTCAGAAGCTCGACCGCCAGACGCGCCTGCCCGAGCCGGCCGGCCGCGTTGAGCCGGGGGGCAAGCTGAAAACCGATGTCCTCGGCCGCAAGATGCAGCTTCTGATCCAGCATGGCGACTCGCATCAGCGTTCGCAGGCCTAAGAGCGGCTGCTGCCGCAGTCCCACCAGCCCATGCCGCACAAGGATGCGGTTTTCATCCACGAGCGGCACAACGTCGGCGACGGTGCCCAGCGCGGCCAAAACCACCGCTTGGAGCAGGAAGTCTCGCATGACTGGAGCGGCTTTCCGCGCGCCCGACGCCTCCTGGCATAGCGCCCAGGCGACCTTGAATGCCACGGCCGAGCCGCACAAATCGACGAAGGGATATTGCGTCCCCCGCAAACGCGGATGAACCAACACCGCGTCCGGCAGCGTCGGCTGCATCTCATGATGGTCGGTGATCACGAGTTCGGCCGACAACTCGCGCGCCGCTTGGGCCGCCGCCACCGCGGTGATGCCGCAATCGACGGTGACAATCAGCCCCGCCCCTTCGGCGACCAGCCGGCGGACCGTGGCCTCGTGCAGGCCGTAGCCCTCGCTCATGCGGTCGGGAATGAAGTAGCCGACGTTGGCCCCCAGGAGCCGCAGGCAGTGCACCAGGATGCTCGTGCCGGCAATGCCGTCCACGTCGTAGTCGCCGTGGATGACGATCCGCTTGCCTTCGCGAATTGCGGCCCAAATCCGCTGCGCCGCCTGGCGCGCTCCGGGCAGGGCATCCGGCTCGCGGAGATCAGCGAGCCGCGCGTTAAGAAACTGCCGAGCCGCGTCCGGCTGCTCGATGCCGCGGCAGATAAGGAGCTGCGCCACCACCGCCGGAACCCCCGCGGCGCGCTCCAGCGCCGCGATCCGGTCCATGTCGTGTGGGCGAATCCGCCACCGTTTGGGCATCGATCCTCCTGTCGTGCCGTGCCGCAAGGCCCTCAGGCGCATGCCTGATTGGACCAAAAGCCAGCCGAACGATCAACCATCAGACGCACTTGCACGCAGGCCGCTTGCTGGTGCGTGGCTCAAGGCATAAGCTCAAGGACGGCAGTTCTTCTGCGGTTTTCAGGCTTCGCGCACCGCATCTCCTTGGTCGATACGTTCGTCTAACCGTGCGTCCCATGGCCACTAACGCATTTCTGCAGCGCTTTGTAAGGGATGACGGCGGCCTGCCGCGGGTCGGCAAGATCGCGTTGCTACAGGAAATTGGCCGCGGCGGCATGGGGGTCGTGTACGCTGGTTGGCACGTGGACCTGGACATCCCCGTGGCGGTGAAGTTCCTCCTGGATGCGGGACAGGTTTATGACACGTCGCCGGAGGGACAGTCTAACCTGTCGCCGGAGCGCCTGGCTCGTTTCCGCCGCGAGGCGCGGCTGTGTGCCGAACTGGATGACCCCAATCTCATTCGTGTGCTCGATTTTGGCATCGAGGAAGAGGTGCCTTATCTGGTCATGGAATGGGTGCCGGGCAAGGGTCTTGACCGCGTCGTGGCTGCCGCTGGACCGCTGACCGAGGAGGAAGTGGTCACCGTGCTGCGCGATGTGGCGCAGGCGCTCATGACCCTGCACGGCCGCGGCGTGGTGCATCGCGACATTAAGCCGGCCAACTTGCTTCTGCGCTCCACCGACGGCCGCATCAAAATCGCCGATCTGGGAATCGCCAAGGAGCTGCGGGCTCGCGACGCCATTCAAACGCACCACCTCGTCGGGACGCCGGCCTTTCTCAGCCCTGAACAAATCCAAAATCCGGCCGCCATCGGCCCGGCCAGCGACCTCTTTTCGCTGGGGGCCACCGCCTTCTTCCTGCTGACGGGCAAGCTGCCATTTGAAGGCGGCGGCATGATGGAGATTTTCCAGCGTGTGCTGCATGAACCGATGCCTCACCCCACGGCCGCTGGAGTGCTGGTCTCGGAACGCCTGGCTGAAGTGCTGGCCCGCTTGACGGTGAAAGACGCGCGCGAACGAATTAGCGCCGGGCGGCAATTGCTGGATCTGCTGCCGAGCGTGTCATTCACGTTTCGGGCGAAAGTCCTTGAGGCCTCGCGGCCCGGGTACGAGGTGCGGCGGCCAAATGGGCAAACCGCGCCCCTCGCGTCGGCCGAAGAGCGGCCGCCCTTTACCGAAACCACGCGCGTCGTCACCGATGCGACGACTCCCGCCGCCGCGGCGCCGCGCACTGCCGTGCGGTCCTTGCTGTTTTGCCAATGCCTGCAGAACGACTTCATCGCTCCGCTGGCTGAAGGGGAGGCTCCACCCAATAAGCTGCACATTGGCTGGGAGGAAGCAGCGCGGATTGTCGGCCGCGACCCGGCCGCCGGACCGCTGGTGCGAGCCGTCTCCGCCTGCGCCCGAGCCGAGAACGTCCGCATCATTCACATCCGCGACTGGCACGACCCGGATGACCCGCGGCAGCAGCCGGAGATGAAGTTCTTTGGCAACCACTGCGTGGTCGGCACCGAAGGCGCGCGGTTCATCGACGTGATCGAGGCCCACAGCCGCGACCGCCGCCGCGCCGCCGTGGTCGACTCCACCGGCCTGAATGACTTCGAAGACACGCCCCTGGCCGAGATCATCGACGCCCAGCTCGAAGGAGCCGACCGCTACACCATTCCCGTGGGCGTGATCGGCGTGTGGACAAACGTGAAGATTCAGTACCTGCTCTATGACCTTAAGACGCGAGCCCGGCTGCACAACCTGGCCACGTGTTCGAAGCTGGTCGCCTCACCCGACCGGGTCGCCCACCGCAACGCGCTGCGGCACCTGGAAGAAGTGCTGGGCGTGCTGGTGTTCCATGAGGTGGAGCCGTTCTTGGAATTCCTGGGCGTGCAGGCTGAGTAAGTCGGTTCGGCCCTGATGAAGATGCATCGCACAGTTTCTGCGTCACGCCAGCACGCAGCTTGCCTGCGTGTGGCGATGTTCAAAACCAGATGCCCGTGCGCCCCAAGAACTCACGCCACGGCGGCGCTTGCCGCCGTCGGGCAATGCTCTTCAATGGCCGCAGCGGAGTGGAAGCATCGCGGGAGCAGCAAAGCAAGCTACTAGAAAGTAGATTCCATAGCGGCTCCAGCTCCAGCGGTTCTAGCCTGCCATTAACACGAAGAACCCACACGGTCAGGATGGCTGTGCCGTGCATTGCCCTCGGCCGTGGCGACTGCCGCCTCCAGCCGGGCTAGCTCCTCTTCGATCTCACGCCGCTCGTGATCCGAGAGCGAGGCGCCGCCGAAACGCACGCCGTAATAGGCTTGGACGATCGGCAAGAGAATTGGCGCAAGGGTCAAAGCTGGCCCAGCCAAAAGGTTAGCGGCGCTTTCGGCAAATTCCCAAGGGGTCTGCGACTCGCGCCGCGCCAGCCCGCAACGGGCCAACACACGCTCTAACCGCACGTAAAAGTCGATCTGAGGCACGTTGCGCAAGCGAGGCGCGCGCCGCCGCCGCCAGGCTCGCACTCGGATGATGAGCACGCGCATTACGCCGTAGAGCAACACGAGGAGCAACTGAGCGCCTACGGCGACGACGCCGGCGCGCCAATTGAAAGCCTCCTGCGATGGCCAGCCCTCGCCGACCACGGCGGTCAACACCCAATGGCCGGCGTTTTCCCACGTTTCACGCTGAAATAGCGCCAAAAGCGGCTGCGTCAGCTCCTCCTGGAACGTGGCATCCATTCCCAGGACGTAGCGCGCCCACAAATAGTGCACGTAGTTGCTGATCTGCTTCCAGCTCGCGGCGGACGTGACGACGGGGACTTGAGCGCCCGGCGTTGGATCGAGTCTCAGCCAACCCAGCGGTTGATCCCCCTGAAAGATCCAGGCTTCCACCCAGGCGTGAGCTTCAAGCTGGCGGACCTCGTAGTAGCCGCCGACAGAGTTCCACTCACCCCCCTTGTAGCCGACGATGAGCCGGGACGGGATGCCTTGGCTTCGCAACATGAGGGCCAGTGCCGAGGCGAAGTATTCGCAGTGCCCCTGACGGCCTTGCACGACGAACTCGTTGATCGGATCTTCCTCGGCCAGCGAGCGGCGGCGCGGGGGCGGGTTTAGCGTGTAGGTGAAACCCCCCTCATGGTGCAGATACCGCTCCAAGGCCAGTGCGGCCTCGCGGGGATTCTGCTTGGGGTCGATGCCCGCGCGCTGGAGCACGCCCGCCGCCTCAGCCGCCAGGCCCTGGAGGCGCGCCCGCTGGCGGCTGGCCGAGTCTTGCCGCCTGGAAATGGATTCGCTCGGGTCCTTGGCGTCGCGCGGCGCATAGCGCAAGCGGTCGGGCGTCACGTGGTCCGCCGCGAATGGCTCCAATAGCTCGGTCTTCTGCTCCCACGCGTAGGGCTCTTCCTGCCGACGAAACTGAGTCTGGCGGCCGTTTTTCAAGCCCGTCGTCAACAGTTGGTACGTGAAGGTGGAACTGCGCCGATTCCGCGGGCGGTAAAACTCATGCGTGGCCACTTGCGTCCGCAGGTTGCTTGGCTCGCCGCCAGGCACCCGATAGGCCGGCTCGAGCGTGAACACGACACTAGACGACCGCAGCGGCTCCAAGGTGACCTCCAGCAGCACCAGGTCATTCTCTCCCGGGTCGGGAAGCACGTCGCGCAGGCCGGGATGAACGTCATCGAGCGAAGTCAGCTCCACGCCTGGCCAATCCTCCGGCCGCCAGGAGCCCCAGGCATAGCGACCTAAGGCCGTGCCGCGCAGCCAGGGCTGTTGCAAGAGGGCGTAGGGCTGGCCGATTTTTCCTCCGGTGTAGTCATAAACCCGGAAGCGCATGGCTTGATCGGGGTTCTCCCGAATGCGCGTCACGTCCCGCAGCATCACGCGATCCGTGAAGCCCGTGAAAGAAACCGTGCCCGCGCCCCCGGTCTGCTGGCTCATCCGCGGGATGAGCATAAACACGAGCGGGCCGATCAGCAGCGTGGCCGCGGCGCACTTGATCACCAGCGGCGTCAGCCCCCGAAGGCTCATCGCCTCCTCCCCTGAGCGAGACTGGAGCGACAACTTGGCGGATTGACGCGACAGCGGCCACCGCGGTATGACGTGCGCCGGCGCATCGCCCGCTTGCTTGAAACCCGAACGACGCCATAGCCGGGCGAAGAGGTGATGAATCGGCGTGATCAGCAAATCCGCGGCCGTGATCGTATCGGCGAAGGGCTTGGCGGCCGATGGGTTCATGACCTCGATGCGCTCGCGTACGATGGAGAAAAGACACAGCGTGCGCAAAGCCACCCACAAGTACACAACGAGCAGGCAGCCAAAAAGGAACGTCGCTGCCAGGACCGATGCCACGGCCATCTGCAAGAAGCTCAACAGGATCAGCATTCCGTAAACATGCAACGCCTTAACGCGGTAGTGCAGGATGCACTGCAAGTAGGTGAGGTAATTGGCCAAAGCCACGAAGAGCTGTTCTTGCTCGATCGACTGCCAATGCCAGAGCGTCAACACCAGGGCCACCACGCCGGTGATGTTCGACCAGAACGTGTTGAGCACGACCCAGCGCTTGATGTCCGCAAAATAGACGCTCGTCCCGGCCACGGTCGCGGCCAAGACGGCTAGACCCAGGTCCCTCTCGGCCACCGCCAGGAGCAGCGTGCCGAGCGACGTCATGACCGCCACGTGAATTTGCAGCCGGCGCTCAAGAGTCATGGGAGGGTTGGTCCTTAGTCCTTGGTCCTTTGGTCATTGGGTCATTTTCATTGGTCATTGGTCGTTGTGATTGTGCCTTGGCCATTCCTCAGCGCGCCACTCGCCGCCGCCGGCGCGTCGACCTCAAAGTAGTCAAGAATCGAGTCGCTGCTGGCATCCAGAATTAGCATTCGGTCGAGACGACCCCGCTTGCGGGGATCGATGGCCAACGAGCTGAACGGGCTGGAATGTCCCGTCCGCAATTTGCGTGTGCTGACGAGGACGGCGTCGGCATGTTCGGGCATTTGCTCCAGACCACGCTGGAGAACGCTGCCCAAGCCGTCGCGAGGCGACGCCGTGGCCAAGGCCAAGGTCTCGATGCCTTGGGAAAGCAGCGCGGAGGAGGTAGGGCCAAACAAAAAGCTCGACTCGGCGCCGCTCACTCCCAGGAAAATGCGGCCGCCGCCCTGCCGGCAGCGATCGGCCAACAGCGTGGCTGTGAGGCTGACGGCCAACTCCACCGTCTCTCGCTGCGCGGCGGTCGGCCGCTGTGGTTGCCACAGGTCCAAAACGACGGCAAGATCGCGCGTCTGCCGCCGCTCGAACTGGCGCACCATGAGCTGAGCCTGCCGAGCCGATGTCCGCCAGTGAATCAAGCGCCGGCTGTCGCCGGATCGATACGGTCGCAAGCTGTGAAAATCGCCGTCGGAGGTGCCATGCTGATTCGCCGCGCGGTCGCTGCCGTCGGCCAGCTCGCGCTGGTGCTGTTGCCAGCGAGCCGTCAACCGCCCCAACCGCGGAACGACGATGAGCGTTTCTGAACTGTCGATCGCCACCGTGCGCCGCACCAAGCCCAAGGGGAAGCGGGTGGTGACGCTGAGTGGGCCCAGAACGTATCGACCCCGCTGCGTGAGCTGGCCCCGATAGGTCTGCAGGACGTCCTCACGCGGGCCGACGCGGGAAAAGGCGGCCTTGACCTTCATTTGCGGCCCGGTCCCATCCTCGCGCCACACGGCGTCTTCGACGACGATGGCCCAAGCTGCGCCGCGCCGGCGGCCGTTGTGCGCCACCAGGTCGATGGTCAAAGGCTCGCCTGCCTCGACCCGGCGGGGAAGGCGGCGACGGAAATGGAGTTTTTTCAGCGCGCCCGCGCTGTAACGCCAATGCCACACCAGCGCGGCCATCATCAGGCCGAAGACCAGCAGCAACAAATTGATGTCTCGCAGAAGCGCGCCGGCCACAAGAAATGCCATGATGGTCACGTAATACCAACCATCGGCCGTGAGACGCGTTTTGCGCTTGCCTAACATTCGTGATGACGCGGGAGAAGGTGACAGGAGAGGAGCGACGAGCGACAATCGCGCTGGCACCGTCGCGCCGGCACCGTCGGTGTCCTCCGCGATTATCGCGTGGCGGAGCCGGGTTGTCACCCCTTCGGCTAATCACCATGTCAGCTCGTCCACGTCGAGCTGACGCTTCGACGCTCGCCTACCAGTCTCTCACGCATGAAGACCATCATCGAGCCGTTCAAGATCAAGATGGTCGAGCCGATTCGCCTCACAAGCGCCGACGAGCGCGAGGCGGCTCTGCGCAAAGCCCATTTCAATCTGTTCCAGATTCCGGCCGACCAGGTCATCATCGACCTTTTGACTGACAGCGGCACTTCGGCCATGAGCCACGAGCAGTGGGCGGGTATGTTGCGCGGCGATGAGTCCTACGCCGGAGCTCGGAGTTGGTATCACTTCGAGAGCGTCGTGCGAGAACTGACCGGGATGCCGCATATCCTGCCGACGCATCAAGGCCGGGCCAGCGAACGCATTTTGTTCGAACTAGTCGGCGGGCCCGGCAAAGTGATTCCGAGCAATAACCACTTCGACACGACACGGGCCAATATCGAGCATTCCGGCGCCCGTGCAGTGGACTTGGTGATCGACGAAGGAACACAGCCGCGCAGCCGCCACCCTTTCAAAGGAAACCTCGATCCGGCCAAGCTCGAGTCATTAATTGGGGAAGTCGGGGCCAATCGCGTGCCATTGTGCATGGTCACGGTCACCAACAATAGCGGCGGCGGGCAACCGGTCAGCCTGGCCAACCTGCGCGAGGTCCGGGGTGTGTGCCGGCGCCACGGGATTCCGCTATTCCTCGATGCTTGCCGGTTCGCGGAGAATGCGTATCTCATCAAGCGGCGGGAGCCGGGCCAGAGCCATCGCACCGCCCGGCAGATCGCGCGTGAAATGTTCGAACTGGCCGACGGGGCCACCGTGAGCGCGAAGAAAGACGGCCTGGCTAATATCGGCGGCCTCCTCCTCTTGCGCGATGATGAGCTGGCCAAGCGGGCGGATAACCTGCTGATCCTGACCGAGGGCTTTATCACCTACGGCGGACTGGCGGGCCGCGACCTGGAGGCTATGGCTCAAGGCTTCATCGAGGTGCTGGACGAAAGTTATCTCCAATATCGACTGCGCAGCGTGGAGTACCTCGGCGAAGGCTTACTCGAAGCGGGCATTCAGATCGTCGAGCCGCCGGGCGGGCACGCCATCTACGTCGACGCCGGCGCGTTTTGCTCGAACATTCCGCCTCGGCAGTTCCCTGGTCAGGCGTTGGTGTGCGGCCTGTATCGCCACGCCGGCATCCGCTCGGTGGAGATCGGCAGCGTGATGTTCGGCGGGGGCGATCCGGACAGCGGAACCGATCAAGCCACTGGGGAACGCCCGCCGCCCCATCCGCCGATGGAGCTGGTTCGGCTGGCGATTCCGCGCCGCGTGTACACCCAAAGCCATATCGACTACGTGATCGAAGCGACCATCGAAGTCTTCCAGCAGCGAGAGCGACTGCGCGGCCTGAGAATCATCGACCAGCGGCCCGCGCTGCGCCACTTTACGGCGAAGTTCGAGGAAGTTTGAACCCAACGACTCATTTGAGCACAGCAATTCCGCAAGGGCGGTCGTGCGGGCGCGGTAAGGGGCGGTAGCGGCCTATCTTAGCTCACGTCGTGGGCGACGGAGCAAATTCGCATTCGGAAAAACGCTTGACGCCCGCTTCTATCT
>Ga0073934_10006361_pt1 | contig 17281 bp, 5 predicted proteins | sample LarsenN4metaG_FD_76834 | JGI IMG/M metagenome (GOLD analysis project Ga0073934, IMG submission 76834) | Hot spring sediment bacterial and archeal communities from British Columbia, Canada, to study Microbial Dark Matter (Phase II) - Larsen... ... | reverse complement strand
GCTGACCGCGCCGGTGAAGGTCGTCGTGCCCGCGGCCGTGCCGGCGGCGATCGTCAGGTCCTGGTTGCCGCCCGCCAGGGTGGAGCTGAAGAGGATGTTCCCGCCGTTGGAGTCGAGGGAGACCGGTCCCGTGAGAGTCACACCGGTGGTAAATGTGATATCATCGGCCGTGGTAGTGATGTCGCCCGCGGTGCTGACTGTTCCCGCGCCGTTCTGGGTTACCGCGCCGTCGGCGGTGATGTCGCCACTAGCGGCAATCGTCAATGTTCCGGCGTTCGTGAATGTCACCGTGCCACTGCTTGTAGTAGAGAGAGCCCCATTGAGGTCAATCGCCCCACCGGTCAGGAACCGTAGACTCTTGTTCTGCGAGACGGCCGCATCGGTCCCGATCGTGATGCCGCCCGTGTTGGTGCCCACGCCGATTGTCAGCAGCCCAGTGGTTGTGATGTTATCAAGCTCGGCATCGGTCAGCGAAAAGCTCTTCCCGGCATCTTCGACGCCGACGGTCGCCGCGTTGGTGGAAGGCCGGAGTGTCACGTTGGCTGCGCCGCTGTTGATCGTGCCGGTCAGGGTGATGTTTGCGGCCGTGATGGTGACTGTCCCGCTCCCAACGGCCGAGCCCGCATCATTCTGGCTGTAGGTCCCGGTGCCATCCGAGTTGCTGTCGGCGTTGACGGTGTAGGCTCCGGTCGTGGTTACATCCGCGGTCGCGCCGTTCAGAGTCACGCCATCCACCGCGGTCAGTTGCACAGCCCCCGATCCGGAGGTGACAGGGTTGCTAAGCGTGAGCGTGCTCGTGCCGCCTTGGGCCGTAAGGGAAACGGCTCCCGCGCCGCTGGCCGCAGTCGTTCCGCTGGTGGTGATATTTCCGGTATTGGTAACCGTGATGGACCCGCCGCTCGTGTTATTGGTGATGCCGCTGAGATCCAGCGAGGCCGTGGTGTTGACGAGGCTGATATTGCCCGTCGGCGTGGCTGCAGTCGCGCCCTGGACATTCTGCGCCGTGAATCCGGTCACGATGTTCGCGCCGTCCAAAACAGCGCCCTGGATCGAATAGGTCGTCAACGTCGTGCCCCGGATCACACCGGTCGCGGCTTGAGTAATGGAGCCGAGGTCATCCGCATCCGGGTTGGTGCCATCATTGCCAGCCCGGATCGTGACGGTGCTCGTGTCGGATCTGACCAAAGACGAGGCCTGCAAGACGATGTTATCCCCTGCCTGCAGGGTAACGGTTTCGCCGGCACCGGTAGACCGGACAATGCCGGTTCCAGTGACCGTGATATCGTCGCCAGCACCAGCGGTCTCCGTGGCCGTGATGGTGTGGGATCCAGCTTGGGTCATGTCGGTGTTGATCGTGATGGCGCTGCCGGCCGTCAGCGCCAGATCCCCGGTTCCGGTGTTGGCATAGCTGGTGATGGTGATGTTGCCGGCATTGCTGATGACGATATTTCCGGACGTGGTGTTGTTGATGGCGAGGTTGCCGACCACAGCTGTGTTCAAGGCGCCCGAAGTCCCGATACCCGTGGCTGAATTGAGCGTCAGTGTGCCGTTGGAGATCGTGATGCTGGTGGCTCCAGAGGCATCGTTGATTGCTCCGGGTGAGGTCAGGGTCACGGTGGTGCCGGTGCCGGTGACATCAATGGCGCTGTCCGCAAGCAGGATGCTGTTGGCCGGAGCAGTAAGGGTGAAATCGAAACCGTTCGTGGCGCTGGTGACATCGTTGATCTGAAGGTTGTTGGAGCCATCCTCCCCGATGTTGATGGTCGTGCCGCCACCGGAGAAAGTGTAGCTGACGGCACCCGCGGTCGGATCCAGATTGTCGAGGGTCAAATCGGCCGGCGCCGTATCGCTGCTGACGAAGGCGCTGTTGTTGCTTTGCAGGACTACATTCGTGGCGCCCGAAAGATCGATGTCCCCGTCGCCGCTGGCGCCAATCGAGCCAGCCGGCGCCCGGAGTGTGACCGTGCCGGTGGTCGTGATGTGCGCTGTGCCATCGGCCCCCGCTGTGTCGTCAAGAAGCGAGCCTGTGGTCGCCTGTAGAGTAACATTGCCAGCGCCAGCGGTGATTCCGCCATCAACCAGACTCAAATTGCCGGTGCTCGAGGTGAGGGAAATCGCGCCGCCTGCCGTGGCAAGGCTTGTGACGGTGGCCCCGTCGCTCTCTGTAATCGCGATCTCACCGGTGCCCGTCGCGGTGACCGTCAGGGAGGTTGCAGCGGTCAGGATCGGCGAGGCCGAGACACCCACATCGCCATCCGTGCCGCCCGCCGTCAGGGTCACGGTGCTGCCACTCACCGTGCCAGCTGTCCGGAGGATGTCCCCCGCGCTAGCCTCCAGGGTCGCTGCGCCGGATGAAGTGACGTTGGCGCCGATCGTCAGATCGCCCGTCGTTGCAGTCAGCGCGACCGTCGAGCCGCTGACGCCCACGATTGAATCCACCGTCCCGACGCTGAATCCGTTGGCTTCCGTGAAGGTCACGCCGTTGCCCGCGTTGCTGATCGCCAACGTCCCAACCGCGGTAGAGGCATCAGTCATATTCACCGTCCCAGCGGCCTCGATCGCCAGATTCTTGTCCCCGGTGATGCCGCCTGCGGTCCCGGTCACCGTGCTCCCCGTGATCAGGTGCAGGTTCGTGGCATTGGTCGGCGTCACGTCCGTGCTGATTGTCAGCGCCCCGGCATTGCTCCGGCCGATCGTGAGTGTGGTCACCGAAAAGTTGGCCAATTCCGCGCTCGAAAGTTCCAGCGCAGCCGCCGCATCCGTGGCAGACCCCAAATCGATGGCCCGGGCCGCGGAATCCGGGCGTAACACGGCGGTGGCAGCGGTGACTCCTGCGGCGACCGCCATCCGGTCAGCGGTGAAGGTCAGATTGTCGCTGTCCAGGCTGAGGGTAGACCCCACCGACAGCGTATTCCCGCCGGTGACAGCGATGTCCACCGTCTGGCTGGTTGTATCCTTGGTGTCGAGGGTGCCCAGTCTCAGGGTCGAGCCGGAGGTGATGTAAACTGAGCCGGCATCCTCATTGGTGGTGATGTTGAGCAGGCCTTGATTGTCGGTCGCCCCGCCGGTTGACGCATTGATCGTCAACGCCAGAGCGTTGGTGCCGGTGCCGTTGTAGATCTTGCCGTCGCTGGTCAGTGAGATTGAACCGGCGTTGGTCGTGTCAGCCGTCGCATCAGTGCGCGAGGCCACACCCACCACCAGCGCCGTTGCATGTGAAGGGGCAATCTCGCCGGCTGTGCCCGCCGTGCCGGCGGTCACATTGATCGAACCGGAGGTCGCACTGTCCGTGCCTGTATCATCCGCACCTGTGAGCGTAGCTGCTCCCGTTTGAAGTTTGCCCGAGCCTGTCACATTTGTGCCGGCACTGAGCGTGATGCTGCCGGAGATGGCTGCCTCATTGGTGGCATTAGCATCCGCCACCGTTGCATCTCCTGTGGTCAGGTTCGCGTTCACGGTCAGGCTGGTTGTGTCGGCCGTAAGGCTGATACCGCCGCTCGCGACGCCGCTGGTGGTCGAATTGGCAGTCGTGATGGCGGCGTTGACCACGATGGTTTCGTTGGTCAGGGAGACACCTGCGGCAGTATTGGTGTCCACGACCCCGTTGAGGGTCGTCGTGCCGGTGCCGTCGGTCTGGCTGAAGGAGGCTGCCGTGATGGCGGCGGCGGTCACATCGTCTGCGCTGACGATCGACAGGGTGCCGAGCCTACCACCACCACCGACGGCGCCGGTGAAGGCAATGTCGCCGGCACCGGCATCGATGGACAAAGTGCGCGCCGTGGCGTCCCGGTCGAGGGTGGAGCCGAAGGTGACATTGGCACCGTTGGTGCTGGTGCGGTCGATGATCAGGTTGCTTTCAAGCGTGACGGCACCATTGAAGCTGGCCGTGGCCGTTGCGGTATCGTCGTCAAGCCGCACGGTGGCGCCGGCGATGATGATGGAGCCGGCGGTAATGTTGAGGCCGGCGATACCCTGAAGATTGCCGATGTCGCCGTTGAAGCGGACGGTCGCGCCACCGGCCGTGACCGTGAGGGTGCGGTTGGCCGTGCCCGCATTGTCAGCATTGAGGGTGCTGCCGAAAGTGAGATGGTTGTCGTTGGTGCCGTCGGTGTTGACCGTGACGTTGGCGCCCAGGACGACGGCACCACTGAGCGTAGCAGTGGCACCACCGGCACCGGCGCTGACATCCACAGTGGCGCCGTTAAGATTGATGGTCGAGGCGGTGATATCGAGATCGGCAAGAGCCTCGGCCGAGCCGATGTTGGTGAAAGTGACGGCGCCGGTGCCAGCGTTGACAACGAGGGCCCGGTTGGAGGCAACCGCGTCGGCGTTGACGGCGGAGGCGAATGTGAGATTGTTGTCAGTGCCGGTCGCCTTGTCGGTATTGAAGGTGACATCGGTGCCAAGGGAAACAGTGCCGGTGAGGAGCGAGGTCGTCTGGGCAGCATCGTTGTCGTTCAGATTCACCGTGGCGGCGTTGAAGGCGATAGTGGCGGCGGTGACGTCGAGGTCGGCCAGTTCACCGTTGGCGGCGGCGCCAATGTTGCCACTGAAGGTGACAGCGCCGGCAGTGCCGGCATTGACGTTCAACGTGCGGTCGGCAGTGGTGGAATTGTCAGCGTTGATCGTGCTGGTGAAGGTAATACCAGCACCCCCAGCGTTGTTGCCATCGTTGGTGGCGTCGACTGTGGCGGCCCCGATGAGGGTAACTGCCCCGAGGCTGACCGGATCGGCAGAAGTGCGGACGGTGCCGCCGATGCTGTTGGCTGCAGCATCAGCATCGAGCCCACCATCGAAGAGGAGAATATCGGTGCCGGCATCGCCGAGTGTAATTGTGCCGGTGCTCGCAAAGGTGACTGCGTTGGTGATGGTGGTAGCGGAGCCGGTGAGGCTGACGGCGTAACCCCGGGCGACGGTGGTGAGGGTAGCGGCGCTGAGATTGCCCTGGAAGTTCATCGCGCCGGTGGAGTTGGCGTCGTCGTCATGGAGGGTCAGGGTGCCGAGGCCGGTAGCGGCGCCGGAGACGGTGGTGGTGCCGTTGCGGGAACGCAGAGTGAGGTCATTGTTGCCACCGGTTATCGAGGCCACATTTATGATGGCACCGGTGGCACTGCCTCCATTGTTGGAGGTGTCGAGGGTGGTGGCCGCTGTCAGGGTGGCCGCACCGAGATCCATCTGCTGGCCGGCAGTGCGGACGGTGCCGGCGAGGTTGGTGCCGGACGGGTCTGTGGCGTTGCCCGTCGTGGCGAGACCGCCGGTAAAGGTGATTACATCGGCATTGTCGTTGCCGAGGGTGACGGTGCCGGTGTTGAGGAAATTGGTGTCGTTGGTGATGGTGCCACCGGCATTGAGGGCGACGTTGTAACCCTCATTAAAAGTCGTGAGTGTCGGGGTTGTAAGCGCGCCGTTGAAAGAGATCGTCTGGCCGTTGGTGGTATCCGTTAGCACCACGCTCGTCCCAGTGGTAACAGCACCAGCAAATGATGCGCCGTTGCTGTTGGTAACCGTGAGTGATTCAAGCGAGGTGCCTGTTCCCACCGTGCTGCCAAAGCTGATCGCACCACCAGTGCCCGCGTTGAGAGTGAGACTTTCAGTGTTAGCGGTTGTGCCGATGACCGCACCGGTGATGGAGATCGCCGCACCGGTGCCGACACCGCCCGCATTGGTGGTGTCAAGTGTGACGTCGGTGGCGAGGACGACGCTGTCGTCGATGGTGATAGAGGAGCCAGCGGTGACGATGTTGGCATTCAGCGTGGTGGTGGCACCAGCACCGTCCAGGGTAACAGAGGCATTGCCCGCGCCGGTGATCTGGCCGTTGACCGTAATGGTGCCGCCCGAGGGTGAGAGCAGCGATACCGGGTCATTGAAAGTGATGGCACTGACGGTGATCCCACCGGTGCCATTGGAACGACCGATGGTGATGCCGCTGAAGCCGTTTTGGAGCGCTGCAATCTCGGTGGCATCCAGCGCGAAGTCAGTTGCCGCGCCAGCTGCGCCAACGACAACCGGGCGGGCAACAGTGGCCGGCTGCAGGATGATTGCTCCCGTGCCGGTGACGGTGTTGGCATCGGTGGCGTTCAACACAATCGTGTCGGCGGTGATGGTGATCGCTCCAGAGCCCGACGCGATGGTGTTGCCCGCCCCGGCGGTTTGCGTGAAGGTGCCGCCGTCGCCGGTGCCAGCCGTGAGGGTGATGGCGGCATTGGCCGCGGCAGTGGAAAGAGCCCCGCTGAGAGTGATGTCGCCATCGGCGCCAGGCTGGCGGATGGTGACGGGATCCGTGAAGGTGGCATTGCCGATGGTCGTCAGTCCGGTGCCGTCGGAGCGACCGATGGTGATGCTCGCAAATCCGTCCTGAAGTGCTGCGATGTCGGTCGCATCAATGGACAGAGTGCCCGCTCCCGTGCCAACGCCGATAGATTCGCCCGTGGTCGAAGGTTGTAATGTGATGGAACCACCGGTGCCCTGAATGGAATTCGCTCCACCAGTAAAATCGATTTCGTCGGCGGTGGCCGTAAGGCTGCCGGCACCAATATCAAATGAGGTATTGGCAATGGCCAGGGTGCCAGTGCCGGCATTCAGCGAGACCGCATCTCCACCCAACGTCTCTGCCGTATTGCTCAGAGTCAGGTTGACTCCACCTGTGGTGGCGAGGGAAACCGTTTGGGCACCCGCCCCGGTCGCAATGGCACCAATGGTGAGTGCTTCCGCACTGGTAATCTGAATTTCCCCCGCGGCGCCGGCACCACCATCGGTGGTGATCGAGAGGTTGCCGGCGGTGTTGGTGGATCCGCCACCGGCCGTGCCAAAGGAAACATCCAAGGCGGTGCCGGGGGTGCCGTTATTAACGCGATCGGCCGAAGTAATCGTAATGTTGCCGGAGGTGGCGGTGTCATTCGCCGTATTATTGGTCACGGTGGCTGCGCCGATCGTAAGCGCATTGCTACCGCTCAATCCCACATCGCCAGCGCCGGTGACGTTTAGAGTGATGCTTCCCGAAGTGGCGGTGTCGACTGCGTCATTTGTGGCCGCATCCACAGCTGCACTTCCTGTGATCAGGCGCCCCGCACCGTTGATTCCGGTCACGGCGGTAATGCTGATATTGCCGCTGGCGGCGGTGGTCACGCCCGCTGCATCCGCGACCGTGGCATTGCCGGTCGTCACATTGTCTGTTATCGTAATGGCCCCCACCGCAGCCGACAGGGTGATACCGCCCGAGGCCGTGCCGCTGGTGGTGGTGGCCGCTGTGGTAATACCGGCGACGCCATCGACGGTGCCGACGGTGAATCCGTTGGTCTCGCCGGTGAAGCTGAAGCTGCTCCCGACACCGGCAAGGGAGGCGGCAAGGGTCGTGACATTGCTGGCGGCATCGAGGGTGACATCGCCTGCGGCCGTGGTCGTGAGCGCGAGGCCGCTTGCCACAATCGCCTCATCATCGGTGATGGTGCCTCCGGCGGTGATGCGCGCATCGCCGGTGCCGACGTTTATACCGGTCAGTCCGCCAAGGGTGGCACCGCCGATAATGAGTCCGTTTGTCTCAGTGATAAAGGCGCTGCCGCCCTGGGTGCGGAGTTCGAGGTTGGAAACATTGGTTGCAATCCGGGAACCCGTAAGACCGACCGTGCCGGTGGTGTTGGCGGCATTGCTGATGTCGAGCGCCGCCGAGCTGGCGGTGATAGTAGAGGTCGCGGTGCGTAGGATGTCGCTGCCGTCAGTCGGGCCGTTCTGAACAATCAGAACATGGCCGGTGGTGGTAAGATTGGAGATGGTGATGTCACCGCTGGCATTATTCGTGGTCGGTCCAGTGCTGACCGTGAGCGAAATGTTCTGATTACCGGCGTTGATGGTAATGCCATCGGCCATCGTGATAACTGCGGCTCCGGCCCCGCGATTAGCGTCTTCTACCCCGTTCGCAACCGTCTCATTTGCAACGAGAGTAACCGCTCCGTTGTTTGTCGTGATATTCGAATTTAGTGTAATGCTTCGTCCTGCCTGCATCGAGAGGGCCACACCCGCTGTAGTAATATTAATGTCGCTCGAAACAGCCAACGTGATGTCCTGATTCGCTCGTAAGAGCACATCTGCACCAGCGGCATTGATCGTATCCTTGTCGATTGTCACATCTGCACCACCGGTATCCGAAAAGGCATCCACCGCCGTCAATGCAGTCGCAGAACCACCGTCATCGATCGTGATATCTCGCGGATCTAACAGAAGTGTGCCTCGCATGCCGTTGGGCGCTAAGGCGTCGACTGCACCTCTAAATTCGAGCACTTCTTTGCCTGATACCTCAATAAATCCGCCGTTGCCGGCGAAGGGGCCGCCGCGGGCGGAGATGTTGCCGTAGAAGCGGGTGATGTCGTCGGCCCAGACGATGACCTTGCCGCCGTCGCCGGACTGGGTGGCGTCGGCGACGAGGCCGGCGGCGACGCCTACATAAGTGCGGTGGGCGTTGCGGACGTCGGGGTTCTTGCCTTGGAAATCGCCGCCGACGAGGATGGTGCCGCCGCCGGCCGCACCGGAGGCGTCGAGGCGGGCGCCGTCGAACAGGCCGACCTTGTCGCCGGTGACCTCGATGCGGCCGCCGGTTTCGCCGGCCGTGACTGAGGAGGCGTCGATCGTGCCGCGCACGAGCACCTGACCGCTCCCCTGCCCCTGCAGGCGCACGTCGCGGCCGGCCAACTTGCCGTCGTGCGTGATGGCGATGGAGTAGAAGTCGCCGGCGGCGAGGACGGCGGTGCCGCGGCCAGCGTCGATCGTGCCGGAGTTGGTGACGCCCGTGCCGCCATCGGTGGCCGGCGGGGTGTTGCCGGCGTCGACGAAGATGCTGCTGCCGTCCTGGCCGAGGAGGACCTTGTCGCCGGCGGCGAGGCCGATGAAGCCACCGGGGGAGACGATGGAGCCGGTGTTGACGACGGAGCGGCCGATGAGGGCGGCCATCTCGGCGCGGATGGAGCCGGCGTTGCGGACATCGCCGGTGAGGCCGGTGAAGCGGTCGAGGCCGGCGAGGAAGTCCTCCTTCGAGAGCGAGCCGCCGATGGCGTAGAGACGGCCGACGTCGACGACGGCGCTGGAGCCGAAGTAGATGCCCGCCGGATTCATGAGGTAGACGTGGCCGTTGGCGAGGAGCGCGCCGTCGATCTGCGAGGGCGTGAGGCTGCCGATCCAGTTGAGCACGCGGGCATCGGCGCCGGGCTGGACGAAGCGCACGGTGTCGCTGGCGGGGACGTTGAAGGAGCCCCAGCGCAACACGCTGTTGTGGTCGACCGTGACAGTGGTGGTGTTGGGCGCGGTCTGGACGGTGGCGTTGCCGGTGACCACGGTGAGGTCGGTCAACTGCGCGCGGGCGCCGCCGGCGAGCAGCCCGAGCCCGGCCAGCAGTCCGGCGACGAGGCGCGGGACGAAGGAGGCGGGGCTGGTGCGGCGAGCTACCATGAGAAGCTGGTGACGATGTAGAATTCCTTGTTGCCCTTCTCCATCACGATCCGCGAATCGGCAGGACGTGTGTCGTCGCGGAGTTCGGTGAGGGCGGTGGCGTAGTCGCAACGGAGGGAAAAGTTCTGCTTCACGATCAGGGTGAGGCCGACGCCGGCACCCATCATGTTGAGGTCCTGGTCAACGAGCGGGGTGGGTGTGGGCGCGGTGACAGGGGCGTTGGGATCGGGTGGGTCGGGAGGGATGGGCGTGACATCGCGGCGGCCGTAGTCGAAGAACGCGCGCAGGGAGAGGTCCCAGTCGGGGCCCTGGCCGGACTTGGTCGGGCGCCACTTGAAGGGCCAACGGTAGAACTTGCCGATGTCACCGGGGCGGAGGGAACGCGGCAGATGCCAGGCGTATTCAAAGGTGCCGTTGAGAAACTCGTCGGCGGACAGAATCGATTCGGGATAGCCGCGCACGGAAAGCGCGCCGCCCATCGGCTCCTGTTCCTGCGGGATGAGGCGTTCGCCGCGCAGCAGCACGCGCCCTTTCAGGCGGAGCGAGACCTCGTGGGCGAGGTGGGGACCGGCAGCGTCGCGACGGAAAAGCGAATCGAGATAGACGGCGCCGCCGAGCTGCCACTTGGCGGACGTCCAATCCGGATCGGCGCCGAGCCGGCCGAGCGCGGGGATGCCGGTGGTGGTGTCGACGTTGGCGAAATCGCCGACCGTCTGCTCGAGGCGCAGGCCGGCGGAAACGGACCACCCATCGCCGTCGAGTGTGAGTGTGGTGCCGAGAAAGGGCACGAGGAAATCGGAGTCGCCGGAGACCAGCGGGATGTCGCTGATGAGGGACTGGATCTCGTAGTGGTTGAACTGGGCGCCGATCACGGAGACGAGCTGCCAGTTGCGCCGGAACGTGAAGTGGTTGGTGAGCTCGATGCCGCCGAGCCAGTTCTTGCCCGCGAAGCGGAGGTTCTGGAGCGTGGCGTCGCTCGCGAGGAAATCGCCGTAGGAACCGTAGACGCGCGCGAGCAAATGCGCGGGCTTGATCACCGGGATGCGGTAGGAAAGGAAGGTGCCGTAGGTGTCGAGGTCGGGCGTGCTGATGGCGTCGACGTTGAAGATGTCGTCGTGGTTCGTGAGCTGGTTGTGCTGGAAGCCGAGGCGCAGGCGGATCTCGCCGGTGGACTCGGTGCCGAAATTGTTCGCCTGGCTGAAAACCTGCCACGACTTCGCCTCATTGATGAGGTAGTCGAGCACGACCTTGCCGGGCGCGCCCGCGGAAGCGATGGAGGCCTCGACGCGGCGGCCGGGGTGCAGGCTCAGGCCGTAAAGGTAGCGGTTGAGGGCTTCCTGGCGGAAGAGGCTGCCGGGTTCCTCGGGTGTCGCGCCGGGGCGCAGGGGCGAACGCTCGGCGACGCGGCGGTGCTTGGGGTGGTTGATGGAGGCTTGGGGCTTGATGCGCTTGCCGCGGGCGAGCGTGCGGACCTCGGAGATCTGGCTGGCCCAGATGACGAGCTGGGCGGATTGCTGGCCGGAAGCGCGGTTGTCGAATACGCCGGAGGCCGAGGACTCCAGGTCGGTGAACGCGACCCACACGCCGTAGATGTCGCGTGCGTTATACCAGCGCACGATTTCCTGGGCCACAGCACGGAGGGCCCCGGCATCGAAACGGCTGCCGGCGGGAATCTCGCCCAAGCGCAGGTCTTCGGCCGCGGCGTCATTAGGCGTCCGGAAAACTTCGCCATCGCGCGTGAGGCGGACGACGAGTCCGTTCAGATCATCCAACGCGGGCAGGTCGGGGTGCGCGAGGCCGTAGGAAAATTCGAAACGATCGATGACCACGCCGGCGTCCTGCGGGGCCGCGGGAGGAGCAGCCGGCTCGGGGTCCTGGGCCGCGGAAAAGCTGACAAACATCAAGTAAAGCAGCGCCACGCGGGTGATCGAACCCGACCAAAGCCGACCACCCGGTTGCGCCCACCGGGAGCGCAACCGACCAATAGCAAAGCTCGCGAAATGATGGGGGTGGGGTAACATGCTTGCTGCCGGATGAAGGACAGCGCGCTGAGTATCAGTCGTTAGCCTATGTGGTCGTGGAGGTGATATGCTTCACCAAACTTGACCTAGTCCAAGCAGAAAAAATCGGAACCGATGGGGGGTTTCCCCTACGGGAAAAACTGCAGCATAGGCGTTTGCCCACAGCGCCGGACGCTTAAAAAGGAGAGCCGGTGGAACGGAGCAAACGGGTCAAGAAATTGGCGCGGAACTTGGACAACCACTTGATGGATTCCTGCCGGTTCATCTCACCGGCTGCTTCGACCAGGCAGGAGGTCGCGGGCAAGGCACCGCGGCCAAGGTTGGACAGGACGCCCGTTTCGAAGGCCGAGGGCTGCGCGTCCATCTGGTAAGGGATGTCGCTGATGACGGGTGTCGCCACCGGCAATGTTCGCAAGACCACGAGGTCGGCCGGGCCGGGTTCGCCGATGATGACATCGAGCCACGGCTGGTTCTGCGGGTGCAGGCCGAGCATGGGCGCGGCGGGATCGAGCTGCGTCGCGAGGAAAGACAACCAGGCATTGAGCGATTCGGCCGGGCTCTGGCCGGGCACGGCCGGCAGGCGCAGGCGGACGGATTGCGCGTGCTTGCTGTCGCCGCACCAGGCGTGGCCGACGGGCGCGAAGGCGGCGCAATTCGACCGCAGGTGGTGGAGGACACGCCGCAACGCCGTGAATTCGCGCGCGAAGTGCGCGGTCCAAGCAGGCAAGCCGATGGGCGAGTCAAGCTGCGTGGCGGCGGGCTGGGCCGGCGCGCGCTCGCGGAGGGATTTCTGCGCGGCATCGAGCACAGCGAGGACCGTCGAACTGGAATTGGTGGCGCGGCACTTTTCGCCGGCTTCGCGGAGCGCGGGCAGGAGCTCGCCGGCCTGCCACGCAAAGGGCTGTCCGGCGCAATGTGCGAGCAGCACCATCGGGTAGAGCGAGCGGCCCTTGCCGTCGCGCGACGACCACATGAGGCCGGTGAGCGACTCGTGCAGACGGCGCCAGTGGATGATGTGGTCGAAACCAGGCGTGACCTTGCCGGCGCCGGCCTTCTCCCACGCGGCGCTCTCGACCTGATGCGCGATGCCGTCGTAGAGCAGGGCCTTGCCGCGCACGAGTGAATCGGTGACGAGTCCGATCACGTCCATGTGGTCGTTCCAGCCCGGATGCTTGCCGAACGCGCTCAGGTAGAGGCGCGGCGCATCCGGCATCGACTTCCAGTCGTCGTTGAGGAACTGCCGGACGTAATCGTTCATGCGCGTGGACGCAGGCGGGGCGGAGCGGAAGCGACGGGAGCGCGGGAAGGCATGGCCGGAGCCTCAGCCCCCCTTCCCTCCCGCGGCCTCGATGACGGTGTTGAGCGCGTTGCGGAATTCCTGGCGCAGCGGTCCCATGTATTTGGCCACGCGCGCGCGGAGGGCATCGAACGCCGCGGGCTTGGGTTTCGGCGCGCCGGCGGGCGGGGTCAGCAGCTCCATGCCGGCCGCGTAGATCTCGAAGCGCACCGCGTAGGCCGGCACGCCGTCATTGACCGGATTGAACGCGTTGGCGTCGAGGTCGGCGAGTTGCGCCTCCTCGGACGGGGGCAGCACTTTTTCCAGCTGCTCGTTGACGTGCTGGTTGAGGGCGGCGAGCTTGCGCTCGAAGTCGCGGTGCAGGCTGTATTCGCTGGCCGCGCCCGAGGTGGCCTCGGCGGCGGCGTCGGCGGCGGCCTTCTGCTTGAGCAGCGTGGCGCGGATGAGCTTGGAGGCGCTCTCGGTCTCGCGGCGCATGTCGTCGAGCGTGGAGCGGTAGGCGGTCTCGAGCATGACCTCGCCGCCTTCCTTGACCTTCGCCTTCAGGTCGGCGTGCAGCTTGTCCACGGCGGCGCGGCGGGAGATGAGATCCTCCCACGCGGCGGCGACGTCCTGTTTCCAGCTCTTGGCCGTCCGGGGCTCGGCGAGTGCGCGCAGGAATGATTTCTCCGACTCCAGGAAGCGGACGACGGCCAGGCGCCCGGTGCGGATGGACTGCACGGTCTTCAGCTGCTCGGCGATGCCCTCGTGCACGGAGCGCTCGAAGGCGTCCCAACCGCGGTTGAGCGGCTGGTTGTCGCGCAGGCTCTGGCCGCGCGAGAGCCATGCGCCGGGCCACTGGCCCTTGCCGGCGCCGTTGCGGTAGGTCCAGTCGAAGACGCGCATCAGCGTGTCGAGGTCGTCGGAGCCCGAGGGCACTTTGGCAAGGGAGGGCGCAAGCAGGGGCTTGAAGAAATCCTCGGCCGGGTAGTCGGCGTCGTAGCCGCTGACGCCCTTGAGATGGATGGCGCTCTCGAGGCGGATGAGGGCGGAGAGGCGGGCGGAATCCTCGGAGGTCCACTCGGCGGCATTGACGAGGCGCTCGCGGTTGGCCTCGGCGAGCGGGGCGATGACGCTGGCCTCAAAGAGAATGCGCTGCGCCTGCCGGCGGCTGGGGTTGGCCTTGAGGGCGACGGCCTCGAGGGGGCGGTAGATGAGCGGGATCTGCATGTCGGTGCTGACCCGCCGCTGGAGGGTGTCGTGGAAATCGAGGATCAGCCAGTCGCGGCCGTCGTCGAGCCGCACGATGTCGCCGCCGGTGTATTCGAGGCGGTTGTTGACGATCGGTTTCCACTTTCCGCCGGACCAGTTCTCCTCGACCGCGCCCGGCCGCCAGAAGACGAGTTCGCTGCCGACGCTGTTCTTGAGCGCAAGGTAGCCGAAAATGCTGATCGCGAGAACGGCGAGCATGCCGACGGTGACGACGCCGCCGATCATGAGCTGGCGCTTGCGCATGAGCTGGTCGGTGTTGCTCGCGCGCGTGACGAGGCCCTTCTCGCGGAAAATCTTGTGCAGGAAAAGATCCTTGAGGAAGAACGAGCGCTCGCGCTCCCACGCCTTGCTGGAGGGAAGCTGGTCCTCGGAGAGGCCGAGCGCGGCGGCAAGCTCGGTGTCGAGCTCCTTGCCCTCGGTGAGCGCGGAGGTGAAGTAGATGCCGCGGAGGAAGAGCGGTTTGCCGCCGGCGGCGCCGCCGGGGCCGAAGATGGTCTCGAGGTATTTGCGCAGGCGCGGGGCCAGGCCGCTGACGGAGGCGGTGAGCGCGTAAAGCGAATCGACCTCGTCGAGGCGGGTCTTGCCGGCGTCGGTGGGCACCGGGTCCTTGAGCATGCCGAGCTGGCGGCGGCCGACCCGCTTGACGACCTCGGCGAGGTGCTGGTTGACGGCTTCCATCTGGAAGGGCGAGTCGAGCGGCGCGGGGTTGGACCAGCCGGTCATCTGGTCCTGCAGCTGCTGGTTCTTGATGCCGGCGAAGAACTCGCGGAAGCCGACGATCTTGTCGCACTTGGTGATGAGCACGAAGACCGGGAAGCGCACGTCGAGGGTGCGCTGGATGACCTTGAGCTGGTCGGCGATCTTGCGGGCCTTGCCCTCGATCTCGTCGAAGGAATCCTTGATCAGGCTCTCCGAGGGGATGACGAGGAGGAGACCGTTGATCGGGCAATGCGGGCGCGAGACGCGCAGGAGCTTGAGGAACTCGGTCCACTCGTTCGTGCTGCCGGGCAGCGCCTCCTGGAAGAGGAGCTTGCCGGCGGTGTCGATGAGCACGGCGTGGTTGGTGAACCACCAGTGCATGTTGATGGTGCCGCCGGCGCCCTGCATCTCGTCCTGCAGGCCGGGCGGGAAGCCGACCTTGCAGCGGCGCACGGCCTCGGTCTTGCCCGAGCCGGGCTCGCCGCACACGACATACCACGGAAGGGAATAGAGGTCCTTGCCGACGGCCTGGAACTTCTCGATGCCGCGGGAGAAGTTTTCGCGCAGCTGGGCGAGCTGGGCGAGCTTGGCGGGGTCGGTGATCGCGCCGGGCTTGGCGGCGCTGTGCGCGGTCAGCTGGCCGGTCATGGCCCGCGTGCGCTGCTGGCCGCGCCATTTCACGTAGAACTGCCACGCGAACATCAAGCCCACGACGGAGGCGATGCCGCCGGCGGCGATGAAGAAGGCGGTCTTGCCCGCGAGGGCCGCGCCGGCGAGGACGGCGAGCGCGACCAGCCCGGCCGCCAGCAGCTGCATGGCCTTGGGGATCTGTTGGAATTTGCTCATGGCGGGATCAGGGTTTGACGTTGGCGGGATCGCGCGCGGTGATGGCGTTCAGCACCTCGGTCAGTTCGGACGAGGCGCTGTAGAAGGTGTAGACGTTCACGGCCACGACGATCATGAGGAGGCCGGCGAGCACGATGACCAGCGGCACGAGGCTGGCCGCCATCGGGAGCGGCAGGTTGCTCAGGTTGGTGTGCTGGTAGGCGGCGGGGGTGATGAAGGCCGACTCGTCGAAATCGACGTAGGCGCGGACACGCTGCGCCAGCTCCTCCATCTTCTTGCGCAGGAATTCCGGCGGGCTGCCGCCGGTGAAGCCGAGCCCGATGCAGATGTAGAAGATGGCCAGGCGCTCGTCGGTGCCCTCCTTTTTCTCGGCGAGGGTCTCGTCCAGCAGAGTGAAGAACTTCTCCTCGTCGGCCGTGCCCTTGCGCAGGAAGGCGAGGCGGTTGTTGCCCCATTTCTGGGCGAAGGCGGTCTTGCTGTTGGCCATGACGGAGTCGACGAAGATGAGCAGCGGCAGTTCGACCTGGCGGTATTGCGCGCCGAGGGAGAGGTCGCCCTGGGCGGTGCGCCCGAGCACGTCGAACATCTCCTCCACCTCGGTGCGCACCTGCTGGTAGTCGAGGGTGTGGCCGGATCCTTTGCGGATGATGCGGTTGTAGCGGCAGATCAGCTGGAACAACGGATCGCAATGCGTGATGAGACTGGCGGACATAAGTGGCGGGGGTGGATGAAAGGTTGGGTGACGAGACCGCGGCCCGGGTCACGCGGGAGCGGGAAGGGTGCGCGGTGTCATTTGGTCGAACCGCGGATGAGTTCCTCGGCGTATTTCACGACGGCCTCCTGCACGTCGTCCTCGATCACCGTCTCCGAAAGCTGCGAGGCCAGCTCGGTGTATTTCTTCCAGAGCTGGGCGTCGCCCTTGCCGCCGCCATCGGCCTCCAAGGCGGCGCGGACCGCGTCGGGCGCGTAGTGCTGGGTGTAACGGCGCGAGAAATTCTTTCCGGCCGGGCCGAGGCCGGCGAGCAGGCCGGCGATGAGCAGGCGCGAGGACTCGAGCTGCTTGTGCACGACGGCGGGCGTGATGTTGGCGTCGCCGGTCAGGGCGCGGCGCGTGACCATGCGCAGGTCGCCCTGCGTGGTGTCGCGCTTGATGGCCGACTTGGGCGCGGCGGTTTTCCAGAGGTTCCACGCCAGCTGGTCGAGGATCAGCATGGCCTCGGCGTAGATTGCGAAGAGCTTGCCCAGCCGCTGCGGGTCGATCTTGTCGTCGGCGTCCAGCTTGAGCTTGGCCTGGATGTCGGTGAGCGCGTCGCCCTCGAGCGGGGCGGAAGCGGGTTGCACGAGACCGGCGGCGGCGAGCTGCTTTTTCAACGCGTCGCGCTGCTCGGCGTTGAGCTGCGGCACGAGGTTGAGGAAGGCCGCGATCAGCTCCTCGGGCTTCATCCGCGCGACGGCGGCCGGGGCGTTGAGGGACACGGCGGCCAGCTCCCATTGCGGATACTTGGCGGCCAGCGCCTCGAGGCAGGCGCCGCGCTTGGCCGCGGGCACGGCGGCCAGGGCCCGGCGCATCTCTTCTTCCATCAGGACCTGCCGCGTCTGGGCCGGCTCGTTGGCCAGGTTGCTCTGCAGGTATTTCCATCGCTCGCCGAGGGACGAGGCCCAGGCTCCGGGGTCAGCGACGGCTGCTTCGGGGGTGGAGGCAGACTGCATGGGCTTTTACAATGTCAGGTAT
>Ga0073934_10006358_pt1 | contig 17288 bp, 10 predicted proteins | sample LarsenN4metaG_FD_76834 | JGI IMG/M metagenome (GOLD analysis project Ga0073934, IMG submission 76834) | Hot spring sediment bacterial and archeal communities from British Columbia, Canada, to study Microbial Dark Matter (Phase II) - Larsen... ... | reverse complement strand
TGCGCCCCTCAGGCGGCAGTCCGGCCTCGCGCGCCGCGCGTTCATTGGCCCGTTGCAGAGCCTCGAGCCCTTCGGACGGCGCTATGCCGGCAAAGATCGCGCGCGGCTTGCCCCCGCCAAAACTTCCAAGCCCGTTCAGCCTGAGCTCGAAAGGCTGCGCCACGATCTCACCCAGAGCCTGGGTGAAATCGCGCGCCGTCGCCCCGTCGACATCGCCGATGAAGCGCAATGTGACATGATAGTTTTCAGGGTCGATCCATCGCGCGCCGGTTATGCCTGCGCGAAGCAAGGTCAACCGCTCGGCGACGCTCTTTGGGATTTCGATAGCGGAGAACAGCCTTGGCATCTGCCTAACTCATTAACTTAAAAGGTCACGGGCACGGGTTCGGAGTGTCAAGATGGATTTGCTCGATATCCGCAACCACGTCCGGAGAAAGTGTGAGGTCCGCGGCGGCAATGTCCGTCTTGAGTTGCTCCATGGTCGTCGCGCCGATAATCGCGCTCGTCATGAACGGACGCGAAACGGCGAAGGCGATCGCCATCTGCGCCGGGTCGAGCCCGTGGCGTCTCGCCAGGGAAATATAGGCGGAGATTGCGCGGGGACCATTCCCCTTCTCGTAACGGCCGAGCCGGTTGAACAGCGTCTTGCGCGATCTGGGCGGCAGGGCGCCCCCTTCATATTTGCCGCTGAGATAGCCCTGTCCAAGCGGCGAGTAGCCAAGCAGGCTCACTTGCTCGCGGTAGGAAATTTCCGACAGCCCCATTTCGAAAGAGCGGTTGACCAGGTTGAAGGCGTTCTGAATCGAGGCGATCCGCGGCAGGCCGTGCTGTTCCGCCGCCCTTAGAAAACTCATCACGCCCCAAGGTGTCTCGTTCGAGAGCCCGACAAATCGCACTTTCCCGCCGGCCACGAGCTTCCCCAGCGCGCCGAGAATTTCGTGGACGGGGTGGGCCTCGCCCTCAAGATGCAGATAATCGTGGCCTTCGAAGATGCGCATTGGCCGGTCGGGCCAATGCAACTGGTAGAGGTCGATATAATCCGTCTTGAGGCGTCTCAGGCTCGCCTCGGCCGCCTCCATGATCTGGGCGGGACTCTGCCGGGTGAGCGAGCGGTCCTTGCGCAGCCAGTCGAAGCTGGCGCTGCGCCCCGCGATTTTGGTGGCGATCAAGACCTTATCGCGCTTCTTGCGCGAGGTGAGCCAGCTGCCGATGATCGCTTCGGTGCAGCCTTGCGTCTCCGGCTTGGGCGGGATGGGATAGATCTCCGCGGCATCGAAGATATTGATGCCGCGATCCACCGCATAGTCCATCTGCGCGTGGCCCTCGGCCTCGCTGTTCTGCTGGCCGAAGGTCATGGTGCCGAGGCAAAGCCTTGAAATCTTCACGCCCGTGCGGCCGAGCTCGCGATACTCCATTGCGCCGCATCCTATCTCGCTTCCGCGGCGATTCTCGCTACGCCTGATGGACGCCTAGCCGAGGCTCCTGCCGTCGAGCGTGACTGCTCCCGTCTGCTCGAGCTGTTGCTCGGCCTGCTCGGTGGCAAAGAATGTTGTGACGATGAGCCACAGCACGAAAGCAGCCACCGTCAGAAGCGCGATGGCGGCTCCGATCTTACCGAAGCTTAGAGGCATGAGGATACCGGCTCCTTGGCTTGCGCGGGGACAGTAGCCAAGTCGCGCCGTCCGATCAATGACGTGCGCAGCGCCTAGCCTCGCCGATTTCGCCGACAACCGAGCGGCTGGCGGGGCCCCTCCGACAACGCGTCAATTGTTCTTGATCGTGTCGTCGATCCAACCCTTGAACGAAGACACGCGGGCATAGACGCCTGGCAGCGTCTCGTGCGCGCACCACTCGCCCCAACTGACGACGCCGACTTGGACAGGTTGTTCGCCGTCGGCGGCGGGAACAACCAGCGGGCCGCCGCTGTCGCCGTAGCAGGAATCCTTCCTGGCGCCCGGTTGCATCGCGCAGATTTCGGTGTCTTCAACCTTCAGCGGCGAGTTCATTTGTTTATAGAGAGACTTGCATTGCTCGGTCTCGATCGGCTGGACCTGAACCCAATGCAACAGCCTCGGGTAATAAAGTTCTTCCAGTTGCTTGCCGGACGACAGCGACTTGAGCAGATTCATCACGTCCGTGTCCTTTTGCACCTCCCACCTCGCGCCCCAACCGGAAACCACCAGTTTGGCGCCCGGAGTGACGGAACTGTTCTCCGTCTGGGCGTCTGCAAGTCTAATGATCCTATCAGGGCCGCCAATTGGGTCCTGCAACTTGATCAGCGCAACGTCGGTGGCCTTGCCCTCGAGATAGTCCGGGTGCATGAGGATCTTCTCGCTCGGAATCCTCTTAGTCTGCGTCCGGTCGACGCTTCCATAGCCGACCATTACCTTGTCGACATCCATGACGCAGTGAGCGGCGGTCAGAACCCACTTGTCCCCGATGACCGAGCCCCCGCAGAACCCGATATCGTCATTCCCAACGCTGTAAATGCGGACTTGATATGGAAAGTCGCCCTCCTCCGCCGGCTGGCCGCCGACGATCATGTCCGTGTCGACATCGTCCTGGGTGAGCGCCGCACCGCTCGAGCCGAGCAGGAAGCCTGCAAGCATCAAAAGCTTTGCACCAAGTGTGTAGGCTCGCGTCATGGGACGTTCTCCGGTATTTTTGGGATTGCTATCGAGGCGGCAATAAAGCGGGCAGATGATCGGCCAGAGACGGCATTTTATCTACTGAAGGCCGGCGCTGTACATTAAACTTTGTTGATCTTTTGCGGGGCGGAGTTTCCCGACAAATGCCAATTGAAACGGACGCCGGCCTCAAGGCGGCTCTCGACGCCATTGAGCAGAGGGTCAACGCGCGTGACGAGGAGATTGAACTTGCGCCCGCACTACGCTCTCTCTCTGAGTCGGTACCCGAGGACTCTACCCAGCGCCCGCGCGTCCTGCGCCTCAGGGGCACCATCTTCAACCGGTTGAAGGATCCCAAGAGAGCGCTCGCCTGTCTGCATGAGGCGCGACGGATCGCCACCAGGCAGAACAACCTTGCCGAACTGGCAAAGATCGGCCGCGAAATCACTATCGTTCATGCTTGGCGCGGCGAAGATCGCGATGCTGCGCTTGCCTTGCTCCGCTCCATTGCGGCCTCCTACCTAAGTGGCGATGAGAGGCAGACCATGTTGGCGCTTAGCGAAGCTGGCCGCATCGAACTTGAGGCGCAGCATTTCGACGAGGCGATGCGGCTGTTGACGCTGGTGGCAAATCATCCGTCGAAGAAACTGGACGCCTACGAGCTGTTCCGGACCAAAATCAATCTCTGTCAGGCGCTTAACCGCGCGGAGCAGCACGCCGAGGCACTCAAGCTCGCCAGCGCGCTGGCCACCAATCCCCCTACGGATGACGCGCGCCTCCGCTTCTTGACCCTGCTCGAACAGGCAAGGGCGCATGCTGGCCTTAGGGCGTTCGATGCCGCCGCGGAAAGCCTCGGACACGCGCGCGCGCTTCTACCTGAGGACCGGAACAAGTTCGAGCACGACGAGATCAAGGAGGCCGAGGCTGAGCTCAAACTTGCATGTGAGGACCGGACCGCGATCGAGGATCTCAAGCAGCTCGCCAAGAAATACACCGCGCCAGACCTCACCGTGCGAGCGGCGAATCTGCGCATCCTGGCGGCGCGCGTCCTGTTCAAGACCGGTCAGCCTGCTGAAGGGGGGCAGTTGCTTGCCGAAGCGCTCCGCGCCGCGGTCAAGGCGGGCCTCCCCGATCTTGCGCGTCGCATTCGCAGCGAGATGCTGGAGGGCGAAGGCGCCAAGCAGCTCCAAGCGGTGCTGAAGAACACGAGCGCCATCGAGGCCATTGGCGGCGAGTGGTCTATCGATCGTCAGCTCATTCGCGTCGAACTCCTCGGCGAGGGCGGCGCCGGCAAGGTCTACCGTGCCGTCGATCTGCGCGATGGCCAGGAGGTGGCCGTCAAGGAGATCAGCTTGGCGGCCCTTGGCGAGGAAAAGCGCAAGCAGATCATCGAGACGGTGCGAAACGAATATGCCGTGGCCGTCACCCTCCCCGACACGCCTGGCATCGCCAAGGTTCGCGGGCTGCTCAACGACCCCGATGGAACGCTCTATATCGTGCAAGACCTGGTCAAGGGCACTGGCCTCACCAAGCTCTACGCGCCACAACCGCAGCCTGCGAAGATCTTGCCCCTCCTGGTCGATGTAGCCGACGCCCTCGCTGTACTGCATGCGAGCCATATCGTGCATCGCGATCTCAAGCCTGACAATGTCATGGTGCGCCGCGGACGGCGCCGCGACGAGGCCGTGCTCGTCGATTTCGGCATTGCGCTGATCGACGGAGAGCAAGACCTGCTGAAGCGATTTGGCACCGCCGGTTACATGGCACCCGAGCAGACACGCGGCGACAAGGTCGATGGGAGCGCCGATATTTATGCTCTCGGCAAGATGATCGCCGAGATCTGGAGCGGCGACAGCAAAGCGATACCCAAGCCGCTCGGCGCTGTTGTCACGCAAATGTTGGAGAATGCCCCGCGCAAGCGACCCCCGCTCGCCGAGGTCAAATCCGCGCTCGAAGCCTGTTGCGCCAAGCTGAAATCAGCCTAGACCCTCGCGCCCTATTCCTCCACCGATGATGCATCGGCAGCAGCCGGCGTCTTTTCGTCCAGCTTCCAGTCATAAACATAGAGCGCATAGTTCGCAGAACGATCCGTCAGGCTGAACACCTCGATCTCGACCGGGGTCTTTTCCTCGACCGTCACCCAAACAACCGGCGCAAGCTGCGGGATACTGCTCTTTTGCGGGTCCTTGGCGTCGCGCAGAACCTCGCCGCTCTTCTTCTTGACGTTCAGCGCGAGCGGGACTCCGCTCTTGGCGTCTGCGATGAACGCATAGACGTGATCCGGTTCCAGTTCATATTTGTGCGTATCTACAGCCAGCGACCAGGATCCGTCCTTTGCCGGTTGCAAAGTCCCGGCGCCAATCTCCGACTTCGTGTCGCCACTCACGCCGTAGCTGTCGGGTTTCGCAGCAAACGCCAATAAGCGCTTGACCGCACCATCGAAGTACCGGTCGAAAGATTTGGCCGCCGAGTCCCAGTAAGCCTCCTCGCCGGCAACTTTATCCTTGGCCTCGCCACTGATCATATCTTCGAGCAGATCGCTGCGATGGGCGAAATTGATCATCGCCGCACTCGGAATGCGGAACGTCTCAGTTGCTTTTTGACCTTCGCTCTTGTCGGACTTCTTGTCGTCCTTGGGGTTTTCGTCGTCTGGGGTGTCCTGCTTCAGCTCGACGGAGACTTCCTTTAGCGCCTTGGTCGTCGTGCCGCCGCTCACGATGCCGATGACCATGCCGCTTGCGTCGATCAGCGGGCTGCCGCTGACGCCTCCGGCAACCGGCACGCTGTGCTGAATGAGAAAGAGCTTGTCGGCATCGGCGCGGCTCATGAACACATCGGTCAAGGCTCCGATATTGCCAAATCGCAACGACGCCGGAGCCTTGGTTACCACCATGGTCCCGGTCATGCCTTCCATGGGAAAGCCAACGGAGGCCACGGGCGCGCCCGGCTTAAGTTTCTTGAGATGGTCGCTGTCGGCGAGTTCCAGAACGACGGGGTTCCCTGGGAGCGGCTCGGCCAGGTGGATGATAGCGACATCGTATTCCTTGATGATGTCGAGCGCCTTGAACTTGTCGCCCGAAAGCTGTCCTAGGGTGCGCTTGTAGTCGATGAAGGGGAAATAGGCCGGGTGCACTTCAACGCGCGCGTTGGCAAGCTCTATCTTCGTTCCGTCGGGGGCGATCAGAAGGAAGCTCTTTTCATTGCCGGCAATCTCCTTGGCGACGTGAGCATTGGTTGCGAGCTTGTCTGGTGCGAAAGCCCACGCGGTCGCCTGCCCTTTCGTTTGGTTCTTTTCATGCTTCGCTACTAGATAGACCGCTTGCAGGAGCTTGGTTTGCGCTTCGAGCGGGATATCCTTCTCTGCGAGTTTGGATAGCTTGTCCTCGGTCGCCGCAAGACCGGTTGCAAGCTGCTGGCGAACCTGGTTCAGGTACTGCTGGTACTGCCGGTCCCTCACATCGGACCAGATGCCGAGCGCGACGAGAAGCGTGGCCAGGCCTGCAATCGCGTAGGTCCCGTATTTTCGGGTGTGCTCGATCTTCGTACCCGTCTCGTCGATCTTCTCGTGAACCGGCGCGACTTGAATATTGTCTTCGGTAACTTTGCCGGCGCCCTGCGGCTTCTCTACCGCGACGCTGAAACTCGGGCCTGTCTTGTTGCCGAGCCTGAACGTGCTGCTCGGCTGAACGGTGTCGCCATTGTTCGCCGCACTCTTCCCGATCTGCACGTAATGGTTGGGAGTAAGTTCGACGCAATAGTTGCCGTTTTCGTCTCCCTTCAGGCTGAAGTGGTTCCGGCCCACGATTGTGCAGTCCTCGGGGTAGCCCGCATCGTTTTGCCGCGGCAGACGGCCGAACGTGATTTTCTCCGTGCCGAAGGGGAAGTAGTGCCGCTTGCCGGCGAGCGGGCCTTCGAGATGTTTGATGGTGACACCCGGAAGCAGCACCTCGAAGCTCGGTCCGCCTGTGCCAACCGTGATGACGCTTCCCGAGGTCACAGGCTCGCCATCCTCTGCCGGTCTGCCGTCGATTTCGACGTCGCATGAGCCCGGCAACCCGATCCGGTATTCGCCACCGTCGTCCCGGTTGAGCGTGAAGTGCTCTTGGTCCACCGCGATGCATTCTTCGGGATAAGCTATGTCGGCGGTCCCCGACCGGCCCACGAGGATCGTGCGCTTCGCGTCATCGAAGCTCTGCTGACCTAGCTTGTCTTTGAGCGGACCTTCGAGATGCTTGATGGTGATGGACATTGGAGCGCAACAGATCGGCTTGGCATGCGGCGTGCCGACTATATCGCTCTGAACCGCAAAGTAGAACGGGCGCTCGGCTTAAATTTTCGCAAGGCTTTTTGTCCATTCCGCCGTGTAGATTGGCAAAGATGGTCTGCTGCGCACAGCGTGGCGTTCGCTGTCCTCCGCGGTCACCTCGGCCCGGCCTACCGGCACGAGCAGGATCTTCTCCCCGAGATCGAATTTGGCCTGGGCAGCATAGGTCTCGGTCGATAAGACACAATTGACGGGTAGGCCCGGGAGATCGTCGGCCGATTGCAGGCGCGCGACCAATTTCTTGTCAGGCGCGTGACCGCTGCCGAGGACCAGACCGAAATCGCAAATGATGCGAACCACGAGTTTCTCCTTGCGCGCCGCTTCTGCCGCTGTGAGTCCGGTGTTAAGGGCATCCTCCGTCGACAATGCGATCAAGCAGACCCCGCGTCGTCCATCGCGATGCGTTCGGTCGAGGCGCTTCATGCCCTTCCCGCAAGTCTTGGCAATCTTGTCGAGCGCATTCGACTTGCCGCTTCCGCCCGGCGCGGCATCCCACAGAAAGACGGCCGGGCGGAAGCCGTCTGCGGTCTTGTCGCGCGTGCGGCGACTGGGGCGCTCATGCGGATAGGTGATAAGGTCGAGAGCGCGGCCGTGCTCGCGCCAATCGGCCGCCGCCCGATTGGCGCCGGCGAGCGTCTCAGGTCCACTCGCATCGGCTACGGCGATCAACCGGCAGCGCGTCTGCAGCACTGCGGCCCGTTGCAGCGCTAGGCCTGCGGCGTAGCGGAAGGCGTAGAAGAAGTAACTGTCGAGCTCTCGCTCAACCGGATCCGTAGGATCCATCAGCGTGAGCGAACATGGCCCGTGGCTTCCCTCGAGAATTGCGCGGAACCGCTTTTCCCATTTGCCCGCTTGCCCTGGCGGGTCGCCGATCTTCACCGAGGTTTCGATAAAGCGTTCGGTGGCGAAGGGAAGCACCGCGGCGAACTCGGCACCAAGCGCCAGCGCAGTCTCGGCGAGAACAATGTCTGCGCCGCAGGCGAGTGCGCCATAGACGATGCCGACATTATATGCCTTGAACAACTCCTCGGCGCGCGCGCGGATCAGAGCCTCGGCCTCCTGCTGCGCCACCTCGTCGAGCTCCTCTCCTCTGAATAAATGGCCGGTGATGACCGCGACGTTGTGCGGACTGAGCGCCTGCACCAGGGCCTCGATGTCGACATCGAGCGCTTCCTTCAGACGGCGAAACTGCAGGATGGTTGTTGCCTTGGCGCCGTCGTCCGCATCCCTGGCCGTGCCGGCTTTCGCCAGCACCGCTCTTGCCTGTTCCTCCTTGCCGAGAATGAGAAGCGCTTCGGCAAGCGTCGCGAGCGGCCAGTATTCGTCGGCTTCCGCAGAGAGCGTCTTGACGAGCTTGCCGGCGATGTTGCGCGCGGCCGCGGGGTCCCCGGCGATCAGCGCCATTGTCGCGGCATTGACGCCCGGATAGTAGCCCTGTTTGTAGACATGGAGACTGTGATATGCCTCGAAGGAGGCTTTGGCCCGCCTGCGCTTTTCGGCGCTGCGCTCCGCATCGAAGGCCTGCTCCTTGAGCAACCTTGCATTAAGCGCCGCCAGGTCCTCGACGAGTTGCGCTTCACGTAGCGCGTCGTCTGCACCATTCGAGTCGCGCGCGGGCAGCATTTCGTCCTCGCCATAGCCCTCGTCGATGAACGCTTCGCTCAGAATGCGCTCCATTGGCAGGAGCGGATTCCTCCGCGCCTTGCGCACCGCATCTTCCAGTGCAGCGAGATCTCCGGACATGGGCAGGCCGGAACGCGCAAGCAGCTCCAGCGCGCCTTTGGCATCGCCGCTTCGCGCCGCCGCCAGCGCCGTACGGTGGTGCAGCTCCGGACTCGATGGATAATATCGCATGATGTCGAGACCGATATTGCGCGCACGAATGAGGTCTCCGCTGGCGAGAGCCGCGTCGATATCGTCTATGGTGCGCTCGAGCGCGGCGCGGCTGCGTGAGGAGCGCAGGCTCGCCAACCGGCTGATGCGCTGATAGTCGAGGATTTCGATTTGCTGGCTGCGCGCACCGGTGCGCAATAGCCCCGACCGCTCCCACTCATTGAGCCTTCGGCTGATCGTCTCGCGGCTTACGCCGAGGTCGGCTGCGATATGGTCCTGGGCGATCTTGCGCGGAAAGCGCACGCGGTTGGCCTCGGCGATGCCGATATCCGCCGATAGCTCGACAAACCAGTCGGCAAGCAGTAGGTCGGGATAGGTATGCACCTTGTCGTGCTGCTGCTTGAGCGTGGCCAGCAGCCGCTGCGAGCCGATTCTGATCAAGCGGGCGCGAAACACGGAGTCGGCATTCATCAATGCGCCGACCAGCGGCAAGGGCAGCGGGACGATGCAGGACGGCGTCAGCGCGAAGGCGGACGTTGTGCGCTTGGCGGCCGTGGCGGAGAGTCCCTGCTCTAGAAGCTCCAGTTCGCCGAACACCTCGCCATGCACGATCCGCTCAAAGCGGAGCGAACGCTTGCCGGTGAGAGGCTTGAGTTCGATCTGCACTAGGGGATCGACATGGAGCCCGTCCCCGCTTGCCCGCGCGCCAAGCAAGAGATAGATCGCATCCGCCGGGTCGCCTGGCCGGAACACCCATTCGCCCGCGGCAAGCGTGCGCAACTGCAGCCGCGCCCGCCTGATCAGCTGAAGCGCCTCGTCGCCCGTCCCGCGCATCAGCGCCGAACCGGCAACCTGCTCTGGAAGCGTCTCGTTCATCCTCGCCGGACCCGTTAGCGGCAGGACGCGAGCGTAGTCGATTTCCTGCGCTCGGACCAAGCGCGAGAGGGAGGGCGGGGAGGTCAATAGCAGATGTACTGATACTGATAGCCGCCGAGCGTCCACACCGTGGACCAGCCGCAAGCCGGGGCATAATGGCCGGTATAAGCCGCGAGCGGCACCGACGCTGCGAGCACTCCAAGGAGGCCAAACGCAAAGTGGCGAAGCTTAGGCATGGGGGGTCTCCTGTCTTGCGCGGCAGGTTATGTTGCCGCTTGAGCCTAAGCTGCCACGTCTGGGAAAGCTCCTCTGTGAGGGGCCTCACATTGGTGGAAACGGGGCGGCGGCTAGTCCTTGGCCTGCCCGAGCAGGCGATCCTTCCAGCCCTTTTGGGTCGGCGATAGCTTGCCTTCGGCGTCGAGACGATTGGCGATGCGAAGAGCCTCATCGAGCGCCCGCGCTCTGCTTTCGCCGTCTGCCGCTATGGCGAATTTGTAGAGCCCCGCGAAAAGCCTGACGCTATGCCCCGGCCGGCTGCGGCTTCTTTGTGAGGCTCCTCACAAAGCGCGCGATGAGGCGTGACCACGTCTTTAGTGCCGCGGGGGCCCTAGCCCCTCAGGCCAACGAAAACTGAGTGTTAGCGTAACACCTGTCGGACGCGGCTTGTCCCACCGAGCGCGCCCGAAGAGCCGAAAGGACCAAGGTCCCGGGTCCGCTCCTGCCCGGCCTGTCAAGTACCCGGTCTTTCGGCGTTAGCGGGCGCAAGGTTTCCCCCGCCTTGCGCCCGCGCTTTTTCCTATGGGTGAGAGATGCAATAGTCGGAGAGCGGAGCCATGCTCGATAAACCCTCTACCCGGCGCAGTTTCGTAAGCGGGGCCTTCGCTGCGTCGGCAGCGCTGTCATTGCCTCCCCTTCGTGCAGCCGCGGAGCCGCAAGCCAAACATATTGTCCTGCTCGGCGATTCGATTCTCGCCAATGGCGCCTATGTCGGAGGCGGACCCGACGTGATTCAGCAACTCAACAAACGTCTTCCCGCTGGCAGCCGCGCCACGCTCGAAGCCATCGACGGCTCCTTGACCACAGGCGTTAGACTCCAACTCAGAATCGCGCCGGAGGACGCGACGCATTACGTCGTCAGCGCCGGCGGCAACGATGCCCTCCACTATTCAGGACTGCTCAACGAGAAGGTCTCCTCCGTTGCCGAGGCGCTTGAGAGGCTCGCGGCGGTCCGCGAGTCTTTCGTGCAGGAGTATCGGGCAATGCTTGACGACGTTGTGGCCAAAGGCCGTCCCGTTGCGGTCTGCACCATCTACGACGCGCATTTCCCCGACGCCAAGCAGCGCCGCCTCTCCTCGCTCGGCTTGACCGTCTTCAATGACTGCATCACGCGCGAGGCTTCGGCGCGCGGACTGGCGTTGATCGATCTCCGGCTGATCATCACCGAAGCCGAAGACCTGGCTAATCCAATCGAGCCGTCGGTGATCGGTGGAGCCAAGATTGCGGATGCGATTATTGCCTTCGCCTCGGATTATGACCTTGGCAAAGGCCGCTGCGACGTCTTTGCAAGAGCCAGCGCCAAGATCTGAGTCTGGCGCCAAGCTTGTTTCCGCCGCTGTTGTGCTATGCTGAACCTGCGGCAAGATGTGATCGGATGTCGGAGTAGGCTGGCATGGATCGTCGCAGCGTCCTGAAAATGCTGGCGCTTGCCGGCATCACTCTCCCCTCTTTGGTGCGCAAGGCGTTCGGCGAGACAAGCGCTGACGCGAGCATGTCGCTTCCCGGCGCTGCCGCCGAAGAGGCGCAGCGTCTCGGCCTTCCCTCGGACTGGCGCTTCGTGGTGCCAAATCAGTGGGGGCGCGTCGAAGAAAGTCTCAAAGCGCGTCTCGATCCGGCGTTGCGAGACGCTTCGCCGATCGATCTTGGCGGCATTCGCATCATGCGCGCGTCGGGAAAGATCGAGACCGGTTCGCTCGATCCGGTCGAACCTGCCGTCGAGCTCCCGTCTTCGCTTGACGGAGTTGTGTTGCCGGCCGACCAGGCTCTGAACCTCGACGCTCTCAACCGCAGTTTTAACCCCTTCCTGAGCGATCCGCTGGGCGCCGACGGAAAGCCGCTCATCGGAGCGTTTACGGCAGGCGGCGACCTCTATGAGGGCAAGACGCTGCTGCCCGTGCGCTTCATCATGACCAAAATGGTCGAAGCTTCCGGCTTGCCCGCCACCGCGCTTCGGCCGCTGATCGAGCAACTGAGCGCAATCGTGGTGATCCGCACGCCGGCGCACCAATTTCGGCTTGATCAAGGGCTTGGTAATCGCGTCGTCTTCTATGGCGAGACCGACGCCAACGGCGTCCCGGTCGATCTCGGTAACAAGCAGCTCGATCAGGTCGTGATTGCGCTGGCCATGCAGCATCTCCGTCTCATCAAGCAGATGGTGCATTTCGACCGGCCTGCGCAGGGCGGCAGCCCGGAAGACATCGTCGCCGATGCGGCGGCCGGCGCCACGCATATTGGCGGCTTCTCGGCGGGTTTCGACGAGGACGGCAGCCCGATGGCGATCAAGAGCGACTGGCCGAGCAACTACGGCATGCTTAGCGACAACAACAAGACCTACAATGCACACTTGCTCGCCATCGACTATAGCGCAGGCGTCGAGGATGAAATTCCCGGGGAGGCGCTGAAGGCCTATTACCGCAATGCCGATATGTGGGATTGCGCGGCGGCGATCCTCGTGCCCTTCGCCGACCAGGACCCCGATCCCAAGTTCCGCGATTACATGTACAACCCGCTCGAAGTATTCGATCAAGCTTCGGCGCGCGAGGTGGCCGCTTCTCTCGCTACGCTGGATCAGAAGGCCTTCTTCGAGAAACATGGCGCCTTCTATTGCGCCGAGGGGCAATACGTCATCGCCAATCTTGGGCCGCAGGAGGACGAGAGCGGCGGCACGCTCCTGAAAAAGAGCCGCTATGGCGACACAGCGCTCGGAAGGCTGATCGACAATTTCATCAATGCGCCCGGCTATGCAGGCATGCCGGCCGAGAAACGCGAGCGGCATCCTTCGATTGGCTGGAAGCATCTCATTGACCTTGGCGCCGAGAATGGCGGGATCAGTGCATCACAGGCGGCGATCCTTCTCGCCACGCACCGCCATGGCGTCGCGCTCGATTGGATTCCCGAGCACGTGAAGGGCTGGCAAGCCTATCGCCCCAGGAACAAGGAGGCGCTGATCGCCAAGCCGATGACGGTGGCGACACTCGCCTGGGCCCTGTTTCGGCTTTATATGCCGCGCGATACGATGGCCCGCGCCATCGCCGCGGACATCGGCCGCGCTTACGCGCAAGGCGATGACGCCGTAAGGAAGTCGGTCAGGCTCCTGATCGGTGGCGCGGACCCCACCGATACCGAGGGCCAAGCGCTTCTTGCTGGCGTCGCCGCCAAGGCTGCGACCGGCCTTTTGCTGGGGCTTCTTTCCAGCGAGCAAGTCGCAGCGTCGCTGCTCTCTAAAGCCGGGTTCAACGAGATTACCAATGACGCCGACAAGGAGAAGGTGCTCGCCGCTTACCAGGAGTTCCTCGGCATCTTGCAGAATGCCGATTATTCCACCCAAAGCGCGCTAGACCGCGCGCTCGCCGAAGCCGACGACAGGCTGGGCCGTATCATGGTCACGCGCAGTTTCTATAATCCCGTCACCAAAGAACGCGTTCCAGCCAAGAGCACTGTTATGAAATATGCCGCGCCCCCCTGCTTCAGCATGTGGGCGCAACAGCCCTTCCTCGCCGAGACCGGCTGCCTTCGATATGTTGCAACGGCGATGCATGTCAGTCAGAAGAAGAGTCCAGCGTCCTAGCCACTCCCATCGATATGAAGCCGGCCCGTCTCATAGCCACCGCCCTCGCTATGGCATTGTTCTCGCTGTCCGCGGCGGCGACGGACTCCCCGTTCGGCCATTTCATCGGCAAGTTCGTCGCCGAGTTCGAAGACGATGGCCGCAAAGTCAAGCTGATCGAGCCATATGGCTTCGTCGATCCCGCGGGCGAGGAGTGGCGTGTCCCGCAAGGATATCAAACCGACGGCGCGTCCGTTCCGGGAGTGCTCTGGGCGCTTTATCCCCCCTTCACCGGCAATTACCGCTCGGCTGCCGTGATCCACGATTACTATTGCGAGATCAAGGTCCGCAATTGGGAGGACACCCACAAGGTTTTCTATTTCGCCATGCGCACGGCCAATGTCGACGAGAAGACGGCCAAGATCATGTATGGCGCCGTCTATCTATTCGGCCCGCGTTGGGGGCCCGACACTGAACCCGGACAGCGCAACGCTGCGACAAGCGCCACGGCGGCGAAGCAAGAGCAGGTGGTGAAAGAGCTGCAGGACTTGGTCGAGAAGGAAAATCCCGATCTTGCAACGCTGGTCTCCAAAGCCAAGCGCCTGAGCGCCAAAGCCACTGGTTTGCCAAGCGCTTATTAGCTCGCTCCCGCTCCTTACCGAGCCCTTCATTACCAAGGCTTAAGTTGCGGGAGTCACGCGGCCCCGGCTAAAGACTGCCAGGCGGGGGCCCCGTCTCAGGAGCGAAGACTAACCAAGGCAAGCGGACGTCTATGGGAAGACGTTCACAAAGACTATACTCGATGGAGTTGGTCTTGCAGGTTCAAGCTCCGGTATCGGCCATCCTCAGATGAGATCGGTTCGCGTCTTCGTCTCTTCTCCCGGCGATGCGCATTTCGAGCGTATGCGGGTCGAGCGCGTGGTCGAGCGACTGAACGGCGAGTTTTCCGGTGTGGCCAAGCTCGAAGCCATCCGCTGGGAAGGCAAGTACTATCAGGCGCGGGCCACCTTCCAGCAGCAGATCCCTGAAGCCGCCGATTGCGATATCGTCGTCGCCATCCTGCGCCATCGGCTTGGGACCGAGCTCCCCGACGACTTCCCCACCATGCCGAATGGGGAACGCTATCCTTCCGGTACCGCCTACGAGATCCTCACCGCGATTGAGGCGAGCAAGAAGAAATCCGTCCCCGACGTCTATGTGTTCCGCTATAGCGAGCCGCCCACAGTTAAGCTTGATGATGAGACCACCAACCGCCTCGTCAGCGAACAGTGGAACCGGCTGAAAACCTTTTTCCAGACTTGGTTCCAGGCGAAGGACGGCAAGTTCAAGCTCGCCTTCCACTCCTTCCAGAGCACCGATCAGTTCGAGGGTGAAATCGAGAAGCTGCTCCGGACCTGGCTTGAGGAGAAGGTCCTCAAGGGCCGCTCGGTGCTCTGGCCGATCGATACCAAGGGCTCTCCCTTCCGCGGCCTAGCGGCTTTCGGCGCGCGTCATGCCCCGGTCTTCTTCGGTCGCTCGCGCGATATCACCCGATCCGTCGATGCGCTGAAGGATGCGGCAGACCGCAACTGCCCCTTTATGCTTGTGGTCGGAGCAAGCGGCTCGGGCAAATCCTCGCTCGCCCTTGCGGGCCTTGTGCCCCGGCTCACAACAGCCGGTGTGGTGCCTACCGTCGACCTTTGGCGCGTCGCGGTCATGCGCCCGGGCGAGCATCCCTCAGGTCCGCTCGCCGCGCTCGCCGAACGCTTGTTCGACTCCGAAGACGATCTCGACGAGGAGAACATAGGACGGCTGCCGGCGCTCCCCGAGATGAGCGACTCGGCGACGCCCGCCGAACTTGCCGGATTGTTCGCCCACGCCGAGGAGACGAGCACGAAGCCGATCCTCCGGGCCTTGGACCACGTCGCCGAAACTGAAGCGCAACGTAGCGGTCACGACCGTCCCGTTCGCGCCGATCTTCTTCTCGTCGTCGACCAGCTCGATGAGATGTTCGCGGGGTCCGTAAGCGAGGCCGAACGCGCCCGCTTCGCCAAGCTTTTGGCGCAACTCGTGGCGACTGGGCGCATCTGGGTGATCGCTACACTCCGCGCTGATCTTTACGAGCGCTTTCTGAAGGAGCCGGAACTCCTTGCGATGAAGACCAAGGGCGCGACCTATGACTTGGCCCCGCCCGGAGCCACAGAGATTGACGAGATAATTCGCGGCCCCGCCAATGCTTCTGGTCTCGTTTACGAGACGGATCGCCTTACCGGCGAACGCCTCGACGACCGCCTGATCCGCGACGTCGACAGGCCGGACATGCTGCCCCTCCTGCAATTCGCCCTCGATTATCTCTTCGAGCAGCGGCAGACGGAAAATGGCGAAACGCGGCTCACCTTCAAGGCTTATGACTCGCTGGGTGGTCTGGCGGGCGCCATCGATAAAGAGGCAGAGCGCGCGCTCGCGGCGCTTGGCAAGGAAGAGCATGAGCGGCTGCCGCGTCTCCTGAGGCAGCTCGCAACCCCCGCTCAGATCAGCGAGGCTGGCGGCGCGCCGGGACTCTCGATCCGCTCCGTGCCGCTTGCCGAAGCCGCCTACGATCCGGCCTCAGAGCGCCTCGTCAAGGCTCTGGTCGATGCACGCATCCTCCTGTCGTCCGGCAGCGAAAAGAACGCCACCATTAGACTCGCGCATCAGCGAGTTTTGGAGAACTGGAAACGTGCCAAGGAGATCGTCGCCGCCAACGCCGAGTTCTACCGCATCCGCGACGACGTCGAGGCGTTGCGCCGCCGCTGGGAGAAGTCGAACAAGCAGCGTGACCTCCTCATTCCCAAGGGTGTTCCCCTCGCCGAGGCCGAGAGCGTCGCCAAGCGCTACCCCGGCGAGCTCGGAGCGCCGGCCCTCGCCTTCATCGCCGCATCGGGCAAGCGCGCGAGGCTGAAGCAGCGGCTCACCGCCGTCACCGCCATCATCTTCGCGGTGCTCGCCGTCGGCGCCACGGTTGCAGGCATCCGCGCCTGGCAGGCGGAACAGGTTGCGCGGCGGAATTTCGACATCGCCAAGGCGCTCGTGACCGACATCGCCAGGGGCCTGCGCAACGTCGAGGGCATGCGTGCCGCCGAGCGCAAGCGCATCTTCGATCAAGTCAGCACCACGCTCGACAGCGCCGTCGCCGCCTCGCCAAACGACCCGCAGCTCCTCGGCATGCAGGCCACCATGTTCGAGGAGTTCGCTACAACGCATATGGCCGAGGGCGAGTCGGCTGAAGCCGCGGAAAGCACGGTCAAGAGCCTCGAGATCAAGCTTCGCCTCGAAGAGATGACCGCGGGCAATCAGCGTAAGCAGGATTCCTCGACCCTGGAGCGCATCGGCGAGCTCAAGCTTGGCGCCGGTGACGCCGCCGGCGCGCTCGACGCGTATGAAAAGATTCTCAACACACGCAGGAGTAACGCCGCAGCCGACCCTGGGAATCCGGAGCGGCAGCGCGAAGTCGCCGCGACCTTGACCACCATCGGAGACTTGAGAATCCGCTCCGGAGACCCGGTCGGCGCCCAGGCGGCATTTGAAGAGGCGCTCGTCATCAGGCAGCGCTTGACCGGTCCAAGCGACGTCGCCTCGCAACGCGATGTCGCTTTGGCAATGGCGTCGATCGGCTATGCCAAGCTTCGGGCCGGCGACTTCGCCGGAGCGCTCGCCGCTTATGAGGAGAGCCTCCGCATGACCGAGCGGCTTGCTGAGCTCGACAAATCCAATCCCGACATTCAAGGGGATTTGGCCTTCGTTCTGGCAAGCGTCGGCGACACCAAGCTCGACTCTGGCGACAATG
>Ga0073934_10006357_pt1 | contig 17290 bp, 15 predicted proteins | sample LarsenN4metaG_FD_76834 | JGI IMG/M metagenome (GOLD analysis project Ga0073934, IMG submission 76834) | Hot spring sediment bacterial and archeal communities from British Columbia, Canada, to study Microbial Dark Matter (Phase II) - Larsen... ... | reverse complement strand
GTCCGGCGAGAGTCGGCTGAGCGCCGTCGTCCCCCGCACCCAATTGGTCGCCCTGCGCATGGCCACCTCCCCGAGTCGTTGTACGACTCCGCTCGGTGTAACGCAGGTATCTGAACTTCTTCATAACCGAGATGACAGGTTACAAGTGACAGGTCACAGATGGGCGCGGCGGTGGCGCCCCAAGCGCCGTATGCGCTCTCCCCCCTGGACGCGAGGCGCGCGCGGGCGAACTCGAGTGAGCGGCGCAGCCGGTCGCGCGCGTCGGAACGGCGCGTGATACGATAAATGCGCTCTATTCGCTCGATTCACCGACCGAATATCTGGTTGAAGGAGATCCCTGCCGTATGACCACGGGAACCGGCCTCAAGGGCGTCGTCCTCGACGAGACGCGCATCGCCTTCATCGACGGCGAGGAGGGGAAGCTCGTCTACCGCGGCTACAACATCCGCGACCTCGCCCAGCACGCCACATTCGAGGAAGTCGCGTACCTCCTGCTATACGGCGCGCTGCCCACGCGCGAGCAGCTCGCGGCGTTCGAGCGCGACCTTCGCGGGGCGCGCCACATCCCGGAGTCCATCATCGAGATCATCAAGAGCGTGAAGGCCGCGCACCCGATGGACATCCTGCGCACGGCGGTCTCGGCGATCGCTGCGCTGGATGAGTCGCCGGCCGAGGCGAGGGTGGACGTGGCGTTGCCCGTCGGCAAGCGGCTGATCTCGCAGGTGGCGACGATCGTGGCGGCGATGCACCGCATCCGTCAGGGGCTGGAGCCGGTAGCGCCACGCGACGACCTCTCGCACGCGGCGAACTTTCTCTACATGATGTTCGGGCGGGAACCGGACCCGGCGGACGCGAAGATCATCGACCTCGACCTCGTACTGCACGCTGAGCACAGCTCGAACGCATCGACCTTCGCGGCGCGCGTGGCGGCCGGCACCGGCGCCGACATCGGCTCGGCGATCGTGGCGGCGATCGCGACGCTAAAGGGGCCGTTCCACGGGGGCGCTGCGGAGGCCGTGCAGAAGACGGTGGAGGAGATCGGCGACCCTGAGCGCGCCATCACGTACGTGCGCGACAAGATCGAAGCGGGCGAGAAAGTGATGGGCTTCGGGCACCGCGTGTACAAGACGGAGGACCCGCGCGCCCGCGAACTGCGCGGCGTGGCGCGCGAGCTGGGGCACAAGAAGGGCAACGACAAGTGGTTCCAGATCCTCCAGGAGATCGAGAAGGCGATGGAGCCGTACCGATCGAAGGGGATCTACCCGAACGTCGACTTCTACGCCGGGGCGGTGTACTCGCTGCTGGGCATCCCGGACGAGCAGTTCATCCCGATGTTCGCGGTGGGGCGAATGCCCGGGTGGGTAGCGCACGTGCTGGAGCAGTACGAGGACAACGTGCTGATCCGGCCGCTGCTGGAGTACACGGGGCCGCGGCACCTGCGATGGGTGCCGCTGGAGCAGCGGTAGCAGATCGGTCTAGTTCTCGTCGCTCCGCCCGCCGACGGTCATAATCCACCTGACACGTGCGGCGCGCGATGTTGCGTTGACCAAGCGACGGTCCGCCGTGACGAGCTCGCAGTCAAGCTTTTCCGCGAGGGCCAAGTACATGCCGTCATACATGCTCGTCTCGAAACGTTGGGCCAACTCCAGCGCAGGTGAGACCAGAGCAGCGTCTGACTGAATGTCATCGAGCAGCAGCGTCAGCGCGTCGCTTCGCCTGCGGGCTTCATCAATCGACATCAGCTTGCGACGGACGTGTTTCAGAAGCGCGTGAGCCACCTCGATGAGAATCAGCTCTGGCGCGCACAGCAGCCCAGCATTCGTCAGGAGATGGTCCGCGTTTGCTGATTCATCCTGCGGCACGAGCCAGGCAAGGGCGACGCTCGCGTCGACGACGAGGAACTCGTTGTTCAACTGTCGCGCAGCTCGCGGATGATCGCGGTGTTGTCCGTGAAGTACTTTCCCTCGCGCGCCAGCTCATCCCGAAACTGTCTCGTGAGCTGAATGACCTGCTCGCGATCGACGGCGCGACGCGCGTCCCGCACCAGGATCCCGCGCACCTCCGCTTCAAGCGATCGGCGATGCCGCTTCGCACGCTCCTTGAGCAATGAGACCGTCTCATCGTCCAAGCCGCGGACAAGAATCTGCGCCATGTCTTCCGTCTCCTGCTGATATCAGAATGATAGCACTGGCAGCTACTCCGTCACCCAGCGATCGACGTCGCGGGGCCAGGTGAGGGGGCGCTCCTCGCCGAAGAAGAGGGCGATCTCGCGGGCGGCGGCCTCGGGGCCGTCGGAGGCGTGGGTGAGGTTGCGGCCCTTCTCGAGGCCGAAGTCGGCGCGGATGCTGCCGGTCTCTGCCTGCAGCGGGTCCGTGGCGCCGAAGGTCTGGCGGACGGCCCGGATCGCGCTCGGGCCCTCAAGGACCATCGCGATGATGGGCGACGAGGTGATGTAGGAGACGAGCCCATCGAAGAACGGCTTGCCCTCGTGCTCGGCGTAGTGCCGCTTCGCCAGGTCGAGCGTGACCTGCAGCATGCGGATGGCGACGATCTTCAGCCCGCGCCGCTCGAGGCGCGCGATGATCTCACCGGCGAGCCCGCGCTGCATCGCGTCGGGCTTGATCAGTACCAGCGTCTGCTCCAACTGTCCCTCCGTGTAGCGCCGGCCTGCCGGCGTCAATCCTGCGGCCGTCCGCCGATGGCGGGCGCACGCAAGTATACGGGCACGAGCGTCGCAGCATCATCGACGCGGCCCGCGTCGAGGCGCGCGCGGCCGAGCGCGGCCAGCGCGATCACGCGATGCGCATCCGACGTCAGCACCGACGCTCCCGCCGCTTCGAGGGCGCCTTGCCACGCCGGGTCGATATCGCCGGTGATGACGTCGCCACCGCGCAACTGCGCGAGCATCTCGTCCGGCTTCGACATCGCCGGCGGCGACAGCTCCGTCCAGGCGCCGTCGCGCGCGTATGACGCCGAGGCGACGTCGCCGCGGCCGGCGCGGTGGGCGGCGACAATGCGTCGCCGGCCGGCGGCTTCGGCGACGGCATACGCCTCCAGCTCGAGCCGGCCGATGCCAACGACCGGCACGCCGAGGCCGTGCGCGAGCGCCTTGGCGATGCTGACGCCGACGCGCAGCGCGGCGTAGCCGCCCGGGCCGACGTCGACGAAGACCGCCTCGATGTCGCGCTTGGTGCGGCCGGCCTCGGTAAGCAGGCGGTCGATGTTCGGCAGCAGCTCCTTCGAGTGGTTCTGCTGCGTGTGCCAGGTCGCCGTGAGCGCGGCGACGCCGGCCACGGAGAGGGCGAGGCCCGGCTCGTCGGAGACGGCGTCGATTGAGAGCTCCATACCGCTTGCACAGTATCCGGTGAGGATTGGCGAGCTTCCAGCGTGTGGGGCACTGGAGGGCTGGAGGATGGAAGCTGGAGGGGCGCCCGTGAGGATTGGCGAGCGTCCAGCGTGTGGGGCACTGGAGGCTGGAGGATGGAAGCTGGAGGCGCGTCCAGCGTGTGGGGCGCTGGAGGCTGGAGGATGGAAGCTGGAGGCTCGGTCGTAAGAGGCTGCGCGGTCTGGTCTGTTTCCTCACTTTTGCTCTCTCTTCCACCGGCTGGCTCCTTGGGGCACTGGAGGCTGGAGGATGGAAGCTGGAGGCTCGGTCGCAAGGGCTGCGCGGTCTGTTTCCTCACTTTTGCTCTCTCTTCCACCGGCTGGCTCCTTGGGGGCGCTGGAGGCTGGAGGATGGAAGCTGGAGGCTCCGGTCGTAAGAGGCTGCGCGGTCTGTTTCCTCACTTTTGTTCTTCTCTCCCACCGGCTGGCTGCTTGGGGCACTGGAGGCTGGAGGATGGAAGCTGGAGGCTCCGGTGTAAGGGCTGCGCGGTACGCCCGTGCTGACCACCTCGTGCCATTTCGTTTGGTCACTTTTCGCTTGTCGCTCTTGCCGACTGCGCTGTAGGACCGGGACCAGCCGGGTGGCGTGGGGGCGCCTCCGGCGCCCGGCGCAGCGATCATGCACGAGCGTGCGGGCCACGCAAAGCGGCTCATGTCGCGCCTCCAGTACGTGAACGAACGGCATGCCGGTCCATCGGACCGCTATACTCGGGCGGTCGCACACCGAGCGCGTATGCCTGGATGACACGGATTCCCCCAGAACATCAGCGGATTCGTTACCCGTGGATCGCGAGCCTGATCGCGCTCGTCGCGGTCGCGCTGGCGTCCGCGGGCTGCGGCGTGGATTCGGGCGGCGCCTCGCAGACGGCGACGACGGCAGCGTCCGATACGGCGGTCGCCTCGCCGACGCCGTGGGGGCCGACGGCGACGCCCACGCCCGACCTGACCGTCCTCCTCAAGGACGGCGGGATCGCCATCATCGAGAAGGCGTACAACCGTCTGCTCGACCAGTACATCGAGCCGCTGGAGCCGTCGCGCCTGCTGGCGGAGGCGTGGGCTGGCATGACGCAGGAGGCGCGGGCGCTCGGCGTGGCGCCGCCGGCGCAGCCCTCGTTCGGTGGCGACCGCGTGGCCGCGTTCGAGGCGTTCCGCGCGGCGTACGTGCCGCTGGCCAACAGCGTGCCGGACGCGACGAAGCTCCGTTACGGCGCAATCCGGCAGATGGCGAACTCGCTGCAGGACTGCCACACGTTCTTCCTCAACCCGGTCGCGCACGAGACGCTCGTCGACACGCGCGACGGCAAGGGGTCGGTCGGCATCGGCGTGGAGCTGGCGAGCGTGCCGCCGCTGGTGACAGAGGTGATCACCGGCGGCCCCGCGGCGGCGGCGGGCGTGCTCGTCGGCGACCGGATCATCGGCATTGACGGCGCGGACGCGACGAACCTGGGGCCGGCGGGCGCGTACGACCTGATCAACGGCGACGAGGGCACGAGCGTGAGCCTGCGGCTGCGCCGACCCGGAGCGGCCGCGCCGATCGAGGTTACGATGACGCGGGCGCGCGTCAATCCGCCGAACGTCGACTTCCGCATCATCGAGGACCGCATCGGCTACGTGCGCGTGCGCAACTTCGTCAACGGCGGCATCCGCAAAGACCTGGAGAACGTGCTCGGCGATTTTGAGCGGCGCGGACTGACGGGCTGGATCATCGACATGCGGGGCAACCCGGGCGGGTTCCTCGACCTCGACGCGATCAGCCTGTTCGTGAGGGACGGCGTGATCGTCAGCGCGCGGGGGCGCGGCGGCGAGGTCGAGGAGTTCCGAGCGTCCGGGAAGGCGCTGCCGCAGCTGCGCCCGGCCGTGGTGCTGGCGAACCACCAGACGGGTTCCGTCGCGGAGGTGTTCGTCGCGGCGCTGCAGGAGTACGGCGTGGCGCGTGTGATCGGCGCGACGACGAACGGCTGCGCGGGCTACACGGACGTGCAGGACCTCGGCGACGGCAGCTCGCTGGCGGTGACCACGCACGTGAACATCGGGCCGGTGAGTGGGCGCGTGCTCGCCGGGGCGGGCGTCATCCCCGACCAAGCGGTGGCGCGGACGGAGTCGGACATCTCGAACGCACGCGACCCGCAGCTGGATGCGGCGGTGGGGCATTTGCTCGGTCGATGAGCGACGACACGATCGTCCTCCACTTCGTCCGGCACGGCGAGACGCCCTACAACGCGGAACGTCGGATCCAGGGGCAGATGCACGACGTGCCGCTGAGCGATCGCGGCCGCGAGCAGGCGCGCGAGATCGCGGACGAGCTGGCGCGGATAGCGAAGCCTGAGCTGATCATTTCGAGCGACCTGCTGCGGGCCATGCAGACCGCGGAGATCATCGCCGAGCGCCTGGCGTTGCCCGTGACACCCGAGCCGGCGCTGCGCGAGCGGCACTTCGGCATCGCGCAAGGGCAGCTGTACGCAGACGTCGCCGAATTGGTCCAGGAATGGTGGAAACGGCACGACTACCGCATCGACGGCGGCGAGACCAACCGCGAGATGTACGCGCGCGTTGCCGCCTATCTCGGCCGTCTGCGCGCCGGCCCGCCCGCCCGCGAGCTTGTGCTCGTCGCCCATGGCGGGACGGTGAACATGGCGCTGGCGTGCCTCGCGGGCATCCCGCTTGACGAGATGGAGTGGGAGCGGCTGGAGAACTGCGCCATCCGGACGGTGACGGTGACGGTCGCGGCCATTTAGCGCCGCCGCGCCTGCGACCGTATACTCGAATCCACCATGCCGTTTGATCCTGCGTACGCCAGCATTTTTCCGCGCACGGCGCGCGTCCGACACGGGCGGCTGTCGGTCGGCGGGTGCGACCTGCAGGAGCTGACGCGCGCGTTCGGGTCGCCGCTGTACGTGTTCGACGAGACGGAGGTGCGGGAGACGTGCCGCGCGTACGTGCGCGCGTTCACCGAGCGGCACGCGGACAGCGAGATCACGTACGCGTCGAAGGCGTACCTCAGCCGCTGGATCGCGAGCGTCATGCGGGAGGAGGGCATCAGCCTCGACGTCGTCTCGGGCGGCGAGCTGGCGATCGCGCTGTCTGCCGGGTTTCCGGCTTCGCGCTGCCACTTCCACGGCAACAACAAGGGCGAGCAGGAGCTGCGGGAGGCGGTCGAGGCGGGCATCGGCCGGATCATCGTCGACAACTTCTTCGAGCTGGAGACGCTGGACCGCATCGCGCGCTCGCTGGGCGTGGCGCAGCGCATCATCCTGCGCCTGTCGCCGGGCGTCGACGCGCACACGCACGCGAAGACGACGACAGGCACGCTCGACAACAAGTTCGGGCTGCCGATCAGCACCGGGCACGCGGAGCAGGCCGTCGCCGAAGCCGCGCGCATGGGCAACGTGGAGCTCGCGGGCTATCACTGTCACCTCGGTTCGCCGCTCTTCGACGTGTCGCCGTACGACGAGGCGAACGCGGTGATGCTGCGCTTCGCGGCGGAGATGCGGCAGCGGCACGGCGTCGAGCTGCGCGAGTACAGCCCGGGCGGCGGGTTCGCGGCGCAGTACGTGCGGGAGAAGCCGGCGCCGCCGGTCGAGGTCTACGCGGAGGCGATCGTCTCGTCGTTCAAGCGGCGCTGCGAGGAGCACGGGCTGCCGTTGCCGCACCTCTTCGTCGAGCCGGGGCGCTCGCTCGTCGCGCGCGCGGGCGTGGCGCTGTATACGGCCGGCTCCAGCAAGAGCGTCGAGGGCGTGCGGACGTGGATCTCGGTGGACGGCGGCATGGCGGACAACATCCGGCCGGCGCTGTACGGCGCGCGCTACGAGGCGGTCGTGGCGAACCGCGCGGACGAGGAGCCGAGCGAGACCGTGACGATCGCCGGGAAGTACTGCGAGTCGGGCGACATCCTGGTGGAGGACGTCGCGCTGCCGCCCGTGCGCCCGGGCGACGTGATCGCGCTGCCGGCGTCGGGCGCGTACAACCTGACGATGGCGAGCAACTACAACGCGTCGCCGCGGCCGGCGGTGGTCGTCGTCAAGGATGGCAACGCCACGCTGATCCGCCGCCGCGAGACGTACGACGACCTGCTCGCGACCGACGTCTACGAGCCCGCGCCGGACGCCGCGGAACTGAAGCGCTGATCGCCGCAGATGGCTGACACCGTCCGCATCCTCGTCACGTTCGCGCTGGAGCCGGAGCTGATCGACGAGATCCGCGCGGTCGCGCCGGAGCGCATCGAGGTGGACGTGCTCGGGAAGGACCAGCGGCAGCTGCTGCGCGGCTTTCGCTACCCGAGCGAGCGCGAACGGGCGGCCGTGGCGGGCGGGCTGGCGGACGCGTTCTCGAACGCGGAGGTGGTGTTCGGGTTCTGGGGCGCCGAGCTGCACAAGGCGTTCACCGGCAAGGGCTCGCTGGCGGAGGTGGCGCCGAAGCTGCGCTGGATCCAGCTCACGAGCGCGGGCGCCGACCGCCTGCTGACGAGCGGCTTCATCGAGGAAGGCATCGTCGTGACGACGGTGAGCGGGCTGCATTCGACGCCGATCGGCGAGTACGTGCTCTGCGTGATGCTGATGTTCGCGAAGGGGATGCCGCGGACGGTGCGCGCGCAGATGCGCGGCGAATGGACGCGCTTCGCGCCGACTGAGCTTCGGGGAAAGACGGTCGGCGTCGTCGGGATGGGGCATATCGGCGAGGAAGTCGGGCGGCTCGCGAAGGCGTTCGGCTGCCGCGTGATCGGCACGCGCCGGTCGATCACCGCGCCGACGTCGAACGAGTGCTGCGACGAGCTGCTGCCGCAGTCGGAGCTACCGAGGCTGCTGCGCGAGAGCGACTACGTCGTGCTGTCGGTGCCGCTGACGGACGAGACGCGCGGGCTCATCGGCGAGCGCGAGCTGCGGCAGATGAAGCAGTCGGCCGTGCTGATCAACATCGCGCGGGGGCCTGTGACGGTGGAGGCGGACCTCATCCGCGCGCTGGAGGAGGGGTGGATCGCCGGGGCGGGGCTGGACGTGTTCGACCAGGAGCCGCTGCCGGAGGGGCACCCGTTCTGGTCGATGGAGAACGTGATCCTGACGCCGCACATCTCCGGCGGGACGGAGGTGTACAACCGGCGCGCGGTCGAGATCTTCGCGGACAACCTGCGGCGGTACCTGCACGGCGAGCCGCTGCGCAATGTCGTCGACCCGGTGCGGGGGTATTAGCGCGCCGCGTCGCGCCCGTCCGCCGTCGTCGTCCGGCATAGAATCACCGCTGGTCAGGTGTCAGCGAGGCGAGCAGATGCAGTAGCGCCGCTCGTTCGGGCTCGAAGAGGCCGACGACGAGGACAGGAGGCGGTTCGCGCATCCCGCCGTTGTAGCATGCGCCCGCGCATCGGCCCGCTCGCGTATGCTCCCCGCATGGAGGCGCTGATCCGCTGGGCGCGGCGGCGGTGGAAGCCGGTCTCGGGCTTCGCGTTTACGGTGGCGTTCCTCGCGGCGATCTTCGTGTGGGTGCTGCCGCGTCTTATCGATTACGGCGATGTCTGGGATGCGCTGACCGGCCTCGCGTGGCCGTGGTGGATCGCCCTCCTCACGGCCACGATCATCAACATCGCGACGTTCGCGCCGCCGATGATGGCGGTGCTTCCGGGCCTGCGGTTCCGCCCCGCGCTGGCGGTCGCGCTCGCCTCGAACGCTTCGACGTATCTCGCGCCGGGGGGCGCGGCGATCGGCGCGGGGTTCCAGGCGGCGATGCTGCGCGGGTGGGGCGTGCGGGGCGGGGACATCACGCTGGCGATCGGGCTGTACGCAATCTGGAACCAGCTCGTGATTTTCGGGTCACCGGCGCTCGCGTTCGCGCTGCTCACCTACGAGGGCGGGCGCTACCCGCTGCTCCAGACGATGGCCCTGATCGGCCTCTTCGTCTTCGCGGGCCTCGTCGTGTTCTTCGCGCTTGCGCTGCGCAGCCCCGAGGATGCCCGGCGCGTCGGCGATCTGGCGGCGCGCGTCGCGTCGCGGCTGCTGCGCGTCGTGCGGCGGCCACCCGTCGACTGGTCGGGGGCGACGTTCGTGGACTTTCGCGCCGATGCGGTCCACCTGATCCGCGCGCGGTGGCACTGGCTGACGCTGGCGACGATCATGGGACACTACACGGTGTATCTCGTGCTGGTGGTGGCGATGTACGCCGTCGGCCTCGACGGCGAGGTGACGCTGATCGAGTCGTTTGCGGCGTGGTCGCTGGTGCGCGTGCTGGGCTCGCTGCCGCTGTTGCCGGGCGGATTCGGGTTGGTGGAGATCGGGCTGACGGGCGCGCTGGTGGCGTTCGGCGGCGGCTCGGCGGACGTGTTCGCGGCGGTGCTGCTCTACCGCTTCCTGACGATCGTGCCGCCGGTGGCGCTCGGCGCGCTGTTCGCGATCACGTGGCAGCGGCACCACCCGCGGTGGCGGGAGGGGGCGGAGGAGCCGGTGGGCGCACGCGCGAGCGGTGGGTGAGCAGAACAGAAGAGGCAGCCTGCAGGCTGCCTCTTCCATCCCGCTGAGTGGGCGCTACCGCCGCCGCGGCTTGCCCTTTGGCGCTTTCGGCTTCGATGCCGGGGCCGTGGTCTTCTTGAAGACGCGCCTCGCGCCCGCGGCCGGCCGCTTTGGCGAAGCAGGCCGCTTGGCCGATGCTCGCTTGGCGGGCGCCGGAGCGCGCTTCGCCGGGGCTGCAGGCCGCTTCGCCGCGCCCGATGGCCGCTTCGGCGAAGCGAGCCGCTTCGGGGCCGGCGCGCTGCGCGCCGTCGCGGACTGCGCGCGGCCGCGGATCGGAGTCGGCTTCTTCGGCGATTGCCTGGCCGCCTTGCCGCCCTTCGCGGCGCCCGCTTTCGGCTCCAGCTCAAGCGCGGCCTGCTGCGGCTCCGGCTCGGTGGGGCCGCCGCCGCGCGGGCCGCCAACGCCGCCGCCGTTGCCCATGTCGATGGTCGCGAGCGAGGCCACGGCGTCGCCGGGGGCAACGTTGATCACCGAGACGCCCTGCGCGGCGCGGCCCGTCATGCGGATGCTGTCCATGCGCGTACGGATGACGATGCCGTCGCGGCTGATGACGATCAGCTCCTGGGCGGCGTTCACGGTGCGCGCCGCCACGACCGGGCCGGTCTTGGCCGTGATGTCGTAGTTGCGTACGCCCATGCCGCCGCGGTGCTTGCGCGGGTAGTCGGGATACGGCGTGCGCTTGCCGAAGCCACGCTCGGTGATCGTGAACAGCTCCTGGTCCTTCGCGACGACTTCGAGCGCGACAACGCGGCCGCCCTTGGCGAGGCTGATGCCGCGGACGCCGCCCGATGTCCTTGAGGCCGAGCGCAGCTCCTTCACGAGGAAGCGGATGGCCTGGCCGTTCGACGTCACCATGACGACTTCGTCGTTCTCATGCACGAACTTGGCCGCAACGAGCTCATCGCCCTTGTCGAGGCTCATGGCGATCTTGCCGTTCTTGCGCACTTCCTTGAAGTCGGCGAGCGGCGTCTTCTTCACCTCGCCCTTCGCGGTGGCCATGACCATGTAGTCGTGCGCGTAGTCGCGGATGGTGACGATGGCCGTGACGGTCTCGCCGGGGTCGCAGTCGATGACGTTGACGATGGGGATGCCCTTCGCCTGGCGCTTCGCGTCGGGGAGGTCGTAGGCGCGCGCCATGAAGACGCGGCCGCGCTCGGTGAAGAAGAGCACGTTGTCGTGCGTGTCGCAGACGACGAGCCTGCTGACGGCGTCTTCCTCGCGCGTCACCATGCCGGTGATGCCGCGGCCGCCGCGCCGCTGGAGGCGGTAGGTCTCGAGCGGCATGCGCTTCACGTAGCCGCGGTTGGAGAGGGTGACGACAACCTCCTGGTGCGGCACCAGGTCTTCTTCGTTGATCTCCTCGGCGCCGGCATCGATGATCTGCGTCCTGCGGTCGTCGCCGTACTTCTCCTTGACGTCGACCATGTCGTCGCGGATGAGGAAGTCGATCTTGCGCGGGTTGGCGAGCAGGTCCTCGAGGTAGCTGATGCGCTTGATGAGCTCCTTGTACTCTTCCTCGATCTTGTCGCGCTCGAGCTTGGCGAGGCGGCGGAGCTGGAGGTCGAGGACGGCCTGCGCCTGGCGGTCGCTCATGTCCCACGGCTTCGCCATCATCTTCTGCTTGGCGTCGTCCGCCGACTCGGCGCCGCGGATGAGGGCGATGATCTTGTCGATGTCGCGGAGGGCGATGAGGTAGCCGAGGAGGATGTGCTCGCGCTCGCGCGCGCGCTCCAGCTCGAACTCGGTGCGGCGGCGCAGCACGACGCGGCGGTGCTCGATGTAGGCCTCGAGCATTTTCTTGAGGCCCATCGTCTTCGGCTGGCCGGCGTCGAGGGCGACCATGTTGACGGGGAACGACTGCTGCATCGCCGTGTGCTTGTAGAGCTGGTTGAGCACGCTCGCGGCCTGGCCGTCGCGGCTCAGCTCGATGACGATGCGCATGCCGTGGCGGTCGGACTCGTCGCGGAGGTCGCTGATGCCGATGATCTTGCGATCCTTGACCAGCTCGGCGATCTTCTCGACGAGCGCGGCCTTGTTCACCTGGTACGGCAGCTCGGTGACGACGATCTGCTCGCGGTTGCCGCGCGCCATCTCCTCGATCGTCGCGCGCGCCTGCATGAGGATGCGGCCGCGGCCGTCGGCGTAGGCCTCCCGGATGGCGTCGCGCTGGATGTCATGGCGCTTGCCCTCGTCGTCGAGCGCCGTGTCCTTCCGCATGCGGTAGATGATGCCGCCGGTCGGGAAGTCGGGGCCCTTGACGATCTCCGACAGCTCTTCCGTCGTCGTCTCGGGGTTTTCGATGAGCGCGATGACGGCCTGGCATATCTCATTGACGTTGTGCGGCGGGATCTTCGTCGCCATGCCGACGGCGATGCCGTCGGCGCCGTTGAGCAGCAAGTTGGGGATGCGCGCCGGGAGGACGATCGGCTCCTGGCGGGAGTCGTCGTACGTCGGCATCGTGTCGACTGTGTTGGCGTCGATGTCGGCGAGCAGCTCTTCGGAGATGCGCGCGAGCCGCGCCTCGGTGTAACGCATGGCCGCCGGCGGGTCGCCGTCGATGCTGCCGAAGTTGCCCTGGCCGTCGACGAGCATGTAGCGCATGGAGAAGTCCTGGGCGAGGCGGGCCATCGCCTCGTAGACAGGGCTGTCGCCGTGCGGGTGGTACTTGCCGAGCACCTCACCGACGATGCCGGCGCTCTTGCGGTAGGCGCTCGCCGGGCGGAGGTTCATCTCGTTCATCGCGTAGAGGATGCGGCGTTGGACGGGCTTGAGACCGTCGCGCACGTCGGGGAGCGCGCGCTGCACGATCACGCTCATCGCGTAATCGAGATACGACGTGCGCATCTCCTCTTCGATGCCCCTCGTGCGGATATTGCCGAAGCCGGAGTCAGTGGTCATGGAGCTGTTATTGGTCTCGCGGGACTGGCGCGCGTAGATTCAGCGCGCGTGATCTGACTCACATAATTTAGCATTTTCGGGGCCGCATGTCACCCTCGCGCGGAGTGCCGAGGACTGGACGCTGGAGACTGGAGATGGAGCGATCCCGCGGCGGACTGCCCGTCGTGGAGACGGGCCGCCCGGCCTACGTTGCCGGGCCGGAGGGCAGCTCGGACGGGTCTTCGAGGAGGCGTTCGGCGCGCACGACGAGGCGCTTGTCGTACTGCCCGCTCGACCGGCTGAAGGTGCCGCTGCACGTGATCAGCGTCACTGAGTCCTTTGGCGTCGGGCCGACGATCTCCTCCACCGGCGCGGTCGCGGCGTCGTACTGGCGGAGCACGGTGACGCCGTACCTGTAGACGGTGCCGTCCTCGAGCCGCACCTCGATGACATCGCCGGGCTTGAGGTCCTTGAGGTTCCAGAAGACGGCCTTGCCGACGTTGATGTAGTCGACGTGGCCGGAGAAGACGGCGTTGCCGCCGTACCCGGGCCTGGCGCTGAAGTCGTACCAGGCGGTGTCGTAGGCGTTGTCGGGCGACTGCATCACCCCGGCCGCGTCGACGCCCTTCACGACGACGGGGGCATCGATGCCCTGCGACGGGATGACCAGGCGGGCGATGGGCGCATCGGAGGGCGGCGGCAGGTCCGGCGCGGGGGTGGCCGACGGGCCGGGCGTCGGGATCTCGCCGAAGCCGGTGATCGTCGCCAAGTCGCTGTTGCCGTTGTCGCTGTATTCCTGCCACCAGACGACAAAGAGCGCGATCGCCGCGACGATCAGCGCCGTGCCGATGCCCATGAGGGCCAGCGAGAGTTTGTTCGAATCTACCTTCTTCACCGCAACTCCTACACCCTATCGAATGCACCCGCTGGCTGCGCCGTTCCCGCATACGATCTTGACGCCGGCATGTCACAGGCGCGTTGAAGCCCGTCCCGGCGGGACTGGGCGACTTGCTGCCTGCCCCGGCTGGCTAGATCCGCACCCCCCGTACGACGAGGCGGCTCGTGTAATGGCCGGCGCTGAACGCGCCAATGCACGTTACCAGCGTAACAGCATCCGGCGGGCCCTTGGCAACGTAGGACGTGAAATCTTCGCGCGGGCTCACCATCTTCGACCACTGCACCGCGTATGTGATCGGCCCGTTGGCGCCAGAGACGATGATCTCGTCGCCGGGCGCCAGGTTCTTGAGGCCGTAGAAGACGGCGGGGCCGACGCGGATGTAGTCGACGTGGCCGGCGAAGACGACGTTCGCGCCGGGTTCGCCCGGGTAGCCGCCGACGCCGCCGCTGAACGGCCGGAAGTCGTACCAGAGGACCATCCAGGGGCCGCTGGGGTCGCCCATGACGCCGTTGGTGCCGACGGTGCGGCTGTGGACGGCCGTGTTCAGCCCGAGCTTGGGGATTTGCAGGCGGATGTCGGTGGTGAGGATGGGGCCGGGGCCGGTGCCGACGTTGCGACGCACGGTGGTACCGCCGCCGCCACCACCGCCGCCCCGGAACTGCGGCGTCGCGGTGGGCGTGGGCGGCGAGATGGCGAGGAAGTAGTCGTAGATCTGCTGCAGCGTCGGCGTGGGCGGCACGGGCGTCGGCGTCGCGGCGGGGGTGGGCGTGTTGGCCACGACGCTGCGGTCGTCGTCGCCGCCCATGGAGAGCGCGGCGGCGGCGATGCCGAAAATGACGAGGGCCGCGACCAACGCCGCGGCGCCCGCGATGCCCAACCGTGTCCGCGCCGACGCACTCTGCCAGAACGTCCGGAACCGCTCGCTGCCAGGCATCCCTTCCCCCTTCTGACAGGTATACGGCCGAGCGCCCGAACGGATGTATCCGCGGGCGCCCTTAGTGCTTCACCCCAGGAGGTTAGGAGATCCGGCGACCCCATACCACCTGCCGCTTGTCATAGTGGCCGGCCTCGAACTCGCCGGTGCACGTGATCAGCGTCACCGATTCGTCGGCGGTGCCCGCGAGGATGAGCGACCAGTCGATGTCGGTCTGTCCCGTCCACTTGTTGAACTCGACGGCGTACTGCGCTACCGAGCCGTCCTCCATGACGATCTCGATGATGTCACCGGGCGCGAGCGTGTCGACGTCCCAGAACACGGCGGGGCCGTAGTTGATGTAGTCGACATGGCCGGCAAGGATGATGTTGCCGCCGGCACCGGGTACGCCGCCGAGCCCTGGCCACTGCGAGAAGTCGTAGTAGGCGACGTCGCGCGGGCCCTGGGGGTTGGGCATCTGGCCGTCCGGGCCGACGACGCGGTACGTGAACGGCGCCTCGACACCGAGCTTGGGGATGCGAAGCGTCTGGCCCTTGAAGTCGCCGCGTCCGGGTTCGCCCGTGCCGCGCAGCGAGAGGTCGTGCAGCGTGAGCTGGGCCGTCTGGTCGAAGTTGATCGGTGTCTTCTGTCCGGCGTTGACGCCGGCCGTGGCCGTCGCTGCTGGCGTGCGCGTCGAGGTCGCGACCGCCTGCTCGTCATCGGCGCTGCTGCCGCCCGTCGACGCGACGATCGCGACGACGACGATCGCGATGACCGCGATCAGCGCCAGTGGCGCGCCGAAGATGATGAGGTCGGGCCGCCCGCCGCTGAGCCTCTGGAGCCTCTCGTTCTGGCGCAGCCGCTCCAGGAAGCCACCACCGCCGCCATCCATGGGTCCGTTCATCTATCTCCTCCCGTTGCGGGCCACCTGCATGCGTGTCCGCCTCTTCCGCCGCCCCGCACATATTGCCAGATTGCGTTCGAGCGTCCAGCCGCCGGGATCGATGACTGGAGGCCAGAGGCTGGACGCTGGCCTATCGATCCCAGCTTCGTCCGTTGCAGCCTCCGGTGCTCGGACTCGTGCTTCGCGTCTCGGGCCATCTGCTTCTGTCATATGAGTGGGGGGCTCTCACGATGAGAGCCCCCCACGGTCATATCGTCCGGTCGCGATTAGGGCTCATCGCCGAAGCGATTAGCGGACGCGGCCGTACACCTTGCCACCGACAACGAGGGCCACGCTGCCCAGCGCAAGCGCGAAGAGCGCCCACAGCGGGAAGCCAGCCGCGCTGTCCTGGCCGAGGTAGCCGCCGTTACCCGCGTCCGGCGGGCGGACGCCCGAGGTCGGGGTAGCCGTCGCGGCGACAGCGGTCTGCGTTGCCAGCGAGGGCAGGCAGTCCACGCGGATCGACGCCTGGGCCGAGCCAGCGACCACGTTCACCGTCGTGCCGGCGGTGATGCCGGAGAGCGGCGTGATGGTGCTGCTGGCCGTGCCGTCGGTCGTCGTCGTGTTGATCGGGTTGGCCGTGCCGAAGGCGACGACGTTGAACTGCACGGAGGTGCCGTTCGCGACGTTGTTGCCGTCGGCGTCCGTCACGGTCGCCGTGACGGTCGAGGTCTGCGTGCCGTCGCAGGGGATGGCCGCCGGCGAAGCCGCCAGGGTGACGTTCGCTGCCGGGCCAACCACCGTGATCTCAGCGCTGGCGTCCTCGCCGGCGCCCGTCGCCTCGATGTCGGTAGTGCCGGTCTCGTCCATACCGCAGACGACGGCGAAGAAGCCGATGCCAACGTCGCCGGCGTCGACCGTGTAGAACGACGTGTCGCCGATGTCGGCGATGTCCGTGTCCGCACTGCTGATGGTCACGATCTCGCGGGTGATCTCGGTGCCATCATTGTCGGTCGCCGTTACGATCGCAATCGTCGAGTCGACGTTGCTCAGCGCGTCGGAGTCGCTGACCTCAAGCTCTGTCGGGTCGGTGCAGTCCTCGCTGGTGTCGGCGTCCGTCTGGATTGTCGGCTCAACGAGGGTAAGCGTGATGTCGTCGCCGGTTCCGACAACCGTCAGCGTCTCAGTCGAGCTCACGCCTTCCTGCGAAACGTCGATGTCGACCTCGTCGCCGGCGTCAGCGCCGGCGGCGGTGGTGATCGTCGCGACTGCGACGCCGTCACCGTTGCCGAGCGTCGACGTACCGCAGTCCTGGTCGTCGTCGCCCTCACACGTCTCGGCGTTGCCGTCATCGGCTGGGGTCTCACCGCCCACCCCGTCGCTGCTGACGGTGACCGTAACGCCAGCGCCGGTGGGCGCGTCGAACGTCACGATGTCATCGTCATCGACGAAGGCGATGATGAGGATCGTGCTCAGGATGCCGTTGCCGGTCACCGTGACCTGGTTCGCGTCCAGATCGAGGTCGTCGAGCTCACCAGCTTCGAGGCTCGTGTCTTCGTCGCCTACCTGGGCAGCGATGGTCGCGATCTCAGCGGCAGTGAGTCCGTCGCAGGCCGCTGCGGTATCGGCAGCGTCCACGTCTGCGTCGCCGTCGACGTCGAGTGCGCCGACGAACCCACACCAGATGGCGAGGGTGCCGTCGACCTCGGCGTTGGCTGTGCGTGAGCCCATGTTCGCGCCGATGCCCAGTACCAGGGCAGCGATCGCGGCCAGGGCCACAATGCCAATCTTACTCAAGTTCGTATTCCTCCTCTTGTGAGTGCGCGCGCTTTCCTCAAGCTGCC
>Ga0073934_10006356_pt1 | contig 17290 bp, 14 predicted proteins | sample LarsenN4metaG_FD_76834 | JGI IMG/M metagenome (GOLD analysis project Ga0073934, IMG submission 76834) | Hot spring sediment bacterial and archeal communities from British Columbia, Canada, to study Microbial Dark Matter (Phase II) - Larsen... ... | reverse complement strand
GGACGTGCTCGAGCTGTGTGGCGGGCGGTGGAGGCTCGGCGGCGGCGCATGTCCGCACGACCTCGCGCAGCGCGTCGAGCTCGGTGCGGGCGGCGACCGGCGCGTCGGCCGGCTCGCCCTCGACCAGGCGCCGGAGCGCCCCGCCGTCCTCGACGTGCAGCGCGGCCATCGTCCGCCGCGCGGTGGCGGGCCCGACACCGCTCAGCAGTTGCAGCACCCGGAACCAGCTCACCTCGTCACGCGGGTTGTCCAGGATCCGCAGGACGGCGAGCGCGTCCTTCACGTGTGCGCTCTCGAGGAACTTCAGCCCGCCGTACTTCACGAACGGGATGTTCCGGCGCGCGAGCTCGACCTCGAGCACGTCCGAGTGGTGGGCGGCGCGGAACAGCACCGCCTGCTCCTTGAGCTCGGTCCCGCGCTCCCGATGCTCCAGCACCGAGCGACACACCGCGTCCGCCTGGTCGGCGTCGTCGAGACAGGTGCGGAGCAGTGGCTTCGCGCCCTCGGTGCGCGAGGTCCACAGCGTCTTCTCGTGCCGCTGCGGGCTGAGGGCGATGACGGCGTTCGAGGCGTCCAGGATCGGCTGGCTCGACCGGTAGTTGCGCTCCAGGCGCACGATCGTCGTGCCGGGGAACCGCTCGGGGAACTCCAGGATGTTGCGCACGGTCGCGGCTCGGAACCCGTAGATCGCCTGCGCGTCGTCCCCGACCACCGTGAGCCCGACGCCGTCCGGCTTCATCGCCGCGAGGATGTCGGCCTGCAGTGCGTTCGTGTCCTGGTACTCGTCGACGAGCACGTGCGTGAACGTGTCGTTCGTCGGTGCCACCGTCTGCGCGAGCGCCCGCCAGTGCAGCAACAGGTCGTCGTAGTCGAGCGCGTTCGTCTGGCGCTTGCGCGCCGTGTACGCCTCGACGATCTCCCGGATCCCCTCGATCTCCTCGACGCACCACGGGTAGTCGCGCTCGAGCACCGTGCGGAGCTTCTCGCCCGCGTTCACCGTCCGCGAGTACACGTCGGCGAGCGTCTCCTTGCGCGGGAACCGCCGCTCGCCCTGCCCGAGCCCCAGGTCCCCCCGGATCAGGTCCATCAGGTCGGCCGTGTCGGTACGGTCCAGGACGGTAAAGTCCGGGGACAGGCCGAGCGCCCGCCCGTGCAGCCGGAGCAGGCGGTTGCCCGTGGCGTGGAAGGTCCCGCCCCAGACCCGGCCGACGCCGCGCTCGCCCGTGAGGCGCTCGGCGCGGCGGAGCATCTCGCGGGCCGCGCGGCGGGTGAACGTGAGCAGCAGGATGCGCTCGGGCCGGACGCCGCGGTCGACGAGGCTCGCGACCCGGCACGCGAGGGTCCACGTCTTCCCGCTCCCTGCGCCGGCCACGACGAGCAGCGGACCGCCGTCGTGCTCGACGGCCTGACGCTGGGCGGGGTTCAAAGTGTCGAACATGCGTTCGGAGCATAGGTGGGTCGGAGGAGGGGGGCAAGCACGTGACCCGACGATCGGTCCTCGCCCCAGGCCCGTCAGCTCCGCCGGTGGAGTCGGACGCCACGGGGGCGCTAGCATCGTGCCTGCAGGGGGCGCGGAGCGGGGGTCGGCGCGCCCGGTTCCGGGCAGAGTCCGGCGGTTCGGATCCGACGCCCCCCGGGCGAGCTGAGAGGGGGCAACCGTGAAGCGCGGATCCGCGCTCGTGGCCTGTCTGTGTGCGCTGAGCCTGCTCCCGGCGCCTGTCGGGGTCGTCGCGCAGGCGCCGTGCGATCCGATCGACACGGAGCCCGTCTACTCGGGTCTGGTGCCGACCGCCAAGGACGTGATCGGGTTCCGGCTCGGGCGGCGCGAGGTCACCGTCGAGGAGGCCTGGACGTACCTGGATGCCGTGGATGCCGCGAGCGATCGTGTGGTCTCGGACACGTACGCGACGTCGGTGCTCGGCCGACCGCTCCGTTACGCGATCGTCGGCAACCCGGAGAACGTGACGCCCGAGGGCCTGCAGGCGATCCGAGAGAACGTCCTGCGGATGCGCGACCCGAGCACACCGTCCGACGAGGTCGCCGAGCTCGCCGCCACGACCCCAGCGCTCCTGTACATCGCCGGCAACGTCCACGGCACCGAAGAGAGCGGCGCCGATGCATCCTTGCGCGTCCTGTACGAGCTGGCCGATCGGACCGACTGCGCGGCGCAGCAGATCCTGGACAACGCGGTCGTGCTCGTGTTGCCCATCCAGAACCCCGACGGCCGGGAGGCCGACACGAGGCGCAACGCCTACGGCATCGACCTGAACCGCGACGGCTTCGCGCGCACGCAGCCGGAGACCGACGGCCGGATCGAGCTCCTGCGCCGGTACCCGCCGCTCCTGTTCGTCGACGCGCACGAGTTCGGCTACTACCGCTCCTTCTTCCCGCCGAACGACGATCCGATCTACCACGAGGTCCCGGACCAGGCGCTCGGCTGGATCAACGAGCTGTACGGGCCGGCGCTCGCCGCCGAGTTCGAGGCGCGCGACTGGGGGTTCTTCAACCACAACGGCTACGACCTGTTCGCGCCGATCTACGGCGACACGGTGCCGGTGATCGGGTTCCAGGCCGCGGGGATGACGGTCGAGACCTACAACGGGGCGCCGATCGATCTGCGCGTGGAGAAGAACCGGGTCGCGTTCTGGGTCCTGCTCTCGCAGGCAGCGCTGCACCGGGAGGAGCTCCTCGTCGATCAGCACGAGGCGTACGTCGACGCGCTCCGGCAGGGGCGGCGCGGCACCCTGGAGGCCAACGTGATCCAGGCGCCGGGCTCCACCCAGATCGCGGAGGTCCCCGCACTGAGGGTCCGCCACTACTTCATGCTCCGCTCGCCGCAGCGGGCGTACGAGCAGGCCATGCTGGTCCGCCGCCTGCAGCGGATGGATGTGCGGGTGTACCGGCTCGACGAGCCGCTCACGGTGCCGGACTACCGCCCGTACGCCGGTCGGGTCGGTGAGCGGACGCTTCCCGCCGGCACCTACTGGATCCCGATGGCGCAGCCGCAGAAGCACTGGATCCAGGCCATGTTGAACCGCGACACGTACGTGCCGGTCCGCAGGACCTACGACATCACGGGCTGGAGCAGCCCGCTGCTCATGAACCTCGATGGCGGCTCCTCGGGTGCCAAGCTCGAGCCCTCCGCGTCGCTCGTGCCGCCGGTGGACGAGCCCACGTTCGAAGCGGGCGACGAGGCGCCACGCGTGGGCATCCTCGCGCTGTCGAACGCCGTCTACGCGTTCGAGGGGACCCAACAGCTCCGCTTCCTGTTCGAGCGGGTGTGGGGCGGCAGGTTCCGGATGCTCACGACCGAGGACGTGCGGCAGGGGGCGCTGCGCCGGATCGACGTGCTCGTCGTCCCGATGGGTGGCGTGCTCGTGGGGGAACGGCGCCTCGGCTCCGAGGGCGAGCGGGCGATCGTCGAGTGGGTCCGGAGCGGGGGCCGCTACGTCGGCTACAAGTACGGCGGGGCGCTGATCGCTCAGCGGATGGGGATCACCACGGCCCGGTTCCGCAACTCGCCGTACGCGATCCCCGGGAGCCTGATCCGCGTCCGCGTCGACCGCCGCAGCCCGCTGGCCGACGGCGTCGGCCGCTGGGTGTGGGTCCTGTTCGACGAGGACGACACCCTCCGCGTGCGTCCCTCGGCCGCGCCGCTTCGCTACCCGGATCTCGGGCGGGGCTTCGAGGTCTCGGGCGCGAGCCTGCACACGCAGAGGCTCGCCGGTCAGCCTGCGGCCGTGGATGAGCCGTTCGGGAGCGGGCGCGTCATCCTGTTCCCCTACAACGTCAACTTCCGACTGTCGACGCAGGGGACCCAGCGGATCTTGTGGAACGCGATCTTCGGGCCGGATCCATCGTAGTCAGGCCCGCCACGGGTCGGGCGAGCTCTCCCGGCTACCCGGCCCTCCCACACTCCTCGATCCCCAGCTCGACGGCCGCGGCGTCGGCGGCCTCGAGCGCGACGAGGGCCGAGGAGATCTGTTGGCCAACGAGGGCGGCGTCCCCGGCCTCGGCGGCCGCCGCGGCGTTGCCCATGGTGTCCGCGAGCGTCTCGTACGAGGCCACCAGGTCCGCGTACGTCTCCTCGTCCTCGGGAGGAGGATCGAGGCCGGCGAGTCCCTGGGCGGCCGTGAGGATGAGGGGTGCGGCGTCGCTGAGCTCCTGGACCCACTGCTCGTCGAGCCCGCTCGTCGGGTCCGGTGGATCGCTCACGATCGCCTTCGCCTGGGCGACCGGTTCGGCGCAGATCTGGTTCGCCTTGGAGACGAGCTCCTCGTGCGTGAGCGTGTCCTGGCCGCCACACGCCGCGAGGAGCGAGAAAGAGATCGCGATCAGGCATCGGGGCATCGCTCGGCTGGGCATCGACCCGCCTCCTTCGCTCGTACGGCGAGCATATGTCCGCCGGGGGCGGCACGCGTACGATGCATGGCATGTGCAGGAGCATCAGACGGCTCCGTGAGGGGGCGGTGCCGGTCTCCGACGAGGAGATCCGGGAAGCCGCTCGGCAGTACGTCCGCAAGGTGAGCGGGTTCTCCAAGCCTTCGGCTCGACACGAGGAGGCGTTCGAGGCGGCGGTCGACGAGGTGGCGGAGGCCTCGAGGCGGCTCATCGCGTCGGTGACCAGGGCGATGGCCTGAGCTCGATGGGACCGTGCCGACCATGACCTACCCGCTGGACCCGAGCGCCGAGCAGATGCGCGAGATGGGGGAGGCCGCGCTCGCCTACGTCGTCGGCTTCATCGGAGCGCTCGACCAAGCGCCGGCATCCGGCGTCGAGGGCGCGTGGGAGCTCGCCCACCGGCTCCGCGCGACACCGCCCGAGGACGGCGGGTCGTTCGCCGACGTCCTCGCCGACGTCCGGGAGGCCGCCGCCCACGCGTACGAGACCTCGGGTCCCGGCTACCTCCCCTACATCCCGGGCGGCGGGCTGTTCACGGCGGCGCTCGGCGAGTTCCTCGCGCTCGGCGTGAACCGGTACGTCGGCCTCGCGGCGCCGAGCCCGGCCGTCGTGCAGATCGAGGAGAACGTGTGCCGCTGGCTGTGCTCGCTGTTCGGCTGGGACGGTCGCTCGCAGGGCGTGCTCACGAGCGGCGGATCGATGGCCAACTTCTCCGCGATGGTCGCCGCCCGGCACGCGAAGCTCGGCGAAGGCTTCACCGACGGCGTGTACTACGTGAGCGAGCAGGCGCACGCCTCGGTCACGAAGGCGGCCACGCTCGCGGGGTTCTCGCGGCGCAACGTCCGACTCGTGGCGACGGACGACGAGCTTCGGATGGACCCGGACGCCTTGCGCCGCGCCGTCGAGCAGGACCTCGCCGCCGGCCACCGGCCGTTCCTCGTGGTGCCGAGCGCCGGCACCACGAACACCGGCGCCGTGGACCCGCTCGATGCGGTGGCCGACGTCGCCGAGGAGCACGGGCTGTGGATGCACGTCGACGCCGCGTACGGGGGCTTCTTCATCCTGACCGAGCGCGGCCGGGAGCGCTTCGGGGGGATCGAGCGTGCCGACAGCGTCACGCTCGATCCGCACAAGGGCATGTTCCTGCCGTACGGCACCGGCGCGCTCGTCGTGCGCGACGGCGAGAACCTGCGCCAGGCGCACTACGAGGGAGCTGCGTACCTGCAGGACCTGGCGACCGCGGGCGAGCTGCCCAACTACAGCGAGTACTCGGCCGAGCTCTCCCGCGAGTGGCGCGGCCTCCGCGTGTGGTTGCCCCTCCGCCTCCACGGGGTCCGTGCGTTCCGCGAGGCGCTCGACGAGAAGCTCGACCTCGCCGACGCGCTGTACGAGGGGCTGAAGGGCGTGCCCGAGCTCGAGCTGCCGTGGGAGCCTCAGCTCACCGTCGTCACGTTCCGGCTGCGCGACGACGATCGCGTCAGGAACGAGGCGCTGCTCGAGCGGATCAACGCGAGCGAGCGGGTGTTCCTGTCGAGCACGATGATCCACGGTCGCTACACCATCCGAGCCTGCATCGTCAGTCACCGGACCCACCGCGACCGGATCGAGGAATGCATCGCGATCGTGCGACGGGCGGCGTCCGAGGTCGCACGGTGAGGGTCCGCGGGGCGGCGTGACGTGCCCGAGCTCCCCGAGGTCCAGGCGCTCGCAGAGCGGCTCGACGCGGCCCTCGCAGGCGCGCCGCTCGAACGGTTCGACCTGCTCCAGTTCTCCTCGCTCAAGACCGTGACGCCGCGACCGGCCGACCTCGTCGGGCGGCCGCTGGTGCGCGTGGGCCGGCGCGGCAAGTACCTGGTGCTCGAGCTCTCGGGACCTCGGCTCCTCATCCACCTCTCGCAGGGCGGCAGGATCGACCTGGAGGACCCACCCAAGGTGACCAGGCCGCGGGGCTCGGTCGCCCGGGTGCGGTTCGGGTCCGGACCGGCGATCTTGGTCAAGGAGTTCGGCCGCGAGCGCAAGGCGGGCATATGGGCGCTCGCGTCCGGGGACGACGGGCCCCTCGCGACGCTCGGACCCGAGCCGGACTCGGCGGCGTTCGAGCGCCTGGTGCTCTCGGGCGAGGACCCGCGGCGGGTGCACACCATCCTGCGCGACCAGCGCACGGTGGCGGGGATCGGACGCGGGTACAGCGACGACATCCTTCATCGGGCACGGCTGTCGCCCACCGCTGTGCTCGGCAAGCTCTCCGGGGACCAGCGACGGGCCTTGCTCGAGGCAACGCGCTCGGTGTTGGCCGAGGCGCTGGAGGTCGAGCGTCGGCGCATCGGCGGCCTGCCCACGAAGATCGGTGACCACTTCACGGTCCATGGACGGCACGGGACGGCATGCCCGAGGTGCGGCGACGACCTGCGCAGGATCTCGTACGGGTCGCACGAGATCACCTACTGCCCGAGCTGCCAGACGGGCGGCAAGGTCATGGCGGACCGCCGGCTCTCGCGGCTGGTCAGGTAGCGTGCGCGACCTGCTCACGCTGCCGAAGGTCGACCTGCACGTCCACCTGGAGGGCTCGATGCGGCCGTCGACCGTGGTCGAGCTCGCGCGCCGGCACGGCGTCGAGCTGCCCGAGGGGCTGCGCGAAGGACGGTACGTCTTCCGCGACTTCCGACACTTCATCGACCAGTGGGTCGCTGGCCTCGAGTGCCTGCGCGATCCCGATGACTTCCGGAGGATCTCCCGGGAGTTCTGCGAGGACCAGGCGGCGCAGGGCGTCCGGTACGCCGAGGTGTCGTTCTCCCTGCCCGAGCACGGCTCGCGGCTGGCGGACTGGGACGGGCCGGTGCTCGCGGTGCTCGAGGGGTTCGCCGAGGGCGCGTCGGTGGGGATCACCTGCAGGATGTACGTGGACCTGGTCCGAGGTCTGCCGCTGGAGCTGTCTCGGCTCGCGCTCGCCTCCGCGATCCGCCACCGCGAGGACGGCGTCTTCGCGGTCGGCCTGGGCGGGGACGAGCGGCACCCGCCGGAGCGCTACCGCGACCTGTTCCGCCAGGCGCGGGATGCGGGCCTGCGATCCCTGCCACACGCTGGCGAGACGGCGGGGCCCGAGAGCATCCGCGGCGCGCTCGACGCCCTCGCCGCGGATCGACTCGGTCACGGCATCCGGGCGCTCGAGGATCCGACGCTCCTGGAGGAGCTCCGGGAACGGCAGGTCCCGCTCGATGTGTGCATCACGTCCAACGTGAGCACGAGGGTCGTGGCCTCGCTGGAGGCTCACCCGCTGCCGGGCCTCCTGGCGGCGGGGCTGCACGTCACGGTGAACGACGACGACCCGTCGATGTTCTCCTCGCGCCTGGGCGACGAGTACGCGCGTCTGCGCCACGTCTTCGGGCTCACCGACGAGGAGATCGTGGAGCTCGCGCGGGCGGGGGTGCGGGCGTCGTTCGCCGACGCCTCCATGAAGGCGTCGTTGGAGCAGGACATCGACGACTGGCTCTCCGCCGGGAGCGGTCGGGCCGAGGGTGCGCCATCCGGCTCGCTGCGGAAGGGAACCGCCCCGGGAGGGAAGCAGGCCGAGCCGACGGCTGTTGGAACGGACGACCGATGAACGACACCGAGACCACGACGCAGGTCGACGCCGAGCACGGCGCGACGCGGCCCGCCGCGCTCCTCGGCGTGGTGGGCGGCCTCATCGGGGCCACGTGCTGCATCGGTCCGGCCGTGGGCGTCGCCGTGGGGGCGGGGAGCGGCTCGTTCCTGGTCGCGATGGGGGCTACCGCCCGCACGTGTTCGTGCTGGGCGCGATCGTGGCCTTCGCCGGCGCCGCGATCTGGTTCGCGAGCCGTCGTCGCGCGTGTCCCACCGCGGCCGAGCGCCGGAGCCTGCGCGCGCGGTGGCTCGATGCGGGGATTCTGGCGTTCGCGATCACCTACGCGCTCGGGCGCTTCCTCGTCCCGAGGGCGATCGAGCTGCTGAGCTGAGCCGGTACGAGGAGCCCTCGCGCTCTGCCCGACCGCGGGCGACCAGCACGTCGAGCGCCTCCCGCAGCGCTCCGGTCGACTGCGGGCCGCTCCGAAGGAAGATGCGGGCGATCCGGTGGGCCTGAGGCGACAGGTCGGCGTCCTCGAAGTCGTCGGGCCGTCCACGCCGCGGGTACAGGTCGGCGAGCAGGGTGGGGGACAGCAGCGAGGGCCGCCCGCGCACGAACCGTCCGTACCAGGCGAGCCCGCGCCGAGGGAGCTCGTCCTTCCACGCCCACACCCGATCGGCCTCCGGACCCCGATCGCCCTCCGCGGAGTACAGCGGCGTGTCGCTCACGACCGCGTAGAGGCTCGGCAGGGTCACCCCCTTGTTCGGGAAGAGCAGGGCGAACCCCACGTCATCGATGAACGCGGCCGCCCGCTGGAGGCTCGCCACCCTGCGTCCGGTCAGCCACCACCGGCGCGCGCGCCGCAGCTCGAGATCCTGCATGAATTCCAGGCTACGTGAGGACCAGGGGCAGACGTCCCCCAGGTAGCTAACGCCAAGAAGCGTAAGTTACATTATTCTCTTGTTACCTACTAACGTCACAGCGATATGATACCGTTACCCGGTGGATCCAGATCCTCGGCTCGATCGGTCCTCGTCGAACCTCGCCCTGGAGCTCGCGCGCACGCGGCCGGCCAGGGGGACGGACCGGCTCGCGTCGGCGGGCGAGCTGGCGCGATGGCTCGAGGAGCGGCGCGAGCTCGTCGGCGACCCCGAGGCCGACACCGCGCTCCGCGTGGTCGAGTTCCGAGCGTTGCGGGAGGCCGTGACGGATCTGCTCGAGGCGGTGGTGGAAGGGCGTCCGGCGCCACCGGACGCGGTGCGGCGCGTGAACGAGCTCAGCGCGGCGGTGCCGACGTGGCTCCGCCTGGATGCCACGGACCCGCGGCGGCCGGTCAGCCGCCGGTCGACCGCCTCGGCGGGACGGGCTTCCCAGATCTTGGCCGCGGTCGCCACCTCCACCATCGAGCTGGTGGGAGGGAACGATCGTGAGCGGCTCCGGCGCTGTCCGGCGCCCGGCTGTGGCCGGTTCTTCCTGGCCGGGCGTCGCGCTGCCGTCTGGTGCAGCGCAGCGTGCGGCAACCGGGCTCGGGTGGCCCGGCACCACGCCCGTCGTCGGGCCGCGGGTCCCTCCGGAGCCCCATCGACCGACGAGGGCGCCGACGCGACCCGTCGGGAGCACGTGTGAGAGGCGCTGGCGGGACTTGCGTACACTCGACCCGTGGCGATCTGCGCGGCCTGCGGACAGGAGAACCCCGACCGCGCGCGGTTCTGCTTCGCCTGTGGCGCGGCGCTCGGAGCGCACGACGAGCCCCCGAGCGAGGAGCGGCGCCTGGTCACCGTCGTGTTCTCCGAGCTCGTGGGGGTCGGGGGCGAGGGCAGGGCGCCCTCGGACCCAGAGGAGCTGAAGCGGTCCCTGGACCCGTACCACGCGCTCGTTCGGCAGGAGGTCACCCGGTACGGCGGGACCGTCGACAAGTTCATGGGCGCGTCGGCCCTGTGGGTGTTCGGTGCTCCCGTGGCGCACGAAGACGACCCTGAGCGGGCCGTGCGTGCCGCCCTCGCGTTGCGGGAGGCCGTCGAGGAGCTGGCCGAGGACGAGTCGTACCGCCGCGTTGGCGTGCGGTTCGGCATCGATACCGGGGAGGCGGTCGTCGCGCGCCCCGGGACCGGTCCGCAGATCGGTGAGGCGGTGACGGGCGATGTCGTCAACACCGCGTCGCGCCTCCTGGGGCTCGGGGGCCCCGGAGAGATCGTGATCGGTGAGGAGACGCACGCGGCGGCCGAGTTCGCGTTCGGGTTCGCGGAGCTCGACCAGGTCACGGTGAAGGGGAAGCGCGACCCGCTCCGCGTCTGGCGCGTCCTGTCCTCTCGCGGGCGCTTCGGCATCGATCTGCGTCCGCGACCCAGCACGCCGTTCGTCGGTCGTCGGGAGGAGCGCGAGCTGCTCGAGAGGGTGTTCCGCCGCTCCGTCTCCGAGCGGTCCGTGCAGCTCGTCACGATCACGGGCGAGCCGGGCTCGGGCAAGACCCGGCTCGTCGAGGAACTGCAGCGCTTCGTCGACGAGCTCCCCGATCTGGTCCGGTGGCGGCAGGGTCGTTCGCTCCCGTACGGGGACGGGGTCGCCTACTGGGCGTTGGGCGAGATCGTGAAAGCCGAGGCCCGCATCCTGGAGTCCGATCCGCCGGAGCTCGCCGAGCGCAAGCTCGCCGCGGCGGTGGAGCACAACGTGCCCGAGTCCTCCGAGCGAGACTGGCTGCGGGCGCGCCTGGCCCCGCTCGCCGGTCTGGAGGACGCCACCGTCGAGGTCCCGCGGGAGGAGCTGTTCACGGCGTGGCGTCGCTACCTCGAGGCGCTCTCCACGAGGATGCCGGCCGTCTTCGTCTTCGAGGATCTGCAATGGGCCGACGACGGGATGCTCGCCTTCATCGAGCACCTGGTGGACTGGGCGGTCGGACTGCCGATGCTCGTCGTCTGCACCGCGCGTCCCGAGCTGTACGAGCGCCATCCCGCCTGGGGCGGGGGTCGGCGCAACGCGACGTCGATCGCGCTCTCACCGCTGTCCGAGCAGGAGACCTCGATGCTGCTCTCGGCCCTGCTCGAGCGGGACACGCTCCCGGCCCGGATGTGGGCACGGGTGCTCGACGCGGCGAGCGGCAACCCGCTCTACGCCGAGGAGTTCGCGCGCATGCTCCGCGCCGGACCGCCGGTGGCCGACGACGGAGAGCCGCCGATGCCGCGGACCCTGCAGCTGCTCATCGGGGCCCGGCTCGACACGCTCGGGCAGGAGGAGAAGGCCACGATCCAGGACGCCTCGATCGTGGGCAAGGTCTTCTGGACCGGCGCCCTGGCCTCGATGTCGGGTCTGGCGGAGGAGGAGATCGAGCGTCGTCTCCACGAGGCCGTCCAGCGCGAGTTCATCCGGCCGGTCCACATGTCCTCGGTCGCCGGCCAGCGGGAGTGGGCGTTCCTGCATGCCCTCGTCCGGGAGGTCGCCCACGGTCAGATCCCTCGGGCCGCCAGGGCGGCCAAGCACGTCGCGGCTGCGTCCTGGATCCGTGAGGTGGCGGGCGAGCGGGTGGTGGACGTGGCCGAGGTGCTGGCGCACCACTACATGGAGGCGTTGCGCTCGTCCAGGAGCACTCCGACCGGTCTGGAGGTGCAGCAGCTCGAGGCCGACGCCGGCAGCGCCCTGATGATGGCGGGGGATCGGGCCAAGCGCCTGGACCCCTCCCGCGCCCTGTCGTTCTTCCTGCGCGCTCGCGACGTGCTGCACGAGGGCGAGCCCGAGCGCACGCGGGCGCTGGTGGAGGCGGCCGAGGCGGAGGAGGACACCGGCAGGTTCGAGGAGGCCACCGGTCACTTCGAGCTCGCGGTCCAGGAGTACCGGGCCGCGGGTGACCGGCTTGGGATCGGTGAGACGCTCGCGCGTCGCGCCCGCTCCGTCCGCCTGCACGGGGTGGCGGCGCACGAGCTGCTGGAGGAGGCGATCGCCCTCCTCGAGGCGGAGGAGCCGGGACCGGAGCTGGCGCGCGCGTACGCGCGGATGGCTGGGCACCTGTACGTCGCGGGCGACAACCGGCTCGCGGTGGAGTGGGCCGAGCGGTCGATCGTGCTCGCGGATGAGCTCGGGATGGAGGGTGAGACCGTGCTCGCGCTCCAGTACCGCGGGGCTGCCCGGGCTCAGCTCGGCGATCGTGGGGGGTTGGACGACCTGCAGGAGGCGCTGCGCCGGGGCCTGGAGCTCGGGCTCGGGCACGAGACGGCGAGCGCGTACAACAACCTGGCCTACGAGCTGTGGTTCTGGGAGGGTCCGGCCGCGGCGCAGACGCTCTGGGACGAGATGGAGGCGTTCTGCCGCGTCCGTGGGTTCCACACGATGGAGATGTGGGCGCGGGGTGGCGCGCTCGAATCCCTCTTCGACCTGGGGGAGTGGGATCGCGTGCTCCGCACGTCGGCCGAGATGCTGCTGTGGGATCGCCAGCACGGGCCCACCCGCGTGAGCGTGACGGCCCTGACCTACCGCGGCTGGGTCCACCTGCGGCGTGGCGGGGTCGAGGAGGCCGCCGCGACGTGCGAAGAGGTCCTGCCGCTCGCCCGGGGGGTCGGGTACGCGGAGTACCTCGCGCCACCGTTGGTCCTGGCGGCCGAGGTCGCGCTCGCCCGTGGCGACCCCGAGGCGAGCAGGCAGCACATCCGTGGGTTCCTGGATGCCACCGAGGGATCGCAGGAGTACCGGACGATGTTCCTGCCCGTCGTGGTCCGCGTCCTCGTGAGCCTGGGCGAGGTCCGGGAGGCGCTCCGGTTGGTCGGGGAGGCGGAGGAGACGGCCACGTCGCGCCACCGGCTGGGGATGCTGTCCTCCCGCGCCATCGTGGCCGAGGCGACGGGCGATCTCGAGCGGGCCGCCGAGCTCTACGCGTGGGCTGCGGTGGGATGGGGCGAGTACCGGTTCGGCCTCGAGTGCGCGCGCGTCTCGCTCGGCGCCGGGCGCTGTCTCCTGCGCCTCGGTCGTGAGCAGGAGGCCGTGCAGCTCCTGACGGAGGCTCGCCGGCTCCTGCAGCCGCTCGGCGCGCGCCCGCTGCTCGATGAGGTGCAGACGCTCCTCGGGACGACCTCGCTGCAGCCCGCCTGAGCACCGCCACGCGTCGGTGGGAGACTCTGCTCCGTGGATGCGATCTGGGGAGGCCTCGTGGCGGCCGCGATGTGGGCCGTCTCGACGCTGTCCACGAGCCGCTCGAGCAAGCTGATCCAGCCCTCGTCGGTGCTCGGCGGCGTGATGCTCGTCGGCGTCGTCATGACGGCTCCGTTCGTGCTCACGTCGGGCGTCCCGGAGGCGCTCGACCTCGATACCCTCGCGCTCGTCCTGGCCTCGGGGCTCGCGAACGTCATCGGGCTGCTGCTGGCCTACACGAGCCTTCGGATCGGCAAGGTCGGCGTCGTCGCGCCGATCACGTCGACCCAGGGCGCGGTGGCGGCGGTGATCGCCGTGCTCGCGGGTGAGACGATCGCGCCCGGCTCGGGGCTGATGCTGGTCCTGATCGCGATCGGTGTCACCTTGGCGAGCCTGTCGAGCGCCAAGGACGCGGCCGGCGGTCGGCGCGACGCGAGCGGCGCGCTGCTCGCGGGGGTCGCCGCGGCCCTGTTCGGCTTCGGCCTGTACACGATCGCCCGCGCATCGTCGGACCTGCCGGTCGCGTGGGTGCTGTTCCTGCAGCGGCTCCTCGGGGTCCTGGTGCTCACGGCACCGCTGGCCGCGCTCGGGCGGCTCCGGATCACCCGTCGGGCGCTCCCGTTCGTGCTGGTCTCGGGCGTCTGCGAGGTCCTGGGCCTGGTCGCGTTCTCGATCGGTGCCCGCGAGGGCATCGCGGTGGCGTCGATCCTGTCCTCGCAGTTCGCGGCGCTCGCTGCGATCGTCGCGTACTTCGTGTTCGACGAGCGGCTGCGACGGGTGCAGGTCGTGGGCGTCACGGCGATCGTCGTGGGCGTCGCCGTGCTGACCGGCCTGCAGGCCTGATCGCGGCGCGGGCTCTGCTAGCGTGCACCGCGTGACGGACCGCCTCGTCCATCCCGAGCCGGAGCTGATCGACCACCTCGACGAGGCCGCCGCGCGACCCGCGCTCGAGGCCCTGGGCCGGGCGGTCTGGGACGAGGCGCTCCGCTACCTGTACGTGCACGCGGCGGCGCGCCCGACGGACCCGACGCCGTACGGGGAGCTGCGCCGTGCGTTCTTCGGCGAGACCGGCGAGCCCTCGGCCGCGCCCGAAGGCCCGACCACGTCGCGCGAGGTCCTGCGCGAGTTCCGCGTCAGGGTCGCGCCCCACCTGTTCAACGCTCAGCACCCGGGCTCGTTCGCCTACTTCACGGCCCCGCCGCTGCCGATGTCGATCGCCGGCGAGGTGCTCGCGCAGTGGACCCAGCAGGGCGTCGACGTGTGGGCGGCGTCGCCCGCCGCGTCCCTCGTCGAGGAGGAGGTCACGGCCTGGCTCCGCGAGATCGTCGGTCTCGGCGAGGGCTCGTGGGGGGTGCTCACGTCGGGCGGCGTGATGGCGAACATCATGGCGATGACCGTGGCGCGCGACATCCACCTCGCACGGCTGCTCGGCCGGCGCGAGCCGCCGCGCGGCTCGGCGCTCGAGCGCGCGCGCGTGTACGCGAGCGACCAGGCGCACTTCTCGATCGAGCGCGCCCTGGACGTCTTGGGGTTCCCGACGCAGACCCTGCGGATCGTGCCGTCGGACGAGCGGTTCCGGCTGCACGCGGGCCCGGTGGCCGAGGCGGTCGCCGAAGACCGCTCCGCCGGCGCCCTTCCCTTCGCGATCGCGGCGGTGGCGGGCTCGACGAACACGGGGTCGGTGGATCTCGTGGGCGAGCTCGCCGACCTGGCCGAGCGCGAGGGGCTGTGGCTGCACGTCGACGCGGCGTACGGAGGGGCGGCACGGCTGTCCGAGCGCGACGCGGGCCGGGTCCCGGACCTGGCGCGCGCGGACAGCGTCACGATCGATCCGCACAAGTGGTTCTTCCAGGCCTACGACATCGGCGCGCTCCTGGTGAAGCGTCGCGAGGACCTCCAGCAGACCTTCCACCGGATGCCGGAGTACTACCGGCACGCCCGTCCGGAGGAGGCGCCGCTCAACTGGTTCGAGTTCTCGATCGAGGGCACCCGGCGGTTCCGCGGACTGAAGCTGTGGCTCTCATGGAAGCACCTGGGAACCCGGGGGCTCGGACGTCTGGTGGAGCGCACCGACGATCTGGCCGCGCACCTCGCGGCCCGATGCCGCGAGCTCCCGGGGTTCCAGGTCCTCCCGGAGGAGCCCGAGCTGTCCGTCGTCTGCTTCCGGCACGTCCCGGTCGACCTGGGTCCGGACCACCTCGACGCCTACCAGGATCGTCTCCAGGTCGCGCTGGAGGAGAGCGGCGACGCCTGGGTCTCCACGACCCGGCTCCGCGGTCGGACCTTCCTGCGGGCGGGCATCGTGAACCACCTTGCGACCGAGGCCGATGTCGATCGGATGCTCGAGACGCTGCTGCGCCTGGCCCCGGGGGTGCAGGCGTCGATCGGGTCCCGGCGGTCCTCCGGCGCGTCACGCAACCGTAACGCGCGCTTCGTCCGACCGTAACGGCGAGGACCCAGCATGGGCCTGGGGTCGTGCCCGGCGACCCCGGAGGCGTCGGAGCCATGATCTACGGTCGGTCCGTGAAGTCGGATCCATGGCGGGTCGGTCTCGAGCTGTCGATGGCGCACTGGCGGATCGGGAACGGTGACCGGGACACGGTCCGGAGCCGATCGGTCGAACGCGCTCGTCGCGACGGCACCCGCGTCCCCCCTGCGGGAGCGACCGCTCGCGGCGGCGCGACCGATGGCTCCTCCCGCTGATCCCCTCCGGTTCGACGCCCTACCGGGGCCGCCGGGCACGCCACGGCGGTAGGCTTGGTCGCCGTGGCCGAGCGTGTGCTGCTCGTCGAGGACGACCGTCGGGTCCGTCGGGCGACGTCCCTCGCGCTCGCGGAGGCCGGCTACGAGGTGCTCGAGACCGGCGACGCGGAGCAGGCCATGCGTACCCTGCTCGAGCGCACCCCTGACATCGCGATCCTGGACGTGATGCTCCCGGGCGAGGACGGGTTCGAGCTCTGTCGACGGATCCGCAAGGAGAGCGACCTGCCCGTCATCTTCCTGACCGCCAAGACGAGCACGATCGACGTCGTCGTCGGCCTGGAGTCGGGTGGGGACGATTACCTGACCAAGCCGTTCAAGATGCCGGAGCTGATCGCCCGGATGCGTGCCCTGCTTCGCCGCACCCGGTCCGGCCCACGCCAGGAGCGCATCGCGATCGGCGATCTCGAGATCGAGCCCGAGGGCGGGGTCGCCCGCAAGGCGGGGGCCGAGGTGCCGCTCACCAAGACGGAGTTCCAGCTGCTGACCTGCCTCGCCTCCCGACCGAACCAGGTCTTCACTCGCGAGCTCCTCCTGGAGCTCGTCTGGGGCTACGACTACCTAGGGGACTCGCGCTTGGTGGACGTGCACGTCCGCCGCTTGCGCGCCAAGATCGAGGACGAGCCCAGCTCGCCCACGCTGATCCGCACGGTCCGCGGGTTCGGCTACAAGCTCTCGACCGAGGTGTGACCACGGCCCGCGTACGGTTGCGCGATCGGAGCCTCCGGGTCCGCATCACCCTGACCTACGTGGTGAGCGCGACGGTCCTGGTGATCGTCATGTCCGCGGCGACGTACTTCACCGTCCAGCGCATCCTGGAGGGTCAGCGCGTGACCTCGGCCACGCGCCAGACGGTGTTCGCGCTCCTGTTCGCCCGGGACTTCGTGGGGATCGACCCCGAGCGTAGCCAGCGGGTGGTCTCGCTGCTCCAGCGGCGGGAGTCGCTCGAAGCCCTGGTCGTCGAGGGCGACGGGTGGTTCTCCTCGTCCCTGTCGCTCACACCCGCCGCCCTGCCGTCGGAGCTCCGTGACCTCGTCGCGCAGGAGCGCCTGGCGTACCAGGAGACAGAGGTCGGGGGGGAGCGGGTCTTGGTGTTCGGGGCGCCGCTGCCCCCACCGGGCGTCGACCTGTACCTGTTCTTCTCCCTGGACGACCTCGACGAGATCCTCGCCCTGCTGGCGCGGGTGCTCTTGGCGGTCGGCCTGGTCGTCGTGCTCGCCGCCGCAGTGGTCGCACAGCGGATCAGCCGTCGCCTGCTGCAACCGCTCGCCGCGGTGAGCGTGGCGGCCCAGCGGGTCGCCGAGGGGCTCCTGGAGACGCGCGTGGTCACGCCGTCGCAGGACGAGCTCGGCGTGCTGGCGGCCTCGTTCAACGAGATGGCGGGCGGGCTCCAGCGGCTGATCGAGCGCGAGCGGCGCTTCGTGGCGAGCGTCT
>Ga0073934_10006353_pt1 | contig 17294 bp, 8 predicted proteins | sample LarsenN4metaG_FD_76834 | JGI IMG/M metagenome (GOLD analysis project Ga0073934, IMG submission 76834) | Hot spring sediment bacterial and archeal communities from British Columbia, Canada, to study Microbial Dark Matter (Phase II) - Larsen... ... | reverse complement strand
CGATTGAGGATTTCCAGCCAGACTGGGTGCTCGTATCCAGCGAGGACCTGAGCCACACGCTGCTCCGGCAGGCGGCACAGGCAGCGGCAGACCGCATTGTGTACCTGGCGCACACGCCCCAGTGGTACCCGTTCGGACCTGCCAGTTGGTACGCCGATCCGCAGGCGGCCGAAATTGTCAGCCGCTGTGCCGGGATTGTCGCCATCGGCGCTCACATGGCGGGTTACATTCAGGAGCACCTCGGACGGAGTGCGCAAGTGATTCACCCGCCCATCTACGGAGATCCTCCTTATCCCAGGCATGGCCGTTTTGGAGAAGGCGCGGTGCTCATGATCAATCCGTGCGCGGTGAAGGGGATTTCGATCTTTCTTGAGCTGGCGCGCCGGTTTCCCAACCTCGCGTTCGCTGCGTTGGAAGGATGGGGCACCACATCAGCCGACCGTGATGCTTTGGCGGCGTTGCCGAACGTGCAAATCTTCAAGACCGTGCCGTCGATTGACGAGGCGCTCAGCCGCGCTCAGCTACTGCTGGCTCCGTCACTGTGGTACGAGGGATTCGGGCTGATCGTGATGGAGGCGATGCTGCGAGGCTTGCCCGTGATTGCGAGCGATAGCGGCGGCTTGCAGGAGGCCAAGCGGGGAACGCGATACGTCATACCGGTCGAACCGATCCGCGGCTATCGCCCGGAGTTCGATGAAGCCTATATGCCAGTTCCGGTTCTGGCCGAACAAAACCTGGAACCATGGGCAGCGGCTCTCCAGGAACTGACTTCAAGCCGTGACGCTTACGAAGCAGAAGCTGCGCGGAGCCTGGATGTGGCTGCTGGTTTTGTGAACGCGCTGCGCGTGGAAGCATTCGAGGAGTTCCTGCTTTCACTGCGGCGCGAGTCTGTTCCGGCCGCGCCGGCGCCGCCCGCCGCGGCGGAGTCGCGCTGGCAGAAACTCTCGCCTGCGCAGCGCGCGTTGCTGCTGGCGCAGGCCCGGCGGCGCGGCGGAGCCGGTTGATGCGTATCCTGCTGGCGCACAACTCTACCTACTACCCCGGCTCTGGAGGCGGCGACAAGTCCAACCGGCTATTGATGGAGGCCTTGGCCGCGCGAGGGCACACAGTGCGTGTCGTCGCTCGTATTGAACGGTTTGGGGATGCCGGTCACAAGAAGTTTGTGGCCGATCTGTTGGCGCGCGGTGTCCAGGGCGAGGAGATCGAACCGGGAGCTGTGCGATTCAGCCGCAATGGCGTCGAGGCACTGACACTGACTCGGGACAGTCATTGGCGCGGATTCTTCGCCTCGCACATCGAAGCCTTTTCACCCGATGTGATCGTCACGTCGACGGACGATCCGGCTCAACTGCTGTTTGACCTTGCTGTTAAGAGCAGCGCCAGGGTGGTTCACCTGGTGCGAGCAACCATCGCCGTGCCGTTCGGTCCCGACAGTTCGGGGCTGAGTGCGGAACGGACCGCGCGGCTGCGCCAGGCGGACGCAATTGTCGGCGTGAGCGAATACGTGGCCGCCTACTGCCGGGAGCATGGGGGTCTGGATGCAACGCATGTACCCATCTCGCTGCTCGAGTCCGGCGAACCCAGTCATGTTGGCCGGTTCGAAAACCCGTACATTACGATGGCCAATCCGTGTGCGGTAAAAGGCATTGACATTTTTCTGGGCATTGCAGACCGGTTGCCGGAGATCAGTTTCGCAGCCGTGCCAATGTGGGGAACGACAGCCGCGGACCGCGCGGAACTGGCCCGGCGCCCCAACATCCGTATCCTCGATCCGGTCGACGAAATCGACGACTTGCTCCGCGTTACGCGTGTCATGCTGGTGCCCTCGGTGTGGCACGAAGCCCGCTCGAGGATGATTGTGGAAGCCCTTTCGAGAGGCGTACCGGTCGTTGCAAGCGGATTGGGCGGCATTCGTGAAGCGATGATGGGCGTCGACTATGTCCTGCCCGTGAAACCTGTTGAGCGATACCGTCCGGCGGTGGACGAACACATGGTTCCCGTGGCGGTAGTGCCGCCCCAGGACGTGAGCCCGTGGGTGGAAGTCGTGCGCCTTCTGGCAACGGATCGCGACCATTGGAACGAACTCTCTGCGCGGTCCCGTGCCGCAGCGTTGGGCTACCTCGCTCAGTTGAGCGTGGAGCCGTTCGAAGCTCTGCTGTTGGGACTGACCCAAAAACCGAAGAAGGGCGTGGCTGCGACGCCCGCCGGTGACGATCGCAAGAAGCTGCTCGCCCTGATGCTGAAGCAGAAGCAGCCGGCGAAACCACAGTCGAATCCGTGGCTGCCGGTCACGGGTCCTGCGCCGCGCCTGATATGCCTACCCTACGCGGGTGCGGGTTCGATGTCGTACCGCAAGTGGGAGGTCGGACTAACCGTCGCGCCCGTGCTCCTGCCCGCGCGCGAAACCCGGCTCGCGGAGCCGCCTGTGACCAGCATGCCGGACTTGGTCCAACATCTGGTGACGGCCCTTGCGTCACTCTGGGGGGAACCCTACGCCATCTATGGCCACAGCATGGGCGCGGTTATCGGGTTCGAGCTGATACGGCAGCTTCGCCGGCGCGGCATGCGTTTGCCTGCGGCGCTGTTAGTCTCCGGTGCGCGCGCGCCGCAATTCCGCCGCGGGTGGGCTCCTCCGCCGGAACTCAGCCAGGACGATTTCATAGCGGAGTTGCGCCGTCTTGAAGGCGTGCCGCCGAAGATTCTGGATAATCCCGAACTGCTGAAACTGGCGCTGCCGGCGTTAATGGCCGACGCGCGACTTTACCGGACTTATACCTATACCGAAGACTCTCCGTTAGAGACACCGATTTTTGCCTATGGGGGAAATCGGGATCCAAACGTGACCGTGGCGCATGTCGAATCGTGGCGCGAGCAAACGACCGGGCAGTTCACCTGCCGGATTTTCGATGGCGGGCACTTCTTCATTGAGTCGCAGCGCGAGGAATTTCTTGCGGCGCTGTCCGCGGATCTACGCGCCGCGGGCCTCTTCCGCTGACTCGACTTCGTTGTCCGGCACGATCGTGCGCTCGGGCTCAGGCAAGGCTCCGGAGGCATCCGCCCAAACCCAGAACAGCGCGGTCGAAGCGCTCAGGCAACCTGCTACAAAGCCGATCTGGCGCAAGTCGAAGTGCGTGGAGGCAGCGCCTGCGGCCATCAGTGAAGCCATCATGGCAGTGTTGGTCAGCATCTCGAAATTGGCAAACACGCGGCCGCGAAACGCGTCGGGAAGGTGCGTAAGCAACATCGAGCGATTCAGCACGTTGATGACTCCCATGGCGGCGCGCGAGAGCAGGATGAACGCCATCGCCGGGAACATGCCCGGCGCCTGGGAAAAAGCGACATAGGTTGCGCCGTGGATGAGAAACGACACGCCCACCACGCGCTTGTACTGGCTGTAGTTCAAACGCGGGCCGAGGCGGTGACCGAGAATCCCGCCCACTACGAGTCCGGCGCCCGCGCATCCCCAAATGTAACCGACGCCCGCCGCGCCGGCGTTGAATACCTTTTCTCCAAAGAGAGTGAACAGCACTTGCGCGGCGCCGCCGCCGCTGGCCCACCCTACGCCACTTAACCCGACGGCTGCCACCAACGGCGTATTGCGAATGTAACGCACACTGTTGACGAACTCCGTCCATCCGGCGTGATGGCCTGTCTTCCCAAGGGGACGGAAGTGACCCTCTGGAGAACTCAGCGGGCCGATAGCGAATGCGCTGAAAACAAATGATGCTGCATTCGCCAGGAATGCCCAATCGTAGCCGAAGCGCATCGTGCTCACGCCGCCAAGCATGGTTCCGATCGTAAGGGTCAACCATGCGGTGGTCTGGGTCAAGGCGTTGGCGCTATGCAGTTCGGCGGCAGTGGTGATGCGCGGGAGAATCGCCATGCGGCCCGCGGTGAAGAAAGGCGATGCGAACATCAACAGCGCGCTGAGCAAATAGAGTAGGGGAGGGCTCGACCAGCGCTCAGCGAACACGAACCCGGCTGCGAATAGAGCGCGCAGCAGGTCGGAGGCGATCATGACGCGCTTGCGGTCAAAGCGGTCGAGCACAACGCCTGCCACGGGTCCCGCAAGCATGGCCGGCAAAACCCGGGACAACATCACAGCGCCGACAGCGAGCCCGGAACCCGTCAGGTGCAGCGTCAGACTCAGGACAGCAATGGTGTTGAAGTGATCGCCGACCTCACTCACAATTTGGGCCAGCCAGAGGCGACGATAGTTACGATTCTGGCGCAGCAGACCGGCGAAACCTGCCATCTAGCCGACAATCCCGTCTGGTGTGCGCATCCGCTCTCATTCTGGTTCGGGGTGCTGGGGCAGCGCAACCGGGCGCAGGTTTCAGCTACACTAGGAATGGCTGCGATTGCGGTAGGAACGCCCCGTCAAGAAGGGGACTTTACAGTTACAAACACAGGGTCAAACCCGTACCACGCGGCGAGGGGCGTTCCCTTACGGAGCGCCCCTTTCCCTTTTGCCCTTGTCTCGGACCTGCTGTTATCCTGATCAATTAGAGTCCCCTGGCAGGTCGCGGAAGAACGGGGACAGGCAGCTCTGTCCGCTTGAGCAAACCACCTGCGAGGTCTGAGGTTTATTATGTCTGGACATTCAAAATGGGCGACGATCAAGCACAAGAAGGCTGCTCTCGACGCCAAGCGCGGTAAGCTGTTTACCCGCCTGATCAAGGAAATCACGATTGCCGCGCGCGCGGGCGGCGATGTTGAGGGCAATCCGCGGCTGCGTACGGCGGTCGCGGCTGCGAAAGCCGTTTCGATGCCCTCCGACAACATCAAAAAGGCCATCATGCGCGGTACCGGCGAACTGGAAGGTGGCCAGATCGACGAAATCACCTTTGAAGGCTACGCCCCTGGCGGCGCTGCCATCATGGTTAGCGTCGCCACCGACAACCGCAACCGCACGGTCAGCGAGATCCGCCATATTTTCTCGAAGAATGGTGGCAACCTCGGTGAAGTGGGTAGCGTGGCATGGATGTTCGACCGCAAAAGCCAGATCGTACTGAACAAGGACGTGGCCAGTGAGGACGATCTGATGAATCTGGTTCTGGAATGCGGGGCGGAAGATTTGAAGGACGAAGGCGATACCTGGGCCATCATCTCCGCGCCGGAAGCGCATAATGCCGTTCTCGAAGCAGTGCAGAAAGCCGGCTACGCGACCGAGTCCGCCGAAATCGCGATGATCCCCAAGAACCTGGTGCGGGTCGAAGGCAAAAACATTTCTGCCATGATCCGGTTGAGTGAAACCCTGGAAGAACACGACGACGTCCAGAACGTATATTCCAACGCGGATTTCGACGAAGAAGAGTTGGCCGCGCTCGAAAAGTAGACAGTTCCAAAGCAGGGGGGCGAGGTTTGCGCATCCTGGGCGTCGACTGCGGGTCGCGCATCACGGGCTATGGAGTCATCGAATCGGATGGCCTGCGCCACCGTCTCATTGAGGCAGGTACAATCCACACCAGCGAGCGTGTATCGATGGAACAGCGCCTATGTTCCATCGGGAGGCGCTTACGGGAAGTTATCGCTGAGTTCAAGCCCGATTGCGCCGCGGTGGAAGATGTATTTTTCTCGGCGAACGCACGTTCCGCGATCAAGTTGGCTGAAACTCGCGGGGTCGTTCTGTTTGTGTTAGCCGATCACGGTCTCGCAGTGGGCGAATACTCGCCGGCCACAGTAAAGCAGAGTGTGGTGGGCTACGGCAAGGCGGAAAAGGGGCAGGTGCAGTTTATGATTCCGTCCCTGTTGGACCTGGACGGACCGATCGCATCGGCGGATGCCGCTGATGCTTTGGCGGTGGCCATCTGCCACGCAACGCGGATCAGCTTGGGGGTGAGTTCGTGACGCGACGATCGTTTGCCGCCTCGGTGTTTGGCGTCGCCGCATCGCTGCGGCCCGCGCTGGCGGCGGATCCCAAACTCTTCTATTCGAAATCGTTTCCGGGGAGTAAGCCGGCCTATGCCGAGGTGCGCCTGGAGCGTGACGGCCAGGGGGTGTTCCGCGACGACCCTGCCGACGACCAGCCCGTCAAATTCAAGCTGGAACCGGCGGAGGTGGAAGCAATCTACCTGTTGAGCGAGAAACTTGGCCACTTCAGCCATCCGGTGGAGTCCGGCCTTAAGGTCGCAAACATGGGTGAGAAGACCTTCCGCGTTGAACTCGCTGACGGCAGGACACAGGAAGTAAAGTTCAACTATTCGGAAAATCCGGATGCCCAGGCATTGTTGGACTGGTTTGAACGCATTGTTGAAAGCGAGATGCTGCTGATCGACCTGCAGCGGACGGCAAAGTTTGACAGGTTAGGGGTCAACCAGATCCTGCTGCGCCTGGAAGCTGCGTGGGACCGCAAGAGGCTCATCGCAGTCGCCCAGTATCTGCCGATGCTTGATCGCGTCGCCAAGAACGACAGCTATCTGAATATGGCGCGAGAGCGTGCGGCCAAGCTAGGCGTGTTTTTCCGGGAAGCAGTGGCTCCTAAGCCGGCCAGTGCCCCTGAGCAGCGGTAGATAACCGATTCTCTGGCGAATTGGGTGCAGCGGCAGGCAGGCGAATGCACCCAGTATCAAAAAAAAACGGCGCTCCCCCCCATAGAGGAGGAGCGCCGCTTTTCTTACTGCGATTTGATTACTGCGCGCCAACCGTCAGGTTGTACGCATTACTGTAGAACACCTGGCCGGGCGCCACTTCCAGCGTGAAACCGAAGGAGCGTTCGCCAAGTTGGGCGTTCGTGGGAACCGTGAATTCGATCTCATAAAGACCGATCTGGTTCACCGCGAGTTGCACTACCGATGGAGTGATTGCGGCGTTGTCGAGCGCGACCAGAACCCTTCCGTTTACGGCCTGGCCGGGCACGCCGAAGCGGTTGGTTTCCGCAATCGATGTTGTCTGGCCAAGTCCGAGGGCGATCACGCGAATCCGTTCTCCGCGCCGAGCCGGTGTGTTCTGCGTAACGGGCAACCCGTCGGAGCGGATGGCAAGGACGCGCCGCACGCCAGCATCCTCGTATTCATAGAAGGCTGGAGCATAGGAGCGTACTTGGATGTTGTTCACAGTTGCCGCCACGCCCTGATTGGTACGGATGGTGATGGAAGTAGCGTCGCCCTGCACCTCGAACGGCACTTGGAAGATGGCGAATTCAACGCCACCGGAATTGGTAACCCGTTGGATTGGGGCGAACGCGCCACCGGCGAATTCGATGGTCAAACCCTGCATGCGGAAGGGGTAACCACCAAACAGCGGGTTGGCGATCTCGGTGCCGCTGAAACCAGGCACGAGGTTGGCGCCGCGCACGTACGCGAGGCTTCCGCGAACGAGGTAGTTCTCACCGGTGCCGAAGTCAACGAAGCTGGTGGTATCCAATTGTGGGCCAGGCAGCCTGGATTGCAGCGTAAAGTTGAGCGACGGCAAGCCGGGTAGCGTGGCGACGATCGTGATCGTGCCAGGAGTCGCGCCAGCTGTGACCCTGATCTCGGCTTCACCGTTCGCGTTGGTTGTAACGCTTGTGGCGCTGAGTGAGGCGCTTCCACTTGTAATGCCGAACCCGACCGCGACGCCAGGAACCGGGTTTCCGGTCTGATCGGTGACTCGGACACGCAATGGTAGCGGGAACGCGCTGCCAACGTTGACCACCGGTTGATTGGTCCCGCTGGTAATCACGAAGTTGGTAATCACCTGAGTGACGGCGACGTTGAAGGTGATCGTATTGGCGCCCTGCCGCAGACGAATCTGGAAGGTGCCAGCTGTATTCCCCGCACGGACCTGGGTCGAAACCCGTCCGGAGGCATCCGTGCGGCTGATCGGGTTCACCAGGATCAAGGCGCCGGGGGTTACAACCTCCCACGTCACGTCGAGACCCGGGAGGATGTTGCCCCCCTTATCGGTGATCTGCGCAACCAGCGCGAGGGGTGTGGTTTCACCAGCGCGAATCGTCTGGTTATTGCCCGAGATGATGCGCGGCACATCGGGTGCGCCCGGCGTGACCGTCAGGTTGAAGGTGAAGTCGAACAGGCCGCCGATGTTCACTGTGGCCGGGGCGGAACCCAGACGTCCCCCGGCGATGGCTGTACAGGAAGCAGTCCCCTGATTGTCGGAGAGCGGTATGCCTTCCTGGCAGCTAATCGTCGGACCGATGTTCGGATCGAGGTTGGTCGAAACGGTCAGGCCGACGTTCGGGATCGGTTGCGCGAGGACCGATGTGACCACGGCACGCACAGCGCCTGCCGCAGGCTCGCCCGCTTTAAGTACAACATTGCGGTCCTCCTGAGGAGGATTGATCAACCGCACTGTTGGAGCCTGTGCGATATCGAATGGGAACGCCGTCGCGTAGAAGGTGGCTGTCTGCCCTGTAGAGGTGCTGGCCGTGATTACCGACTGACTGAAATTCGTTCCAATGCCGACAACGAACGGCGGCGCAATAAACTGAGTGCTCGCCTGGCCACTCGCATCGGTCACGGTTTCGCGGAGAGTCAATGCGACATCACCCGATTGAACCGCCCAGGTAATCGTGGCGCCGACCACGGGTTGACCCGCGGCATCGCGGAACTCCACAACCATCGGCTGGACGGAAATCGTGGATGCGCGGACTAGCTGACCGTCGCCCGCAACTTTCCGTAAACCGCCCGCGCCGCCGCTGCCGCCACCGGGCGAACCGCTTCCGACCGTAAATGTGAGAGATGTCGAGATCCCTTGCGGAGTAGCCGCATTGATAGTGTATTGACCATCAACTGTCGGTGCATTCAGAACGAGCGTTGCGATGCCGTTTCCATTCGTAGTCAGGCTCGGTGTAGGGATGAACACCGCAGAGCTGCTGGATGTGACATTGATGCTCTGGTTTGCGACAGGCCGCCCCTGAGCATCGAGAGCACGGATGAAGAATGGCCGCAAGGTGGCGCCGCCAGCGACAGCCTGCGAGTTATTGAACACGGTCAGACTAGTAGCCGGACCTACGGACGGCGATCCAGCCAGGAACACCTGAGCCGTCCCGGTAGTCAAATTCTGGCCAAGACTGTTGGTGTTGGGATCGGCGCGATAAAGATTTCCATTGGAGACGTAGTAAAACGCAGAAGCTGCGGGAATCTCCTCAGTGGCGGCGATGCCCGACACGTTTACGGGCACTCCAGTCCCGAAATTAACTGGATTCGCGGAAAGCGGATTCACCCGGATATCGTAGATTCGCTGCTGGCTTTGCGAGTAGGCAATGGCGCGGGCGTTCCCAAGCAGTACGATGTCGTCGATCTGAATCGATCCGATTCCGGACTCCGTCACCAGAACCGTCCCGCCGATGGTGCGCGTGGTCAAGTTCACCAGGATCACAGAAGCGCCGGTGACCACGTTCCGGTTGGGAACTATGCCCCACTGGCCGTCGGGCGTGATCCGCATCTTTCCTGGCTGGGCATTGGTGGAAAGGTCCTGCAGTTTCGCCATCGTGCGGCCATCGTAGACAGTGAACAAGTTTGCCGCCGAAACCCAAACGTCTCCGTTGGGAGCAACGGTCACACCGGCAGCCTGCCCGCTTACCGAGATGGTGTTGACCGCGGTGTTGGTGGTGAGATCGATCTGGAAGAGGCGGTTCACTGTGGGAGAGAGCACGTAGGCGTAGCGTCCCTCAGGGCTCAGTGCCACATCGGTAGCCGTACCCTGGGTATTAAAGGGGCTCGATATTTCTGTCTCGGAGACAGCGTCGAGGATTCGGAGACTGCTTCCGGCTACCACGATCAGGCGCTGGCCGTCCGGCGTTAAAGCCGCTGCCGTCGGAATGGAGCCAAACGAAAGGCGCCGCGGAGTTCCGGCGAAGCCTGAATCGAGGACCATGACCGAGTCGGTGGCCGACTGGGAAACGATGAATAGCTTGGACCCGTCGGGGCGCGGGAAAACGCCAATCACCCTGGCTGGCGGAGTCGGGAACGTAGCAACAGGGGTCAGGTTTTCCGACACGATACTGGCGACGGATCCTGCCGAAGGGAAGACCAGCACGTTCCGTGCTTGGCCAAAAAGCGAGACTGCCGAGAGGACAGAGGTAATTGCGGCAAGACGCAGAATAAGTTGCATGTTTTTCCTCAAAAGTGAGAAGACACTACAGGTAGGGAACGCGGCGGGAACTACACTAATGCTAACACCGCAAACAGCGAAGAGGTAGCGGAAAAAGAGCGGGTGGGAAAGAAAAACGGGAGGGCCGAAGCCCTCCCGTTTCCATGCTCACTTACGTGAGGTTACGGATTAATGAGCCAGTACTTCGCTCGTGGCGCCAGTACGTGACGGCAGACCGGCATCCATCACGAGAGCCAGGTAGCCTTCCGCGAGGCGGGCGGCACCCAGGTCGCTGATGAAGGCGAAGCCGTGAGCATACTGGAAGTTGCACTGAGCGATGATGTAGCCCTGGAAGCCCGGCGTTGCCACGAGGCCCAGAGTACCACCACCGGACAGGGTCGCCACAAGGTGACCACCGGCCGGCACCGCACCGGAGGTCTGCGGAGCAGGAGCTGCGCCGCCACCCGGCGTGTTGCCGTAGTAGTTCAACGTGCAAGGACCAGTCTGGTCAGCCGAGAACGGCGACCGCGAAGTGTTGGAGATTGCGAGACCGGTGTCGAAACCGCCCTGGTTGGTCACGAACGGGAACAACAGGTTGGTACGGCAGGGGTTGATCGTGAACGCGTTCAGGTTGGTGGCGACGTCAGCAAAACGCGGAACGGAAGCCGAAGTGGAAGCCGTCGTCACGGTGCTGATCGGAGCATAGTTGCCATTCGCAGTCGCGGTGCCGAGAGAGACAGCCGACGGCTGGAAGGACACGATGACGCCGAACTCAGCATAGCTGATGACGCCAGGATCGGCGGCGGTCACGTTGAAGGTGGCCGAGCCGGAGCCGCTGGAAAGCGTGATTTCGGCGTAGCCCACGTTCACTGCGCCATTGAAGCCCGCGCAAGTACCGGCGGTGGTACCCGTGGCGAGACCGGACGTGCTGGTGCGAGTCGCAGTGATGTCGCTGGCCGAAGTCGACACGGTGGCCGACGGAGCAATGTTCGAGCTTGTGACGAATACACGCGCGCCGGTCGGAACGTTGTTCAGGCGCAACTGCAACTGGGTCGGCTGAGTCGCGAAGCCGGCGTTGGCGAGGTTGCCGCGGCCGATGCCACTCAGATCCGGGAAGGCAGTGTTCGTGAACATGCTTTCCGTGTTGTAGATCGTGCCAGGCATATTCTGCGAGCCCGAGGTGTTCGGACGGAACGCAGTACCGAAGTTTTCGGCAAACCGTGCACGGAAGTTCCAGCAGCCGCGAGCTGTGCCAGGAGCGGTGGTGTTCGCACCGTCGCACTGATTCAGGGTGACGCCGGTAGTCGCATTGACATCGGCGGAGCCGTCAGCGGTGCGCAGAGAGAACGTCAAGCCGCGCTGAATTACAGCCACAGTCTGAGTCGGATTCGAGAGGCCCGGGGCGCCCGTACCAGAGATCGAAACGAACATCTGGATCGGGGTCGGGAGCAGGCTCGAGGACAGACCCAACTGGTTCGCGTTTGCACGCACGTTAACGATGCGAAGCGTACGCGTGGCCGCGCTGCCCGGAGGATCCAGCGGCACGCCGAGGAACGAGACCGTGTTCACGCCCGTTACGCGGCCCTGCCAGATGTTGGGGGCTCCTGCTGCCTTGTAGATGTTGCTTACGCCACCAGTGCCAACCATCGGGCAAGTACCAGTCGCCGGATTAAAGCCGGTCGTGGTCGCGCCGCAAATGGTCTGCTCAGCCGGCGTCGGCTCATCGAGGAGCAGCAGTGCTTCCGACCAGCCGTCGGAAGTCAGCAGGCGGCTGGTTACGTTGGTGTTCAAGAAGATTTGGACGTTCACGGTCGGCACGGGAGCGCCAGCCGCTGTGGGCGTACCGCCGGTGCACTGCAGTACGACCTGACCAACTTCTTCTGCCAGGCCTTCGGAACGGGCGATCGGAGGAACGCCGGCGTTCACGAAGCACTGGAAGGGCTGCGCACTGGCAACTGCACTTACCGCAATGAGCAGTGCCAGTAGCAGAAATGACTTACGGAAATCAACCATTTCCTTCTCCTTGTGAAGTCGAGAAATCGAATTGATGAAAGTGTTCTTCAACCTGAGCCTCAGCTATAACGGAACTGGGAAATCCATACTCCGGTGACCGGCGAACGGAGCGATATGGCGGAAGGATGAGACCCTGTCTGCTCAATTCGCTCAGCCCTTGTGTCCTTCGACGGTTCCCCATCTTTGTTCTTGTTCTAATTACTCTCTGTGCTCGCGGGATTCACGCCGCATGAGTGCCGTCTTCTCCAGTCGAGCGCAGTCAGCACTTTCATATCACCCCAGCGAACTTCAGGTCAAGGTTTCCCTGAAAGAAGCCCACCAAGATTGGCTATTAAACCCCTACCCTTGAAATTCAATCACGTTCGAGGGCTACTTGTCAACGATTTTTCGATGGTAAAGTGTTATTCTACAGCCACTTCCACCGTGTTGCTTTCCGCCACGCCCTGACCCAGTTTCAGACTCACTTTGCTGCCTGGCGCCAAGTCCGACGGAACCTGAACCCGCACTTCGTACACCCCAGGCATGGTCACACTGCCTTGGACGTAGTCAGGTTCAACGGTTCGATCGCCGATAAAAACGCGAACTGGCGTCGCTACCCTAGTGTTATCGGCCACTTGGCCGAGTCCCGTAGCGAAAATTGTTATGCGGGTACCACGTCTTGCGGGTTGATCGACTCGAATCGCCCGGCCCTGCTCGTCGGTGACCAATCCCTGGGTTCCTGCTGTCATGAAAATCGCCGGAGCAACTTCTCTCAGCACGATTTGGGCCATGATTCGACCAAAAGGTGTGACGATTTCCACAGGGTGATCTCCGGTTGAAAGCTCGCGCGGGATTTCCACATTCAGGCGAAACGGTCCGGACCCTGCGGCGGCGCGGGCGCCGACGCCAGCTATCTTCACTTCGGCGATGCTCGTGGGAGCGGTGAGCCCCAGGCCGAAAATCGACAGAAGTGACCCCGGGGCTAAATCGGCAGTCAAACTCGCGGCATTCAAGAACGCCGCCCCGCTGAGGAGTTCGGCTTGCTGTGGGACGGCCTCCCAGTTTGCGCTTTGTCGCAGCCGGTACGATGCCGGGCCGTCTCCCGAAACGTCGCTCGATGCGGGCGGCGTTCCAAGGTCGGTCAAAACCAGCCGGTGAGTTTGCTGCGCCGAAACATCCAGTTGGTAGGAACTATCGCGGCCTGAGCAGTAGTGCTGCGTAAAAACATCGTTGGCCGGAGCGCCGGACGCTGTCGCAGACACAGTCCTGGCAGGCCAACTTAACGATGTGCCGCAGTCACCTTCCACGGAATGGAGAACGAACGGAGTCGTACCTGTGATCAGAAATCCCGAAGCAGGAGCAGGGGCCAGCGCGAATCGTACCGCCGCGGCGATTGTTCCCCGCCAAGTGATCCCGCCGGCGACAAAATCGGACAGAAAATCATTGAGACTGTTCCTTCCGAAACGCCCGCTTGCGTCATGGATCAATAAACCGCTGTTCGCTGCGACACCAGTCACCACCACGAAGTGCGAACCAGCCGGCGCGCCATTCGCCGACAGACTCAGCGCAACCAACACCGGAGATCCGGCCGCGACCGCGTCCCGTATCTCATCCATTTCCGGTTTCAGCACCTCTGGAGTGACCGCTCCGCCTGCAAAGGCTGGTACGCGCCACAGGTTTACAACCGGCTCGCCGCCGGCGCCTGCTGGAAGGTACCCGTCGCAGATCAACCGGCTGGATGTCCCTGAGAGGCAGAACGCCGTGAGGAACTGATTCAACGAAGCCACGCTGGCCGGCCCATTCGGTACTGGCAACTCACCGCGGTCCTGATGGTAGCGGAGAATGGACGCAACCGAAGCCAGCAAGGATCCGGATTCGGCAACGGTCGCCGGTCCCGGTCCGAGAGGGCCGCTGATATTCTGTGTCAGCCGGGGAAACAAGGGCAGGTTGCTGGCCGCCGCGCGTGCGCTGAACGTCACAATCTTGCCGCCGGCGTTGCCGGTAGCCAGAGCGACGCCCTCCTGGAAGGGCATGCGCAACCATGCCTCCGCCTCTCCTGAGGCGTTCGTTACTGGATCGGCTTTGACAATTGCCGCGCCGGGCGAAGCGAAGAACGCAACCGGCACGCCGCTGATGGGCACTCCCGACTCGTCGCGCAACGCAATCCGCAAGGGCACCGGCAATACGGCGCCGGGCACTCCCACTTGAGCATCGCCCCGCTCCTTGGTAAGCCGCAGGTTTGCGTCACTGAACGACTGAATCAAGTACGTGCCTTCGGCTCGGGCGCCGCTATCCTGATCAACCGCAACGATCTTCACCGCCGTGGTTCGAGTGACCCGCGGCGTCACAACGGTCCACGCGTAGGCGCCCGAGGCTGGGCTAACCCGGAAATCGGCTGCGCCCTCAACGCTGACCTGAAGATTCGCACCCGCCGCAAAGCCCCCCACCGACAAACGCACGCGCGAGCCGGCGAGCACAGGATTAGGCGTCGCGCTGACGACGGGCCTGCGCTCCCGCTGGTTCACCGTGACCGCGGCTGCGCCCGGCGCCAATTCCAGCATGCCGCCCTCGAACTCCTGACGGCGGTAGCCATCGACCAAAATTTCCTCGGAAGAAGGCATTCCCATCCGTCCACTCGCCGAACCGAGTTCGAGATATGTGGCCAGGAGGGCCCCGCGCACCACGAAGGTCGACCCGGCCAGAGGACCTTCAGAGGCGCTCAAATACAATCCACGTTCGAACATCTGCGCTTGACCCGCGGTAGAAGTGAACGTTAGAAACGCTTCGCTTTCGCTAGTGGGTGAGCCCACGCTGCCGGTCTCGAACCCGGCGAGCGCCCAAGCCTCGAGAATGGGTCCCGTAACCAGCCGCGTTGGATTGCCCGCCAGTGCGGCCCGTGCGAAGAGTTGCCGGCCCGCAGGGGTGGGATCGCTCGATGGGTATCCGAGAGCGCCCGCCGGCCCCCCAAGCAACTCGTAGCGGTATAGTTGCGCGCCCGTCACGTAATATGCGACCGCCGACCCGTCGGCCACGGCGAGTAGATAGCGGACCGAGGGGTCAGTCAAACCCGTGAACTCCTGCACAAACCCCGCCCCGACCCGGCGCACCGGGTTCGCCGCAGGCAGGCGCAATGCGAGCCTGTTGCGTGTCACAGCATCCACGAACGCTCGTTCGATCGAAGCCGTGGGCGCCCCTTCGCCGACCTGGCAACACGGCGCCGCAACGATAATGTTCAGGGCGGTGCTGGTCTTGCCCTCGCTCGTCGCGGTGATATTTGCGCTGCCTCCACCGGTGGCCCGGATGGTGACTGAAGGTCCTGTTCCTTCGACAGTGACCACACGGCTATTCGTGGTGCTCCACGTGACCGTGCGGTCAGTCACTTCTCGATTGTCTGAACCGAACAGCCGGGCCGTCAGGCTGATTGTCTCCCCAAGTCGCAAACGCACCGGTCCATTCGTAATGCTCAGTTGGACCGTGACGACAGGGACTCGCAGCACCGGCGCTTGCCCGGTCGCATACTCGATCGCACCACCCTCGAACGCTTGACGGAACCGGCCATCGGGCAAGACCTGCTCCTCGCTGATCGGATAGCCGAGGAACTTGGAATAACCGCCGTTCTGGTTGTAGGCGGTGTAAACAGGCTCGCGAATCGAAATCAGCCGGCCGTTTAGCGTTCCCGAAGTAATGTTGAACAGCGCACCCTGCTGATAGACCTGCATCGTAGCGGCAGCTGCGCTTACCGGCGAGGTGACGGCCGTCTCAGCGCTCAACGGCGGCCCAAGCCTTCCATGCACCCCTCCGGCCGCGGTCCAAGCCGTGTAGAAGGGGTCCCGGATGGAGAAGTTTTGCCCGGCGAGTACGGAAATCGCTTTCGAGTAAACGAACAGCGCGTACTTCTTATCGAACAACTGGTAAAGACAGGTCGCGTCTCCATAAGGAGTACACAGTGCCGTATCGGTGGTAGGGAATCCCGTGTTATTCAAACTGCCCGGCGTATTGACATTGGCGCCGTTCACGCTGGCGGTATACGCCCACATCGTCCCGAGCACTTGATAGACGTCGTTCGACGTCCCTGACGGTCCGACAATCAGCTGCGCGTTCGCATCGGCTTTGAACAGAGCGAACCGCACTCCTGTTGTTTTGGCGGCGTCCTGGAACATCTGCGCCAAACCCACTGTGCCGACGCGGATGACTTCCGTTGTTGGCGGAGAGGCTACCAAGGCATTGAACTGATTACGATACCAGGCTTGGACGAAAAGGTCCGCGACGGCCTGGCTGGGCGCGCCTGTTCCCACCTCAATGGTCGTCGGAGTGGTCTGGGCGACACACGAAAGACAGGCCAGAACGGCGCCGGCCAGCGAACGGAATGAGAGCATCTGCGAGTCTTATCTTAATGGATAACCCCGCGGGGCGCCCCGAGTTGCGGCCCGGCGGCGCCTCAGCGCTTCTCTGTCCGTCACTATTGTTGCGGAATCAACTTTTGCAGCCGCTTGAACTTGGACACAATCTCGTCGGTCGCATCGGCGATCGCATTCGTGTCGTAAATTACCCGCGGTGTGAGGAACACTACCAGTTCCGTGCGGGCCCGATCCACGGCTTTGCCCCCGAATACGAACCCGAGTACGGGAATCCGATGCAGGTAGGGTACGCCGGAACTGCTCGAGCCTTCCTGCTCGGTGATGATGCCGCCGATGGCGATAGTGTCGCCATCTTGCACCGTGACGCGTGTCTTGACGTTGCGGCGGCTGAAAGACGGAGACTGGATAGCGGTGCTGGTTGAGGGAGCTTGCGGCGCGCTCACGTCCTGGTCAATTTCCAGGGTCACGACGCCCGTTGGGTTCACGCGCGCGGTCAGCGATAGAGTCACGCCGGTGGAACGGTTCTGGATCGTATTGGCAAACAGCGAACTGCCGCCTTGCTGAACCCCGGTCACGGCTTGAGAACTTAGAGTCGGAACCTCCAGGCCGACATTGATTGAGGCGGGGATACTGTCGGTGGCGATGATACTCGGAGCGGAAATTACGCGCGTGCGGGTGGTGTTCTCCGTCGCCCGCAGAAATGCCAGCAGTTCGCGGCTTTGCCCAACCAACGTGCCAATCGACAGGTTCAGCCCGTTGTTGTTGGTTCTTCCGACCACCTGCCGCGTGGCCGGGGCATTCTCGATCGAGCCCTGACGATCGAGAAATGCTGAGACGCCGGCCGATAGGGCCCCGGTAAGGCTGATTTCATAGATGCGCGCCTCAATCAGCACCTGGCGAGGCGGGACATCG
>Ga0073934_10006350_pt1 | contig 17300 bp, 17 predicted proteins | sample LarsenN4metaG_FD_76834 | JGI IMG/M metagenome (GOLD analysis project Ga0073934, IMG submission 76834) | Hot spring sediment bacterial and archeal communities from British Columbia, Canada, to study Microbial Dark Matter (Phase II) - Larsen... ... | reverse complement strand
GGCGCCGGAGACCTAGAGGCGGCGCTGGTCTACGCTGCCGGCCTCGGCGAGCCTCCCGCCGCCGCCGGCCCCCTGCCCCCGCCGCTGCGGCCGCCGCTCGCCGCCTGGGGCCGGCCGGCAAACCACCCGCGGCGCCGCCTCGCCGCCGCCGCCCGCATCTGGGAACGCGCCGCCGGCGACCTCCCCGCCCACGCCCGCCGCAGCGTCCGCGCCGCTACGACGGCGCGGGACCTGGTCGCCGCCTGGCAGGTCCCGGCGCCGGAAGGCGGCTCGCTCGTCGGCCCCGGCCAGGCGCAGGAGATCGCCGTCAACGCGGTCCTGCCCTTCGCCGCCCTCGACGCAAAGCTGCGGACGCGCTGCCTGGACCTGCTCGCGTCGCTGCCGGCGGCGCCTCCCTACGGCAAGACCCGTTTCCTGGAGGCGAACCTGCGGCCGGAGCGGGGACGCGCCGCCGCCAGCGCCATCGAGCAGCAGGGCCTCCTCGCCTTCATCGCCGAATGGTGCGCCAGGGGCGGCTGCGGCCGCTGCCCGCTTTCGTGAGGCCGGCGGCCAGGGGGCAGCGGGGCACCACGGCGTGAGGCACAGGGCCCCCGATTTGCCCGTCTGCCCGCCTGCCCGCCTGCCCGTCTGCCCGTTAGTCCTCAGGCCCGGCCGGCCTTCTCCAGCGCCGTGTACGTCCCCACCGGCGCCGCCATCCGGTCTGCCCGTCTGCCCGCCTGCCCGTCTGCCCGTTCTTCCTCAGGCCCGGCCGGCCAGCTGGCGGCCCTTCTCCAGCGCCGTGTACGTCCGCACCGGCGCCGCCATCAGGAAGCGGTAGCCCTCGCCCAGGAGGCGCTCCACGTTGTTCGCGTCGACGTGGGGGTGGCCGACGGGCACGTTGTGCGCCTTGCAGGTCTCAACGACCTGGGCCATGTGTTCGAGGAGGAGCGGGTGGTCGTACTGGCGGGGGATGCCCAGCTCCTGGCCGAGGTCGCCCTCGCCGATCAGGACGGCGCCGATCCCCGGCACGTTGCCGAGGATGGAGTCGAGGTTCTTGATGCCGAGCGTGTCCTCGATCATGAGGATGCAGAGTATCTCGCCCTCGGGGTCCAGCGGCCAGACGTCGGCCTTCTTGTAGTACTCCTGCTGGCTCAGGCCCCAGTAGCGCGCGGCCGCCGTGGGGCCGTCGCCGCGGATGCCCTGGGGCTCGTAGCGGGGCGCGGAAGGCAGGCGCGGGTAGCGGCAGGCGGCGACGGCGTTGTACGCCTGCTCCTCGGTGCTGATGTGGGGCCAGACGATGCCGTAGACGCCGAGGTCCAGCGCCTGTTTGGCGTACGTCTGGTTCATCTCGCCGCCGTTGGCGGGGATGCGCACCATAGGCGTCACCGCCGGCGCGATCGAGCCCGACTTCGCGATCTGGGCCCGGTTGAGCATGTACTGGAGGCCGTCCCGGAGGGCGCGGATGTCCCAGGGGTTATGCTCCAGCTCGAAGACGATGCCGTCGTAGCGGGAAGTGCTGAGGGCGAGGACCGCCTCCACGTCCGGCTGGGTGAAGCACGTGAACGCGGGCTGGCCCTGCTCCAGCGCGCGGATGATGCCGTTGAGCCGCTCTGCCACGGAGTTCTCCTATCCGTCTCGCAAGTTAGAACGTACGCGGGTATCGAGGGCATTCTAGACAGCATCGAAGCGGGCGACAAATGGAGCGGCGGCTGGCAGCGACGCTCGCGGGCGGGACCGCGGCCCAACCTCCCTCGGGCGTGCGCTCCCTGCCTGTTCCTTGTTCCCCCTTCCTGCGCTAGCATCGACAACGCTGAATAGGACCGGGAGCTGAGCATGATCATCGATACGCACGGCCACTACACCACCGTACCCGCCAAGTCCGAGGTCTACCGCAAGGCGCAGCTGGAGACGTACGAGCGCGGCGGCCCCATCACCAAGGGAAGCTTCGAGATCAGCGACGACGAGATCCGGGAGAGCCTCGAAGGCGCCCAGATCAAGATGCAGCGGGAGCGGGGCAGCGACCTCACCTTCTTCTCGCCGCGGGCCTCGGCCATGGCCCACCACCTGGGCAACGTCCTCACCAGCACCTACTGGGCCGAGCTCTGGAACGAGCTCATCTATCGCTGCTGCGCGCTGTACCCGGACAACTTCGTCGGCCTCTGCATGCTGCCGCAGGCCCCGGGCGTGCCGCCGGAGAACTGCATCCCGGAGCTCGAGCGCTGCATCCTGGAATACGGGTTCGTGGGGCTGAACCTGAACCCGGACCCTTCGGGGGGGTACTGGACGGACCCGCCCCTCACGGACCGCTACTGGTATCCGATTTACGAGAAGATGGTTGAGCTGGACGTGCCGGCGATGATCCACGTCAGCTCTACCTGCAACCCGGTCTTCCACCACACCGGCGCCCACTACCTGAACGCGGACACGACGGCGTTCATGCAGCTGCTGCAGGGCGGCAGGCAGCTCTTCCAGGACTTCCCCGGCCTGCGGTTCATCATCCCCCACGGCGGCGGGGCCGTGCCCTACGACTGGGGGCGCTACCGCGGCCTGGCCCAGGACAACGGCTGGCCCCACCCCGCCGAGCTCATGCGCGACCATATCTACTTCGATACCTGCGTCTACCACCAGCCCGGCATCGACACGCTGTTCAAGGTCGTGCCCATCGACAACATCCTCTTCGCCTCGGAGATGATCGGCGCCGTGCGCGGCATCGACCCGGAGACAGGCCACTACTACGACGACACGAAGCGGTACGTCGACAAGCTCGGCCTGAGCGAGGCCGACCGCTACAAGGTGTTCGAGGGCAACGCCCGCCGCGTCTATCCCCGCTTCCGGCGCTAAGCCTGGCAACGCTTTCTCGCGCACGGCGGCGCCGGGGAATTGGGCCGCGGACCGCGCGGACTCACGCCGACCCTTAGCGCTTCCCCTTAGCGGGCTCGGGCGGCGGCCGCGACCCCTTACCGTCCGCGTCTATCCGTGCGATCCGTGGCAGCCCGTCCCACCCCGCCAGGCAACCGGCCACGGATGGCGCGGACTCACGCCGACCCTTATCTGTTGCCCTTAGCGGGCTCGGGCGGCGGCGGCGCCTTACCTTCCGCGTCTATCCGTGCGACCCGTGGCAGCCCGTCCCACGCCGCCAGGCGACCCGCCACGGACCGCGCGGCTCACGCCGACGCTTAGCTCTTGCCCCCGGCCTGCGGCCGCGACCCCTTACCGTCCGCGTCTATCCGTGCGATCCGTGGCAGCCCGTCCCACCCCGCCAGGCAACCGGCCGCGGATGGCGCGGACTCACGCCGACCCTTCGCTCTTGCCCTTAGGAGGCTCGAGCGGCGGCCGCGACCCCTTACCGTCCGTCCGCGTCTATGCGTGCGATCCGTGGCAGCCCGTCCCACCCCGCCAGGCAACCGGCCACGGACCGCGCGGACTCACGCCGACGCTTCGCTCTTGCCCCCGGCCTGCGGCGGCGGCGCCTTACCGTCCGCGTCTATGCGTGCGATCCGTGGCAGCCCGTCCCACCCCGCCAGGCAACCAACCACGGACCGCGCGGACTCACGCCGACGCTTCGCTCTTGCCCCCGGCCTGCGGCGGCGGCGCCTTACCTTCCGCGTCTATCCGTGCGATCCGTGGCAGCCCGTCCCACCCCGCCAGGCAACCGGCCGCGGATAGCGCGGACTCACGCCGATCCTTAGCGCTTGCCCCCGGCCGGCGCCAGCGACCCCTTACCGTCCGCGTCTATCCGTGCGATCCGTGGCAGCCCGTCCCGGGCCCTCAGCGGCGGCTCTGGAGCTGGTGGTAGTTGTAGCGCGTCCGCGCCTCCAGCAGCGACATGCCGCTGCGGATCGACTGCCGGATCGCGTCCTCCGCGTCCTCTATCTCCCGCGCCGCCGCCACCACCTCCTCCAGCCGCTCCTGCGGGATCACGACGATGCCGTCGGCGTCGCCGGCGAGGACGTCGCCGGGGACCACGGTCACTTCGCCCAGCGACACCTTCGTGTTGTAGGCGTCGGCCATGACGCGGTCCTTGCCGGTGCGCATGTACGTCCCCCGGCTGAAGATCGGGTAGTTGACCTCCAGGGCGCGGGCGGAGTCGCGGCAGACGCCGTTGATCACGGTCCCGCCCAGGCCGCGCAGCGAGCCCATGACGGTGAGGATGTCGCCCCAGACGGTGCAGTCCAGGCGCCCGCCGTTATCGATGACGATGACGTGGCCCTGGGGCACGTCGTCGATGTAGTCGCCCACCGAGCCGCCGTGGATATCGCAGGGGATGTTGTGCACGGTGAAGGCCGGGCCGCACAGACGGAAGCCGCGGTCGATGGGCTTGATGCCGAGGGCCTGGCCGGCGATTCCCAACCGGTCCATCGCGTCGCTGAGGGCGCTGGTGCCGAGGTTGATGATCTCTTCGTATTTCGGGTCCATGCTTGCTCTCCTCTCGCTCCACGGGCGCGGGCAGCCCGGAGGGTGTGGAAATCTGCCTTCTTTGCCGCCGCTAACGCTGCAGCATCGTCTCGTAGTCGCGGCCCATGACCTCGCTGACGCGGTCGCCGGCGAGGACGGCTTCCTTCATCTTCGCCTCGCGGGCGGCGATGTTCTCCGCGCTCTCGAGGACCTCCGCGGCCCGCGCCGCCTCGACGAAGACGACGCCGCTGCCGTCGGCCAGGACGAGGTCGCCGGGGCTGACGGTGAGGTCGCCGACGCGCACGGGCACGTTGAACGCCTCCTCGATGATGCGGCCCCGGGCGGTGCGGGGCACGGCGGCGCGGGCGAAGACCGGGAAGTCCAGCTCGCGCGACTCGTCGACGTCGCGGGCGGCGCCGTCGACGACGACGCCGGCGACGCCCTTCGTCTTGGCCGCCGCCGAGAGGATGCCGCCCCAGCCGGCCGCGTCCAGCCGCGGGTTCTCGACGACGATGACGTCGCCCGCCGCCGCGGCTTCGATCGCCGCCGTGCAGAGGTGGCGCGTCGACTGGCGGCCGTTGGCCTCCACCAGCTTCACGGTGACGGCACGGCCGGCGATCTTCGCGGGCGGCGACATCGGCGCGATCCCGAGCACCGCGCCGGGCAGGCCGAGGCGGTCGCAGGCATCGGAGACGGCGCAGGTATCGAGCTTCAGCAGGCGTTCGACGAGAGGGTCCACTGGCGGTCTCCTTCGAGGCTGGCGGGTGGGACGATACTATCGGGCAATCGGGCAATCGGGCAATCGGGCAATCGGGCTATCGGGCAATCGGGCTATCGGGCGGGCCGGGCCGGTGACCGCGCCGGGGCGCTCGTGTAGAGTAGGCTCAGCCCGGAGGTTCGCATGAAACGTCTTTTCCTCGCCGTGCCCCTGCTTGTCCTCCTCCTCGCGGGACCCGTCTCGCGCCGGGCGGACGCCACCGTCTACGAGTTTCAGGTCGACATGTTCGGCGACCAGGTCGTGCCGCCGGTCTCGACCCACGCCTGGGGCTTCGTGCGCTTCTTCTTCAACGACGACCGCACCGAAGCCAGCTACACGGTCGACGTCAAGGGCATCGGCCAGAACGTCGTTACCGGGGCGGACATGCACGCCGGCGCGCCCGGCGCCAACGGCCCGGCCGTCCGCCACCTCGCCGACGGCGGCTTCATCGTCACGGCCGGCCATCTCACCCTCACGCCGGCCGAGCTGGCCGCCTTCGCGTCCGGCAACTGGTACGTGGTCCTGAAGACGGTCGACCACCCCGAAGGCGAAATCCGGGGCCAGGTGGTCGTCCCGGCCGATTTCCTCCCCGGCGCCGCCCCCACGAGGGCGCCGGCGCAGCAACCCCCGGCGGCGGCGCCGCCGCAGGCCTCTCCCGGCTTCATCCAGCCGCCGAGCACCGGCGACGCGGGCCTGCGGTAACCGCCCGAAGAACGGCGGACGGACGTCCCAGCGGAGGCGGATGCAGCCCCAACCGGCCGCACTCAGCCGCCTCCCGCAGCCCGTCTCAGCGCCTCGACCTCAGCGGGGGTCAGGCGGCGGACCGAGCCCTCCGCCAGGCCGCCCAGCTCCAGCGGCCCCTCGCGCACCCGGCGCAGCATCGTCACGCGGCCTCCGGCCGCCTCGAACATGCGCCGCACCTGGCGCTTGCGGCCCTCGCGCAGGGTGATCGATAGCTGGAAGGGTTCGGCGCCGGCCAGCCTGCGCAGCCGGACGGGCCGGGCCGGACGCCCGTCCAGGTCGACGCCGCCGCGCAGGCGCGCGATCTGGCCGTCGCTCGGCGGCGCGGCGAGGCGGACGTGGTATTCCTTCTCCACCTCGTGGCGCGGGTGGGTGAGCGCGTACGTGAGCCCGCCGTCGTTCGTGAGGATGAGGAGGCCGGAGGTGTCCATGTCCAGCCTGCCGGCGCTGTGGAGGCCGGGCGCCCGCAGCGCCTCCGGCACCAGGTCGAAGACCGTGCGCCGCCCCCGCTCGTCGGAGCGGGTCGTGACGAACCCCGGCGGTTTGTTCAGCAACAGGTAGGCGCGCTCCGCCGCCGGAGCGGTCAGGGGCGAACCGTCCAGCGCCAGCTCGCCGCCGTCGTAGGGGGCCGAGGGGTCGGAGCACGGCCTGCCGTCCACCGTCACCCGCCCTTCGCGGATGGCCGCGAAGGCTTTGCGCCGGGAAAGGCCGCTTGCGCTGGCGAGGGCCCGCAGGAGGGTCGTCATGCTATCGTTGGCACGCTAACGGGCGCGAAGGTGGGGCGTCAACGAGATTACAGAAACGAAAAATCAGGGAGCTACCCTGTCAGAGCCTGGGACGCGAGGCCGATAATCCCATGACGAACGAAGTAGCTTTCCGGGGAGATTGGCGCCCGGCGAGGGGACTCGCTTGACCCAGAACCGTGAGGACGCTGCCGCACGGGCCGCGGGCCTGATAGCCCAGGCCATCCGCGAGCTGCAGGAGGCCGCTGCTGCCGAAGCCGGCGTTTCGCGCGCCGAGCTCGCTCAGAGCCACGCCGCCATCGCTTCCCTCTCCGAGCGCCTCGAGAAGCAGCTGGCGGAGGAGAAGGAGCAGCGCCAGCTCGTGGCCGCCCAGATAACCAACCTCGCCTCCTCCCTTGACCGCCTCGTCAATCACCTCCACGGCCTCTCCCAGCTCATGGCCGAGCTCCTGGAGCGGCTGGCGGCGCCGGCGGCGCCGGCCGCCCCGCCCGAGCCTCCCGAGCCTACCTTTCAGCCGGGCGGCGAGGGCATATCCCTGTCGCTGGCCGCCGTCCCCGGCTTCCAGGCGCTCATGGACATCCAGAAGGCGCTCATGGCCATGGACGAGGTCGCGGCCGCCTCCGTCGAGCGCTTCCAGGAGGGCGAGTCCCGCATCCTCCTCCAGCTCCGCGCCGCCGTTTCCGCCAACGACCTCGCGGCCGCGCTCCACCGCAGCACCGGCCACGCCATCGTCGTCGAGGAGGCGCGCCCGGAGCTCATGCGCCTCCGGCTGAAGGTCGTCGGCGCTTAGGCGGGCGTCGGGAAACTTCCCGCGGCCCGCGCCCGGCCCGCGCTAGCGGAGGGCGGCCCCAAGCCGCGCTTCCCGCTACACTGGAACCAGGGCGCCGCAGTGGTAACCGAAGTCCTCAGCCGCGAGTCCCTCATCCGCAGGGCGGTCCTCCTCCAGGCCGGGCTCATCGCCTACAACTTCCTGGAGGGCGGCGTCTCGGTCCTGGCCGGCGTCCTGGCCGGAAGCCCGGCCCTGGTGGGGTTCGGGCTGGACAGCGCCATCGAGGTGAGCGCCGCGGCGGCCGTGCTCGCCCACCTCTGGCGCACCAGGCAGGAAGAAGAGCTGGGTTGGGAGCGCCGCCTGGCCGTTTTCGTCGGCCTCACGCTCATGGTCCTCGCCGCCTCGGTGGGCGCTCACGCCGTCTACGACCTGGCGACCGCCTCCGAGCCCCGCGAGTCGCCGCTGGGCATCGCCATCGCCGTCGCCTCGCTCGCGATCATGCCGGTGGCGTCCCGCCGCCAGCACGCCCTCGCCCACGAGATCAACAGCCGCGCCCTCGAGGCCGAATCGCGGGAGACGGCCATATGCAGCTACCTGTCCGCCACCCTGCTGCTCGGCCTCGGCGCCAACGCGCTCCTCGGTTGGTGGTGGGCGGACCCGCTGGCGGCGCTGGTCATGGTCGTCGTCATCGCCCGCGAGGGGTGGGAGGCGTTCACGAGGCAGGAGCTGTGCACGTGCTAGGACGCGCCGGGGGGCCCTTGGCGCCTGCGCGGGCCCGCGCGCCGGCCGCGCTCCGTGGCCCGCGCCCATCCTTCCGCGGCGCGGAGCCCGCGCCGCATTCTCCAGGCAGGGGGTTGCCATGATGCTCGAATGGCCGGGCCGCTGCGGCAGCTGCGGCGCCACGATCGAGGACTGGGCCGAAGCCGGGTTCTCCGGCCGTCGCTGGTTCCACAAGGCCTGCTTCAACCGGCGCTGGGCCGAAGCCCACGGCCGCGGCGTGGACGCCCCGGAGCTGAGGTCGCCGGTCGAGCGCGGCACGGTCCTCGAGGCGCCGATGCTCATATTCCTGCTCATGTTCCACTTCGGCCTCGGGGGCGCCGTCGCCGGCTGGATCATGATCGACCAGGACCAGACGCCGGCCATCGGCGCCGTCCTCCTGGCGATCGGCATGGTCGTCCCCCTCATCGGCATCGCCGGCGTCGCCCTCAACATCATCAGCCGCCGCCGCATCGAGCTCATCCGCCAGAGCCTGGAGCTGCGCGGCGGCTGGAAGCCGGGCCGCTAGCATGCCCCTCCTCCACGCCGGCGCCGACGTCGACTTCTCGGCCTGGTATTTCGAGCCCCAGACCGTCGCCGGCGCCTTCATCGCCCTGGGGGTCTACGTCTACGCGGCCCTGACGCTGCCCGGCGCCTCCTCCTGGCTGCGGGGCGCGTCCTTCGTGAGCGGCCTGGTGCTCATGTTCCTGGCCCTCGTCTCGCCCCTCGACGCCGCTGCCGGCCGCCTGCTCTCCATGCACATGCTCCAGCACGTCTTCCTGACGACCATCGGCCCGCCCCTCGTCCTCCTCGGGCTGACGCCGGCCCTGCTGGCGCCCCTCCTGGCCTGGCGGCTCCTGCGAGGCGCCGCCGCCCTGCTCACCCACCCCGTGACGGCGGCGACGCTGTTCATCGTCAACATGTGGTTCTGGCACGTGCCGCCGCTCTACGGCGCCGCCCTCGATAGCGATGCCGTCCACGGCCTCATGCACCTCACCTTCGTGGCCACGGGCGTCCTGTTCTGGTGGCCCGTCATCCAGCCCACGCCCGACCTGCCCCGCTACGGCGAGGGCTCCCGCATCCTCTACCTCCTGGCCACGGGCATGCCCATGGGGCTGCTGGCCCTCCTCTTCTTCGCCAGCAGCGACGTGATCTACGACCACTACGCCCACGTCGAGACGCTGTGGGGCATCGGCCCGAAGGACGACCAGCAGGTGGCCGGTCTGGTCATGGGCGCCCTCGGCGAGGCGGCTAGCTTCGCCGCTGTGACGCTCCTCTTTTTCCGCCTCCTCGACCGCGAGGAGGCGCAGGCTCCCACTCCGGCTCCGGGCCGAATAGACGCTGGATGACGTACATCGCCAGCACGCTGCCGGCCACCGCCCCGGCCAGCATCGCCACCAGCGCCGCCTCGTCCGGCAGGTCCAGCGCCCGCGCGGCGCCGTAGAGCGCCAGCGCCACCGCCGCCGCGATCAGCCAGCGCGCGAACCGCCGCGATATCGTGATCAGGTATTCGCGCATGCGCCCGCAGTATAGCCTCTGCCCGCCCGGCCTTACCGCCGATTGACACCGGCGCTTCCTGCAATGTATCGTTATCGCGGCGGGACGTTCCTGCAACCGTTTGCATTTCCATTCACGAGCGACTGGATGAGCTCATGAGCACCGAACTCTGGTTTCTCGTCGCCGGCATCGGCGGCGGCGCCGGCGTCTACCTCGCGGCCCTTGCCCTCGGCATCCGCCACGGCATCGATTGGGACCACATCGCCGCGATTACCGACATCACCTCCGCGTCCGCCTCCGTCAGCAGCGAGGAGGAGACGTGGCTGATCGCCGAGCCGGGCGTCATGCTCACCGACGAAAGCCACCACTCCGTCCACAGCCACGGCCCCGACGGCGGGCACGAGCACGAAGCGGCCGCCGCCGTGGCGGACCGCCGCGGCCCCGCTGGCGCCGGCGTCGCCACCCTCGCCCGGCCGCGGTCGAACATCGAAGTCCTCGTCAACACCCTGCCGTCCGCCCACCGCGAGGCCCTCCTCCTCGGCTCGCTGTACGCGGTCGGCCACGGCACCGTCGTCGTCATCCTGGGCGCCGTCGCCATCCTCGCCGCGGAGGTCCTGCCGGCCTGGGTCGACCCCGTCATGGAGAAGCTCGTCGGCTTCACCCTGGTCTTCCTTGCCGCCTACCTGTTCTACTCCGTCTATCGCTACTACCGCGCCGGAGACGATTTCCAGCTGCGCAGCCGCTGGATGCTGGTCTTCGCCGGCGTCCGCAACGCCTGGAGCTGGGTGCGCTCCCGCCTCGGCCAGCACGAGCACGTCCACGCCGCCCCCCGGCAGTACACCGCCGTCACCGCCTACGGCATCGGCCTCATCCACGGCATCGGCGCCGAGACCGGCACCCAGGCCCTGATCATCGCCACCGCCGTCGGCGCCACCAGCAAGGGCGTCGCCCTCGCGGCCCTCCTGTGCTTCGTCGCCGGCCTCCTGATCTCGAACACGGTGGTCACGGTGACGTCGACCTTCGGGTTCGTCTCCGCCCGGCGCCGCCAGACGATCTACGTCATGGCCGGCCTCGTCGCCGCCGTCTTCAGCCTCGTCCTCGGCGTCGTCTTCCTCACGGCGTCGACGGGCGTCCTGCCGGACCTCGACCCCTACTTCCGCTGGATCGGCGGGCCCGACTAGGACCCGGCACGCGGAGCCCGGACCGCCGGCCCCGGAGTGCGCGCGGGAGGGGCCTCCGTCGCCCCCCGCCGCGCGCCGCTAGCGCCGCCCGGCGGCGGCGGGCTCGCCCAGGAGCTCGGCGAACAGCGCCCGGTAGTTGAGCACCGCCTGCCGCAGTTCCTCCGTGGTCGCCTCTCCCTTGCGGGCGGACTGCGCCACCGAATGCCCGGCGCGGTAGTTGCGCACCACCTCCGGGTGGTCGACGGAGACGTCGGCGGCCTGCTGCTCGAAGTCGGTGACGGGGTAGCCGCGGGCGTCCATGACCTTCTGGACGAGGACGTCCGCCTCGACGAGCGCGGACGTGGGGTCGTCCACGAAGCGGCCCTGGAGCGTCTGCCACTCGGCGGCGTAGCGGCCCCGCTCTTCGGGGGCGAGCTCGCGGACGGCCAGACGCCTGACGCGCCTTTCGCGCTCGGCGAGCTCGCGTTCGGCGGCGCGGCGGCCGTCCCTGGACGAGAGGTAGTCGTATTCGGGGCCGTAGCGGCCGCGCAGGCGTCCCGTGCGCCGTCTCGACGCGTAGTACCAGGCGCCGGCGGCGACGACGGCGACGAGCGCGGCGACGGCGATGATGGCGATGACGGTGGCGGTATCCATGCCTTCGCCTCCCTTCCGGGATCGACGCTAGGCGAAGGGCGGTAACGGGCGCATATGGCGCTCAGGCGCCGCCGTAACAATGCGTCGTCAAGGGGCAGACTGGCAGACGGCCGCGGAGAAGGCCGGGCTACCGCGCCATGAACGCGCGGAATGACGGTTGCAGCGCTTAACGCATAGAGCGCCCGAGGTATCTCACGCCGCAGTGCCGCCACCCGAGCGTCATCTCTCTAGTGAGGTCCGTCTTGACATCCTGGCCCCTGTGCTACTAAAAGTCTCATTACAAAATCGTAATTGACCCGGGCGCGTCGCGAGGATGAAATATGACTTCGGACGGGGCGAAACAAGATCACCTAGGTTTCCTCACGATCGAAGCAACACAAGACAGTGCTGGATTCATTGGCGGTATCATGATTACGGCTCGACGTGGATATCCCCTGGAATTTCGAGCCTGCACACCCATTAGGCCATCCGCCGTTCAACGCGTTCTTTATGGCACTCAACTTGACCATTATGTTAGCGTTCAACTTGCTGGTAAAACGCTCGTTTCACAGTTAGCCAGGAAACCTATCGCAATCCTCGTTCCCAATCCCTTGCTGCTGGATTTGTCGAATGAGTGTATGTGTGATGTTATTGCAATCTGGCCTCCAGGAGAGTCTTTATCTCGCACTGTCGAAGGAAGCTCTATTCTAACGGCGGGCGCGCGCGATATTGCCTATCAGGCTCGTTTTGTTGACGCCAATCGAGATTCAGAAATCTTGTCTTTTGTCCAGGCTTGCGCCTCAAACTTCTCTTTGCTTGATACTTTCGACCGCATCAGAGCCGCCTTGCAGCTGTTAGCAAAGGAAGATACAAAATTCGCGTAAATGTTTAACCCATTGCGCAGCCTCAGAAAGCTAGCCTCTTTATCCGAGCCACAAACCCTGGAATGGTCAGCTCGTGATAACCGATGGGTTCGCGTACAATGTTTCTCTTTTGCAGTGCTCGCGATCCACTCCCATAGTACTACAGGCAATCTTGCGCTCGATGACGCACGAGCGTACCAGTGGGATGTAGAACTTCGCCCTCCACAGGTTGAATACGACGCAAGTTTTGACCTCATGATGGCAGCCGTGAATGTGGTGAATGCCCTACGCCCACTCCACCCTCCGACAACAGCCGGCTCAATTTTCGTGGTCGATGACCGCACCAGTCTGCTTCGGACGGCGAGGAGCACGTCTGCTCGAGTTCGTCCCATTAGCCACGCCGGCGCTCTCTCATCGACCCGGCCACGAGGTTACGACCTCTTTGCAATGCTGCTCCCTATCCTCACGCCTCCCGCACCAACCGAATTTCAGCAGGAGCTACTATTTCCTGGCGAGCTTTACCCTTTTCAGCGCCACGGCGTTAGTTGGCTGTTCCAGAGAGACGCCGCACTACTCGCTGACGACATGGGGCTGGGGAAAACTGTTCAGGCAATCACAGCGATACGCGCTTTAATCAGGCGCGGCTTAGCCTTGCAAGCACTTGTCATTTGCCCAAAAAGCCTGACCACCAATTGGCTTCATGAACTTACCAAGTGGGCGCCTGAACTGTTATCTGTTGTTGTCCAAGGCAGTCCCACCCAGCGACGTCTCTCCTGGACCGCGTATGTCGGCAAATCGCATGTCTTGTTAACCACATACGAAACAGTTCGGCAAGATTTGTCCGCAATCTCTGGGCGGCCATTCGATGTAATTGTGGCAGATGAGGTGCAGTGTATCAAAAATTTTAATACTACCCTTTCAAGGGCAATGCGGCAAATCGACGGCAAACGACGATGGGGTTTTGACTGGAACGCCTCTCGAAAATTCGATCGAGGACCTCGCCGGGGTATTCGGCTTCATAAAGCCTGGCCTTTTCTCCCCCATGGCCGCCCGGCAAATGTCGCCTTACACTGCCAAGAAGCTCATAGAGCCCTTCATCCTTCGGCGTCGCAAACAGGATGTGCTGCGCGACCTGCCACCGATTGTCGTTAACACCGTCAGCTTAGCGCTGAGCGAGTCGCAACGGCGATCATATGACATGGCCGAACGCTATGGAGTAGCCGAACTCCAAGGCACAAGCGATGTCACTATTCAGCACGTTCTCGCTCTCATTACCCGCCTAAAGAAGATCTGCAACTTCGACCCCTCAACGGGCGATAGTTCCAAGGTCGAATACATACTTGAGGAGTTTCTCCCTGAGGCATGTATTGATGATCAAAAGGCAATTATTGTTTCGCAATACGTCGAGACGTTGAACAAACTGGAAGAAGTCGCCCGCGATTATCAACCCTTGAAGTTTCATGGCCAATTATCTGGCAGACAAAGAGATAGCGTCCTCCGCACATTTTCAGAGAATCATATAAATCGGGTCCTCCTGCTATCGCTGAAGGCTGGGGGAGTTGGCCTCAATCTAACCCGTGCCAACTATCTTCTTCACTTTGATAGATGGTGGAATCCCGCTGTTGAGGAACAAGCTAATGCTAGGCTTCATAGAATCGGCCAAACACGCTCTGTCTTTGTGTCAAGGCTCATTTGTGAGGATACTATCGAGGAAAGGATCGACTCGATATTGGAAAGGAAGCGCTCGCAGTTTTCCCAGGTCGTGGACGAATTGGCTGACGTCGAACTAGAAAAAGTTCTGTCCGAAGAAGAGCTCTTTGGGCTTTTTGGTTTGAAGCCGCCGAGTCGTCGTCGGTCCGCGCCTTCTCTCGCAATTTCAGATAACCCGCCTCAAACGTTAGTGATAGATCCTGCAACGCCTTTCTCAAATATTAGACACATGAGGGACATCATTAGACAATGTGATAAGTATATTGATTGGGTTGACCCTCATTTCCATGCAAGGGCACTTGAAGAATTAGTCGCTGCGATTAAGCCGGGTCAAGTGAAGAGGGTGCGAATTTTATCTGGCTTTGAGCATGTGAATGATAAGGCCAGACGTGATTTTGAACGGTTTGCGAGGGAGCTTCAGAATAAGGGAGTCCAAGCGGAATGGCGAAAGCTGGACGATTCGACAGTGCTTCATGACAGGTTCATCGTATGTGCGAGCAAATGTTGGAACGTTCCCCCTGTAAACACCTGGCTTAGGGGGTCGTATTCCCAGGTGGTTCCGACGGATGTCCGCCCACCCTTTGAGGAATGGTGGAACCAAGCAACTGGCATCTAGATCGTGAATTGGCGCTGTAAGGCCCGGCGAAACCTTTGCTGAATTGATTCCTGCCGCGAGCGGTGGCCACCGCAAGACGGAAGACTTGGCTTCGTCCGTTCGGAGACTCAGAACGTACTGTTGCAAGCAAACAAGCGGGCAGACGGGTTTGCCCGTTATCCAAGCTTTCTTCGTAGCGTGTAAAGGGGTGCTGGGCGACGGACTCGGCCAACAACAGAAGAGGCCCCGGGTCTCGGGGCCTCTGTCTCGGCGTTCGGGGCGTCCTGGGCAGCTCCGGGGGCCGGCCTCGGCGCGGCCCCGCGGCGCCCTAGTAGTCCATGTGGTCCATGTGCGGCTGCGGCGTCTGCCCCGGCGGCTCCGGGATGTCCGTCACCAGCGACTCCGTGGTCAGCACCAGCGTCGCGATCGACACCGCGTTCTCGAGGGCGGACCGCGTCACCTTCACCGGGTCGATGACGCCGCGCTCGAGCATGTTGCCGTAGACGCCCTCCATGGCGTCGTAGCCGTACTCGGGGTCGGCCGACTTGCGCACGGCGTCGACGACCACGGTGCCTTCGACGCCGGCGTTCTCGGCGATCTGCGTCAGCGGCTCCTCAAACACCTTCTTGAGGAGGAGGGCGCCGGTGCGCTCGTCGCCCTCGAGCGTCTTCGCCAGGTCGTCCAGCGCCTTCTGGCAGCGGATGAGGGCGACGCCGCCGCCGGGGACGATGCCCTCCTCGACGGCGGAGCGGGTGGCGGAGAGGGCGTCCTCCACGCGCAGCTTCTTTTCCTTCAGCTCCACCTCGGTGGCGGCGCCGACCTTGAGGACGGCGACGCCGCCGGAGAGCTTCGCCAGGCGCTCCTGGAGCTTCTCGCGGTCGAAGTCGGAGGCCGTCTCGTCGATCTGGGCCTTGACCTGCTTCATGCGGGCCTGGATGGCCTCGTCGGAGCCGTAGCCTTCGATGATCGTGGTGTCGTCCTTGCCGGAGATGACGCGGCGGGCGCGGCCGAGGTCGGCCACCTGGGCGTTCTCGAGCTTGCGGCCCATGTCCTCGGTGATGAAGGTGCCGCCGGTGATGATGGCGATGTCCTCGAGGATCTCCTTGCGGCGGTCGCCGAAGCTGGGCGCCTTGACGGCGAGGACGTTGATCGTGCCGCGGAGCTTGTTGACGACGAGGGTGGCCAGGGCCTCGCCGTCGACGTCGTCGGCGATGATGACCAGGTTCTTGGTGACCTGGAGGACCTTTTCGAGGATGGGCAGGAGGTCGGTGACGGCGGAGACGCGCTTGTCGGTGATGAGGATGTAGGGCTCCTCGACGACGGCCTCCATGCGCTCGGTGTTGGTGACGAAGTAGGGGGAGACGTAGCCGCGGTCGAGCTGGAGGCCGTCGACGAACTCGGTCTCCATGCGGATGCCGCGGGACTCTTCGACCGTGATCACGCCGTCCTTGCCGACCTTCTCCATGACCTCGGCGATCATTTCGCCGATCTCGGTGTCGTGGGCGGAGAGGGTGGCGACCTGGGAAATCTGGTCCTTGCCGGTGACGGGCTTGGCCATGGCGCGGAGCTCGCGGATGGCGGCTTCGGCGCCCTTTTCGATGCCGCGCTTGAGGGCGATGGGGTTGGCGCCGGCGGCGACGTTCTTCATGCCCTCCCGGACGATGGCGGCGCCGAGGACGGTGGCGGTGGTGGTGCCGTCGCCGGCGACGTCGTTGGTCTTGGAGGAGATCTCCTTGGCGAGCTGGGCGCCCATGTTCTCGAACGGGTCCTTGAGCTCGATCTCCTTGGCGATGGAGACGCCGTCGTCGACGACGGCGGGGGCGCCGTACTTCTTGTCGAGGACGACGCGGCGGCCGCGGGGGCCGAGGGTGACGCGCAGGGCCTCGGCGAGCACGTCGACGCCCATCTTGAGGGAGCGCCGGGCCTCTTCGTCGAAAATGATCTGCTTGGGCATAACGGTTGCTCCTAGCTTCAAGCTTCAGGCTTCAAGCTCTGGGCCAATAGCATTGCAGCTTGCGGCTCGCAGCTTGAAGCTGAGCGGATTTAGACCTGGACCTTGCAGAGGAGGTCGCGTTCGGAGAGGACGATGAGCTCTTCGTTCTCGACCTTGATCTCCTGGCCGGTGTACTTGGCGTAGAGGACCCGATCGCCGACGGCGACCTCCATGGGGATGATCTTGCCGTCGTCGTCGCGGCGGCCCGGGCCGACGGCGATGACCTCGCCCTGGTTCGGCTTCTCCTTGGCCGTGTCCGGGATGACGATGCCGGAGGAGAGGACTTCCTCCTGGACGATGGGGCGCAGTACCAGCTTGTCGGCGAGCGGGATGAGCTTTGTGGCCATTCTGACCTCCTGAGATGTGGCGTGAGTTTAGGCTATCGGGGTTTAGCACTCAGGCGGGAAGAGTGCTAACGGCCTTAGTGTAGGAAGGTTTCGGGTTTGTTGCAAGGGGTGAGGAGGGAAAACGGCGATCAGATCGCGGCGGGCAGGGCGCGGGACGGAGGCGACGGACGGCCGCCCCGGGCGGGGCCCGGTTGCGGGTTGACTTAGAACGCGTGTTTGTAGGACAATGCGGACAGGCGGGTTAGAACATGCGTTCACGCTCGAGGTGAGGGATGGCCAGGCGAAGGGTGATCGAAAGGCCGAACGGCTACCGGTGTCCGGACTGCGGCGGGCCGGTGGTCCGCGGCGAGGGCTGGCTGCGC
>Ga0073934_10006349_pt1 | contig 17302 bp, 14 predicted proteins | sample LarsenN4metaG_FD_76834 | JGI IMG/M metagenome (GOLD analysis project Ga0073934, IMG submission 76834) | Hot spring sediment bacterial and archeal communities from British Columbia, Canada, to study Microbial Dark Matter (Phase II) - Larsen... ... | reverse complement strand
GGCCGAATCACGTTACCGCTGATGGGGGATATGCTCGCGGCCGGGATTACGCCGGCAACGCTCCGGGAGCAGATTCAGTCGGCGTCCACGAAATTCCTGACCGATCCGAACGTGACCGTGGTGGTCAAGACGGTGAACAGCAAGAAGGTGTTCGTCACCGGCGAAGTCGGCGCACCGGGCGCGTATCCCCTCACCGGTCCCCGTACCGTGATGCAGCTCATTTCGCTGGCCGGAGGGCTTTCGCAGTTCGCGAAGTCGGACTCGATTTCGATCCTGCGTCAGGAACAGGGGCGCACACGTGCGTTCCGGTTCAACTACAAGGACGTCGCCCAGGGCAAGAACGTGCAGCAAAACATCCTGCTTCAGCCGGGCGACACCATCGTGGTGCCGAATTGATCCGACGTCTTCTTCTCGCGTCGCTATTCGCGTTGACCGCGGTTCCAGCGACACAGGCGCAGGTGTTCGAGCCGTCGCCGCGTCTGGTGCCGCCGCCCACTCGGACGGTGCGAACCGTCAACCCGAATCGGCCCACCCAGACATTGGGGCTCAGGCTCGACCTGCTCGGCGGATACGACCGCAACGAAGTGCCACCGGCGCCGAGCCAGCCGACCCAGCAGACCACCGTTGCGCAGCCGACCGTCAACTTCCGGCCGAGCAGCTACCGAGGATCGGGAACGGCGACGTTGCGGTACCAGCGCTCCACCGCGTCAAGGTCCTTGAACCTCGGAGGCAGCGGCGGCGCGAACATCTACAGCTCGAACGGCTACGCGAACGTCAGTGGAGCCGCACCAGGGCCGATTTATTCAAGCAGCGCGAACGGAAGCTTCACGAGCTCACTCGGACGCAAGAACACACTCGCACTCACACAAAGCGTCAGCCGGAGCCCGTACATGGCATTCGGCCTGTTCAATCAGCAGACGGCCGGCACGATCGTGTACGACGCCGATGGCAATCCGGTCAACAACCTGATCGATGGTTACACCATTGCGGTCAATTCGACCGCGAGCCTTGGACGCTCCTGGGCGCGGGGCGCGAGCACGACCGTTACGTACGGCTACCAGCGCAGAACTGACGAGCGCAGCGCCGTAGACCTGTATCAGAACGACCATTCGGGGACGTTGAGCTACGTGCAGTCACTCGGTCGTTCGATTGGTTTCAATCTGAGCTACCACGTCGCAAACCGCCAGGCGCAACAGGTCGGGTTGGAGCGGCACGACGTCGTACACGGCGTGACGGGTGGAATGCAAGCGAGGATCGGAATCAGCCGGTCGCGGGCCCTGACGTTGGCCGGTGGCGGAGGCGCTGATCTCATCGACGTCGCCGGCTTTGCCAACCGTTACTGGCAGCCCAATTTCTATGGCAATCTGGGCGTTGATATCGGCCGATCCTGGGTTGTCAGCGCGCATTACAGCCAGGCCTCGTCGGTCGTGAACTCCCCGATCTCCACCCCGGATTCGTACTTGACTCAGTCGGGCGTGCTCAGCACGAGCGGTGGAATCGGCCGCCGCGTGGACGTTGTGGTCAACGCGGGGTTTACGAGTGGAAACGTGGACGCCGTCCATTCGGTCGCGGGCGCCAGTGGAGACTTCACTGGGGTTACGGGTGCAGCCCAGGTGCGCACAGCACTCACATCCCGGTGGTCACTTCTCGTTGGCGTGAACTACTACCGCAGCGAACTCTCCGGCGCGGCCAGCCAGTTCCTGCAGACGCCCAGCGATTTTCAGCGAACGTCCGTGCGTCTCGGTATGAGCTGGTCGATTCCGCTGTACGACACGACCCCAAGGTAGGGGAACTCTCATGTTGCCAGGAAAACAGTACACACCCACGGACTACGTGACGATGGCCCTGCGCTGGTGGTGGGTCATCGCAATTCCGACCTTCATTGGCGCATATGCCGCGCTCATCGTGTCTTCACGACAGGTTGACATGTACGAGTCGGACATGTTGATCCAGGTCGTCCCGCAGCAGATTCCGTCCTCGTTCGTGCAGTCGACCGTGACGCTTCGGACCGTGGACCGCCTCTCCGCGCTCACCGCGCAGATCATGAGCCGCACGGAAATCGAGCGCCTGATCACCGAGATGAACCTCTACCCGGAAGAGCGTTCGCGCCTGCCGATGCAGGACGTCGTCGAGATGATGCAGCGCGAGAAGATCAAGATCGAGCCGATCATCAACAACCTGTCGCGTGATGCAGACTCGTTCCGGATCCGTTTCTCGTATACCGACCCCGCGACCGCCCGGCGCGTCACCGAACGGCTCGGCGGGTTGTTCATCGACGTCAACGCGCAGGACCGGAACAGCCTCGCACAAGCGACGCAGCAGTTCCTCGTTTCACAACTCGATGAATCCAAGAAGCGGCTGGAGGAGACGGAGGCGAGGCTGCAGCGCTTCCGCGAGCAGAACGCCGGAAGGCTGCCGACCCAGCTGAGCTACAACATGCAGGCCGTGCAGGGCGCCCAGTCACGGGCACAGACGCTGGCCGAATCGATCGTCCGCGACCGCGATCAGCTCGTGCTGCTCGGCGAGCTCCTGAAGGACGTGCAGGCCCAGGTCTTCTATTCGCCGACACCCGATACGGCCGGAAGGGGCGGCAACGCGGATGGCACTGCGCCGGGCCCGACCGTCGATCAACAGCTTGCCGCGGCGCGGCAGGCGCTCGTCGCGCTGGATCTGCGACTAAAACCGGAACACCCGGACATCGTCAGGACGAAGACGCTCATCAAGACGCTCGAAGCGCAGGCCGAAGCGGAACGAGCCAAGAGGAAGGTCGCCGAAGAAGAGCGCACCGCTGCCGGTCCTGGCACGCCCGCCGACGTGGAGACCGACCCGCGTGAAGCCGCGAGAGCTTTGCGCATAAAGGAGCTCACAACGCAGATCGATACGTTGACACGGCAGATTGCGCGGAAGGAAGAGGAAGAAGAACAGGTCCGCGCCTCCATCCTCACGCTGCAACGCCGAATAGAAGAAGTGCCCGGCGTCGAATCGGAGTGGATTGCACTGACGCGCGATTACGACACCCAGTTCACGAAATACAAGGAGCTGCTGGGGAAGAGCGAGAACGCGCAGCTGGCTGCGAACCTCGAGGAGCGCCAGATCGGCGAGCAGTTCAGGATTCTCGACGCTGCCCGTGCCCCTGTGAAGCCCATCCAGGTGAACCGGCTCGAGATCAATGCGATGGGTGCGGGTATCGGCCTCGTCATCGGCCTTCTGCTGGCCGCGCTCCTGGAGCTGAGAGATCGGACCTTCAGAAACGCAGACGACATCGTCGAGGTTTTGAAGTTGCCCGTTGTGGCCCTGGTGCCTCAGGTCGTGAGCACGGTTGAACGGCAGAAGATGCGGGCGAGGAAGTTCATTGCTGTGGCGACGGCATCGGTGATGCTCATCGCCGCCGGGTACGGATTCTGGGCGATGAAGCTCTGGAATTTCTTGGTGTAGCGGAACGTTAATGAGCCGTCTCGACGAAGCACTTCGACTGTCCAACTCTCCGGCCGCGGTCCCGACTCCACGCGGACAGCGTGCGGGCGTGTTCGACTCGCCATGGTCGGTTGGACATGATGCGAGCGAGCCCGGGCACAGTGTCGCTACACCCGTCACGCCGGGCAGCGAACGCCATCCGCACGACGAGCACCGGCCTCACGTGCGGGCGGAGGCGCCAGTTATCCCCGGCCCGCGTATTCTGGCGCCACCTTCACCGGATACGCTCGCGGCAAACTGGAAGGAATGGCTCGCCTCGTCGCAGGCGGATCCAGCGATCGTCGAGCAGTTCCGGAGGCTGGCGGCGTCTCTACTGCACGGTCAGCGCGACAGCCGGCTCAAGGTGGTGATGATCACGAGCGCAGTCCCCGGCGAGGGCAAGACGCTGGCGACGCTGAACCTCGCTCTCGTGCTGGCGGAATCGTACCGGCGGCGTGTCCTGCTGGTGGACGCCGACCTTCGGCGCCCGCGATTGAGCGAGGCTGCGCACCTCACGGTCTCGGAAGGGTTGGGCGAGCTGCTCAAAGCGCCGGAAGACCGGAAGGCCTCGCTGACTCAACTCACCGAGTACCTTGCGTTCCTGCCTGCAGGGCGGCCGGATCCCGAGCCGCTCAGCGGTCTCACGTCGCCCCGCATGCAGCACCTGCTCGAGGAGGCGGCAGAGCGATTCGAGTGGGTCATCGTCGATACGCCCCCGGTGACTGCCGCCGCCGACGCAGGACTGCTCGCCGCCATGGTTGACGCGACCGTGCTCGTGATTCGCGCGGGCCGGACACCGCACCCTGCGGTGCGGCAGGCGATCGAAACGCTGGGCCGGGATCGGATCTTCGGCGTGGTCCTGAACGGGGTCGAACAGCGGCCGGACGAGTACTCCGTCTACCAGACACTCGCGGAGCAGTAACGGATGAAGATTCTGTCGGCGAGCCTCACGGTCCGCACGGGCGCGCTCGTCGTGAGCGAGCACGTTCTGATCGTGTTGTCCGTCGCGCTCGCTGCCATCATCCGCCTGTCGTTCGCGCGTTTCCTCGATCTCGGCTGGGAGGTGTTGTGGCGAGCCTCGTTGATCGCCGCCGTACTGCAGGTATGCCTGCACTTCTGCGATCTCTATGACTTCCGCACCCTGAGCGATCGCCGCACCACTGCGACCGCGCTCCTGCGCGCACTCGGGACGGCGTCGCTGATCCTGGCGCTGATCTATTACTGGATACCGAACCTGGTGATCGGACGTGGCGTCTTCGGCATTGCATCAGCCATATCCGTCGTGCTGATCGCCGGTTGGCGCATCGCATTCAACTGGGTGTCGCGCCAACTGAAACCAGCCGAGCGCCTGCTCATCGTCGGCACCAATCCGGCCGCAGTCTCGCTCGCCAAGGAACTATTCCAGCGCCGCCATGAGCTTGGCGTCGAGCTCGTTGGCTTCGTTGACAGCGATCGCACCAAGATCGGGACCTCGCTGCTGAATCCCGGCGTGATCGGGGCGGTGTCGGACATTCCTTCCATTGTTCGGGAGAAACAGGTCGATCGAGTGGTCGTGAGCCTTGCGGATGCCCGCGGCAAGCTGTCGATGGAGGAGCTTCTTCAGATGAAGCTCACGCAGGGCGTGCGATTCGATCACCTCGCCTCGGTTTACGAGGACTACACCGGCAAGATCGCTGTCGAGAACCTCCGCCCGAGCTGGCTGATCTTCTCGGAGGGCTTCCGGCGACGCAGGACGCTCGAGACGCTGAAGCGCCTTTTCGATCTGACGTTCGCAGTCGTCGGCCTCATCATCGGCAGTCCGCTGATCCTGCTGGTCGCTGCGGCAATCTGGCTCACCGAGCGAGGTCCGGTGTTTTACTCGCAGCTTCGCGTCGGCAGGGACAGCCAGCCGTTCATGGTTTACAAGTTCCGATCGATGCGACCGGATGCGGAGGTGGACACTGGTCCCGTCTGGTCAACGGCGGGCGACCCGCGGGTAACGCGCCTCGGACGATTCCTGCGCCGGACCAGGCTCGACGAGTTGCCGCAATTGTGGAATGTGCTTCGCGGCGATATGAGCATCGTGGGGCCGCGCCCGGAACGCCCTGAGTTCGTCGCGGACCTGACGAAACAGATTCCGTTCTACAACCAGCGCCACGCCGTGCGCCCCGGTGTCACCGGCTGGGCGCAGGTGCGTCATTCGTACGCGGCAAGCGTAGAGGATTCACTCCAGAAGCTCCAGTACGACCTGTTCTACATCAAGCACCTGTCAATTGCATTCGACGTGTTTATCGTGTTCGAGACGATTAAGACGGTGCTTGTCCGGAACGGATCGTAGAAGCATCCCTGCCAGTACTCCCGCCAGTAGTCCACCGCCCTGATATCGGTCAATCGCGGGCATGCTCCAGGCTGCGGGAACGAGATATACGACCGCGATCAGCGCCAACGCGCCGGCAACCGTCAGTAGACGGACGCGAGCCCAGAAACCAAACGGCACCATCAGCATGCCCAGAAACACGCACGACAGCATCGAAACTGCGGTGGCCGGCAGGAGCCGGGAATCGAACAGGAACGCCCAGGCGGAGCCGATTCCCGGTGCCACACCCGCAAGCGGCTTGCCACTGCGATCTTCGAGTTGTGGGCTGTGGAGAGGACCCTTCAACACGAAATGAACGGTCTGGCCTGGCGCGCACCCTGAAAGCGCGCCCGGAATGCGGTGGTCCACCGGCGCGAGCCCGAGCCGCTGCGACTGCGATGCCGAACGGACACGCAGTTCCGCTCCAGCCGCCTCCAGAACGAGCGCTTCCGTGCTCTCGACCCCGATGATGCTGAAGACGGGACCGGGCTCCGACTGCAGTGCCCCACAGCGAATCCGCACGTTGAGGCTGAAGGACTCGGAGAGAATATCCCGCAGTCGCGCGGGTGCACGAACGAGTCCGGGCGCGAGCTCGATGGCGCCGATGTTCGCGCCCACGGGATGGTGTGTGGACCAGTGCCGGCGCCGGACCGCGGGTCGCCCATTGACGTACAAAGAGATCGTCTGTCCGTCATACGACGCGGCCAGATGGGTCCACTCATTCGCGGGCAGGGTGCCTCGCAGCCGCGCTGCAAGCGGATTCTCGCCGAAACGGCCGCCACCCGACGGGGAAAGAGCGCCATCTCCCGACGACGAACGCAGGAAGTACGTAAGTGCCGTGTGACTGACGATGGCACCTGTACCACGCTGTCGTCCCGCCGGCTTGACCCAGGCCTCGATTGTCATCGATCGCCTGAGGTGCAGTTGGGGAAAGCCTGGTATCAGCAGCTCAGAGCCATCGCCGTCGAATTCGAACGCGCCACCGAACCGCCCTTCCGGCGTCCACGCCGCTCTACGCACCAACGCATCATGCCCGCGACCCGTCGCATCCCTGGTGATGTCGTCCGTTTCCAGGTCGAAGCTGTACGCCACAACCGGATCTCCGTCAGCGCCAGAAGGCGATACAGCGCCTTGCATGTCCGATTTGATGGTCTCGGGGTCGCGAGCCCCGGCATAGATTCGGACGTCGTCGATGAGTCCATGGAAGAATCCCAACGGACTTCCATCCGCGCCGATGCGGACCGGTCCTGAAACCACGTCGAGGAACGGGCTCGAGACGAGGAAATAGAAAGGTGCTGGCAGATTGATCGAGAGCAGCCAGCAGGTCGCTGTGATCACGGCGGCTGCACTCAGTGCCCAACCGAGCGAGAGCGAGGCTGCAACGGAATCCGAGGGGCAGGTTGCACGGGCGATCCATTCCTCGATCCATGCGAGAAACGAACCGGCCAGTCTGCCGGCGCGTGTCGACGAGATCAGCCAGGCGATCGACGCGCCGGCAGTGTTCACGACGATGTCGGTCGCGACGGGATCCCGGCCCGGCACAAAGAACTGACAGAGCTCGATGGAGAGGGAGAGAGCCGCGGCGGCGAAGGTCGCGCGCATCCACGAGATCCCCACCAAGCCGAGGGCAAGCCCGAGCGGCATGTACAACAGAACGTTCTGCGCAAGGTCGAGCGACGCACCGATGGCACCCGGCGTGAGCGGCGCGAAAAACCCCTGTCGCAGATTCGCCGATCCGACCTGTGGACTCAGCGTGGCGAGCAGGATGATTGCCGTCGCTGCGACGCACCACGATCGTGCGATGACGGCCGCCTTCGGTGTGTGTCTCACGCGAAGAGCGCCGCGTTGGCAAGGTATTCTAGAGAGTCCATGAGGGTCTCTCCGAGGAGACATTGGAAGCTCGCGCTGGAGCCGTCGCGCCTCGTCTTCGTCGTGTTGATCATGGCAACCGCGATCCCGGCTGGCGTGGGTCGGCCGCGATTCCAGTGGTGGCGGTGGGATGCAAGTGACATCCTCGCAAATATTCTGCTCTATGTGCCTCTGGGGCTCGTGCTGAGCTCACGCACGACGCTGACGTGGACGGTGACGATTGCCGCGGCCGCCTCCGCAGCCATCGAGATTGCACAACTGTTCTACGTCAATCGCATCTCGCATCCACTTGACGTCGCCTTCAACGTGGTCGGTGCAGTCTCGGGCCATGCGATAGCCCGTCACATGCGGGTGGGCGCACACAACGGCATCATACTCACCCGAAGGCTGGGAGCAGCGGCCCTCCTTTTCGCGCCGTTCTGGACCCTATCGAGCAGGATTTTCCGGATGTACCTCGGCGGATACGGGTGGTTCGCGGTCGAACGCTCACAACCCCGCTTCTGGTCGTATCTGCCAGGCTGGGCGATCCATGTCGGAAGCGAGATCCACGATCTTGGTCTGCTCGCAAACACTGCGATTGCCGCGATGCTCGCGGCTACGGGCGTTATCGGTCTGCTTCAGGTACGCCACCCCGCAGTCAGGGCCGCGCTGGGCGGCCTCGCTGGTTTCAGCGTCGGCCATATGATGACCCCGCATCTCAATGTCTACCCGTTCGGTCCGGTGATCGTGGGAACGGCCGCTGGCCTTTCGCTCGCAGCGTGCACAACGCTGCAGGGCACCGCTTCTCTCACCTTCCAGCAGGCTGAAGCTGCGGCTCGGAAAAGCGCTGGTACTGCTCTTCGCGAAGCCGATCGGCCAGACGGCCTTGCGGAAGCTCCACGTCATCGTATGTGAGGACGCTGTCTTTCGGGATATCGCGAAGCAGCCGGCAACCTTCGACGAGTCCTTCGGGCAGATAGCGCTCGCGACGCATCTCGGGCGAGTTTACGGCCTCGCCATAAGTCATGTAGTTGCCGTATTCGTCGAGCGTCTCGCCAGCCTTCAAATCGCGCTTCGCGACGGCGCACACTTCGACCACCGGCCCGCCCAGCGGTTTGGCGACGGAGTCGCGGAACAGCACCACGCGCGCAATTGCATTGGGTACCTCGAAGTGCACGAGGTGGTACGGCAGGAAGAACGGATAGAGCGGTCCGTCGCCCATCTTGTAGAGGTTCAGGTAATGGCGTTGCCGCGGATCGGTATGTTCAGCAAGGCAGTACACCTTCGTATGAGGAGTGCCGACGACGTAATCGGTGACACCGCCCAGGCGCCGCAACTCCTCGACGTCATAGAGTGAACCGATCGACATCACATCGTCCCGATACTCGAGACCTCTCGACATGCCGCGGGATCGAACGACGAAGCCGGTCGCGTTTGCGACGACCGCCTGCTCGAAGCTGATCTTCGAGCCATCGGCAAAGCTCGTGACCATCGAGGGATTCTGGCCCCATTTTTCGGCAAAACCCTTCTGTGTCGTGGGATTGCGGTACGGGTCCTGAAGACCTTTGATGTTGCCGATGACGCGCGGTATGAGACCGAGCCCGCGCACCCAGCGATACAGATTGACTTGCAGGCCAGGCTCGTCCCCGTCGCACGCCGACATGATCACGCCGTGACGCTCGGCATACACCTGAAGGATCGGGCCGACGGTCGCATCGAGCTCGGCATTCAACAGCACGACATCCTTGCCGTGCCTGAATGCCTCGAGCGCGACGTGTGCACCGAACTCCACCGACCCGGTTGCCTCGACCAGAACGTCAACGAACTGGGAGCGCGCAATCAGGAATGCGTCTTCTGTCACGACGGGATTCTTGGAGCGGATGGCTTCGTCGAGGTCGCTCTGCGATTCGGCGACCAGCGGCGGCCGGTTCCCGTCCACGTAGAGGTACGCGCCAATCGCCTTGTCGATGTGGCGGTTGAAGACGGCCACGACCTCCATACCGGGCACGCTGTTCGTAATCTGGTTCAGCAGGCCGCGCGCCATGAACCCCGCGCCGATCAACCCGACGCGAATAGGTCGGCCCTCGGCTTCGCGCGCCCGCAGCGCAGCGTCGACGATGATCATCTTCGATCCTCTTTCATGCGAGCCCTCACCTCGGTGCCGACCTCGGCGAGGGGCTTCCACTGGCGATCTTTATCCGAGATGACGGATACGGGAAGTGGCCAGCTCAGGCCGAGCGCCGGGTCGTCGTAGAGGAGCCCACCCTCCGAGCCAGGTGTGTAGAACTCGCCCACATGATAGGTGGTCTCAGTGTCGTCCTCGAGCGCCTGATATCCATGCGCGAACCGCTCGGGAATGAAGATCCCGCGCCGGTTGTCAGCGGAGAGCTCCACCGTTATGTGTTGCAGATACGTGGGCGATTCGGGTCTCAGGTCGACGATGATGTCGAGGATCGCTCCACGGCTGCAACGGACGAGCTTCGTCTCGGCGGCGGGAGGATACTGGAAGTGCATGCCTCGCACCGTGCCGCGAAGCCGGTTGAATCCGATATTTGCCTGTGCGATGACCGGCTTGAGACCGTGGGTCGCGAATTCCTTCTGGCAGAAAGCGCGCGCGAAAAAGCCTCTCTCGTCCTCGCGTTTTTCCAGATCGATAATGAACGCGCCGCGCAGTGCGGTTTCCGTGAAGATCATGCCGCTCGCGTCAGCAAGGCGCTCGCCAGCACTCCCGGCGAGCACACCTGTGAAAAAGTCCGTGATCCCGGGACTCACCGGCGTGACCGTGCGGCTCCCTGGAATTCAGTTTCTGAGGGGCTGGAACAGGGCCGGAACTAAGTCCCTGGATAGGCTGACTTCCCTTCGAGTTGCCCGTACTGGCGGGTGTCTGGCGGCTGCATTTTTGGCGTTGTCCTTGCTACCAAAACTGTCTTCGAACAACAAGGTGCAGTTGTGAAGCTACTGGTCACTGGACACGACGGCTATATCGGAACGGTCATGGTTGACGTGCTGCGCAGCGCAGGTCATCACGTCACAGGGCTCGATACGTTCTTCTACGACGGATGCAGATTCGGCAGAGAGCCTGCGCCAGTACCGACGATCCGGAAGGACATCCGCGACGTCGAGCCGACGGACCTCAAGGGATACGACGCGGTGATCCATCTGGCCGCGTTGTCGAACGATCCGCTTGGCAAGCTCGATGAGCGCTGCACGCTGGACATCAATCATCTCGCCAGCGTCACCCTGGCGCGCGCCGCCAAAGCGGCCGGCGTGCCGCGGTTCCTGTTTGCGTCGTCGTGCAGTCTCTACGGCGCGGCCGGCGACGCACTTCTCGACGAGACGGCGGAGTTCAACCCGATTACGGCCTACGGGCGTTCGAAAGTGCTGGTCGAGCAGGACGTCTCCACGCTCGCGGACGATCGCTTCAGTCCAACGTTCTTCCGGAATGCCACTGCCTATGGCGCGTCACCGCGGCTCCGCGCTGATGTCGTCGTGAACAACCTGGTAGGCGTCGCATACCTGACCGGCAAAGTCTTGATCGAGAGCGACGGCACGCCGTGGCGCCCGCTCGTCCACGTGGAAGACATCTCTCAGGCGTTTGCGCTCGCACTGGAAGCACCGAGGGAAGCGATCCACAACCAGGCCTTCAACATCGGCGCCTCCACGGAGAACTATCAGATCCGCGACCTCGCCGATATGGTGCGCGAGGTGGTGCCCGGCTGCACGATCACGTACCGCGAAGGCGGCGGCCCGGACCCGCGGTGCTATCGAGTCAGCTGCGACAAAGTCATGGCGGCGCTTCCAGGCTTCCGCCCGAAGTGGACGGTACGGCGCGGCGTCGAACAGTTGTACGAGGCGTTCCGGACGCACGGTCTGACGGCAGACGCCTTCGCCAGCTATTTCCGGCTGCCGCGGATCCAATCGCACCTCGAGGCAGGACGGCTCGATCGATCTTTGCGATGGCAGGGAGCGCCGAGCCCGGCCGCGGCCGGTGTCGGTCGATGAAGGTTGTCCTGTTCTGCGGTGGCATGGGCATGCGGATGCGTGACGCCGACGCGAGCGTGCCCAAGCCGATGGTCACGCTCGGCTATCGTCCTCTGATCTGGCATGTGATGAAGTACTACGCCCATTTCGGACACAAAGACTTCATCCTCTGTCTCGGCTATCGCGGCGACGTCGTCAAGAACTACTTTCTCAATTACAACGAATGTCTCTCGAACGACTTCGTGCTCTCGGAGGGCGGCAAGAATCTTCAGCTGATGCGCCGGGACATCGACGACTGGACCATCAGGTTCGTTGACACCGGACTGACGTCCAACATCGGCCAGCGGCTGAAAGCGGTGGAACCGCTGCTCGCAGGTGAATCCGTGTTCATGGCCAACTACAGCGATGGCCTGACCGACCTCTCGCTGCCCGCTCACCTCGACCACTTCCAGCGGCAGGACGTCGTGGCGAGCTTTCTGAGCGTGAAGCCGAATTTGAGCTATCACGTCGTGTCGGTGGAAGACGGGGGGCGTGTCACGGCGATCGAGGAGCTTCGCCAGACACCGCTCCGCATCAACGCGGGCTATTTCATTTTCCGGCGAGAGATCTTCGACTACATCGGCCCGGGCGAGGAGCTGGTCGTCGAGCCGTTCCGCCGCCTTGTGCGCGAGCGCCGGCTGGCCGCGTACGAACACAACGGGTTCTTCATGGCGATGGATACGTTCAAGGATCGCCAGCAGCTCGAGGATATACAGGCCCGCGGCGACGCTCCATGGGAAGTGTGGAACGCCGCCCTGGCAACGCGGCATGCGTGACCTCGGTCTCCGTCCGCGGCCGGATGTGCCGCTGCGGGTCCTCTGCCTCGGCGCGCATTCCGACGACATAGAAATCGGGTGCGGCGGCCTCATCCTGGACCTGGCCAGGAACCATCCCGCGACCTCGGTTGACTGGATCGTCTTCAGCGGGAATGCGGCGCGTGCGCGCGAGGCGCGGGCGGGCGCCCGGCTGTTTCTGAACGGGCTGCGGCGCCCGAGGGTGGCGCTGCACACGTTTCGCGACGGGTTCTTTCCCCATGACGGCGCCGCGATCAAGTTGGTGTTCGAGAAGGTGAAGCGCGCGATTCCGGCACCGGATCTCATCCTGACGCACTATCGCGACGATCGCCACCAGGATCATCGCGTGATCTCCGACCTGACCTGGAACACCTTCAGAGATCATCTCGTGCTCGAATACGAGATCCCGAAGTACGACGGCGACCTCGGCGCACCCAATTGTTACGTCGCGCTCGATCGGGAGACGTGCGACCGCAAAGCGGCCTATTTGATGAAGGCGTTCGGCAGCCAGCGGGATCGCCACTGGTTCAGCGAGGAAACCTTTCTCGGGTTGATGCGAGTGCGCGGCGTCGAGTGCCGCGCGCCACACGGTTACGCCGAGGCGTTCTACGCTCGCAAACTCGTGATGTCCACAGCACGATGAGCACGGATTCACATTCACGCGCCCTGAATCTCCGCAGCGGCGAGCTGGTGGAAGTGCGGAGCGTCGACGAGATCCTCGCCACCCTGGACGAGCGTGCGCGATACGAGTCGCTGCCGTTCATGCCCGAAATGCTCGCGTATTCCGGCCGGCGATTCCGCGTCGCCGGACGCGCCGATCGGACCTGCGACCGCGTCGAGCGCAAGGGTATCCGTCTCATGACGGACTCGGTCCATCTCGAGGGCGTTCGTTGTGACGGCGGGTTTCACGGCGGCTGCGAAGCCACATGCCTGATCTACTGGAAGGAAGCATGGCTGAAGCGCGTTGACGGAGCCGATAGTCCGGCTCCGGCAGATTCTCCGGTCGATGCTGCTCGCAACAACCCCGCAGCCAGACGCATCTTCGATCACACGAGAAAAGCGTCCGCCAGCGGCAGTGCCGAAACAATCTACTCATGTCAGGCAACCGAGGAGCTGGACTACACCTCTCCACCCCCTCCTGGCGCGAAGCACTCGTATTGGCTGGACGTGAAGTGCGGCAACGTCGCGTGGCACGAGGCGGCACGCACGTGGTTGGTCGAACGGTTCAACGCGTTCCAGAGCGCGCGCGGCGGCACCCAGTATCCGCCGCTCGGCGGAGCGGGCACGACGACGCCGGCCGAGCGGCTTCACCTGCAACCCGGTGAACTGGTGCAGGTGCGGACACGCGAGGAGATTTTCGAGACACTCGACTCGGAGGCGCGCAATCGCGGCCTCTCCTTCGACCGCGAGATGCTGGTGTACTGCGGCGGGACGTATCGCGTGCTCAAGCAGGTCACCAAGATCATTGACGAACCGACCGGCAGGATGATCCCGATGAAACGGGACTGTGTCATCCTCGACGGTGTCGTCTGCAGGAGCCGATACCACGGGCTGTGCCAGCGCGCGATCTACCCGTTCTGGCGTGAGATCTGGTTGCGGCGGGCCACTGGCAGGATCCGCAACGGGAACGGTGAGCGGTCGTTCATCGCGTTTGTCCTGACGAGCGCGTTCGGAATGGTGGTACGGCGGCTGTTACGCCGCGTACGTCGGTCGTCCTGACGACATTCATGGCCAGCACCACGAGGCGCCCCCGCATCAGCATCGGGCTGCCGGTCTACAACGGGGAGAGATACATTCGGCTGGCGCTCGACTCGCTGCTCGCGCAAACCTTCGGCGACTTCGAGTTGATCATCTCCGACAACGCATCCACTGACACGACCGAGGCGATCTGCCGAGAGTACGCAGCCAGGGATCGGCGCATCCGGTATCTCCGGCAACCTGAGAACGTCGGGGTCGTGAGGAACTTCAACCTCCTGGTCGAACAAGCGACCGCACCCTTCTTCAAGTGGGCTTCGGCCGACGATCTGATCATGCCGGATCTCCTCGAGCGGTGCCTCGCCGTCATCGAGCAGGACGAGTCGATCGTCCTGGCACATTGCAGGACGCGGTACATCGACGCCGATGGAAACGAGATCGTCCGCGCGGACCCCGGGTTGCACATCATCGAGGAGCGCCCGTCCGAACGGGTCTTCAAACTGTGGTCCACGCTCACCTACTGCAACGCGCAGTACGGCATCATGCGCATCGACGCACTGAGACGGACTGCCCTGTTTGGCGGTTTCGTCGGCGCCGACGTCTGTTTTCTGGCCGAGCTCGTGCTGCACGGCAAGTTCTTCGAGGTGAGCGATCCGCTGCTGCTGCGCCGGCTTCATCGCGAGGCAGCGAGCGGACTGACGGCCGAGGAGCTCCTCGAGCATTACGGCTTTCGGCGTGGGAAGCTGGTGCTCTATTACTGGCGTCATTTCTACGAGAACGTCAGATCGACTCTGCGCGCGCCCGCGCCGCCCGCCGAGAAGCGCCGCGTATTGGCCATGATTGCGCGGCGAATGGTCTGGCAGCGGGCCGCGCTCACACAAGAGATCGGGTTTCTGATCAGGCACATGACCGGGCGACGCTATCGTCCGCTCGGGTCGATCGAACGATTCAGCCGGCCAGAATCCGACCGACTGCCGTGACCACGCACCCGTCCGCTTCTCGAGTCGTCCTGAACGTGTTCTCCAACTGGGGCGGACAGGCAGCAGCGCTGGCGCTCAGCTTCTTCGTCAGCCCGTTCATCGTCCGGACGCTCGGCGACTCCGCCTACGGTGTCTGGATCCTCATGGTGGCCATCGCGGGCTATCTTGCGCTCCTCGATCTCGGCGTGCGCGGTGCGATCACACGCTACGTCGCACGATACGCCGCCGCCAGGGACGACTCGGAGGCCTCACGCACCGCGTCGGCGGCTGTTCAGATCTTCACAGCTGCAGGGGCAATCGCGGCCGCCGTATCGATCGGATTGGCGCTCGTCGCGCTGACAGCGTTCGGGATTCCTGAAGCGGACCGTGGCACGGCGCGCATCGTGCTCGTGCTCGTGGGGCTCAACGTGGCGGTGTCCCTCGTGAGCGGCGCCTACGCCGGCATCGTCGCCGCGCTCCAGCGCTTCGATCTGCTCAACCTGGCGGACGTCACTGCCGCATTTGCCCGAACCGCAGCCATCGTGGTCGCCCTCATGGCGGGACACGGTATTGTGGCCATGGCTCTTCTCCAGTTGCTGACCTCGATCGCGCGCTGGGCATGGCTCGTCTCGGTCAGCCGCCGCCTGTACCCAGCGCTGCGAATCGAGATCGGGTCGGTCAGCCGCGAGCACATCAGGCTGATTTTCGCCTTCAGCGTCCTTTCCTTTCTCATCAACGTCAGCGGGCGCCTGATCTACTACACCGACGCGCTCGTCATCGCTGCCTTCCTTCCGATCGGCTTGCTGACCTCTTTCGCGATTGCGGCAAGCCTGGTGGAGTACGCCCGCATGCTCGTGAGCAGCGTGTCGTTCACCACGTCGCCGATGGCCAGTTCGTTGGACGGCGCGGGGGAACACGAGCGCGTGCGACTGCTGTTGTTGACGAGCGCGAAGTACTCCGCGATGATCCTGCTCCCGGTCGCAATCACGTTTCTGATCAGAGGCGGCTCCTTCATCGGGCTGTGGATGGGGCCATCGTATGCGCAGTTGTCCGGCCGCGTCCTGGGCGTTCTCGCATTGCCGCTGCTCTTCCACGCCGGCGCCCACGGCGTCGGCGGCATCATGATCGGAGTCGGCAAGCATCGCCCGATGGTCCCGGCCATGCTGACGGAAGCGGCCGCGAATCTGGCGTTGAGCGTGGCGTTGATCCCGTCGCTGGGCATCGTCGGGGTTGCGTGGGGCACGACGATTCCATCGCTGATCTCCAGCGTGTTCTTCTGGCCGCGGTATACCTGGCGCACGTTGGGCATACCCGTGGCGTCGTACCTCGAAACTGTCTGGTTGCGGCCGTGGCTGGCAGCCGTGCCCTTTGCGGCGGTAACTTACGTCGTCGAGCGGATGTGGCCAGCAACCACGCTCGCGATGTTCTTCGTGCAGGTAGGATTGTGTCTGTCGCTGGCGATTGCCGCCGATTCTTGGGTTTGCCTCAGCAAGAGTGAGCGGGAGTCAATCGTCTCGGCAGCACGTCGCCGGCTTCGGCGAGAGCCCGTCGGCGCAGCGGGTTAATCCTCGAGCCGACGATTAACCTCGAATTCTCTGGCCACCGTCAACGACAAGCGTGTGGCCATTCATCCCGCGCGACGCGTCACAGCAGAGAAAATGCGCGGCCAGCGCCACTTCATCGACGGTCGTCAACGTCCCTCGTGGGGACCGCTCCACGGCCTGCCGCAGACGCTCCTCCTTGTCGGGAAATGCCTCGAGAGCCTGCGTCGCTACGGTGCCGGGCGATAACACGTTCACACGGATTCCCTCGGGCGCGAGTTCCAAAGCCATGTGACGGCACAAGGCTTCGAGCGCTCCCTTACTTGCACCGACGACGCTGTAGTTGGGAAACGCGTGCATGGCGCCCTCAGACGAGACGCCGACGATGGTAGAGCCGGGCTCGAGCTTCGAACGAAGCAGCTGAATCAACTCGAAGAACGCCCGGACGTTGAGCGCAAACGTGAAGTCCCAATGTCGCGCCGTCAACTGGTTGAGCGGCCGGTGGACACCGGTCGCAGCGGCGTACACGACGCTCGAAAGCGGCACGGTGCCGAGCGCCTCGAGAACGCGTTGCCGACCTTCCACTGTCGTCAAGTCGGCTCGACAGACCTCGAGGTGAGCGCCAGCCACTTCGTGCACAAGGGAGCTCGCCGCCGC
>Ga0073934_10006348_pt1 | contig 17305 bp, 19 predicted proteins | sample LarsenN4metaG_FD_76834 | JGI IMG/M metagenome (GOLD analysis project Ga0073934, IMG submission 76834) | Hot spring sediment bacterial and archeal communities from British Columbia, Canada, to study Microbial Dark Matter (Phase II) - Larsen... ... | reverse complement strand
GCCGGCGCAGGCCTGGGGCTTCCATGCCCACCGCAAGACCGCCGCCATCGCCGAGGCCAATGTCTCGCCGGGGGTGCGGGCCGAGATCGCGCGGTTGCTGCGTTCCGAAAAGGCGCTCGGCACCCCCGAATGCCCGCTCAGGAGCCTTGAGGACGCGAGCGTGTGGGCCGATTGCGTCCGGCGCACCGGCTGGCGCTGGGGCTACACGGCGGCCTGGCACTATCGCACCGCGCCGATCTGCGAGGCGTTCGACCCCCGCGCCAATTGCGCCGGCGGCAATTGCGTCACCGCGCAGATCGAGCGCGCGCACCGGCTGCTGGCCGACGAGAGCCTGCCCGACGCGATCCGGCTCGAAGCGCTCGCCTTCATGGTCCATTTCGCCGGCGATGTGCACATGCCGCTCCATTCGGGCGACAACGAGGACCGCGGCGGCAATGATCGCGAGGCCGGTTACGGCATCATCCCCGGCCTCAATCTCCACTGGATCTGGGACGGCCCGCTGGCCGAGCGCGCGATCAGCGATCCGGCCGATCCGGTGGTGCGGCGCTATTCGCCCGCCGAGCGCGCCGAACTCGGCGGCGGCAGCCCGGCCGACTGGGGCCGCGAAAGCTGGGAGATCGCGCGCGGCTTCGTCTATCCCACCGCCTTCGATACCGAGGACGTGTGCGCCGTGCCGCTGCCGCAGAAGACCGCGCTCAGCCAGGAGGACATCGCCCGCAGCGTCCCGATCGCCAAGCGGCGGGTGCAGCAGGCCGGTATCCGCATCGCCGAACTGCTCGAAAGCGCCTTCGCGCCCGGCCCGCTCAAGGTCGAGGAGGAGCGGCGCTAGGGGACGCGCTGCGCCGGGTAAGGCGTGCCGTCCTTGCGCGCATAGCCTTGCGGGTCGAACACCATGTCGATATCGGGATAGACCCCGCTGTCGGCCTCGCGGCTCCCGGCGCTGATCGCGACGAAGACGCAGGGCGTGTCCGAGCGGTTGTGCAGGTGGTGGCCGTTCTCCTCGCCCGCCGGGAAGGCGAGAACGTCGCCGGGGGCGACCGGGGTTTCGCCGTGATCGTCGATCAACACCGCCTCGCCGGCGATCATCACCACCAGCTCGTCCTGCCCACAATGCCAGTGGCGCTGCGAGGAATAGGCCCCGGGCGCGAGCGTCACATGGCTCGCCCCCATCAGCGTCAGCCCCGCCGCCGGGGCGAGCCGGCGATACCAGCGCCCCTCCACCGCTGCATCGAAGGGCGGAGGATAGCCGGTCGCATTGGTCTGGGGAATCGCGTCAAGTTCGAGCTTGGGCATTGGCGGCAACTCCTGCTAGGCCCATGAAGATGCTTGACGTAGCCGACCTTGCCAAGCGCCTGATTGCCGCGCCATCCGTGACACCCGCGACCGGCGCGGTGTTCGACGCGCTCGAGGCGATGCTGGCGCCGCTGGGCTTTGCCGTCCACCGCTTCACCCGCGGCGAAGGGGCGGAAGGGAGCGAGGAAGCTCCGGTCGAGAACCTCTTCGCCCTCCGCCCCGGCCCCGCTGGTTCGCGCCACTTCGCCTTTGCCGGGCATCTCGACGTGGTGCCCCCGGGCGAGGGCTGGGCCAGCGACCCGTTCGAGCCGGAAGTGCGCGGCGAGCTGCTCCACGGGCGCGGTGCGGTCGACATGAAAGGCGCGATCGCGGCGATGGTTGCCGCCGTTGCCGACATTCCGGCCGAGGCGGGCACGATCAGCTTCCTCATCACCGGCGACGAGGAAGGCCCCGCGCTCCACGGCACCCGCGCGCTGATCGATTACATGGCACAGGCGGGCATCCAGCCCGATCTGTGCCTCGTGGGCGAGCCGACCTCGGTCCATCGGCTGGGCGACATGGTGAAGATCGGACGGCGCGGATCGGTCAACATCTGGATCGAGGCGCACGGGACGCAGGGCCACGTCGCCTATCCGCACCTTGCCGACAACCCGCTCCCCCGGCTGGTCGCCATTCTGGCGGAACTCGACGCGCTGACGCTCGACACCGGCACCCAATGGTTCCAGCCCTCCAATCTCGAGATCACCGAGATCGCCGCCCCCAACCGCGCGCACAATGTCATCCCGGCGCTGGGGCAGGCGCGCATTTCGATCCGCTTCAACGACCTCCACACCGGCAAGAGCCTGTCCGACCGCGTCTGCGCCATCGCCGAAAGGCACGGCGGCAAGGCCCGCCCCGTCATCTCGGGCGAACCTTTCCTGACCGAGCCGGGGGCGTTCTCGGCGCTGGTGAGCGCCGCGGTCGAAGCCGAGACCGGGATCGTGCCGGAACTCAGCACCACCGGCGGCACATCGGATGCGCGCTTTCTGCGAGCCGTGTGCCCGGTAATCGAATTCGGCCTCTGCAACGCCACCATGCACAAGCGCGACGAGGCCGTGGCGATCGCCGATCTGGCGGTGCTGGCGCGCATCTACGCCCGGATCGCGCTGGGCGGGCTGGCATTGGACAGCGCGGAATAGCAGACGCGGCACGCGCACGGGAGCAAACATGGATCGCAAGCTTACCCTCTACATCCTGCTCGGCATGGTGCTTGGCGTGATCGTCGGCCAGGTGCTCAACCAGACGATGCCCGCCGAGGTGATCAAGGAATCGATCGCCCCGTGGTTCAAGCTGCTGAGCGACATCTTCTTGAACCTCATCAAGATGCTGGTGGCCCCGCTGGTGCTTTCGACCATCGTGGTCGGCATCGCCCACATGGGCGACAGCGCCGCGCTCGGGCGGATCGGGGTGCGCGCGCTCACCTGGTTCATCACCGCGAGCCTGATCTCGATCGGGCTTGGCCTGGTCATGGTCAATCTGTTCCAGCCCGGCGTCGGCGCGCCGATCCCCGACGTCGCCGAGGCCGCCGCCGCGGTGGGCGAGGTCAAGGAACTGAAGCCCACCGACTTCATCCTTTCGATCTTCCCCAAGAACGCCGTCGAGGCGCTGGCGACCAACAACATCCTGCAGATCCTGGTGTTCTCGATCTTCGCAGGCGTCGCGCTTTCGGCCATCGGCGAGCGCGGCACGGCGCTGGTCAAGGGCGCCGATGCGCTTGCCGAGATGATGCTGCAGGTGACCGGCTACGTGATGCGCTATGCGCCGATCGCGGTGTTCGGCGCGCTCGCCAATGTGGTCGCGGCGAGCGGGCTCGCGATTCTCGGCACCTATCTCACCCTGCTCGTCGAGTTCTATTTCTCGCTGGTGCTGCTGTGGGTGATCCTGCTGGGGGCGGGCGCGATCTTCCTGGGCGCGCGGATCCTCGAGTTGATCCGCTACATCCGCCAGCCGCTGTTGATCGCCTTTTCGACCGCCTCGTCGGAAGCCGCGCTTCCCAAGCTGTTCGAACAGCTCGATCGGTTCGGCGTGCCCCGCCGCATCTCGGGCTTCATGCTGCCGCTCGGCTACAGCTTCAATCTCGACGGTTCGATGATGTACATGAGCTTCGCGACGATTTTCATCGCCCAGGCTTACGGCATCGACCTGCCCATCGGCACGCAGATCATGATCTTGCTCACGCTGATGATCAGTTCCAAGGGCATCGCCGCGGTGCCGCGCGCGAGCCTCGTGGTGATCACCGGGACGCTGGCGATGTTCGGCCTGCCGGTCGAAGGCGTGGCGATCATTCTCGCCATCGATCAGTTCCTCGACATGGGCCGCACCGCCACCAACGTGGTCGGCAACGCGGTGGCGACGGCGGTGGTGACCAAGTGGGAAGGGATGCTCGAAGTCGAGGAGCCCGACTTCGTCGAACTCCCCCAGGCCCCCGCTCACACCGCCGCCGACGGTCGCGCGGGGCTGGAACTGGATCCGAGCAATTTCGAAGGGGGCGACTAGCCGCCCTCAATCCTTCGCCTGGCCGCCCCTTACATATTCAACCGGCACGAACGGGCCGAGGCTGCAGCCCGCGCCGCGTTGAGGAACGCCGCCAATATTCTGCAGCACGAAAACGATCTGGGTCGAACAGAGCTGGTTGATGCTGGTGTTGTAGGTTATCGACCGTTCGAACGCGAGGCCGGGGCAGCTGGCGGGCAGGGTGTTGCGAAAGACCTTGCCGCCGCGCATCTCGAAATCGATCACCCGGTCGCTGCGAACCCGGGTCTGCCGGATCTGGCTGCGGTTGATGCAGTTTCGGGGCTCGCCGCGCACCTTGACCGGCGGCGCTGCGGCGGTGGGATCGGCGGCCGTATCGCGCTCCACCGGCGCGCAGGCTGCGACGGCTAGGGCAAGGGCGACAAGGTACGGGCCTGTATGCATGGCTCGGTCATCCTCCTTCGGGCAGACGCTGTGCCCCTCAGGCTCAGCGCCGCGCGTCCTCTCTGTCCCCGCGCGGATGATGTAGCACTTTCTTGCGATAGCTGCATAGGTCGACAACTGTGCAGCGCCAGCATTCGGGTTGCCTTGCCTTGCAGACATAGCGGCCGTGCAGGATCAGCCAGTGGTGGGCGTGCAGGCGGAAGGGCTGGGGCACGCGCTTTTCCAGCTTGGCTTCGACCTGATCCGGGGTCTTCCCCTTCGCCATGCCGGTGCGGTTCCCGACGCGGAAAATGTGCGTGTCGACCGCGAAAGTCTCCTCGCCGAACCAGCAATTGAGCACGACATTGGCGGTCTTGCGGCCCACCCCGGGGAGCTTGACCAGTTCCTCGCGCGTGGCCGGCACTTCGCCGCCATATTCGTCCACCAGCAGCCGCGAGAGGGCGATTACGTTCTTGGCCTTGGAATTGAACAGGCCGATGGTCTTGATGTGCTCCTTGAGGCCGTCCTCGCCCAGATCGAGCATCTGTTGCGGCGTCGTCACCTTCTCGAACAGCGCGCGGGTCGCCTTGTTGACCCCGACATCGGTCGCCTGGGCGGAGAGCGCGACCGCCACCACCAGCTGATAGGCATTGCCATATTCAAGCTCGGTGCGCGGCGCGGGATCGTCCTCTGCGAGGCGGCGGAAGAATTCGAAGATCTGGTCGCGGGTCATGGGCTCAGACGCTATTGAACCAATCAGCGTCGACGATAACCCGCTCTATCATTTCGGTAGACACGCCCAACCGATTTTCTTTGAGCAGATCACAAAGGCGATCGCCATCGATAAGGTCAATCGCGATAGCGCCATCTCTCGTAGCTTCGTCTGAAGCTTGGCTGGTGAAATGCCCGGTAGTGATGAACAGCCCTTTGTCAGCACGTCCTTGCACAGCACCTCGGAAGTCACGGATATCCTTAGAGCCGACACTCCCAACCCAACGCTTGCACTGAAAATAAACCTGAAACGAAACTAAGTTTACCCGCAGGACTCCAAGGCCGTCTATGCCCCCGTCATTGGATTTTCCACGGACTTCGACCTTGGTGAAGCCAGCCTCTCGGAGCAATCGCTGTGACAATCGCTCAAAAGCGCTCGGATGCATCGTTCCGAGAACGCTTAGCAGCTTGCCCTTCCAGTCCTCTTCGTCATCTGGGCCTTGATTGCTGACCTCCTCAATCAGCGGTGCGGCGCTTTTCTGTGCCAAACGCTTCAGTCGAGCTTTTTCTCGCTCTTCCAGTCCGACTTGGTCATAGATTGCCTGCGTTTCTTGGAGGGTTCGCAAGGCATGACCTTGGTCAGTAAGCGCCCAAACACCACGTGCTGAATTCTTTACCGCACCGCCTCTCTTTAAGTATGTTCTGGCCCAAGCCAGATAATAATTAACGCGTGGCCGATTGTCAAAGCCCTTCATCTGATATGACTGCTCTGCTTCGGTCACACCCTCGAGCTCAACTACTTTCTCATCCAATTCGTTAATAGTGGCTGATCCGCCGAGTTCTTTTAATGCTTCGACGATTGCGAGCATCATGCCCGGCAGGTATGGGAGTGTATCTTCATCAATTTCAAACTTTCGTCTCATTTTCCGCTCCCCAAATTCACGGCCCCAGCACGTCGTTCATGGAGTAGCGCCCGGCGGGCTTGCCGGCGAGCCACGCGGCCGCCTTCACCGCGCCGCGGGCGAAGATCATGCGGTTCTCTGCCGAATGCGAGACCGTCAGCCGTTCCTCCGGCCCGGCGAAGATCACGCTGTGCTCGCCCGCCACGGTGCCGCCGCGCAGCGTGGCAAAGCCGATGGCACCCGGTGCCCGCGCCCCCGTCATCCCGTGGCGGCCGCTTTCCATGTTGGCGGCCAGATCGATCCCGCGTGCGCCGGCGGCCGCCTCGCCCAGCAGCTTGGCGGTGCCCGAGGGCGCGTCGACCTTCATGCGGTGGTGCATCTCCAGCACCTCGATGTCCCACTCCGGCCCGAGCCGTGCTGCCGCCTCGCGCACCAGATGCGCCATCAGCGTCACGCCGAGCGAGAAGTTGCCCGATTGCAGCACCGGCACCGCCCGCGCCGCTTCGGCCAGCAGGACGAAATGTTCCTCGCCAAGGCCCGTGGTGCCGATCACGATCGGCTTGCCCGCCACCCGCGCCGCACCGAGATTGTGGCCGAGCGCGTCGGGCGCGGAGAAATCGACCAGCACGTCGCACTGCACCGCCAGCGGTCCGATATTGCCCCCGGCATCCACCCCGACGCACATTTCATGACCGGCCTCGACAATCGCTGTCTCCAGCGCCTGGCCCATGCGACCCTTGTGCCCGATCACCCCGAATTTGAGCTGTGCCATTGCCTCGCCTCTGCCGATCATGCTTGAAGGCCTCATGGCACAGGTCGAACGCATCGTCATCCTCACCGGCGCAGGCATTTCCGCCGAAAGCGGGATCGACACGTTTCGCAGCGCCGGCGGCCTGTGGGAGCAGCACCGGGTGGAGGATGTCGCCACGCCCGAAGGCTTTGCCCGCAATCCCGATCTGGTGCTGAACTTCTACGACATGCGCCGCGCCGCGCTCGCGAAGGTCGCGCCCAACCCCGCGCACGAAGCGCTGGCGCGGCTGGAGCGGGAGTATTCCGGCGATCTGCTGCTGGTCACCCAGAACGTCGATGACCTGCACGAACGCGGCGGCTCGGCACGGGTGCTGCACATGCATGGCGAATTGAACAGCGCGCTGTGCCAATCGTGCGAGACCCGCTCCCCATGGCTCGGCACGATGATCGATCGCCCGCCATGCCCCGTCTGCCGCGCGCCGACGCTGCGCCCCGACGTGGTGTGGTTCGGCGAGATGCCCTACCAGATGGGCCGGATCTACGCCGCGCTGGAGCGGTGCGACCTGTTCGTCAGCATCGGCACCTCGGGCGCGGTCTATCCCGCGGCGGGCTTTGTGCAGGAGGCGCGGGCCAAGGGGGCGCGCTGCCTCGAGCTCAATCTCGAACGCAGCGAAGGATCGCACTTCTTCCACGAAACCCGCCTCGGCCCGGCAAGCCAGCTGGTGCCGCAATGGGTGGGGGAGGTGCTGAGTGCCTGACACCCGCCGCCACGATTACCGCCTCTCGGCGCGCCCGAAGACGTCCATCCTTCCGCCCGCCGGGTCTTCGCCGTGCTGGTGACGATGGACGACGCCGCGCGCGCCATCCCCAGCACCGAGGACGAGAACGAATACCTGTTCAGCGTCACCCTCGATGCCGACAGCGGCGCGGTTGCGCTCGATTACGCCGCAAGCGCCTTCAACACCGAATGGAGCGTCCATTTCCGGCCGGAGGCGGACGGCAGCTTTACCTGCCTCGGCATCCCCGACTGGCGCGAACCGGGGCGCTACATCACCTGACCCGGCGCAGCGCAGGTGCGGCAGGCGGGGTCCTTGGCGATCCGGATCGTGCGCATGCCGGGCTCCAGCCCGTCGAGCACATGGAGGCGGCCCCAGCCCGGCTCGCCCAGGGTGGCCGTGCCCGCCAGCAGCACCTTGACCGCCTGCAGCGCCGCGAAGGTGCCCGCCCAACCGGCCATCGCGCCCAGCATGCCATCGTCGGCACAGGTGTCGCAGTCCTCGGCATCGAAGGCATCGCCGACGAAGCAGCGGTAGCATGCCTCGCCCGGCAGGTGTCCGGCGAAGGCTGCGACCTGTCCCTGGAACCGGCCAACGGCGGCCGAGAGCAGCGGGATGCCCGCCGCCACGCAGGCATCCGAGACGGCAAGCCGCGTAGCGAAATTGTCGGTTCCGTCGAGCACGAGGTCGGCCCCGGCGATCAGCGCGGGCGCATTGCCGGGCGTGATCCGCGCGTCGGAGACGTCGACCTGCAAGGCATCGTCGAAATTCGCCAGCCAGCGCCGTGCCGAAACCGCCTTGCCATAGCCCACGTCGCGGGTGGTGAAGATCGTCTGGCGCTGGAGGTTCGACACATCGACCACATCGTCGTCGACCAGCGCCAGCCGCCCGATCCCGCTCGCGGCGAGGTATTGGAGGGCCGGGCTGCCGATCCCGCCCAACCCGATGATCGCGACATGGCTCTGTGCGAGCCGGACCTGCCCCGCACCGCCGACCTCGGGGAGCACGATGTGGCGAGCGAAACGGTCAAGCCGGGCAGGGGAAAGGCTCACTCCTTGGGCTCCTCGCGCGCGCGCCGTTCCTGACGGAAGGCGCCGATGCCGTGCCACCACAGGAAGGCGATCACCGCGCCCTTGGTCGGCTGGAGCATCGCGAGCAGCATGACGACCGCCACCGGCAGGATGATCGTCAGCGTGAGCCATGCCGACATGCCGAAGGTCCCGATCATCGCGATTACCACTGGCGCGAGCAGGTGGCCGACCACGAAGATGCCGATGTAGGCCGGAAAGTCGTCGGCCTGCTGCACCGACCAGTCGCAGCGGCAATGCGGGCAGGCATCGACCGGCTTGAGCCAGGCGCCAAACAGCGCAGCCATGCCACAGCGTGGGCAACGGCCGCGACCGCCGCGGATAAGTGCGGGCAGCAGCCCTGAAGGCAGCTCGATCTGGTCTGGAGAAAGCGGCGTGGAAGGCATGGACAGGCTGTTTACAGCCTGTGCACGACCTGTCGACAGGCCTGTGCACATCCTTGTGCAGAGACCTGTCGATCAGCGGTGAGCTGGCTTGTGGAGACTAAGTGCGAATTAACCTTCGTGCGATCAGCTTTCGAGCTGCCGGAGCAGGCTCCTCACATCGCCGTCCATATCGGCATCGCGCTGGCGCAGGTCCTCGATCAGGCGCACCGCGTGGATCACGGTGGAATGGTCGCGCCCGCCGAACTTGCGGCCGATCTCGGGGTAGCTGCGCGGGGTCAGCACCTTCGAGAGATACATCGCCACCTGCCGCGGCCGCACCACCGCGCGCGCGCGGCGCTTGGAGCTCATCTCGGCGCGGTCGATGCGGTAGAACTGGCACACGGTGCGCTGGATCTCGTCGATCGTGATCCGGCGGCGGTTGGCGCTGAGGATATCGGTCAGCTGCTCCTCTGCGAGTTGCAGCGAGACTTCCTGCCCCGTCAGCTGGGCATAGGCGATCAGCTTGTTGAGGCCGCCGACCAGCTCGCGCACGTTGCGGGTGATGGTGCGGGCGAGGAAATCGACCACGTCCTCGGGCACCGCCAGCGGGGCGAAGCGGGTGAGCTTGGAGACGAGGATCTTCTTGCGCAGCTCGATATCGGCGGGCTGGATATCGGCGACGAGGCCCATCGACAGGCGCGAGAGGAGCCGCGGCTCGACCCCGTCCAAGGCCTGCGGCGCACGGTCGGCGGCGAAGACCAGCCGCTTGCCCTCGGCCAGCAGGGCATCGATGGTGTAGAGCAGTTCCTCCTGCGCGCTCGCCTTGCCGATGATGAACTGGATGTCGTCCACCAGCAGCAGGTCGAAGCTGCGCAGCCGCGCCTTGAACTCGATCGTCTGGCTGGCCTTCAGCGCCTGGACGAATTCGACCATGAAGCGCTCGGCCGAGCAATAGAAGATCCGCGCGCGCGGGTGGGCCTGGAGGTAGCCGTGGCCGATCGCGTGGAGCAGGTGGGTCTTGCCCTGCCCTGTCGCCGCCTTGAGGTAGAGCGGCGAAAACTGCGGCTGTTCGAGCGCCGCCATGCGCTGCGCCGCGTTGCAGGCGAGGATGTTGGCCTCGCCGGTCACGAAGGCGGAGAAGGTCAGCGAGGGATCGAGCCCGACCGAGGAGGTGAATCCCGCATCCGACATGGTTCCCGCGGCGACCGCGATGGCGCTCGCGCCGTCATTGGCGGGACGGCGGCCATCGTCGATGCGCAGGTCGGGCAGCTGGCGGCGGCCCGGATGGACCATGATGTTGACCTTGCGCACCTCGCCCCGCGCGATCTTCCACGCCAGCTGCAACCGGTCGTGGAAGCGGTCGCGCACCCAGTTGGCCGAAAACTCGGTGGGAAGGTAGAGATCGAGCGTGCCGGTTTCTCGGTTGAGGCTGCCAAGCTGGATCGGTTTGATCCACTGGCTGTGGAGCTGATGCCCCAAGTCCTTGCGCAATCCCTGGCTGATGTCCGACCAGTCCGCGGCAAGGTTCACGGCTTCGGAGTCTTCCATCAAATCGTCATCCGCAGGGCGACGCGTGGTCCGCGCCTTGTCGATCCTGTGCACAAGCTCATCCCCAATCTGCTCGGGCCTGCGGAGCGATGACCCGCAAGCGTATCTCTGTTTTGCGACAGGCAAAGGCAGTCGCATCTCCAGGAATCGGAATCCTGAAGAGCCCCCCTATCGACCGGTTTGTAAGAACCCAGGCTGTCCCGCCCCGGGTGAGAGGTGAATAAAGAACGCAACGCGGCTTTGCGCAAGCGCGGACTTTTAAAAAAAGTGAAATAATCCTGTTGACTCGCCGCTAGCCCGCGGACTTCCGTTCATATCACTGTTTTCAAAAGAAAATGATCGTTCGGGGAGCGCGAATCGTGGAGAATCCTGACATTTACCGCGCTTGCGTTGGTCGTAATTGTCGCAAACGAAAAAGGCCGCGCTGGTCCAGCGCGGCCTCATGCCGATTCTCTGTGTTCGGCAAGCCGTAAACACCCGTTAGGCGGTGCTACGGATCGCCGAGAAAACGAATCAGAGCGTGGCGACTCGGCGGGTCAGGCGCGAGAGCTTGCGCGCCACGGTGTTCTTGTGGAGCACACCGCGTGCCACGCCGCGGGCCATTTCCGGCTGAGCGGCCTTGAGCGCAGCGGCGGCGGCATCCTTGTCACCGGCTTCGCAGGCGGCTTCGACCTTCTTGATGAAGCTGCGGATGCGGCTGATGCGCGCGCCGTTGATCTCGGCACGGGCGGCATTGCGACGAATGCGCTTCTTGGCTTGCGGCGTATTGGCCATAATTCGTGTCTGTCTCGCGTTTGGTTCGGGCCGCCGGCGGCGACCGGAGTGAAATCCGTGGGTGTGCTCGAAAAGGGCGAGCAGACTCATGGTCCGACCGCCGGAAAGCGGCGCACTTAATCGCAACGCGCCCGAAGGTCAACGATTCCCTTGCCGTTTCGCGAGGCAAGGGCGCTTACTTCTGGCAGACGGGGCAATACCAGGTGCTGCGACCGCCCTGCACGATGCGCTGCACCGTTCCGCCATCGTTGCGGCGGCAGGGCTCGCCATCGCGGCCGTAGACATCGAAGCTGCTGGCGAAATAGCCCAATTCGCCATCGGGGCGGGCATAGTCGCGCAAGGTCGAGCCGCCATCGCGAATCGAGGCTTCGAGCACGGCCACGATGGCCGGCACGAGGCGGGCGAGCTGCGGCCGGGTGACCTTGCCGGCGGGCTTGGTGGGGCGGATGCCGGCGCGCCACAGCGCCTCACAGACATAGATATTGCCGAGCCCTGCGACAATCCGCTGATCGAGCAGGCACAGCTTGATCGCCTGGCTCTTGCCCTTGAGCGCCGCCGACAGGTGGCTCACGCTCAACCCGGGCCCCAGCGGCTCCGGGCCGAGCGCGGCGAATTGCGGCCATTGCTCGAGCGCGCCGGTTGACACCAGATCGACCGAGCCGAAGCGGCGCGGGTCGCACAGCGCGAAGCGATGCGACGCGGTCTCCAACAGCAGATGATCGTGCGTGTCGGGCACTTCCGGATCGATCCGCCAGCGCCCGCTCATTCCGAGGTGGAAGATCATCGTCGCCCCGCGGTCGAGATGCAGCAGCCCATACTTGGCCCGGCGCGACAGGGCGCTGACGGTCGCCCCCGTCATCACCTGCACTAGGTCGGCGGGGAAGGGGCGCCGCAGGTCACGCCGGTGAAGTTGCACCCGCGTAATCCGCTCCCCCTCGAGGAAGCGTGCAAGGCCGCGGACGGTGGTTTCGACTTCGGGGAGTTCAGGCATTGCAAACTTCGCACATCGGCTGCCCTCTATCACTCTTTGCGCCCGGCTCAATTCCCTCTAGGGAACGCCGCATGAGCGAAACCACCGACGATACCGTCTCCTTCGGCTACCAGCAGGTCACCCCTCAGGAAAAGACCCGGAAGGTCGGCGAAGTCTTCTCCAGCGTCGCGCGCAAATACGACATCATGAACGATGCCATGTCGGGGGGGATGCACCGGCTGTGGAAGGACCGCTTCGTCAAGCGCGTGAAGCCGCAGCCGGGCGAACAGATCCTCGACATGGCCGGCGGCACCGGCGACATCGCCTTCCGCATGGTCGCGCGCGGGGCGCAAATCACCGTGGCCGATATCAATCAGGACATGCTCGATGTCGGGGCCGAGCGCGCGCTCGAACGCGGGGCGGGCGAGGGTGAGGGCAGCCTCGTTTTCACCCGTCAGAACGCCGAAGACGTGAGCTTTCCCGCCAACACCTTCGACGCCTACACCATCGCCTTCGGAATCAGGAACGTCACCCATATCGACCGCGCGCTGGCCGAGGCGCACCGCGTGCTGAAGCCCGGCGGGCGGTTCTTCTGCCTCGAATTCTCGACGGTCGAATGGTCGGGGCTCAAGGAAGCCTACGATCTCTATTCCGAGCACCTGCTGCCGCGCATGGGGCAAGTGATTGCCGGTGACGCCGATTCCTACCGTTATCTCGTCGAATCGATCCGTAAGTTCCCGCCGATGCCGCAGTTCGAAGCGATGATCCGCGCCGCCGGTTTCGTGAACACCAGAGTCGAGCCGATCATGGGCGGCCTCGTGGCGATCCATTCAGGGTGGAAGATCTAGGCCAGTGCCCGCGCCAGCAACGCATCTCATCCGCCTCGCGCGCTGGGGCGTGACGCTCGCTCGCCGGCGGGCGCTCGTGGGAATCGAACTGGATCCCAATGCGCCCGCGACATTGCGGCGGCTGGTGCGGCTGGCGCGGCTGGCGACGCTGACGGGCAAGAACGGCACGCGCGATTATGCCGGGGCCTTTCGCGCCATCGGTCCGGCGGCGATCAAGCTCGGGCAGAGCCTTGCGACCCGCCCCGATCTGGTGGGCGAAGAGGCGGCGCACAATCTCCTCAGCCTGCAAGACTCGCTCCCGCCGGTGCCCTTCGCGCAGATCAGGGCAGCGATCGAGCAGAGCTTCGGCCAGCCGCTGGAAAACCTGTTTGCCGAGATCGACCCCGAGCCCGTGGGCGCGGCCAGCATCGCGCAGGTCCACAAGGGGCTGACCACCGATGGCCGCAAGGTGGCGATCAAGGTGCTGCGCCCCGGCATCCGCGAGAAGTTCGCGCGCGATATCCAGACCTATGAATGGGCCGCCGCGCATGTCGAGGCGATGGGCGGCGAGGCCGCGCGCCTGCGCCCACGGCTCACCATCGCCAATTTCAAGCGCTGGACCAATTCCGAGCTCGATCTGCGCCGCGAGGCCGCCTCGGCCTCCGAACTCGCCGAGCAGATGGCGGGCGTCCCGGGCTATCGCATTCCGGCGGTCGACTGGGATCGCACCAACGGGCGGGTGATGACGATCGAGTGGATCGACGGGATCAAGATCAGCCGCATCGACGAATTGCGCGCGCGGGGGCACGATCTGGCGGCAATCTCGGAACGGCTGGTGATCAGCTTTTTGACGCAAGCGATCAGTGCCGGGTTCTTCCATGCCGACATGCACCAGGGCAACCTGTTCGTGGAGGACGACGGCACCATCGTCGCGATCGATTTCGGGATCATGGGCCGGATCGACCGGCGCGCGCGGCAATGGCTGGCGGAGATCCTCTACGGGCTGACCACCGGCAATTACCAGCGCGTCGCCGAAATCCATTTCGAGGCGCAATATGTGCCGTCCTACCACTCGGTCGGCGAATTCGCGACCGCGCTGCGCGCGGTGGGCGAGCCGATGCGCGGCAAGCCGGTCAAGGAGCTTTCCGTAGGCCAGATGCTCGACGGGCTGTTCGCCATCACCCGCGATTTCGACATGCAGACCCAGCCGCACCTGCTGCTGCTGCAAAAGACCATGGTGATGGTCGAAGGCATCGCCACCCAATTGAACCCCGACATCAACATGTGGGACACCGCGGCGCCTTACGTGCGCGCGTGGATCCGCGACGAACTGGGACCGGAGGCCGCGCTCGCCGACCGGTTGAAGCAGGATAGCGAGACCCTCTTGCGCCTGCCCGGCCTGATCCGCCGCATCGAGGAGATGTTCCCGCCCAAGGGCGGCGCGCCCGAACCGCCGCCGCTGCCCGAGATCCCGCTGATCACCGATCGGCGCGAGGGGCCGGGTTGGCTGGGCTATGTGCTTGCCGCGCTCGTCGGGGCGGGGACAGTGTGGATCGCGCTGGTGGCCGGCTGGATCGGTTGAGGGCTAGCGCAGCCCGCTCTTGCCGAACATCCGGTAGCCGGTGACCGCAAGCGCAAGGGTCACGGCCTCGACCGCCATCGGCCCCAAGGCGCCGTCATAGCTTCCGTCGACCAGCAGACTGATCACCCGCCCGAGAAGTGCGATCCCGATCAGCGCTGCGGCCACAAGCAGCACCTCGCCCTGCTGGCGCCATCCGCCCCACACGAGCGATCCGCCCGCGACCCAGAAGAATGCGGTGAAATCCGCTCGCATGCTGGAATGTCCCTGCGCGCCGATTGCCTCGACGCCGAAAGTCGCGCCAAGTTGGACCGGAGCGATCAGGAACCCCGTTCCTATTAGCAAGAAAGCCAGCCCGCCCAAAAGCAGCGCCGCGCGCAGCAAATTCGTCATGAAGGTGTCCCACCTGTCGTTGCTTGGCGGCACCATCGCCCTGCTGCGCCCGCAAAGCAAGCGCGCCGTCGCGCGATGCTCCAAAAGCGGTTGCGCCTTTGTAAGCGCAATCTTAACCACAGCGCGGCAAGGCTGCGCGCCAAGACTATACGCGCGCGGCTTGGCGCGGGGACGGGGCGCGAGTAGTATGGATGGCTGACGGCTGAGAGCTGACGCAGCCTCGGCAAGGGAGTTTTCGGACCGATGGCATTGATCGGCGCGCAGAGCGGAACACGGCGATGACGGGTGGGTCCCCGCGCATCCTCCTGGTCGTGGGCGGCGGCATCGCGGCCTACAAGGCCTGCGAGCTGGTGCGCCTGATCCGCAAGGGCGGGGGCGATGTCACCTGCGTCGTCACCAAGGGCGGCCAGCAGTTCGTCACCCCGATGGCGCTCGCCGCGCTGTCGGAAAACCAGGTCTACACCAACCTGTTCGACCTCAAGAACGAGGCCGAGATGGGGCATATCCAGCTTTCGCGCGAGGCCGATCTGGTGGTGGTCTGCCCGGCGACCGCCGATCTTCTCGCCAAGATGGCAAGCGGCATCGCCGATGACCTCGCGACCACGCTGATCCTCGCCACCGACAAGCCGGTGATGGCTGTGCCCGCGATGAACGTGCGGATGTGGGAGCACGAGGCGACCCAACGCAATGTTGCTCTGCTGCGTTCCGCCGGGGTCACCGTGCTCCAGCCCGACGAAGGCCCGATGGCTTGCGGCGAATTCGGCTATGGCCGCCTGCCCGAGCCCGAGGCGATCTGGCGCGAGATCGCGGTGCAGTTCGGCATTGCGGTGCCCGAACCCGAATGGACGCCGATCCCCGCCAATGATCGCCAGGCGATCGAGGTCGAGGCCCTCGAGCCCGAGGACGAGGAGCAGGACGATGCGGCCCCGGCGTCCGGCGGGGGGCTCGGCGGCCTGCTGGCGCGGATCATCCCGCGCTCGACCGCCAAACGCAGCCACGAGGAGATCGAGGCCGAGTACCAGGACCTGCCCGAACCCGGGTCGGAGGACCTGCCCGAGCCTGATGAACCGGCACCCGAGTTCGCGCCCGATTTCGGTGGGCCGCTGCTGGCCACGAAGGGCAAGGCCAATTCCGCACCGCCGATCGATCTCGGTGCGATCAATCACGAGCTCGATCCGCGTCGGCCCGCGCCCGAGACCTTCGCCCCCGCCGTGCCCGACGAGATCGAAGCGCTGCTGGGCGATGTGCCCGAAGGCGCCGATTTCGGGATCGCCGCCGAACACCGGCCTCTGGCGGGCCGCCACGTCCTTGTTACCGCCGGACCGACCTGGGAGGCGATCGACCCGGTGCGCTACATCGCCAACCGTTCGAGCGGGAAACAGGGTTTCGCCATCGCCGCCGCCGCCGCCGCGCTGGGGGCGAGAGTGACGCTGATCGCCGGCCCGGTGGCGCTGCGGACTCCGGCCGGGGTCCGCCGCATCGATGTCGAAAGCGCCGAGGACATGGCCAAAGCGGTGAAACATGCGCTTCCCGCCGATGTCGCGGTTATGGTAGCCGCAGTCGCCGACTGGCGCCCAAAGGAATATCGCGGCGAAAAGATCAAGAAGCGCGGTTCTGCCCCGCCGGCGCTGCTGCTGACCGAGAATCCCGACATCCTCACCAATATCGCGACCGGCCCCAAGCGCCCTGAGCTCGTGATCGGCTTTGCCGCCGAGACCGAGAATGTGCTCGAGCATGCCAAGAACAAGCGCAAGCGCAAGAGCGCCGACTGGATCGTCGCCAACGATGTGTCGGGCGACGTGATGGGCGGAGACCGGAATCGCGTCCACATCGTCAGCGGCGATGGTGTCGAAAGCCTCGAGGAAATGCCCAAGAGCGCGGTCGCGATGGCGCTGGCTGAACGCATCGCCGCAAGCCTCAAGGCGGAAGCCGCCGAGTGAGCATTCCGGTCAAGGTCGAGGTCAAGCGCCTGCCGCACGGGCAGGGGTTGCCGCTGCCCGCCTATGCCACAAGTGGCGCGGCCGGGATGGATGTGGTCAGCGCCGAGGATGTGACTCTCGCCCCCGGCGGGCGTCATGCGGTCGCAACTGGTTTTGCGCTGGCGATCCCGCAAGGCTACGAAATCCAGGTGCGCCCGCGCTCGGGCCTAGCGCTCAAGCACGGTATCACCGTGCCCAATACCCCCGGTACGATCGACAGCGATTATCGCGGCGAGTTGAAGGTGATCCTGATCAACCACGGGTCCGAGCCTTTCGTCATCGCCCGCGGCGACCGGGTGGCCCAGCTGGTGCTTGCCCCAGTGGTGCAGGCCGCGTGGCACGAGGTGGCCGAACTGGACGCCACCGAGCGCGGTGAGGGCGGTTTTGGCTCGACCGGGGGGCACGCGCAACTCTAG